>ERZ1106950.735-NODE-735-length-28084-cov-6.503586_pt1 | contig 28084 bp, 25 predicted proteins | sample MGYA00403675_ERZ1106950 | MGnify/ENA primary metagenome ERZ1106950 (study PRJEB35170, sample SAMEA104062410) | human gut metagenome | biome: human gut; feature: human-associated habitat; material: faeces | place: Denmark | collected 2012-06-13 ... | reverse complement strand
GGCAAAACGCTTGGTGGGCAGCGCCGGCGGCCGCTTTTTACAGCATCCGCTTGAGGTACTGCCCGGTGTAGGAGGCGGCACACTGCGCCACCTCCTCGGGGGTGCCGGTGACGACGATATTGCCGCCGCCGTCGCCAATCCCCACGCGGCAGGCCGCGCGGGGGCCCCGGATTGATTTTATCTGCTCGGGCGGAGTGAATCCGCCCAGCATCAAGGTTTTGCCAGAGGCAAAACGCTTGGTGGGCAGCGCCGGCGGCCGCTTTTTACAGCATCCGCTTGAGATACTGCCCGGTGTAGGAGGCGGCACACTGTGCCACCTCCTCGGGGGTGCCGGTGACGACGATATTGCCGCCGCCGTCGCCGCCCTCGGGGCCGAGGTCGATGATGTGGTCGGCAGTCTTGATCACGTCCAGGTTGTGCTCGATGACCACCACCGTGTTGCCCACGTCCACCAGCTTCTGGAGCACCTCAATGAGCTTGTGCACGTCGGCGGTGTGCAGGCCGGTGGTGGGCTCGTCCAGGATATAGATGGTCTTGCCGGTGGAGCGCTTGGCCAGCTCGGTGGCCAGCTTGACCCGCTGGGCCTCGCCGCCGGACAGGGTGGTGGAGGGCTGCCCCAGCTTGACGTAGCTCAGGCCCACCTCGTAGAGGGTTTGGAGCTTGTTGTACAGCCGGGGGAGGTTCTCAAAGAAGGGGAGGGCCTCCTCCACCGTCATCTCCAGCACCTCATAGATGTTCTTGCCTTTGTAGCGCACCTCCAGGGTCTCCCGGTTGTACCGCTTGCCCTTGCACACCTCGCAGGGCACGTAGATGTCGGGGAGGAAGTGCATCTCAATTTTCAGCAGGCCGTCGCCCTGGCAGGCCTCGCAGCGCCCGCCCCGGACATTGAAGGAGAAGCGGCCCGGGCCGTAGCCCCTGGCCTTGGCGTCGGAGGTGGAGGCGAACAGATCACGGATGTCGTTGAACAGGCCGGTATAGGTGGCCGGGTTGGAGCGGGGGGTGCGGCCGATGGGGGACTGGTCAATGTCGATGACCTTGTCCAGGAACTCCTCCCCCTCGATGCCCGCGTGCTTTCCAGGCCGGGTCTTGGCCCGGTTCAGGTCGGCGGCCAGCCGCTTGAACAGGATCTCGTTGACCAGGGAGGACTTGCCGGAACCGGACACGCCGGTGACGCAGGTGAAGGTGCCCAGGGGGATGGACACGTCCACGCCCCGCAGGTTGTTCTCCGCCGCGCCCCGGATGGTGAGGAAGTTCCCGCTGCCCTTGCGGCGCTCGGTGGGGACGGGGATCCTTTTGCGGCCGGACAGGTAGTCGCCGGTGATGGAGCCGGGGGTGTTCATGACCTCTTCGGCGGTGCCGGCGGCCACCACCTCTCCGCCGTGAACGCCGGCGCCGGGGCCGATGTCCACGATATAGTCGGCCGCCCGCATGGTGTCCTCGTCGTGCTCTACCACCAGCAGGGTGTTGCCCAGGTCGCGCAGGTGCTTCATGGTGTCCAGCAGCATGTCGTTGTCCCGCTGGTGCAGGCCGATGGACGGCTCGTCCAGAATATAGAGCACCCCCATGAGGGAGGAACCGATCTGGGTGGCCAGGCGGATGCGCTGGCTCTCGCCGCCGGACAGGGTGGCGGCAGCCCGGCTCAGGGTCAGGTACTGGAGCCCCACACTCTGGAGGAAGCCAAGGCGGTTCTTGATCTCCTTGAGGATGCGGTCGGCGATGAGGTGCTTCTGGGGGGTGAGCTCCAGGCCGTCCACGAAGGCCAGGGCGTCGTTCACCGATTTGCGGCAGAAGGCGTCGATGCTGATACCCCCCACCGTGACGGCCAGGGCCTCCTTCCGCAGGCGCTTGCCGCCGCAGTCGGGGCAGGGCCGCTCAGCCATGCACTCCTCCAGATCCCGGCGCATGGCGTCGCTCTGGGTCTCCCGGTAGCGGCGCTCCAGGTTGTTGACCACGCCCTCGAAGGCCTGCATCAGGGTGCCCTTGCCGTTCTCCCGGTCGTAGGTCAGCTTGAGCTTCTCCCCCTTGGTGCCGTAGAGGATCACGTCCATGACCTCCTCCGGCAGCTCCTCCACCGGGGTGGTGAGCTTGAAGCCGTACTTCTTGGACAGGGCCTCAAAGTACATGCGGGAGATGGAGTCCCCCTTGATGTTGTTCCAGCCGGAGGCGGTGATGGCGCCTTCCAGGATGGAGAGCTTCCTGTTGGGGATGATGAGGTCGGGATCCACCTTGAGCTGGGCGCCCAGGCCGGTGCAGGTGGGACAGGCGCCGTAGGGGTTGTTGAAGGAGAACATGCGGGGGGAGAGCTCCTCGATGGAGATGCCGCAGTCCTCGCAGGCGTAGTTCTGGGAGAAGAGGATGTCCCGATCCTCGCCCACAATGTTGATGACCACCAGGCCGCCGGCCAGGGCGGCGGCGGTCTCCACGCTGTCGGTGAGGCGGCGGTGGATGTCCTCCTTGATGACCAGCCGGTCCACCACAATCTCGATGTTGTGCTTCTTGTTCTTGTCCAGGGGGATCTCCTCGGTGAGATCGTAGAGCGAACCGTCGGCCCGGCAGCGGACATAGCCCGACTTGCGGGCGTCCTCCAGCAGCTTCTGGTGGGTGCCCTTCTTGCCCCGCACCACCGGGGCCATGATCTGGATGCGGGTGGCCTCGGGCAGGGCCATCACCTGGTCGATGATCTGGTCGATGGTCTGCTGCTGGATCTCCTTGCCGCACTTGGGGCAGTGGGGGGTGCCCACCCGCGCCCACAGCAGGCGGAGGTAGTCGTAGATCTCCGTCACCGTGCCCACGGTGGAGCGGGGGTTCTTGGAGGTGGTCTTCTGGTCGATGGAGATGGCGGGGGACAGGCCGTCGATGTAGTCCACGTCCGGCTTCTCCATCTGGCCCAGGAACATGCGGGCGTAGGAGGAGAGGGACTCCACATAGCGGCGCTGGCCCTCGGCGTAGATGGTGTCAAAGGCCAGGGAGGACTTGCCCGAGCCGGACAGGCCGGTGAGCACCACCAGCTTGTCCCGGGGAATGTCCACGTCGATGTTTTTCAGGTTGTTCTCCCGCGCGCCTTTGACGAAAATATGGTCGAGCATACGTGTGGTTCTCCTTTGTTCAGGGGTTTACAGGGGCTGTTCGCCGGGCCGGGGCGGCCGGGCATGGCGGACGAGATCCTCCCGCACGGCCCCCCATTTCCGGTAGTTTTCCCGGCCCTGCCGCAGGGTCATTCCCCGGTTTTCGTCGCTGGGGGCGTCCTCGTCCGGGGCGAACACGTCGTTCTCCCAGAAGCACACCGGGCAGATGTAGGCAATGGCCTCCTCTTTGGGGACAGGAAAGGTGAGGCACCCGCAGCAGGGGCAGGGGTAGCTCCCCGCCGGCCCCTCCGACTCCGGAGGCGGCTCCGGCTCAAGCGGCTCCGGAGTGCAGGCCGGGCCGTCGGACGGGGAGGGCACAGAGCAGGCGTTGGTGGCCTGGGGCAGATAGAAGAATTTTTCTGTTTTGTCCATAGAACGGCATCCTCCGGGTCAGGGGGCGAACACGGGACGAAATACATACGCCCACAGAGCCCACAGCAGAAGGGCGGAGCCCAGCACCCCGGCGGATACGCGCACCCACCTGGGCGGTCTGGGCCAGACGGCCAGGGCGATAAGGGCGAAGGCCGCAAGCCCCAGCAGAAAAGGGGCGTACATGACCAGCAATGTGTCCCAGCCCATATCCCACCGGCCCATGTTCAGTACCCGAACACCTTGGCCACGCCCTCCAGCATGTCGCGGATGGGCAGGCCGTAGGGGCAGCGCTTCTCGCAGGCGCCGCACATGACGCAGGAGCCGGCGTGGTAGGGCATAGCCTTGTAACGCTGCTCGGCCCAGCCGGCCAGGCCGTACTTGCGGGCGTAGTTGGCCATCAGAAAGTTGGAGGGAATGTCAATGCCGTTGGGGCAGGGGGCGCAGTAGCCGCACCGGCGGCAGAACTGGGTGCCCAGCTCCTTCCGCACGGCGTCGCACCGGGCCAGCTCTTCCGCCGTCAGGGGGGCGGCAAGGTCCACAGAGGCGTTGCGGTCCACTTCCTCAGGGGAGCCCATGCCGGGAATCATAATGTCGATGACCCCGGAGGCGGCGATGTACCGCAGGGCCAGCTCCCAGTCGTCCAGGTTGCCGCCGGCCAGGGGCTTCATGGCGATGGTGCCGATGCCCTTCTCCCGGGCCAGGGCCAGCACGTCCCGCCCCTGATCCTCCACAATATTATAGGGGAACATAACGGTTTCAATGCGGTCGGCGTAGTCCTCCACCAAAATTTTAAGCGCATCAGCGCTGTGGGCGGTGACGCCGATGTGGCCGATCTTCCCGGCCTCCCTGGCCGCCGTCAGGGCCTCGTAGGCGCCGCCGGGGCCGAATACCTTCTCAATGTCCTTCTCCGGCAGGTTGTGGAGCTGATACAGGTCGATGTAGCCGGTGCGCAGGTTGCGCAGGCTGGTCTCCACGTCGGCGGCCATGGAGGCGGCGTCCCGGCTCATGCTCTTGGTTGCCAGGATAAACTTGTCCCGGCGACCCTCCAGGGCGGCGCCCAGATACTCCTCGGAGACGGTATAGCCCCGGGCGGTGTCGATGTAGTTGATGCCGTACTCCTCCAGCTTATCTACCACAGCCTTGGTGTTGGCCCCGTCGGCCCGCTGGATGGGGATACCGCCAAAGGAGACTACAGCGGCCTTCAGGCCGGTCTTGCCCAGTGTCACATAGTTCATAATCCATACCTCTTATTCCATGCCCGGCTCACGCCGGACGTATTTGGGAAGTCTTTCCGCCGCCGGACGGGGGAACAGGCCGCCGGCCGGCCGGTCAAGTCATACATAATAGCAGTCCTCGCGCCATTTCCGGGGATTGGCATCAATGTAGTTCCAGATGCGCCGGTAGTCCGCCTCGCCGCGGATGACGTGGTCGTGAAAGGATTTCTGCCAGAGGGGAATGCCCGCCCGCTTGGCGGCGGCCCGTTTCATAGAGCCGATCACGGTGGAGAGCGGCTTTGTAGGGGCGGATATTATCCGCCCGTCCGGCTCCGCAAGCGCCAGAATCAGGTGAATATGATTGGGCATGACGACGAATTTATCCAGCGCAACATTGGGGTAGTGCGCCGGGATGGCGCGGATGGCCTCATCTACCACACGGCCAATGGAGGAAAGCTGAATACCCTGCGGCGGGCGGATGATATCCGCCCCTACGGACGGCTGCCAGAAAAGCGGCTGTTTGTCTTTTGTGCAGAGGGTGATGAAATAATAGCCCGCCTGGCTGTAATCATAGTTTGGCAGCCGGTTCGGCTTCCGTCTGGGCAGCTCCATGCCCCTCACCCATGTCCCCGCAGCTCGATGATGCGGTCGCGGAGGACGGCGGCGTACTCGAATTCCAGACGCTTGGACGCCTCCCGCATCTCCTTCTCCAGCTTGGCGATGGCAGCCTCCCTCTCCTTTTTGGAGAGGGCCTTCTGAGAGTGGGGCAGCTCGCCCTTGTCGCCGGACAGGTCGATCACGTCGCGGACGGACTTGATGACCGTCTTGGGCACGATGCCGTGCTCCCGGTTGAAGGCGTCCTGCTTGGCCCGGCGGCGCTCGGTCTCGTCGATGGCCCGGCGCATGGAGGGGGTGATGGAGTCGGCGTACATGACCACCAGGCCGTCGGCGTTGCGGGCGGCCCGGCCGATGGTCTGGATAAGGGAGGTCTCGGAGCGGAGGAAGCCCTCCTTGTCGGCGTCCAGGATGGCCACCAGGGACACCTCCGGCAGATCCAGGCCCTCGCGGAGCAGGTTGATGCCCACCAGCACGTCGAAGGTACCCAGGCGCAGGTCGCGGATGATCTCCATGCGCTCGATGGTGTCGATGTCGTGGTGCATGTAGCGCACCTTGATGCCCGCGTTGGTGAGGTAAGCGGTGAGATCCTCCGCCATCTTTTTGGTGAGGGTGGTGACCAGCACCCGTTCCGAGCGGGCGGTGCGGGCGTTGATCTCGCCGATGAGGTCGTCGATCTGCCCCTCCACGGGCCGCACCTCGATTTTGGGGTCCAGGAGGCCGGTGGGGCGGATCACCTGCTCCACGATCTGGCCCGACCGCTCCCGTTCATAGTCGCCGGGGGTGGCGGAGACGTACACCACCTGGTTGAGCCGCTTCTGAAATTCGTCAAACTTCAGCGGCCGGTTGTCGAAGGCGCAGGGCAGGCGGAAGCCGTAGTCCACCAGAGAGGTCTTGCGGGCCTTGTCGCCGTTGTACATGGCCCGCACCTGGGGAAGGGTGACGTGGCTCTCGTCGATGAAAAGAACGAAGTCCTTGGGGAAGTAGTCCAGCAGGGTGTGGGGGGGCGAGCCGGGGGCGCGGCCCTCAATGACCCGGCTGTAGTTCTCAATGCCGGTGCAGTAACCCAGCTCCTGCATCATCTCTACGTCGTACATGGTACGCTGCTTGATGCGCTGGGCCTCAATAAGCTGGTTGTTGGCCTGGAAGAAGGCTACCTGCTCCTCCAGCTCCTTGTAAATCTCCTGGACGGCGGCGTCCATCTTCTCCTTGGGGGTGACATAGTGGGTGGCGGGCCAGATGGGGATGGTGTTCAACCGCCGGATGGCTGCGCCGGTGACCACGTTGATCTCGCTGATACGGTCGATCTCGTCGCCGAAGAACTCCACCCGGATGGCGGAGTCCTTCCAGTAGGCGGGGAAGATTTCCACCGTGTCTCCCCGCACCCGGAACATGTTGCGCTCAAAGGCGATGTCGTTGCGCTCGTAGCGGATGGCCACCAGCTTTTTCAGCAACTCGTCCCGCTCCAGGGTAGCCCCCACCCGCAGGGAAACCATCATCTTGGCGAAGTCCTCCGGCTCGCCCAGGCCGTAGATGCAGGATACCGAGGACACCACGATCACGTCCCGCCGCTCCATCAGGGAGGCGGTGGCCGCCAGCCGCAGCCGGTCGATCTCCTCGTTCACCGCCGAGTCCTTCTCAATGAAGGTGTCGGTGTGGGGGATATAGGCCTCGGGCTGGTAGTAGTCGTAGTAGGACACAAAATACTCTACCGCGTTGTTGGGGAAAAATTCCTTAAACTCGGCGCAGAGCTGGGCCGCCAGGGTCTTGTTGTGGGCCAGCACCAGGGTGGGCCGCTGCACCGCCTCGATGACCTTGGCCATAGTGAAGGTCTTGCCCGAACCGGTGACGCCAAGAAGGGTCTGCTCATCCAGACCGTTCTCAATGCCCGCCGCCAGGGCGGCGATGGCCGACCGCTGGTCGCCGGCGGGCTGATATTCGCTGACAACTTGAAATTTCGACATAGCGCTGTCTCACCTCACAGGTCGGGAAATCGGAACGGCGGCCAGCCGCGCGCAGAAGCGCGCCGCCGCCCTGCGGCGTTCAAGCGTTTTGCGAAGCAAAACCTTGTCCAGGCGGAATTCAGTTCCGCCTGGAGGAATAAAAAAACAGGGCTCCCGGCGGATTCATCCGCCGGGATACGCCGGCCGGCTGATATTCGCTGACTACTTGGAATTTGGGCATACCGTCACCTCACAGGGTAATTATAGCAAAACAAATGTTCGATTTCAACCGAGAATTTTAGAACTTGCCTTTTTACGGCTGGTAAAAGCCGCTGTCCCGGAGAGACACCATGTCGTCGTCCACAAAGATCAGGTGGTCTACCAGCTCAACGCCAAGTTTGGCCAGAAAAGGGGCCAGGCTGCGGGTGGTGGCGATGTCATCCTCCGAGGGAAAGGCGATGCCGGAGACGTGGTTGTGGGCCAGCACCACAGCAGCGGCGTTGAGGGCGAGGGCGGCCTCGGTGATGAGACGGGTGGTAATAGCCACGGCGTTGACGTTACCCTCACCCAGCCGTCGGATGCCCAGCACCTTGTGCTTGCCGTCCATGCACAGCAGGCAGAGCAGCTCGTTCCGGGCCCCGAAGAAATAGGGCCGCAGGAGCTGGTAGTAGTCCCGGCTGTTCCGGGCGATGTCGTCTACCCGGGTGCGGGCGGTGAGGTAGCGGCCGGACAGCTCTTTCACTGTCTTGAGCAGCACCGCTCCATGCTTCCCCATGCCCTTGACCTTGCACAGCTCCTCCGGCGGGGCGTCCAACACCCCGGCCAGGGAGCCGAAACGGTCGATCAGTTCGTGGGCCAGGGGATTGGTGTCGCTGCGGGGATTGGCGTAGAAGAACAGCAGCTCCAGCAGCTTGTGGTCCGGGAAGGAGTCCGGCCGGGCCAGAAATTCGGTTTTCAGACGCTGGCGGTGTCCGTCGTGGGGGCCCATGGCTGAAGATCTCCTTTCCTGTGGATTCAAGCAGGCGGATGAGGGCATCCGCCTCCCTCCTGTCCTCGGAGCCACGTCTCTTACCGGGCGCCGTACTGCTCCAGATAGGCCTCCATCCTGCCCTTCATCTCGTCGTCAATATACACCCTGCCGTCGAGCTCCCGGTTGTGGAGAAAGGCGATGATCTCCCGGACGGTGACGATGGGGTAGACGGCGATGCCGTAGTCCTCCCGCAGCTCGTCCAGGGTGGAGCAGGCCCGGGTGCCCCGCTCCATCCGGTCCACGGAGACGATAAGGGCGCGCATCTTTACGTCGGCCACATGCTGGAACAGCTCGATGGACTCCCGTACGGCGGTGCCGGCGGTGACCACGTCCTCTACGATCACCACCCGGTCGCCGTCCTGGGGCTTGCAGCCCACCATGACGCCGCCCTCGCCGTGGTCCTTGGCCTCCTTGCGGTTGAAGCAGTAGGGGAGATCCCGCCCATAATTGCGGTACAGGGAGGCGGCGGCGGAGACGGCCAGGGGGATGCCCTTGTAGGCGGGGCCGAAGAGGCAGTCCACCCCGTCGGGGAGGTTCTGCTGGATGCAGGCGGCGTAGTAGTCGCCCAGCTTGGCGGCCTGGGCGCCGGTCTTGTAGTTGCCGGTATTGATGAAGTAGGGAGTTCTGCGGCCGGACTTGGTGGTAAAGTCTCCGAAGGTGAGTACGCCGGCGCGCACCATAAAGGTGATGAATTCTTCCCGATAGGTCATGTTCCCAAACCTCGCTTCTCCAAAAATAGTCGAATTATTATACCACTATTCAGGGGCGCGGACAAGGCCGTGTCTGCGGAAAGAAATTTGGAATTTCACTTTTTTTTAATGTTATTTTACCCGGGCGTATGGTACAATACCAAAGACTTCACAGATGAGGTGTTGCAGTTGGAACTCTTTGAATGGATGACCTCCACCACCTGGGGCGAGAGCCTGCTTACCCTGCTGGTGTCCATGGTGCCGGTGATCGAGCTGCGGGGCGGAGTCCCCTTCGGCACCGCCTTGGGGCTGGCCCCCCTCCACGCACTGGTGGTATGCATCATCGGCAATATGCTCCCCATCCCCTTTATTATCGTATATATCCGCCGGATCTTTCACTGGATGCGCCGCAGATCCCCCAGGCTCAACGCTCTGGTGGACAAGCTGGAGAAGAAGGCCCACCTGAAGGGGCAAAAGGTAACGAAGTACAAATACATCGGCTTGTGGCTCTTTGTGGCCATCCCCCTGCCCGGCACGGGGGCGTGGACGGGGGCGCTGATCGCGGCCCTGCTGGATATGCCCCTGCGCAAGTCCATTCCCTCCATCTTCCTGGGGGTGGTCACCGCGGGGCTGATTATGACCTTTGTCACAGGGGGCGTGGTGGCGATTTTCGCCTCCTGAGCGCCTTTTTCTCAGCTCCGGCATAGAATGGCCCGGAGGTGAGCGAAAATGAACGCGATTTGGCAAGTGCTCCTGGCCCTGCTGGCGGCGGTGGGCCTGTTGGCCCTGGGCTGGCTGACCTTCGGCCGCCTGCTGACCCCGGTGGGGGGCAGCGGGGGCGGTCCGGTGTACGCGGTGGTGCCCGCGTCTGGGGACGGGGCCCACCTGGAACAGGACGTGAAGGGGCTTCTCTGGCTGCGGGGCGGCGAGCTGGCCCGCTTCACCATCGTCATCGCCGACGGCGGGCTGGACGGTACGGGGCGGGCGGTGGCCGCGGCCCTGCTGGCCCGCGGCCAGGGGATCGTCCTCTGCCCGGCGGAGCGGCTGGGGGAGTACATCAAGGCATGAAAAGGGTCCGCCGGCCGGCGGACTTTTTTCTGCGCGCAGGGGCCGGGCGGCGCATTTCCGGCGCGGCAAAGCGGACGAAACTGCGTTTGCCGGTCGACAAATCGGGGCACAGATGATATGATATCCCGTGAGAAAAGGGAGGGAGCAGCATCCATGCAGGAGGCGGAACTGACTTACATCGAGGGCACCGTAGACGCCGTCATCTATCAGAACCAGGAGAACGGCTACACGGTGCTCCGCCTGGACGCGGGGGAGGGGCGGGGGCTCACCGTTGTGGGGTGCCTGCCCGGCGTGGCGCCGGGGGAGAGCATCTCGGTCCAGGGGACATGGATGCGCCACGCCTCCTACGGGGAGCAGTTCAAGGCCGAGGCGGTGGAGCGGCGGATGCCCGCAGGCACCAAGGCCATCTTTGACTACCTGGCCTCCGGCGCGGTGCGGGGCATCGGCGCCGCCACCGCCCGGCGGATGGTGGAGGAGTTCGGGGAGGAGGCCCTGACGGTGCTGGAGGAGCACCCCGAGCGGCTTACCCAGATCAAGGGTATCACCCGCAAGCGGGCCCTGGCCATGGGGGAGCACTTCCGGCAGCAGATGGGTATGCGCCGCCTGCTGGAGTTTCTGGGGGAGCATGAGGTTCCCCTCCAGTTGGCCATGCCCCTCTACCGCAAGTACGGCGACCGGGCGCTGGAGATCATCCGGGGCAACCCCTATCTGCTGGTGGATGGGGAGCTGGGGGTGGACTTTTCCGCAGCCGACGCCCTGGCCCTGTCCATGGGCATGGAGGGGGATGATCCCCAGCGGCTGGAGGCGGGGCTGCTCTTCGAGCTGACCCACAACCTGGACAACGGCCACACCTTCCTCCCCCGGCGCAAGCTGCTGCCCGCCACGGCCCAGCTCATCGGCGTGGAGGAGGCAGCCCTGGAGGAGGCGCTGGAGGCCCTGCTGGAGCGGGGAGAGGTGGTGGAGGAGCCGGTGGCCGGGGAGCAGGCCGTCTACCTCCACGACCTTTGTGAAGCGGAGCAGTACGTGGCCTTCCGGCTGTGGGAGCTGGCGGCGGGGGAGATCGTGGCCCCCCATGGGCTGGAGGAACTCATCGACCGCATCCAGGCCGAGCAGGGCATCACCTATGCCCCACAGCAGCGCCAGGCAGTGGAGCTGGCCGCCACCAGCCAGGTGATGCTCCTCACCGGCGGACCGGGCACCGGCAAGACCACCTCCCTGCGTGGAGTGCTGGCCCTGTTCGACGCCCTGGGGCTGGAGACCGCCCTGGCCGCCCCCACGGGGCGGGCCGCCAAGCGGCTGGGGGAGCTGTGCGGCGCGGAGGGGACCACGATCCACCGCCTTCTGGAGACCCAGTACGACCCCCACTCCGGCCGGCTGGTGTTTGCCCACGATGAAAGCGACCCGCTGAAGGCCGACGCGGTGATCGTGGACGAGACCTCCATGGTGGATATCACCCTCATGCACGGCCTGCTGTCCGCCCTGCGGCCGGAGTGCCGGCTGATCCTGGTGGGCGACCCCGACCAACTGCCCAGCGTGGGGCCGGGCAACCTGTTCTCCGACCTCATCCGCAGTGGGGTGATCCCCATGGTGCGCCTCACCGAGATCTTCCGGCAGGCCGCCGAGAGCGCCATCGTCCGCAGCGCCCACGGGGTCAACCGGGGGGAGCTGCCCGACCTGCGGGACAACAAGCACGACTTCTTCTTCCTCCGCCGCAAGGAGCCGGCCCGGGCGGCGGAGACCATCGTGGAGCTGGTGAAGACCCGGCTGCCCAACAACATGGGCATCCCGCCGGAGCAGATCCAGGTGCTCTCCCCCACCCGCAAGCGGACGGCGGGCACCGCGTCGCTGAACCGGGCCATCCAGGAGGCGGTGAACCCGCCCGGCCCCGACCGGCCGGAGCGCCGCTTCGGCGAGTACATATTCCGCCGGGGCGACCGGGTGATGCAGGTGCGCAACAACTACGACGTGGTCTGGAAGGACGGCCTCACCTCCGGCATGGGGGTGTTCAACGGGGATATCGGCCAGGTGGTGGAGGTGGACAACCGGGCCGAGCTCCTCGCGGTGGACTTTGACGGCCGCCGGGTTGAATATACCCCTGATATGCTGGGGGAGCTGGAGCCCGCCTACGCCATCACGGTGCACAAGGCCCAGGGCAGCGAGTACCGGGCGGTGATCCTGGCGGTGTGCGAGGGGGCGCCCATGCTCCTGACCCGGGGGGTGCTCTACACCGCCATCACCCGGGCCAGGGAGCTCCTGATCCTGGTGGGGGACGAGGACGTGGTGGCCCACATGACCGCCAACGACCGTCAGCAGCGGCGCTACTCCGGCCTGCGCTGGCGTCTGGCCCAGCTGGCCAACGGGTGAGGCTCCGCCCACCCCGTTTGGGCTGCGAAAAAGAAGAACTTAATGTGCACGCATAAGTGCAAAGTGCGTGCACAAACCGATACCATCACCCTGAAAGGTGGTGTCAATATGAAGCGAGACAAGCACCTCGGCATCCGCATGGACAGCCAGCTCCACAAGAAGCTGGTCTACATTGCGGAGTATGAGGGACGCTCCCTCAACTGGCAGGTCATCCACCTCATCCAAGAGTGCGTCCGCGCCTTCGAGCGGGAGCACGGTCCGATTCCGGACGAGGAGCTGTCATGAGCGGGCCGGTGGGGGTCCTGCTGGATCTGCTCTTCCCGCCCAAATGCGTGTTCTGCGGGCGGCTGCTCACCTCGGGGGAGCGGGACTTCTGTGCCCGCTGCCAGCGGGAGCTGCCCTGGCTGGCAGGGCCGGAGGCGGAGCAGACGGGGGAGTTTTTCACCCTGTGCGCCTCTCCGCTGGCCTACCGGGACCAGGTACGGGATTCCATCCGGCGCTACAAATTCAAAGGGCGGCAGGGCTACCACAAGGCCTACGGCCGCTTAGTGGCCCAGTGCGTCCACGACCATCTGGACGGGCGGTGGGATCTCATCACCTGGGTGCCCCTCTCCGACCAGAGGAGGAGGGAGCGGGGCTACGACCAGGCGTTCCTGCTGGCCAGCGCCGCGGCGCTGGAGCTGGGGGAGGTGGCGGTGGAGACGCTGCGCAAGGGGCGCAACACCGAGGCCCAGTCCGGCCTAGACGACGACGCGGCCCGCCGGGCCAATGTGCTGGGGGCCTACACCGCCGTGGACGCAGAGCTGGTGGAGGGCAAACGGGTGCTCCTCATCGACGACGTGATCACCACCGGCGCGACTATTTCAGAATGTGCAAGGATTCTGCGCACCGTGGGGGCCGGAGAGGTGGTATGCGCCACCTTGGCCCGGGCGAGAGGATAGAAACAGGGAAAGTTTGTGGAAATTAGCGTTGAAATAGGTCGGATACTTCGGTATAATATAGGGGATTATTCATGAAATTCTGGGATAAACTAAAACAAAAGCTTTCAAGACTTCGAGGTGCGGGTATGTTCAGTAAGGATATCGGAATCGACCTGGGTACGGCGTCTATCCTGGTCTACGTCAAAGGCAAGGGCGTGGTGCTGCGGGAGCCCTCCGTGGTGGCCATCGACAAGAACACGGGCAAGCTGCTCAAGGTGGGCACCGAGGCGCAGCAGATGCTGGGCCGTACCCCCGGCAACATCGTCGCCATCCGCCCTCTGCGGGAGGGCGTCATCTCCGACTACGACATGACCGAGCGGATGCTCAAGGAGTTCATCCGCAAGGTGACTTCCTTCCGGCTGTTCAAACCCCGCATCGTCATCTGTGTCCCCTCCGGCATCACCGAGGTGGAGGAGCGCGCCGTCATCGACGCGGGCATCCAGGCGGGCGCCCGGCGGGTCTATCTGATTGAGGAGCCCGTGGCCGCCGCCATCGGCGCGGGCATCGACATCGCCAAGCCCGACGGCCACATGATCGTGGACATCGGCGGCGGTACCACCGACATCGCGGTCATCTCCCTGTCCGGCATCGTGGAGTCCACCTCCATCAAGATCGCCGGCGACCAGTTCGACGAGGCCATCGTGAAGTACATACGGCGCAAGCACAATGTACTCATCGGTGAGCGGACGGCGGAGGAGCTGAAGATGCAGATCGGCTGCGTCTTCCCCCGCCCGGAGGAGCAGACGGTGGAGATCAAGGGCCGCTGCCTCATGACCGGCCTGCCCCGGGTGTTCTCCGTGTCCTCCAGCGAGATGATCGAGGCCTTCGAGGAGGTCTCCACCCGCATCCTGGAGGCCATCCACGGCGTGCTGGAGCGCACGCCCCCGGAGCTGGTGGCCGATATCTCCACCAACGGCATCTGCATGACCGGCGGCGGCTCCCTGGTCTGGGGCTTCGACAAGCTCATTGAGTCCCACACCGGCATCGAGACTCACGTGGCCGACGACGCCATCTCCTGCGTGGCCTACGGCACCGGCAAGAGCCTGGACGACGTGGACTCCATGCAGGACGGCACCATCAACCTCTCCCGCAGAAAGCAGATGAACTGAAGAATAAAACAGCACGCCCGGCCAAGCGGCCGGGCGTGCTGTTTTACGCTGTGTTGCGGCTCAGCCCTCCCGCAGCAGGGCCTCGCCCACGGTGAAAATGTCGCCGGCGCCTACGGTGAGGATCAGATCGCCGGGCCGGGCCAGCGCCCGCAGCCGCTCCGTCACCTCGGGCAGCGTGGCATAGTACTCACTGCCGGGGATGCGCGCCGCCAGATCCTTGGAGGAGATGCCGATGTCGTTGACCTCGCGGGCGGCGTAGATCTCCGCCAGAAGGGTGATGTCGGGCGCGCGGAGCGCCTCCACAAAGTCGTTGAACAGGGCGTGGGTGCGGGTATAGGTGTGGGGCTGGAAGGCGCAGATGACCCGCTCATAGCCCAGGGTGCGGGCGGCGGAGAGCAGGGCGTGGAGCTCACCGGGGTGGTGGGCGTAGTCGTCGTACACCTCCGCCCCGTGGTAGGTGCCCTTGTGCTCGAAGCGGCGGCCCGCCCCCCGGAAGGCGGCCAGGCCCTCGGAGACGGCCTCCGGCTCCACCGCCAGGGCGATGGCGGCGGCGGCGGCGGCCAGGGCGTTCTTTACGTTGTGCTCGCCGGGCACCCGCAGGGCCACGTGGGTGAACACATCCCCCCGGTACACCACGTCGAAGGAGGGCAGGCCCCGGTTCCAGGCGAGGTTGGCGGCGCGGACGTCGCCCTGCTCCAGGCCGAAGGTGAGGACGGGCCGCTCCTCCCCCTCCAGGGTGTGCATGGTGTTGGCGTCGTCGGCATTGGCCACAATGACGCCGCTCTCCGGCACCCGGTCGGCGAAGGCGCGGAAGGAGTGCTCCACGTCGTCCAGATCCTTGAAGAAGTCCAGGTGGTCGGCCTCGATGTTGAGGATCACCGCCACGGTGGGGAAGAAGGAGAGGAAGGAGTTGCAGTACTCGCAGCTCTCCAGGATGATGGTGTCCCCGTGGCCCACCCGGTAGCCGGAGCCCAGCAGGGGCAGGGTGCCGCCGATCATCACCGTGGGGTCCATCCGGGCGGCCATGATGATGTGGGTGCACATGGAGGTGGTGGTGGTCTTGCCGTGGGTGCCCGCGATGCACAGGGCGTTCTTGTAGCCCCTCATGATGGCTCCCCAGGCCTGGGCCCGCTCAAAGACGGGGATGCCCGCGGCGCGGGCGGCGGCGATTTCGGGATTTTCGTCGTGGACGGCGGCGGTGCGGATCACCAGCTCCGCCCCCTGGACGTTCTCCCACCGGTGGCCGATGGCCACGGGGATGCCCAGGGCGCGCAGGTGCTCCACCGTGGCGCTGTTGCGCATGTCCGAGCCGGTGATCACCATGCCCGCCTTGTGGAGCACCTCGGCCAGGGGGGACATGGACACCCCGCCGATGCCCACCAGGTGGGCCCTGCGGCCGGGGGCGATGTAGTCGTGAATATTGGCGCTTGCCATGGGGTTTACACACCCTTTGCTCTAGTTTATAATAAGTTCCAAACACAATATTATAAACCATTATAGGCAAATAGCAAGAAAAAGATACCAGAGGGAGGCGGAAAAATGAAGGGATGGCCCATTCCAGCGGGAGTGGGGGGCTGCCTGGACACGCTGCGGCGGACAGGACACGCGGCCTACCCGGTGGGGGGCTGCGTGCGGGATCTGCTGCTGGGCCGGACGCCGGGGGATTTCGATGTGTGCACCGACGCCCGGCCGGAGCGGGTGATGGAGCTCTTTCCCCACACGGTCCCCACCGGCCTGCGCCACGGCACGGTCACGGTGCGGACGGAGGACGGGCCGGTGGAGGTGACCACCTTCCGCCGGGAGGCGGGCTATGCCGACGGCCGCCACCCGGACGCGGTGGACTTCGACGCCACCCTGGCGGAGGATCTGGCCCGGCGGGATTTCACCGTCAACGCCATGGCCCTGGATGAAAACGGCATGGTGATCGACCGGTACGGCGGGCAGACGGATCTGTTCCGAAGCGTGATCCGCTGCGTGGGCGACCCGGACCGGCGGTTTGCCGAGGACGCCCTGCGGATGCTGCGGGCGGTGCGCTTCGCCGCCCAACTGGGGTTCTCCATCGAGAAGGGCACCCTGGACGCCATCCGGCGCAGCGCCCGCCGGGCGGAAAACCTGTCAGGGGAGCGGATCAAGGCGGAGCTGGAGAAGATCCTCCTCTCCCCCCGGCCGGAGCTGGCGGGGGAGCTGCTCCGGCTGGGCCTGCTGGCCCACCTGGGGGGGAGTCCAGACTGTCCCGGCCTGCTGGCGCTCCGGGAGGAGCCGCCGGAGCCGGTGCCCCGGTGGCGGGCCTTCTGCCGCCTGACCGGCTTTCCCATTGCGGCCCTGCCGGTGGAGCGGGCCCTCCGCCGGGGGGTGCTCCACCCGGAGGCCGAGGCGGTGCGCGCCCTGGCCCTCTCCGGCGGGGAGCTGGCCGCCCTGGGGCTGGAGGGCCCGGCCATCGGCGCGGCCCAGCGCCGCCTGGCCGCCCACATCCTGTCCCACCCGGAGGACAATACCCCGGCGCGGCTGCTGGCCCTGGCCCGGGCGGAGCTGAGCGGGCCGTAGGGGCGGCCATTTTCGCTTGGACAGGCAAGAACGCCGTCCTCCCGGCATAAGCATTAGGGACGAGGAGGGACGGCCATGGAACGGAGCGGAAAGCGGGAGGGCCTGCTGGAAAAGACGGCGGAGGTATTTGATCTGCCGGGGGACGTGGTGGCGGGCCTGCCCCGCATTGAGCTGACAGGCAGCCGGGAGCTGCGGATGGAAAATCACAAGGGAATTCTCTCCTACGGCGGCGAGGAGATCCACATCTCCGGGGGCAAGCTGGTGGTGAAGGTGCGGGGCTCCGGCCTGGAGCTGCGGAGCATGAACGCCAGCCAGCTCCTGATCACCGGTGTCATCACGGCCGTGGAGCTGGAATAGGGGGGCGGAGGCATGCTGAAGCGGATGGTCAACGCCCTGCGGGGGAGCGTCCGGCTGGAGGTGTCCGGGGCCTTTCCGGAGCGGTTTCTCAACCTCTGCGCCCAGCGGGGCATTGTGTTCTGGAACGTGGAGTGGCTGGAGGCCACCCGCTTGCGCCTCACCGTCACCCGGCAGGGAAGCGGCCCGGCCCGGGCGCTGGGGGACAAGGTGCTGTGTACCGTGGTGCCGGCGGAGCAGTCCGGCGTGCCCTTTTTTCTGGGCCGGTTCCGGCGGCGCTATGCCCTGCTGGTAGGGCTGGCCCTGTCCCTGACGGCGGTATGCGTCCTCTCTCAGTTTGTGCTCACCATCGAAGTGGAGGGCAACGAGGCGGTCTCCACAGCGGAGATCCTCACCGAGCTGCGGCGGCAGGGGCTGCGTCCGGGGGTATACGGCCCCGGACTGGACGAGGGGACCATCAGCAGCGCGGCCCTGCTGGGCCTGCCCGAGCTGGCCTGGATGTCGGTCAACCTCCACGGCACCCGGGCGGAGGTGCTGGTGCGGGAGGCGGTGCCTGCGCCCGAAGTGGACGATGAGGAGCAGGTGGGCAGCATTGTGGCCCGGTCCTCCGGCATTGTGACCCATATCGAGCCCCTCAGCGGGGAAGCGCTGGTGGCCCAGGGGGACACGGTGCTGGCCGGGGAGGTGCTCATCTCCGGCGCGGTGACCCTGGATGCCCCCCAGTACAGCGAGTTGGAGAACCTGGGCCAAATACTGGTGCGGGCCCAGGGACAGGTCTTTGCCCGGACGTGGCACACCATGACGGCCTCCATCCCCCTGGAGGCCCCGGTGAAATCGTATACCGGCGAGAAGGCCAGCCGCTGGACCCTGAGCATCCTGGGACATCGCATCGATTTTTTCGGAAAGAGTGGAATTTCCTTCCCTGAGTATGATAAAATAACAGATACCTGGGCGCTCACCCTGCCCGGCGGCCGGGAGATGCCCCTGGCCCTGAGCCGGGAGACCTGCCGGGCCTATACCCTCGCCGCCGCGCCGGTGGACGCGGACGCAGCGGAGCGGCTGCTGGAGGAGCGGCTGCTGGAGGCCCTTCGGGCGCGGCTGGGAGACGGCGAGGTGGTGCATACCAGCTTCTCCTCCGCACAGCGGGACGGACGGCTGGAGGTCACCCTCCAGGCCGAGTGCACGGAGGAGATCGGGCGCTTTGTGCCGCTGGAGCCTATTACAGAAGAAAATGAGGCCGAACCATGATCGAACAGACCATCAGCATCGAGCGCATTGAGGATGTCATCGACATCTTCGGCTCGTTTGACGAAAACATCAAGCTCATTGAGCACGAGCTGGACGTCTCGGTGGTGAGCCGGGACGACCAGCTCAAGATCTCCGGGGAGGCGGAGAACGTCCTTTACGCCGTCAAGGCGGTCCAGGGCCTGCTGGGCCTGGCTGGGCGGAAGGAGACCATCACCGAGCAGAACGTCCGCTACATCATCAATCTGGTGAAGGCGGGCAACGAGGAGCACATCAACGACATCGCCCGGGATGTGCTCTGCGTCACCGCCAAGGGCAAGCCCATCAAGCCCAAGACCCTGGGCCAGAAGCGGTATGTGGACGCCATCAAGAAGAACACCATCACCCTGGGCATCGGCCCGGCGGGCACCGGCAAGACCTACCTGGCGGTGGCCGCCGCCGTGGCCGCCTTCCGGGACAAGCAGGTCAACCGCATCATCCTCACCCGCCCGGCGGTGGAGGCAGGGGAGCGGCTGGGCTTCCTGCCCGGCGATCTGCAGAGCAAGGTGGACCCCTATCTGCGGCCCCTGTACGACGCCCTCTTCGACATGCTGGGGGCGGAGACCTATAACAAATACCTGGAGCGGGGCAGCATCGAGGTGGCCCCCCTGGCCTACATGCGGGGCCGCACCCTGGACGACTCCTTCATCATTCTGGACGAGGCTCAGAACACCTCCCGGGAGCAGATGAAGATGTTCCTCACCCGCCTGGGCTTCGGCTCCAAGATCGTCATCACCGGCGACATCACCCAGATCGACCTGCCCCGGGACACGGTGTCCGGGCTGAAGGAGGCCATGCGGGTGCTGGACGGCGTGGAGGACATCGCCATTTGCAGGCTCAACGAGGCCGACGTGGTGCGCCACGTGATCGTCCAGCGCATCATCAAGGCCTATGAGGAGGACGAAAAGAGGAAGGGAAAGCGATGAACCACGAAATTCTGATCGAGACCGAGGTGGATGGCGCGGAGCCCTACGCCGCGCTGCTGCGCCGGGTGATCCCCGCCGTCCTGGACGCGGAGCGCGTGCCCTTCGCCTGCGAGGTGGACGTGCTCTTCACCGACGACGCGGGTATCCACGCCATCAACCTGGAGCAGCGGGGCGTGGACCGGCCCACCGACGTGCTCTCCTTCCCCATGTTCCAGCTTACCCCCGGTGCGCCGCCCACCCTGGACGACGTAGAGGCCGACCCTGGCACCGGACTGGTCCCTCTGGGGGACATGGTGCTCTCCCTGGAGCGGGCGGAAGCCCAGGGGGCGGAGTACGGCCACGGCGCGGAGCGGGAGGCGGCCTACCTGGCCGTCCACTCGGTGCTCCACCTGCTGGGCTACGACCACCTGGATGAGGGCCCGATGAAGGCCCAGATGCGGGAACGCGAGGAGGCCATCCTGGCCGCCCTGGGCATCACCCGGGAGGGCGCGGATGGATAAGAGGCTTTTGCGGTACGGCGGCGGCGGGGCGATCTCCCTGCTCGCCTGTGGGCTGCTGTGCATGGCGCTGGGCGCGCTGGCGGGTGGAGACGTGGCCGGGCTGGTGGCCTGCGGCGTGATTTTCACCCTGCCCGGCGTCGTGTTCGGCTGTGCCTACGGCCTGTACGAGGCACTGAAGGGGAGGGACGATCCGGACGCGTAGGGCGCGGCGTCCTTGACGCGCCGGCCCTTCGGAACGGCTTACATACCATTTGCGGGGGACTGCCGTGCCGCTGAACGACTCCGCGCCTTATCACGGCCTGCGCCTGCGCAGACGCGAGTGCGTTGGCCGCCCCTGTTGGAAAAAATTATCATAAAACCGCTCAAGAAAGTTGAGGATCACCTATGGAAATTAGAAAATCCGGAATGATCAGCATCGTGGGCCGCCCCAACGTAGGCAAGTCCACCCTGACCAACGCCCTGGTGGGCGAGAAGATCGCCATCGTCACCAACAAGCCCCAGACCACCCGCAACCGCATCTGCGCGGTGGTGAACCGGGAGGGCTGCCAGTTCGTCTTCCTGGACACCCCCGGCCTGCACAAGGCCCGCACCCGCCTGGGGGACTACATGGTGAAGGTGGTCAAGGAGAGCGTGGCCGACGTGGACGCGGTGCTTCTGCTGGTGGAGCCGATCCCCCACATCGGCGGGCCGGAGGCGGAGCTGATCCGGCGCATCAAGGAGCTGAATGTCCCCGCCGTGCTGGTCATCAACAAGATCGACACGGTGGAGAAGGAGGAGCTGCTCTCCGTCATTCAGGTCTACGGCGCGGCTCACGACTTCGCCGCCATCGTGCCCATCTCCGCCAAGCGGAACGAGGGGGTGGACGAGCTGCTGGGCTTGCTGGCCCAGTTCCTGCCCGAGGGGCCCCAGCTCTTCCCGGAGGACATGGTCACCGACCAGCCGGAACGCCAGGTGTGCGCCGAGATCATCCGGGAGAAGCTGCTGCTCTGCCTGGACAAGGAAATTCCCCACGGCACCGCCGTGGAGATCACCACCTTTTCCGAGCGGGACGACGGTATCATCGACCTGGACGCTACCATTTATTGTGAAAAGGCCAGCCACAAGGGGATCATCATCGGCAAGGGCGGGGCCATGCTCAAGAAGATCTCCACCCTGGCCCGCACCGACATTGAGGCCTTTATGGGCACGAAGGTGTTTCTCCAGACCTGGGTGAAGGTAAAAGAAAACTGGAGAGATAATATGAATTTGATCAAGAATTTCGGATACCGGGACGAGTAAGGGCGCAGAAATTACCGCTCATAAACGGAACGCGGCCAGCCAACCTAAAGACAGAAAGGGGGGCTGTGCCATGAGCTGGGCGGAGCTGCTCTGGCGGCTGTTTTTGCAGACCGGCCTGCCGGAGGTCTACAGCCTTTACCGGAGGGTGAAGGGCTGAGCACGCGGGCGCGGCGCGCCCGCATACATAGTGGAGGGAAGCCCATGCACATCAGCACCCAGGGCCTGGTGCTCCGGGAGGTCAACTACAAGGAGTCGGACAAGCTGCTCACCGTGCTCACCGCTGAGGGGGGCAAGCGCACGGTCAAGGCCCGGGGCTGCCGCCGGAAGGGCAGTCCCCTGGCCGCCGCGGCCCAGCTCCTGGTCTATTCGGACATGACACTGTTTGAATACCGGGACTACTTCACCCTCAACGAGGCGGAGTCCCTCCAGCAGTTCTGGCGCGTCAGATCCGATCTGGAGAGGCTGAGCCTGGCCTCCTACTTCGCGGAGGTGATGGAGGCGGTGGCGGTGGAGGGGCGGCCCGATCCGCCGGCCCTCTCCCTCATCCTTAACTCCCTCTATGCCCTGGACAGGCTGAACCGGCCCCTGGCGCTGGTAAAGGCGGCCTTCGAGCTCAAGCTCATGTGCCTGGAGGGGTACGAGCCCCTGCTGGACGCCTGCGCGGTGTGCGGCACGCCGGAGCCGGAGCCGCCTCTGTTCCACCTGAACGAGGGGGTGCTCTGCTGCGCCGCCTGCCGGGCGGAGGCGGGGGAGGGGGCCGCCATCCCCCTGGAGGGGGGCGCCCTGGCGGCCATGCGCCACATCGTCTACGGCGACCCCAAGCGCCTGTTCTCCTTCCGGCTGGAGGGGGCGGGCCTGTCCTGCCTGTCCCATGTCTGCGAGCGCTTTTTACTCATGCAGCTTGACCGGGGCTTTCGCACCCTGGATTTTTATCAACAATGGGGGAATTGAATATGGAACTGTTTGTAGCGGACGCCTTTACCACCCGGCGCTTCTCCGGCAATCAGGCCGGCGTGGCCCTGCTGGGGGAGGCGGAGTTCCCGGAGGAGGGGTTCATGCGGGCCCTGGCCGGGGAGCTGAAGCACTCGGAGACCGCCTTTGTCCGCCGGACGGGGGAGGGCTCCTTCCACATCCGCTATTTCACCCCCGCGGAGGAGGTGGACCTCTGCGGCCACGCCACCATCGCCTCCTTCACCGTCCTGCGGGAGAGGAGGGCCATCGGGCCGGGTACGTATGCCCTGCACACCCGCTCCGGAGACCTGTCCATCCAGGTGGGCGCGGACGCGGTGTGGATGGACATGGCGCCCCCCGCCGACGGCCGGAGCTTTTCGGAGGAGGAGCAGGCGGAGCTGTACGCCGCCTACGGCCTGTCCCTGGCCGACCGGCCGGAGGGCCTGGCGGCCCAGTCGGTGAGCACCGGCCTGCTGGACATCCTGCTGCCCGTCCGGGATCTGGCTGCCCTGGAGCGGGCGGAGCAGAACGAGGGGGAGGTCACCCGCCTGTCGGAGCGCTACGGCGTGGTGGGGGTGCACATGTTCTGCCCCCATACCCCTGACGCCGCGGCCCACTGCCGCAACTTCGCCCCCCTGTACGCCATCCCGGAGGAGGCGGCCACCGGCACCTCCAACGGGGCGCTGACCTACTATCTGTACCGCCGGGGGCTGACGGCCGCCGGGGCGGAGAACCGCTTTGTCCAGGGGGAGAAGATGGGCAAGCCCTCGGAGATCCTCAGCCGTCTCACGGACGGGGGGGACGGCGTCAAGGTTCAGGTGGGCGGCCGGGCGGTGCTCGCCCTGCGGTGTGAGCTGCTGTGATCATGCCGGACGCCATTCCGCCGGAGTCTGCCCGGAGTGCGGGCGGCCCGTGGACTAGGAGATATGAAACTGCCGGATGATCCCCACACTCATGTACTCGCCCATCTCGCAGGCGAGCTGGTCCAGCAGCAGGTAGGACGCGCTGATGGCGTGGTAATTGCCCAGCAGATCCTGGTCGGCGGCATCGCAGAGCAGGGTGGTATTGTGGACAAACATGCTGCTCCATAAACTGGCGTCCCAGTGGGGATTGAGCTCGGAAAGCCGGGCGGCGGTGAGCCGGTTGAGGTCCAGCCACTGGCGGCGGATGCGCTCAGCCTGGCTGCGCTGCCGCGCGTCCAGCGCGTCCAGATAAGCGGCGTAGTAGCGGTAGAGCGGAGAGCCTGCCGCTGCGGCACCGACAATGAGCTGGATGCCATAGTAGCGCTCCATGATCTGATCGTACTGGGCGGGCTGGGCCTGCAGCTCCCGATAGATGCTGTCCACGTTTTCCGCGTGGAACAGCCGGCTCTGCATATACATGAGGGCCCAGAAGGTGCTCCCCCGCCACGCATTGATACAGGTATTGAGTAATATGAGCTGACGCTCGGAGAACGTATATAAGTCAAGCCGTTTCTGTTCCATAAGATCCCTCCTGCCCATAGGGTATGCGCCCGGGGGGCTTCGGGTGCGCGAATCTTGGGGCACAGGCGCGGCGCTCCGCGGAACAACGCGGCAATCAAACAGCAAGGAAACGAATTATGACCGATTTATTTGAAAAATCCATTCAGATTCTGGAACTGCCCAAGGTGCTTGAGCGCCTGGCCGGCCAGGCTGTGACCCAGGAGGGCAAGGAGCGCTGCCTGGCGCTGCGGCCCATGACCGACCCGGACGATGTCCAGCGGGCGCTGGACGAGACCAGCGCCGCTGTGGAGATGAGCGCCCTGCGGGGCAGCCCCTCCTTCTCCGGCGTCAAGCCGGTGGCGGCCTCCCTCCAGCGGGCCCACATGGGGGGCGCGCTCAACACCCGGGAGTTGCTGGACATCGCGGCGGTGCTGCGGGCGGCCCGCTCCGCCAGGGAGTACGGTGAGGGGGACGAGCGGAAAAAGACCTGCATCGACCACCTGTTCCGTTCCCTGACCGCCAACCGCTTTCTGGAGGACAAGATCACCGGCTCCATCGTGGGAGAGGACGAGATCGCCGACGCCGCCAGCCCCGAGCTGGCCTCCATTCGGCGGCACATCCGGGCCACCGCCTCCAAGGTGCGGGACATCCTCAACAAGCTCCTCTCCTCCAACCAGGCCAAATATCTCCAGGAGGCCATCATCACCCAGCGCAACGACCGCTTCGTGGTGCCCGTCAAGTCGGAGCACAAGAACGACGTGCCCGGCCTGGTGCACGACGTATCCTCCTCCGGGGCCACCTTCTTCATCGAGCCTATGGGGGTGGTGAAGGCCAACAACGAACTCAAGGAGCTCCAGGCCAGGGAGGAGAAGGAGATTGAGCGCATCCTTACGGAGCTGTCCGCCGAGTGCGCCCAGTTCAAGGACGATATCACTCAGGACTACGATCTGCTCATCCTTCTGGATGTGATCTTCGCCCGGGCCAAGCTGGCCTACCGGATGCGGGCCTGCGCCCCCAGAATCGTGGAGCGCGGCCTGTACCTGCGGAAAGCCCGCCACCCCCTGCTGGACCCGGACAGGGCGGTGGCCAACGACCTGATGCTGGGTGAGGACTTCGACACCCTGGTGATCACCGGCCCCAACACCGGCGGCAAGACGGTGACCATCAAGACCATCGGCCTGCTCACCCTCATGGCCCAGTGCGGCCTGCATATCCCCGTCTCCGACGACAGCCGGGTAAAGGTGTTCCGCCGGGTGCTGGCCGACGTGGGCGACGAGCAGTCCATCGCCCAGAGTTTGTCCACATTTTCCTCCCACATGGTGAACATTGTGGGCATTCTCGGGGAGGCGGACGACGAGACGCTGATCCTCTTTGACGAGCTGGGGGCGGGCACCGACCCCATCGAGGGCGCGGCCCTGGCCGCCGCCATCATCGAGAGCGCCCGGGAGATGGGGGCCCTGGTGGCCGCCACCACCCACTACGCCGAGCTGAAGGTGTACGCCATGACCACGCCGGGGGTGGAGAACGCCTCCTGCGAGTTCAACGTGGACTCCCTGGCCCCCACCTACCGCCTGCTCATCGGCATCCCCGGCAAGTCCAACGCCTTTGCCATCTCGGAGCGGCTGGGCCTGCCCAAGTCCATCATCCAGAAGGCCGCCGCCCGCATTGACGCGGAGAACGTGCGCTTCGAGGACGTGCTCACCCAACTGGACGAGCAGCGCCAGGAGATGGAGCGGGAGAAGGAGGCCGCCGCCCGGCTCCGGCGGGAGATGGAAGAGACGGCCAAGGCCTCCCGGGAGTACAAGGCCAAGATGGAGGCCGAGCGGGCCAAGGCGGTGGAGAAGGCCCAGGCGGAGGCCCGGGCCATCCTGGACGAGGCCAGGGACACCGCCGACCAGGTATTCAAGGAGCTCAACGACATGCGCCGCCGCCAGCGGAAGGAGGAGGACTGGCAGCGGGTCAACGACGAGCGGGCCGCCCTGCGCCGCAGCCTCAACGAGGCGGAGGGGAAGCTGGGGGCCCGGCCGGAGGAGCCGGCCCCGCCCCCCACCCGGCCAGCCCGGGCGGGCGACACGGTGGAGCTGGTGAAGATGGGCACCCAGGCCACCGTCCTGTCGGTCAACAAGGACGGCTCCCTCCAGCTCCAGGCGGGGATTCTGAAGATCACCGCTAGGCAGGAGGAGGTGCGCGTGGTAGAGGGGGAGACCCAGCAGTCCGCCAAGAAGGTGGTGGCCCGGGCGGAGCACAAGCTGCGCTCCCTGGGGGCCTCGCCGGAGGTGGATCTCCGGGGCATGATGACCGACGAGGCCATCGGGGCGCTGGATCTCTTCCTGGACAACGCGGTGCTGGGCAAGCTCAACGAGGTGCGCATCATCCACGGCAAGGGCACCGGCGCGGTGCGCAAGGCAGTGCGGGAGCACCTCAAGCGCAGCCGCTACGTCAAGTCCTTCCGCCCCGGCCGCTACGGCGAAGGAGAAGACGGCGTGACTATTGCGGAGCTGCGGTAGAACAGCCCCCGTCCCCCGCGGGAGCGCGTGGGGGGCCTCCGGGGGGAATCGATTCCCCCCGGAAGGCGCGGCTTTGGAGCGAAGCGACAGGCTTTCCGCAGAAAGCCTCCGCGCCGTGAGGACGGCGTAACGAGCGCCAGGCTGCGGCAGGCGGAATGTCTGCCATCTGCGGACATTCGTGCCCCAGAGGGGAAGGAGTAAACTGGTTCGTCAATCAAACCAGTTTCTTCAACTTAATTTGTGTATTTTGTCATTGACGGTTTGGGATAAATTTGATATTCTATAGTACGAAGTATGCGAATGCATCTTGGGGGGAAAACGCTATGTATATGAAAGAGGCAGTCGTGAACAACCAGGTCGGCCTGCATGCGAGACCGGCCACGTTTTTCATCCAGAAAGCCAACGAGTTCAAGAGCTCCATTTGGGTGGAGAAGGACGAGCGCAGAGTGAACGCCAAGAGCCTGCTGGGCGTGCTCTCTCTGGGCATTGTCAAGGGGACTTCCATCAACCTCATTGCAGACGGCCCCGACGAGAAAGAAGCGGTGGAGGCTCTGATTGAGCTGATCTCCTCCAACTTCTCCGAGTAAGCGATCGAGCGAGAGAAAAAAGCGCCGCGTCTGCGGCGCTTTTTTTGATAGGCGGGAGGTGTGGCTTGTGAAGGCGGAGATGACCCCGGAGCCCGTCCGGCGGAGCGCCCTGCGCCTGCGGCTGGGCGGGCTGGTTCTGTGCTGGCGCAGGCGGCTGCTGTGGCATACCGGCGGCCTGCGGTTTGCCCGGCCCCGGCCGGAGGTGGAGTGCCTCTACCTGTGGGCGGAGCACGCCACGCCCCTGCTGCGCAGGCTGCGGGGGGAGGACATGGCCCTCCAGCGCAGCAAGGTCACCAACCTGCGCCTGGCGGCGGCCCGGCTGGACGGCCTGACGCTGAAGCCGGGGGAGACCCTCTCCTTCTGGCGGGCCGTGGGCAGGCCCACCCGGCGGAGGGGCTATGTGGAGGGGATGATTCTGCGCAACGGCAGGGTGGCCTCCGGCGTGGGGGGCGGCCTGTGCCAGATGACCAACCTGCTCTACTGGATGACCCTCCACACCCCCCTCACCGTCACCGAGCGGTGGCGGCACGGCTACGACGTGTTTCCCGACTCCAACCGCACCCAGCCCTTCGGCAGCGGGGCCACCTGCTTCTACAACTACATGGATCTCATGGTGCGCAACGACACCCCCGACACCTGGCGGCTGGTGCTCCAGGTGACGGACACCCATCTGGAGGGGGAGTGGCGGGCCGACGGCCCCCAGACCTGCCGGTACGAGGTCTATGAGAAGGAGCACGAGATCCGGGGGGAGTACTGGGGCGGCTTCACCCGGCACAACACCCTGTTCCGCCGGGTGCTGGGTATGGACGGCGCGGAGCTGGGGGAAGAATTCATCACGGAGAACCACGCCATCATGATGTATAACCCCATGCTGGAGGAGACTGCCCCGTAGGGGCGGCCTTTATGGCCGCCCGCCCTGCGGGAGAGATATGCCCGCCGGTACGGCATAAGAAGGGCGGAAAACGCAAAGCCTGTCCGGTAGGGGCGCACGGTGTGCGCCTGCCGGTGCCAGCCCGGCGGAAGGGGGCGGCAGGCCGATGTGGGCATCGGCCCCTACGAGTCATGACCTTTGACGAATTAAAAGAAAAAGCCCATGCCCATTCCCCAAACGAACGGGTTCGTTTGGGGCCCCCGGAGGATGATTTGACATCCTCGGCGGGAGTGAATCCCGCCTGCGGCGA
>ERZ1106950.688-NODE-688-length-29708-cov-11.534651_pt1 | contig 29708 bp, 30 predicted proteins | sample MGYA00403675_ERZ1106950 | MGnify/ENA primary metagenome ERZ1106950 (study PRJEB35170, sample SAMEA104062410) | human gut metagenome | biome: human gut; feature: human-associated habitat; material: faeces | place: Denmark | collected 2012-06-13 ... | reverse complement strand
TTCACAAGAGAGAAGAGGACGAGAAGAAAAAGAACTGCATTCTCTGGGTGCTGGCTATCATTGGAGCAGTGGCAGCAGTGGCGGGTATTGCATACGCTGTATACCGTTTCTTTACTCCGGATTATCTGGAAGATTTTGAGGATGATTTCGACGATGATTTTGACGATGACTTCTTTGAGGATGAGGAGCCAAAGGAGAAGAAGGCAGAAAAGGCTGAATAGCAGAGGGTGTTTTAAGGCCATCATAAGATACACAGAAGGATGATAAAAGGGATAGTTGTTGGGACCGCCGCGGAAGTGGCGGTCCTTTTTGGGTCTGGCTTGATGTGAACCATATTGCATGATATAATGATACGGCAAAAGAGAACCACAGGAAAAATGCCTAAGCGGCGGACAGAACGGAGATATTTTATGAAAAAGGGCGATATTTACGAAGGAATAGTAGAAAAAATCGAATTCCCGAATAAGGGTATCCTGCATATAGATGGCGAGAGAGTGGTGGTAAAGAATGCCATACCAGGCCAGAGAATTCAGTGTGTAGTCACCAAGCGCAGAAAGGGGAAGTCGGAAGCCAGAACCTTGGATATACTGGAGCATTCCCCGGCAGAAAGGCCGGAGGAGGCATGTCCACATTTTGGGATATGCGGCGGCTGCATTTACCAGAGCCTGCCCTATGAAGAACAGTTAAACATTAAAAGAGAACAGGTAAAATCCCTGCTGGACAGCGTGGCAGAGGACGGCACCTACGAGTTTCAGGGAATCAAGGCCAGCCCTATCTCCTCAGGATACCGCAATAAAATGGAGTTTTCCTTTGGGGATGAGGTAAAGGATGGTCCGCTGGCATTGGGAATGCACAAGAGGGGAAGCTTTTACGATATCGTAACCACTCCCGAGTGCCGGATTGTACATCCGGATTTTTGCAGGATACTGATGGCCACCAAAGAATATTTTGAGGAGATGGGGATTGCATTCTATAAGAAATTACAGCACCAGGGTTATCTTCGCCATCTGCTGGTCCGAAGGGCGGTAAAGACAGGGGAGATTTTGGTAGACCTGGTGACCAGCACACAGAGGGAGTATCTGGGCGTAAGGACGGAGGAAGAGGTGCTGTCAGAGTGGACAGAAAAGCTGGTGCGCCTTCCTCTGGATGGCAGGCTGGCGGGAATTCTCCACACAGAGAATGACTCCCTGGCAGATGTGGTGCAGAGCGACGCGACCCACATCCTTTACGGTCAGGATTACTTTTACGAAGAACTGCTGGGACTGCGTTTTCGAATCTCGCCCTTCTCTTTCTTTCAGACAAATTCCCTTGGCGCGGAGGTGCTGTACGATACAGTACGGGGATTTGTAGGTGATACAAAGGACAGGGTGGTATTCGACCTATATAGCGGTACCGGGACCATTGCACAGATACTGGCGCCTGTGGCGAAAAAGGTGGTAGGCGTTGAGATTGTAGAAGAAGCCGTCAGGTCAGCCCGGGTAAACGCCGAGCTCAACGGACTGGAAAACTGCGAGTTCCTGGCCGGTGATGTGCTCAAAGTGATTGATGAGCTTCAGGATAAGCCAGATTTGATTGTGGTGGATCCGCCCAGGGATGGGATACATCCTAAGGCATTGGGAAAAATTATTGATTTCGGGGTGGACCGGATTGTATATATATCCTGTAAACCTACCAGTTTGGTGAGGGATTTAGTGGTGCTGCAGGACAGAGGGTATAGGGTGGAGAAGGTTTGCGGGGTGGACATGTTTCCGGGGACAGGGAATGTGGAGGTGGTATGTCTTTTGTCCAAACTTAATGCAAAGCAACATATCGAGGTGGATTTGAGCATGGACGAGCTGGATTTGACCGATGCAGAGAAGAAAGCTACCTACCAGGAGATCAAAGATTATGTGATTGAGCATACCGGACTCAAGGTCAGCAGTTTGTATATCGCTCAGGTGAAGCAGAAATGCGAGAATTGAAGCGCACTTCCCAAATGGACTGGGTTCGGGCCGCCAATTCCATCCGCAGCCGGGCGGAAGAAATCATCCTGCACGAAATGATTTATGTATAAGGAGGCTGCCATGAGATGCCGGGTTGAACGGCGGGAGGGCCAGCGCTGCCTTATTATGAACAGCCGGGCGGAGCTGCTGGAATACCTGAAGCATACACCTCCCGAAACAATCACAGACATACGGAAAATTTATAAGAATGGGATTACGGATTCTGTCATGGAAACCTACTTCCCTTATGGCGGATACAGAAACAAGGGGGAGCGTCCAGCAGGCCACCTTGTCAGTGTTCCGCCAAATCCAAAATGATATTGCTTTGCTGCAGGAGCCAGCCCGTAAATTCTTTCGGGCTGGCTTTTTCCGTTTTGATCGCCCGTTTCCTTTGCAGGGCTTCCTTTTTGAACGCTTTAAAGGCTGCCTGCATTTTGGATGGCAAAAGGTCCCGGAATCGTACCGGAAAGCAACAAATGAGGGAAAGGCAGCTTCCCCTGACCAGATGATTACCGCTCTTTTTTAAGGGGCATACGGAGGGGAAAACGCTCAAAAATGACACCGAAACATGACAGTAAAATGGAGGGAACAGCAAATGCCGAGAATAAGTAAAAAACGCAGGTAAGAACTGGCTTTCTTCCTGAATGACAACCGTGTCACCTATAACGAACTGTGCCGGAAATGCCGCCATAGCTGCAAAGTATTCCGGCATTTCCTGTTTGGGGCGATCCGGCGGGTATTCTCCCCCGGCTGCAAATATGAGGAAATGCTCTGCCTGGTGGGAGGCCAGGGAGCCGGAAAATCTACCTTTTTCCGGCTGCTGGCAATCGAGGACGAATGGTTCAGCGACGATCTGAAGCGGCTGGATGATGATAAGGTATTCACGAAGCTGCAGGGCCACTGGATACTGGAAATGCCGGAGATGCTGGCAACCCACAGCGCAAAGAGCATTGAGGAAATCCGCTCCTTTATCAGCAGGCAGAAGGAAACCTACCGGACGCCATATGAAGCACAGCCCAAATACCGGCTGCGCCAGTGCGTGTTCGGCGGCACTTCCAACACACTGGACTTCCTGCCCCTTGACCGGGCGGGCAACCGGCGTTTTTTGCCGGTCATGGTCTACCCGGAGGAAGCGGAGGTTCACATTCTGGAGGACGAGGACGCTTCAAGGGAGTACCTGCTGCAGGTATGGGCGGAAGCCATGACGGTCTACTGGAGTGGACAGTATTCCATGAAATTCAGTAAAGAAATACAGAAACAGCTTGTGGCAGTGCAGAAAGACTTCATGCCGGAGGACACCGAAGCCGGGCAGATCATCGGCTTTCTGGAGACGTATACCGGCAGTATGGTCTGTTCCAAACAGCTTTACAGGGAAGCCATGCACCATGAGTTTGACGATCCTAAGCGCTGGCAGCTCCACAACATCAACGAGATTATGAATACCGCTGTGACCGGCTGGAAGCCTTTTTCCAATCCGAGGATGTTCGCCGGGTACGGCAGGCAGAGGGGCTGGGAACGGGAATCCGGTTCCGGCAACGAAATCCCCGGCAACGAAAGCGGATTTGTGGAGCTGACGGAGGAAGAATGCCGCCAGTTGGAGCTTCCCAAAGAGTGGATCGCTTAAAATTTGCGGTCTGTTGCCGGGCAGGTTGCCGGTTTGTTGCCGGGTTCGTTACCGGAAAAATCCCTTTGGAGGATGCCGGAAATGCCGTAATATCAAGGTATTTCTTCATCTTCTTCTATTTATTTTTATTTATGACAACGAAAGCAACAAAGAAATCAAAGAAAATCAGGAAAGGAAAAACAGGGAGCCGGATATTCGTTTGCAGGTTTTTCGGGGTTCGTTGCCGGACTTCGTTGCCGCAGGCTTTGTCAGGCTCAATTCATTTATGGAGGATATTTGCCTATGAGAGATGAATGGAGCGGTTTTGCGGATTTGATGGCAAGTCTGATTGAAAAATATGCAGCAGACTTAGACTTGGATAATCTGCCCGATCCAAAGGATATGTTGAATCGGCAAGATGATGGCAGCATGTCAGAAAAAACAATCAAATCATGTATTGCAGGCAGAAAAGCTGCATGATATAATAATCGTGAAATAAGTGTCCAAACTCAGTTTGAGAAGGAAAACAACCTTCTTGAACTGAGGTACATAAGGTTGATGAGGTGAACGATATGAGCGGTAACGATGCACCAAACAAAAAATCAGATATGATTATCTACACAACAGAAGATGGATTGGCAAAAATTGAGACCACCTTCGACGGCGATACAGTTTGGCTGTCGATTGATCAGATGGCGGAACTATTTCAAAGGGACAAATCAACGATTTCAAGGCATATAAAAAATATTTTTATAGAGGGCGAGCTGAATCGCGATTCAGTTGTTGCAAATTTTGCAACAACTGCGGCGGACGGAAAAACTTATCAGGTTGATTATTACAATCTCGATGTTATTATCTCGGTTGGCTATCGTGTGAAGTCCAAACGAGGCACTCAGTTCCGTATTTGGGCAACCGGAGTTTTGAAAGAATACATGAGAAAAGGCTTTGCTCTGGATGATGAACGCTTGAAAAATCTGGGCGGAGGCGGATATTTTAAGGAACTGCTGGAACGCATTAGGGACATCCGGGCATCTGAGAAAGTGTTCTATCGTCAGGTGCTGGAGATTTATGCTACCAGTATTGACTATGACCCAAAAGCGGAAATATCTATTCAGTTTTTCAAAAAGGTTCAGAACAAGATTCATTATGCGATTCATGGTCAGACTGCGGCAGAGGTTATTTACACAAGAGCTGATGCGGAGAAAGAGTTCATGGGGCTTACTGCTTTTGCGGGCAGCCAGCCGACGCTGCGGGAGGCCGTGATCGCCAAGAATTACCTGGATGAAAAAGAGCTTCGTGCAATGGGGCAGCTTGTATCCGGTTATCTGGATTTTGCGGAGCGTCAGGCGGAGCGGGAGCAGACAATGGCGATGAAAGACTGGGCGGAACATTTGGATCGGATTCTTACTATGAGCGGAGAGCAGCTTTTGCAGGGAAACGGCAGTATTTCCCACAATCAGGCGGTTGATAAGGCAACGACAGAATATCGCAAATACAAAGCCAGGACACTCAGTGAAGTGGAACAGGACTATCTGGATTCAATAAAGCAATTGGAACAAAAGACAGATCAAAAATAGAAGTGCTACGGGCTGTGGCACAAATGAGGCTTCAGACATGAAAAAAGAAAAGATAAAAGTATATATCTATACGAGAGTATCCACCACGATGCAGATTGACGGATATTCTCTGGATGCCCAGAAATCCAGAATGAAAGCTTTTGCTGAGTACAATGATTATGAGATTGTCGGCGAATATGAGGATGCCGGTAAGTCAGGAAAATCCATTGAGGGCAGAAGCGAGTTCAATCGTATGATGGAAGATATTAAATCTGGCAAAGATGGCGTTTCTTATGTTCTGGTGTTCAAATTGTCCCGGTTCGGCAGAAATGCGGCGGATGTCCTTTCCACATTACAGGTCATGCAGGACTTTGGAGTTAATTTGATTTGCGTGGAGGACGGCATTGATTCTTCCAAGGAGGCTGGTAAGCTGATGATCTCCGTTTTGTCGGCAGTCGCGGAGATTGAGAGAGAAAACATCCGTGTCCAAACAATGGAGGGCAGGATTCAGAAAGCCCGTGAGGGCAAGTGGAACGGCGGTTTTGCCCCCTACGGATACACGCTTGAAAAGGGAAAACTGAATATCAACGAGGAAGAAGCCGAGGCAATTCGCATTATCTTTGATCAGTATGTGCATACCGACATGGGCGCTAACGGTCTTGCAAAATACCTTGCCAATCACGGTATTCATAAAATACAGCGGCAGAACGGCAAAAATCCTCTGTTTGATGCGGCTCTGATCCGCAGGATACTGAAAAATCCTGTTTATTGCGGCAAAATCGCCTACGGCAGACGCAGGATGGAAAAGGTACATGGCACCAGAAACGATTACCGGCTTGTGGAGCAGGACGATTATTTACTGGCGGATGGTCTGCATGAGGGTATTGTGTCGGAAGAACTCTGGCATGAAGCACAAGTGAAGCTGCTGGCACAGGCTGAAAAGTATGAACATGTAAACCGTGGCAAAGACGCCAAGGTGCATCTGCTGTCAGGTATCGTCAAGTGCCCAATCTGCGGGGCCGGGATGTATGGCAACAAGAGCATCAAGCACAGGCCGGACGGAACAAAGTACAAAGATTTCTTCTATTACGGCTGCAAGCACCGTACTATGACTCGCGGGCACAAGTGCGATTATAAAAGGCAAATCAATGAAGAACTGCTGGATGATGCCGTGGCAGAGGTTATTGTAAAGCTGGTCAGCAATCCGAAATTTGCGGCATTGATGCAGCAGAAAATCAGCATGAAGGTAGATACCACTGCCATTGAGCAGGAAATTGCAGCCTATGAAAAGCAGCTCAGGCAGAGTTATTCCACCAAATCCAGGCTGATAGAGGAAATTGATTCTCTTGACCCGGATGATAAGCACTACATCAAGCGCAAGTCAGATCTTGATGAGCGTCTTTACAGGATGTATGATAAGATTGAGAATACGGAAAATCTGCTGATTGCCGCCAGAGCAAAGAAAATGGCAATCGAAGCGGAAAAGCTCACCGGAGATAATATTTACAAGGTGCTGATTTACTTTGATAAGTTGTATGATGCCATGAATGAGCAGGAAAAGCGGCAGATCATGGAGGCGTTGATTTCCGAAATTCAGATATACGAGGAGCGGCAGCCGAACGGTCAGTGGCTGAAATCCATCAAATTCAAACTTCCGATTATTGATGAGGATATGAATTTGAGTTTGGACAATGATGAACATGTGGAAGTAGTAATAATGATGCAGAATTGTGGCTTGGAAGGAAAGTAGAGGGGGTTAACCACAAGATGTAGTGGTTTTTGGCGAAAAATCGAGGGTAAAATAGGGCAAAAAATGGCCGATTTTGGCCCCGATTTTGGCCGATTTGCGAAGTTTCCTGAAAAGGAACAAGATTCCAGAGGAATTTTATTCATATAAAATAGGGAATATTTCAGCGAGGGTTAAGCTGAAAATGTTCCCTATGATGATTCTGTATTCAATTTATTAAGCAAGACAGATTGGCTTTCATAGTCACTTGGAGTGGTATGAATTATGAAAACATAACTATCAATAGCGATATGACTGGCAATTAGGTAATCGGCTTTAATGTTAGTGATAAAAGGATACATCCGAGGCATAAAAGAATAAAGATTAAAATCATTATCTAAAGAGTTTTTTAAATGGATTAATGCTTCTAATCGTGGTTTGATCTTTTCTTCGTATTGTGCTGCTTTTTGAATTTGTTCGAAAATTATTTTCCCTTCAAGAATTCGCTCTACAATTTTGGCAGATGTATAGTTAGGAAGGGAGATATCTTTCAAATATTGAAAACCAGCCAGATGTGGATAGTCTTCATATGAAAATGTAAGATTGATTGGATACAAAGTCTTTTTGTAGCCATACACTAACTGGTATCTGTATTCGGTTAGTTCTTTCCAAGCGAAAGCTGATTGTTGTAAAATATTCATTTTTGTAAAGCTGCCTTTGGTAAAAATAAAGGACCCTGCAAGAGCAAGGCCCTATAAAAGCGTTTTCTTTCAGCTCCGAAGAACCTATTCGGTTTGAGGTTATCGCATAACCCAAGGTCTGGCTCCACAACTGGCTGCATACCGACACAGTCAATTGCTTCATAACCAACGATAGCTGATCTCGTCGCTATCCTCTATAAAATATTATAGCACAAAATAGATTCAAGTCAATAGCTTGAATTTATTTGAGGACGCATTGATTTATGCGTCTAATATATTATATGGAATTACCTAAAAAAATGTCAATGAAAAAAATGGAAATAAAAAAGGCTAACAAAAAGTCAAGTGTTTTTTGAAAAATATTTTAGATTCTCTGCATTGGATTTTTGGGCACAAGTTTTAGACCGCCTGATTAGCCGGCCTTTGGAAAGGAGATGTATAACAGTACTATTTTGTCTGCTCTAAGTTACGCAGACACTCTTTGACCTTTCCGTAGTAGATGCGCAGGAACTTATTGGCGCCAGCAGTCATGTAAACGTAGTACGGCTTGCCCTCGGAACGCTTCTTATCAAGGAAACGATATCGTTCTCAGGCGCGTTCTGAAGAAGCGTAGTCATGACCTGGAACAGCGTCTTTCGCAGCCTTCCGGAGCCGACCTTTGAAGCGCTGTTGCTCTTGGATTTGCGCTGGCCGGACTCATCGACGCCGGGGTCAACACCGGCGAAAGCAGTCAGTGCCCGTATATGTTCATTACGGTTGTGTATTCCGGGAGTGTGGAAGCCAGGGTGTCCATTTCCTGACGGAGCTTTTCCATATGGGCGCAAGCCAGGTTCAGCTGCTGGATGCTCTGCTGTATCAGCAGTTTGTAGGTCTTCTCCTTTGGAAAAACAGCAACTAATTCCCTGGAGGCTTGTCAGGCTGAAAGTTATAGTGGTGCTTTTTACAGAAGTTCTGGTAGCGCTCTGTAAATGTCTTTAAACCGGCCTTACGGACACAGTCCACATGCCAGAAGGAATAGGCATAATCCACCCACTTTTCGCTTCCTCGGAGCGTGTGGTGCTGTCGAAGAGTTTGTTGACTCCCGGATAGGTCTGATCCAGAAGTGCAATCAGGTTGGCTTTAGCGGCAACCTTTTGCTTTGTAAAGAAGCTGAACTGAGCGTTTAAAGTGTATCGTCGAAGACAACAGAAGCCTTATCAAGGAATTCCTTCTTCCAGTTGCGAAAAAGATTTGGTTGAATACTATTTTCAGCAGCTATCGTATTTAAGTCTTTTTCTCCTTTGTTCAATGACCAGCTCTGATTTGAATTTAGGAGAAACTTCTTCTTGTTCGTGACATGATAATGATCCTTCTTTCTATAGTATTTACAGTATATCAGATTCATTAAAAAATGTCTCCGGAAGTGTCTTAAATTACAATACCATTATACTGGCATGGAATTGTTCGGATGTGTACTTGTATTTATTGCATTTATGCTTGCACAGTTCTCGGTAAAAGTACTGTGAGCGAACATCCATGAATACATCATTGTAATAATACCTATTTATGCAAGTTATATAAAATTTACCTAAGTTTACTTTATAGTTTTCACATAGAAATATGAAACGAATTGTGTTAAGATAATACTGCATTTAAGATAAACGTTTAACTTAAAGAGGTAATGATATGGAAACACGTCCAACGTTAAAAGATTTAGCCGAAGCAGCTGGAGTATCCTATGTGACAGTACATAAGGCGCTGTATGATAAGCCGGGCGTAGGTGATACGAAAAGGAAGGAAATCCTTCGGTTGGCGCAGGAGATGCATTATAAAGCCAATGATGCAGCATCTGCAATGAAACGGTCTGAAATACGGATTGCAGTTGTGATTCCGGGTGAGAATGCTCCAAATAGTTTCTTCTTTAAAAGTATGTGGAATGAGCTGGAAAAGCTGGAGGAAGAATATCTTGATTTTAAAGTATTCTTTGCAAAATATCCTACATGGAATACTGCTGAAAGCCAAAAGAAAATGCTACAGGAACTGTTAAAAGAATTGGCAGATAGGAATAATATCCAGGGAGTAATTATTAATTGCCTGAATGGATGGATGCTGAATGACGAGATACAGAGTTTTTATGACAGAGGAATTCCGGTTATTACGCTCAATTCAGATGCGCTTGGTGTAAAAAAGTTGATGTTTCTTTCAGCGGATAATGAAAGAATTGGACGCCTTGCTGCCGGAATTATGACATTTGGCGCGGATGCACAGAAAGGCAGAACACTGGTTTTGGGAGGGATCCGTCTGGCAGAGTCGCTGAAACAATGTATTAATGGATTCTCTTCTGTTATGGAAGTAGTGGAACCAGAGAATGTGCTGGATATCGTTTATGAAGATGAGTGGAGTGATGACAAGTTGAAAGAGTATCTGGAAAGGAATCACTCTTTGAACGGAATCTACAGCACTACTGCCGCAGGGACTTATCAGGCATGCCGTATAGTTGAGGAAACGGGGAGAGGAAAAGAACTGTGTTTGGTAGGTAGTGATGCGTTTCCCGAACTAGTACCTTATTTTAAAAAGGGGATTCTCAAGGCAACTATATGGAAGGATCCGGCTTCTCAGCTGCGGGAGGCTGTGGTGATGATGTATCATTATCTAGTAGGTAAACAATATCAGATTAACCCAATTAGACTAGGAGTCATTTTAAAGGAAAATATTGAGGATTATGTGTAATTGGGGGATTCTATACCCAAAGATTAAACGTTTAACTAAACGAGTAAGGCAGGTATTTTATGAGAAAAAAAATTTTTGCAAATGTATGTATAGGTCTTATGGCGACAATGCTGTTGAGCGGATGTGGATCGTACCATGAGCCTACCACAATCCCGGATGCAGGAGACAGATCTGCGGAAAAAAAAGCTGAGATTATCCTGCGTGCAGGGGAAGCAAATCCAGAACAGCACATTATGTCAAGAGTATTATATGAATTTGCGGATATTGTCAGTGAAAAATCCAATGGACGGATATATGTGGAAGTTTATCCGGCCGGGCAGCTTGGGGATGCTAGAACTCAGCTTCAAACTGTGCAGATGGGAGCATTGGATTTTGTGAGATTTACTCCATTCACGGCTTCGGATTTTGGGGCAGACGAGTTTGCTCTTCTATCCTTGCCATATTTGTTCACCAGCAGAAATCATCAGTGGAATGTGGTGAACAGTGAGATTGGAACGGAGCTGCTTGAAGATATCACTGAAAATGTGGACGGTGTTGTTGGATTAAGTTACATGGATGAAGGTTCTCGTAATTTTTTTGCGACAGGTAAAGCATTGAAGAAGCCAGAAGATCTTGACGGGATGAAGATAAGAATTTCGGAGTCAGCAATTATGCTTGATACAATGCGGTGTTTTAACGCTTCTCCTACGCCGATTTCATATAGTGAGTTGTTTACTTCTTTGCAGACAGGTGTGGTGGACGGTGCGGATCAGCCGCTGTCCGGATATCTTTCCAACTCTTTTAATGAGGTTTCTCCATATATGGTAGCAGATGGGCATACATGCGGTTTGAGCGCGCTGGTTATGAGTAGCCGGACTTATAATATGATGAGTACTGAAGATCAGAAGCTGATTCGAGAGGCTGCCATAGAAGCATCAGAATTTAACCGTATTGAGGCTGAAAAGGATGATATGGATACAATGAAGAAATTAGAAGAGGCAGGTACACCTGTTATTGAGCCGGATAATATTGCTGAATGGCGGGAAAAGGTACAGCCGGTTTATGAGAAATATGGAAAAAATTACAAGAAAATAATTGAAGAGATTCAATCAATGCAGTAGAGGAGGTTATATATGGAACGCATTTTCAAGTTTATTAACCAGGCATTGTATTTTGTCAGTATGGTGTTGTTACTGCTGGAAGTTGTCATAGTTGCAGGGGTGGCATTTTGTCGCTATATCCTTCATTACACCCCGGCTTGGGGAGAATCGCTGGCACTATTGTTAGGTGTTTGGTTTTGTTTCCTGGCAGCGGCTTATGCAATCCCCAGTGACGTACATTTGAAAATGACTTTAATTGATAATATGGTTTCTGAAAAGTATGTACTGGTACTGGAATGGTTTGGGCTGGCAATGACGATGTTGCTTGGAATCTGCTTTACTGTCTATGGGTATTCCCTGTTAGGTATTGCAGAACAAAATATTATGTCAGGCCTGGGAATGCCGTCGACGGTACTTTATGCGGCAGTACCGATATCTGGAATTTTCTTTATTATCGAAAGCATTGACAGAGGAAGGAGTTTATTATGTCAACACAATTGATTGCAATTATAATCTTACTTGGAACTTTTTTCGGCCTGATGTTTTTACGGACACCGATTGCGATATCTGTAGGGATATCCTGTTTTACAACGTGCTGGTACTTGAATATTCCGGCTGATATTGTTATTCAGAATGCGGTAAAAGGTGTGAATGGTTATTCCCTTATGGCGGTGCCGTTTTTTATCCTGATGGGAGAAATTATGAGTACAGGAGGAATTGCCCAGCGGTTGGTTAATCTGGCATCCAGTCTGGTTGGATGGATGAGGGGGGGACTGGCCATGGTAACGGTGGTGGCTTCCATGTTGTTTGGCTGTGTGTCCGGGTCTTCGGCGGCTTGCACTGCAACGCTTGGTCCGATTATGGTTCCGATGATGAAAAAAAAAGGATACGATGAAGAGTTTGCAACTACGATTACCATGACCAGCTCCGTTACGGGACTTCTGATTCCGCCAAGCCATAATATGGTTATCTATGCAATGGTGGCAGGCGGAGTATCGGTGGGAGCCTTGTTTATGGCGGGTGTAATGCCAGGACTTCTTATGGGGTCACTCCTGATGGCCTACAGCTATATAAAAGCAAGAAAAAAGAACTACCCTATAGATGGAAAGTTTGATATTAAAAAAGTAGCGCAAGCATTTGTTCAGGCATTTTGGGGATTGATTACGATTGCAATCGTAGTAATTGGAGTATGTACTGGCATTGTTACTGCGACAGAATCCGCTGCTGTGGCTGTGCTGTGGACATTGTTTGTGACATTTGGGATTTATAAAGAAGTATCAATCCGTGAGTTGCCTAAAATGGTGATGAGGGCAGTGAAAACTCTGGCAATGATTTTGCTGTTGATTGCAACATCTTCTGCATTCGGTTGGCTGTTAGCCTATCTGAAAGTACCTCAGCTAATTACCAGAGGCATTTTTCATTTTTCTACAAACCCATATGTGGTATTGATTATTGTTAATGTGATATTGATTCTTATGGGGATGTTAATGGATATGTCATCTATCATTCTGATTGCGACACCGATATTGCTGCCGATTGCCACATCTATTGGTATGAGCCCGGTTCAGTTTGGTGCAATGTTAATTACCAATCTGGGTGTTGGACTGTTGACACCTCCTGTAGGTGGTACGCTGTTCATTGGCTCCGCTATCTCCGGAATAAAATTTGAACGTCTTGCAAAAACAATGATACCGTTGTACATAATGATGGGAATTACCCTTCTGTTGGTTACTTATATTCCGCAGATTAGTATGGTACTTCCGGCATTTGTAAAATAAGGGGTGGATAAGAGTAATGGAGCATGTTATTTTGAATGAGGAAACCGGTGCAAAAATCAGTATTTATTATCATGAATCAAAACAAATGCTTCCCATGGTAGTCATTTGCCCGGGGGGAGGATATCTGTGGCTGTCGGACCGGGAACAAAGGCCAGTGGCAGAAGCGTTTCTCAAACAGGGATTTCAGGCGGCTGTTATGGAATATAATGTACAGGGACAGAATCTGATGTATGGGCCGATGCTTGACCTGGCATGGGGAGTATCCCAAGTGCGCGCTATGGCGGAAGAATTTTATGTTGACCCGAATAAAATATGTGTATGCGGTTTCTCCGCTGGCGGACATGTGGCAGGTATGCTTGGAGTGAGCTGGAGTAATCCAAAGTTTTTCTCCGAGAAAAAAGAGCAGGATGCATGCAGGCCTAACGGATTGATTCTCTGTTATCCGGTTGTCAGTGCAGGTGAATATGCGCATAGAGGCAGCTTTGAGCGGCTCTCTGATGATACATCCTTATGGGATAATTTTTCTGTAGAGAAGCTTGTCAATGCTTCCGTGCCGCCGATGTTTTTGTGGCATACCATGGAAGATCGTGATGTACCGGTTCAGAATTCTCTGCTGCTTGCCCAAAGTATGATGAATCAGGGCATATCCAGTGAGATACATATTTTTCATAAAGGGGTGCATGGGTTATCTCTGGCTACGAAAGAAGTAGAAGAGTCAGATAAGGGGCGTTATGCGGATTCCCACGTTGCACATTGGTTAGACTTATGCGGAGAATGGATTCGAGACAAAGTCTAATAGATTATTTTTGATGAAAGGATTGTGGTAGTATGGTAGCAGGGAAAACGTGCCGAAGAGGACATATGGATGAGGAAGCAGATTGATTTATTTATGTTTATGGGCCAGTCGAACATGGCGGGAAGAGGAATAAGTTCTCAGGAATGGCCGGAAACCCCTCCGGTACTGATGCCTGGGGCAGGATATGAATTCAGAGCTATATCCGATCCAACAAGATTATATCCGATTGTGGAACCGTTTGGCAGAAGGGAAAATAATCCGCAGGGGATTTCAGAGAATCTGAAAACAGGTTCTCTGGCGACGGCATTTTGTAATGCATATTATGAGACAACCGGTATTGCGGTTGTAGGTGTGTCAGCTTCCAAGGGTGGTAGTAGCATTGCGCAGTGGCAGCCGGGCAGTGCATTCCTGATGGATGCAGTCGGTCGATTGAAGAGAGCGGAAAAATATCTTTGTTCATCGGGTTATCTGATTCGGCACAGATTCATGCTGTGGTGCCAGGGTGAGACAGATGGCGACTTGGGGATGACTGGTATAGAATACAAGACTTCTTTTGACTGCATGTTCAAAGAGATGAAGAGATATGGCATTGAAATATGTTTTATGATTCAAATTGGTCATTACAATGGTACAGGTCCGCAGGATTATTCAGAGATTATGCAGGCTCAAGAGCAAATAGCCGCGGAAAACAAAGATGTTGTGATGGTATCACGGTCATTTGCGCAGATGAAAGAACGCGGTTTGATGAAAGATGAATTCCATTATTTTCAGGCAGCTTATAATATAGTCGGAGCGGAAGCCGGGAAAAATGCAGGTGGATATTTGAAAGAGAGTGTATGAAAGTTATAAACCGAATCCCGGAATCTGGATTATAATACAGATAGGGGCAAAGCCCAAGCAACGGCTTTGCCCCTTAGTAACTAATGTCATATCTTATATCAGTTTTTTCTGTTTACACAAAACTTGAAATTCTCTCAGTTTGTCGATCCATTCCATTTCCAGCTATAAATAAGTGCCAGAATTCCCTGCTCCGCATTTTCGGAAATTGGCGTCCTCTTAGCATAAGCCCAATTCTTTCGCTCTGGCTTTGAGTTGTTCGGCTGCCTGTTTCGAATCGTCCGCTTTCATAATGGCAGAAACCACGCAAATGCCGGAAATGGGAATACCTGCTAAAATGTCGATGTTATCCTTGTTTAGACCGCCGATGGCATTTGCAGGAATGGGAACAGCATTACAAATATCCCGGAGGGTATCGGTGGAAGTCAGCACCGTCTTGACCTTCGTGGTGGTGGGATAGATGGCTCCCACGCCCAAGTAGTCAGCGCCCTGTTCGTAGGCTTCTTTTGCCCACGGGACGGTTTTGGCGGTTGCACCGACGATTTTATCATCGCCCATCAACCGTCTCGCGGTTGCAACGGGCATATCGCTTGCGCCCACATGAACGCCCTCGGCATCAATAGCGAGGGCAACATCCACCCGGTCGTCAATAATAAGGGAGACATTGTGCTTTTTTGTCAAGATATGCACCTTTTTGGCGAGCTCCATATATTCACGGGTGGACTTGTCCTTTTCCCGAAGCTGCACAAGGGTCACCCCGCCCTGTAACGCCTGGTCTACCCGGTACAGAAATTCTTCTTCGGTGAAACCTGTACTGTCGGTGATAAAATATAAACTTGGATCAAATTTTCTCATTTTCTTTTCCTCATACATAGATATAGTCGTTCAATACCGGCTGCAAGCCTTCATTGGCAATGTCTTGATACATTTTGTCCAGACTGCGGTTATCGTTGATCTCAAACTGCTCGTCACCTTGCGGTTCGTCTGCTTCTTTTCCGTTATACTTGGTGTCATGGTCGCCAATACCCGTGGAAACACCGGCAGATACCTTGGTGGCGGCGATTTTCACTATACCATTGTGGAAAGCCGCACTTTCACGAGAGGAAACCGTGATACCCACAAAGGGCAGGAAGATCCGATAGGAGCAGATGATCTGGCAAAGCTGCTTTTCGTGAACATCCAAAGGATTGATCTTATCGTTGTTGATGATGGGTCTGAGTCTCGGACAGGACAGAGACATTTCTGCATGGGGGTATTTTCTCTGCAGGTAGTGCACATGAAGTGCGCTGGCAAGAGCATCCTTTCGGAAATCAGAAAGCCCCAGCAGAGCCGAGAACGCAACCCCACGCATACCGCCACGCAGTGCCCGTTCCTGTGCATCGAAGCGATAGGGCCAGACACGCTTATGCCCCATGAGATGAAGCTGTTCATACTTTTCCGTATCATAGGTTTCTTGGAATACCGTTACATAGTCCGCACCGCACTTGTGGAGATACTTGTACTCGTCGGTGTTGACCGGGTAGATTTCCAGCCCAACCATACGGAAATACTTTCGTGCCAGCTTACAAGCCTCTCCAATATATTCAACCGAACTCTGTCCACGGCTCTCTCCTGTGAGAATTAAGATTTCCTCCATGCCTGAGTCAGCAATGACCTTCATTTCCTTTTCGATCTGCTCCATATTCAGCTTCATGCGGTTGATATGGTTATAGCAGTTGAAGCCGCAATACACACAGTAATTTTCGCAGTAGTTGGCGATATACAGCGGCGTGAAAAGATAGACAGTATTGCCGAAATGCTTGCTGGTTTCCAACCTTGCCCGCTCTGCCATCCGCTCCAGGAACGGCTCTGCCGCAGGAGAGAGGAGGGCTTTGAAATCCTCAATGGAGCAAGTTTCGTGTTCCAGAGCCGTCTTTACATCTTTTACTGTGTACCGGCTTGCGTCATAGGTTTTCATTTGCTCCATGACTTTACCGCAGACATCGGACTCGATGATCTCCATACCCGGCATATACTCCATGTGATTTTTCCGGGAGGATGGGTCTGTTTCTAATTTGTGTTTTTTCGCAAGAGCTTTCGGGGACAGAAATTCTGAGTCTACAAAAAATTGATTTTCCATTGTTGCACCTCGTTAATCACGTAAAAATCCGGTCAGAGGGTCGGAAGCGGATGCGCCACGGGTTAGCACTCTGCCAAGACCGGAAAGGTATGCTTTGCGTCCGGCTTCAATTGCATTTTTGAAAGCCGAAGCCATAATAGGCAAATCACCAGCTGTTGCAAGGGCGGTGTTCGCCATAATCGCCGCTGCACCCATTTCCATTCCTTCACAAGCTTGGCTGGGTTTGCCGATACCCGCATCGACGATGATAGGCAGATCGATTTCATCAATCAATATCTGGATAAACTCCTTGGTTGCCAAACCCTTGTTAGAGCCAATAGGAGAAGCAAGGGGCATCACGCTGGCAGCACCGGCATTGACAAGATCACGGGCGGTGTTCAAGTCGGGGTACATATAAGGCATGACCACAAATCCCTCTTTGGCAAGGATCTCCGTTGCACGAATGGTTTCTTGATTGTCAGGCAGCAGGTATTTGGAGTCACGCATAATTTCGATTTTCACAAAGTTGCCGCATCCCAGCTCTCTTGCAAGATGGGCGATACGGACAGCTTCATCAGCGGTTCTTGCACCACTGGTGTTGGGCAGCAGTGTCACGCCTTTGGGAATGTAATCAAGAATACTTTCCTGTTCTTTTGTGTTGGCACGGCGCACTGCAAGGGTAATAATTTCTGCACCAGCATCCTTAACCGCCGCTTCGATGAGTTTCATGGAATATTTGCCAGACCCCAAAATAAAGCGGGAATTAAACTCGTGTCCACCAATAATCAGCTTATCATTATTCATTTTACATTCCTTCTTTCGTTCAATAAAATTCTTAAAACCGTATGTGCTTGATGGGCGGCACAGATCATCACTCTGGATGATACCAAGCCCACTTCATTTGCCACATCGCTGATACCATCACCGCAGAGATAAAACCGTTTTGTGATTTGCCGGGTCTGGATGCTGTTGGGGCTATTAAATCCAGCCATTCCGGAAGCGGCTACAAGATATTTCTCCGGCAATTGTTCCAGCACAAGGTCAGTCAACATCGCTTTTGCTTCTGCATTATCAAAGGCTTCACAGATGATGTCTGCATCTTGTAAAAGCGGCACGGCGTTTTCTTCCGTAATGCGGACAGTATGGAGTTTCAGTTCTACATACGGATTGATCTCATGCAGATTTTCCGCAAGTGCTTCTGTTTTTTGCATAGCGATTTGCGAAAACTTGTACTGTTGGCGATGCAGATTGGTGATGTCTACGCTGTCAAAGTCGATGAGAATCAGTTTCCCAATACCTGCGCGAGCCAGTGCGATGGCGATATTAGAGCCAAGTCCTCCTAAGCCGCAGATCGCAACCGTAGCAGCAGAAAACCTATCCTGTCGCTCACGACCATGCCGCTGCACAAGAGCGTTCTGCCACGCCTTTTTTGTTAGTATCAAATCAACCACCTCCCACAAAGCTGACGATCTCAATGCGATCGCCATCGCCCAGAACAGTTTCGGCGTATTGGGATTTGAATACGATCTCGCCATTTCGCTCTACTGCGATCCGCTTGGGATCGTAGGCCGTTGATGCGAGATATTCAGAAATCGTCTTTCCTGCAATGTCCAAGAATTCGCCGTTTATCTTTACCATGCGTACACCTCCTGCAAAATAAACAAACGGAAAACCTCTTACTTGGAGGTTTTCCGTTTGTTTTTAGCGTTCCCTCCGTTGGCATTATCCAAATCAGGTTTTGGGTCGAAGGTCGCACCTTCCTCTCAGCCTGTTTGCAAGCTCCCCGTTTATTCAGTTGTAAAGCAAAAAACAGGAGACACCATCTGGATGCCTCCTGTAAAAAATCGTCCAATGATGACTTCCTACGGCGGCATTATCCGCATCAGGTTAAAGGGTCGAAGTTGGATGACTTCCTCTCAGCCTGCTACACAAGCTCCCCTGTTTTTACTTATCGTTATTATACACCTTAATTTCCAAAGTTCAAGAGTTTTTCTGGAAAAGATACAATATGTTCAAAATAATTCCCACTTTGATACAAAGAATCAGAGACTTCCGGGCATCGGAAAAAGTACAATTGCCAAGGCTATGGCAGATCAGCATCTGGGATATGTGGACTGGGCGATGAAGAAGATAAAGGCTCATCAGAAAAATTGTAAATAGGAGTCAGAGACGATGAAAAAATGGTATGACGAAGAATATGAATTTGAGATAGAGGTCACCGGTTTTCTGCGGGGTGACCACACAGAGCATTACTGCAGGAACGGAGAAGAAGTTGGCGATAAATACTCATGTACTTACGGATGTCCGGTTAATAAAGATGGACAGGGAATCTGTTCAAAGACCATGATGATGCTTTATCCGCTTATGGAAGCTGTCAGAAGCGGAGGCGATATGCGTGGAAGATGAGCTTGTATGCATACAGGAATTTAAAGATAAAGTTGCTGCACACCATAATATTGAAATTATGCCACATTCAAGTCTCACAGCAGTATATGGTAACGAAAGAGCTGAGGAGCTTGAATTTACGGATAACAAAACAGGAAAAAAACAGATTGTAAAAGATGCAGAGTGCGGAGTATTTGTATATGCAGGTATTGTTCCGAACACTCAGATATACACAGAATTGAAGTTAGATAACGGATATATTCCAGTGGATGAATGTATGCAGACAGAAATTCCGGGAGTATTTGCTGCTGGAGATATCTGTGTAAAAAAGGTAAGACAGGTAGCTACAGCAGTTGCTGATGGCGCAATCGCAGGAATTCAGGCTGCAGCAATGTGTTAATATAGACAGCAGGGATTGAAATTTTATTTCTGCTTGCAGTCTGATGGCATTTTCCGTTGCTGCCTTTAGCTGTCCGTAAACGAAACACAAATGAAGAACAAATGACTCCCCAGACTACGGCTTCAGCCCTTCGGAGGAGAGACGAAGCATTCTTCCATCAGTGTATACATATAAAACTGATGGGAGAATGCTTCCAAAAAAATCATGTCCGCCTCTTTGGCAGCATACCTTCTTTTTAAGGCAGGAGCTATATTAAATATCTTTTTAACAAGCGGGTCAATTCTATAACGTCGATAGGCTTTGCTATATGAGCGTTCATACCGCACTCCAGGCAATGCTGTATATCGTCCGAAAAAGCATCCGCACTCATAGCTATAATTGGAATAGATAGGGCATCAGGATGATTCAGTCCCCGAATCGCTTTTGTGGCTTCATATCCTGTCATGTGCGGCATCCGTATATCCATAAGAACAACATCGTAATAACCCTCTGGTGATTTTTGGAACTTGTCCAAACATATCTGGCCATCTTCTGCCCAATCCAGTTCCACGCCCAAATCGGACAACAATTCTTTTGCGACCTCCCAGTTAAGCTCATTATCCTCCGCAAGCAGGATACGGCGTCCGGATAGATCAATATTTTGGTTCAATGTCTGGCCGGGTTCCGTTTCAACGTCCATAAACTGACGCAAAGCATGATACAGCGTAGATTTAAAAAGTGGCTTGGAAATAAAACCACTAATACCCGCTTCACGGGCCTCTGCTTCAAATTCACTCCAGTCGTATGCAGAAATCAGCAGAATCGGTACTTCATCTCCCAGATTACGCCGGATTTCTTTTGCAACCTGAATCCCATTCATACCAGGCAGTTTCCAATCCAATAGAATAATTTGATAATCATCTCTCTTTTTGTGGTGTTCATTTACCAGTTCTATTGTCTTTTCTCCTCTTAATGTCCATTCTGCTTTTATTCCGATGGATTTTAGTGCGTCCATGGCTGTCTGGCATAATAATTCGTCATCATCAACCACCAGCATATTCCAGGCGGGAAGAACCATATCCATATCCATTGCAACCGCTTTTTCAAAATCAAACATAAGAAGAAATTCGGTACCTTTATCAGGCTCACTTTGTATCTCAATGGTTCCTTCCATTGCGTCCACAATGTACTTTGTAATCGCCATACCCAAACCGGCACCCTCAGTTTTATGTATCCTGGCTCCATCCGCACGGCTATAGGATTCATATATTCTTTTCAGAAAATCCGGCGACATGCCAATTCCATTATCCTTGACCTTGATATGAATTCGGACATAGTTTTCTCCTTTCGGGGATTTTTCTTCAGAGAGGGATAATTGTATCGAACCTCCCTCCGGTGTATACTTCGTTGCATTTGATAAGAGATTCAGCAAAACCTGATTCAAGCGGACACCATCGCACCACACATTTTCTGTTAAGATATTTTCAACATGTATGTCAAAGGTTTGCTTTTTTGTCTTTACCTGTGGCTGCATAATGTTAACAATTCCTTCAACAACTTCCTTTAATGAAGCTTGCTCTGTTGTTAAAGTTAATTTACCGCTTTCAATTTTAGACATATCCAAAACATCATTAATCAGCCCTAATAGATGTTTACTTGATAATGTAATTTTTCTAAGGCAACTCTCTACCTGTTTCCGGTCATCTATGTGGGCTGTGGCAATCGCAGTCATGCCTACAATCGCGTTCATGGGTGTACGGATATCATGGCTCATGTTAGCTAAAAATTCACTTTTGGCTTTGTTCGCTTCAAGAGCCACCTGCCGGGCCTTCTCCAATTCATGCAGCTGTGAACGGGTTATGGAGAAATACCGGAGGAAAATCAATGTTAGAATGATTAAAACAGAAGCACAGGACAACCATGTCATGAACATACGCTGGCTGCTCAGATTGTTTATGGCATCGTCCAAGATACTATACGGCATCACCGATACTAAATACCACTCAGAATAAGGTAATGATATACCATAAATTTGCTGTTTTTCACCATTTACTTCCAATGTTGCAACATATTCTTCATGATTTTTTAGAGCAACACAAAATTTTTCAATAGGATTTTCTACAGATGATTCGTTTTCTGTAGAATCAAGTTGCCTTTGTAGTTGTTCAAAAAAATACCACAACTCAGTATTGGGGTTTTGTATTACAAAACCGCCGTCTGGCCGTATAATATGATAATACATCAGCTGCCCTTCATCCTCTAAGGAAAGGAAATCGGTGATATACTCCAGAGGAACGGCTGCTACCAGTCCGGTGCTCATATCGCCATTCTGCATAGGATAAGTAGTAGCATTAACGCCAAACAATACCACTTCATTTCCAGCAGAATCAACGCCTACAGCGACTCTTTGTTTCCCTTGTACTAATGCTTCTACAAAAGGTTTTGGGTTAAGTGGCTCAATTGCTTGTCCATAAAGAGTCTGAAAATCTCCCTCAGCAGAACAAAGTGCTAAATAGTCAAAATTCCTGACCTGCGTCCTGTAAACAAGTTCCTCATATAGCTTCTCTTTATCCTTATTATCTGCTGAGACAACAGAAACAATGCCGCTGACCTGCTCAAAACGCAATTTAATTGCAGTTTCAAAGTGCCTGGACATTTGTTCATTCATTCCAGACATATAAATTTCCCCAATTTCGTAAACAGTCGTTTCACTCTTTCGTCCCATATAGATTCCGAGCAGGCTGAAAATAATAATACTAAAGATTAATAGCCCAATGAAACTACATATTAGAAAACGCGTTGTAGGATTCTTCTTTTTACTGTTTCCCATTGACGTCATTCCTCCTTGCAACTCTTAAAATCTTCAATAACATTAATAATTTCATAATAATCCTTTGATAATTGCGGCATCATATCACCAGCTTTATTCCAATCATTTTCTTTTAATGCTTTTGTTACCAGACTACTGCTTTCAAACAATCTGGTAAAAGAAAGATTTTGGCAAATTCCTTTGAGTGTATGAACGGCTCTGAGAGCCTCTGCATAGTCCTTATTACCCATAGACACTTCAAATAAATTGAAACTTTTATCGTCCAGGAATTTATATACAAATTTCTGGACGGTCTGTTCCCGCCGCAATCTACCCAGTACCTCATCAAAATCGCCGCCAAATTTTATATAACAATCTTTTAGATTCATAATCACATTTCTTCCTTTTTAAATGTTGTCTGTGCTGTCCTCATTCTCTTTAAGAAAACATATGGACACTTGGTTTTTTGTGTTTTTTGATTGATACATCATATTGTCTGCAACTTTGAAGAGTTTTTTTGTAGTTCCTATTCCATACGCTCCGCCTATGCTTACAGACATATGCAGTTCGGGATGGTCGTCAATTATCAGACTATCAATAGAGTATCTGATCCTCTCCAGTTTTTTCTCAAATATATCTGCAGGTATACTGAAAAAGATAATTACAAATTCATCGCCACCATAACGGATCACGGCATCTGTTTTTCGTACACAGGATAAGACAGTTTGTGCAATGCTTTGCAACACGATGTCACCTATATCGTGGCCATAATTATCATTGATATGCTTAAAGTTATCTACATCTATTACGACCATTGCTTGAATATTATCTGCGTCTTGAAAATGTTCGTCATAATAACGGCGGTTGTAGACACTGGTTAACGAATCAATATATAATAATTGCAAATGCCGCTGTTTGCGAGACAGGAAGGTGTATTTTTCATAGGAAAACAACCTATCGTAAATATTTTTAGTCTCTTGTCCAGAAGAGTTATCCATAAGCTCACTTTGAAGTGTATCCGCAATTTCTTGCAGACACAGTAAAAGGGTAGGATTAAATGCACCGCATTGTCCTTCTAAAATCATTTTCATAGCTACTTCATGTGAATAAGCTTTCTTATAGCATCGCTCACTGGTCAAAGCATCGTATACATCGGCCAGCGCAACCACCTGGGCGGCTATGGGAATTTCTTCTCCCTTTAGTCCATCCGGATAACCATTGCCATCATACCTTTCGTGGTGCCATCGACAAATCTCAGAAGCTACTTTGACAAGCGGAACTTCCTGCTGCTCAATGGGCAGGTCTAACAGCATGTTGGCACCGACCATCGAGTGAGTTTTCATCACTTCAAACTCCTCTTCCGTAAGGCGTCCAGGTTTATTCAAAATTGCATCGGAAATTGAGATTTTACCAATATCATGCAGCGCAGAAGCAGTACTGATTAAAGAAATATCAGCTTTGGACAGAGGATATTGATCGGTACGCCGAACCAGCTGCTTTAATAAATACTTTGTAATAGTATTTACATGCAGTATATGTAAGCCGCTCTCTCCATTACGAAATTCCACAATATGAGACAGGATTGAAATCATCAGCTTATTATTTTTTTCCTGCTCGTGAAATTGTTCTGCGATAATTTTCTCAAGACGCTGCTGCCGTGCATATAGAAACATCGTATTAGAAATTCGGCGCTGAACAATGGTTGAATCAAAGGGACGGCTGATATAGTCAAAGGCCCCCAAATCATAGGCGCGTTTTATATTCACAGGAGAATCATCAGCAGAAATCATGATAACAGCAAATGTATTATTCCAGTGGTATTTGTTTATGTATGCCAACACTTCAAATCCATCCATTTCAGGCATCATAATATCCAGAAGCAGGAGTGAGAAATCCGTTCTTTGCTTTGAGAGAAGTGCAATTGCTTCGACACCGTTATCAGCCTCTGCCACATCATACTGCTCTTCCAGGATATCTACCAAAAGAGCTCGATTTATTTCAGAATCGTCTACAATTAAAATTTTCTGTTTTTCCATAAAACCTTAATCTCTTTCCTACCAATTTTACGGTTTAATTATAAATGTTATCTTTATAAACTGGCAATACTCATATTGGTCAGGAGTGCAAATAGGTTGGTCCTTTTAATGCTGACAAGAATGGCTCTTCATGATATAATTCAGACAGATAGGAGATAAGTTATGAAACCAAAAGAAACAAAATTTACATTTGTATATAACGAAATTAAACAGTGCATTTTGGAGGGCCAGATACTTCCTGGAAATTCTTTATTATCTTCAAGGATGTATTGCGAGCAATTTCATGTAAGCAGATATACTATTAACCATGTTTTTGACGCATTGCGGGAAGAAGGGCTGATTGAGATTCAGCCCCGCCTTGCTCCAATCGTTGTATCAAGAAAAGATACGCCCAATTCATTGAATACTGTTTTTGACATTTTGAAACAGAAGGAAAGTATATTACAGGTATATCAGACCTTTGCTCTAATATTGCCTTCACTTCTGGTTTTTGCCTTGCAGGGCTGCGATGCGGAGATAATGCCACATTATAAACACGCTATGAAGGTATTGCGTTTGGGACGTTACGCTGGTGGATGGCGTCCTCCTTTTAAATTGGGATATGATATATTAAGAATAGGCGGTAATTCCTTATTCAGCGAACTTTATTCTACATTTGGCCTTTACAATAAGCTTACATTTTTTACAGAAGATTGCCCCTATTTCACGAAACACTTTTTACAGGGGTCTGCATCTGTGACCGGCGTTATTATAGACATATTAAAGGGCGAAGATCCGTCCACAAAGTACCACCAGTTAGCAAATATGTATCAAAAACTTACGGATGCCATTGAAAACACGTTAAATAATTTATCAGACACTACGCCTGAATGCCCTGTACAAACTGGTATGTCGTTTTCGTGGAATCCCATGCGTGGTCAAGATTACTATTACTCAAAAATTGTTGACGACTTGAATCTGAAAATTGGCCTTGGAGAATATTCTATTGGAATGTATCTTCCATATGAAAAGCAGCTGGCCAGCCAGTATGATGTCTCTTTATCGACAGTCAGAAAGGCATTGTCAGAACTGGAACAAAGAGGTTTCGTAAAGACATTAAATGGTAAAGGTACTATCGTTATAGAACCTGATGATACTAAAATTCATCAGCTGGCTCTTAATTCCGGATATGTAGAAAAGGCATTGCGTTACCTTCATGCCCTGCAGCTAATGGTATTAATTATCCGCCCGGCGGCTTTAGCTGCGGCTTTGCGGTTTACCAAAGAAGAATTGGACGAGTTGGCAGACAGATTTACTTCTCCAGGTTCTGTTTATCTGGCAGATATTTTAGAAGCCATATTGAAACATACCACTTTAGATCCTTTATATGTTATATTATCTGAAACCAATCATCTTCTTGAATGGGGGCATCATTTCGCTTATTATCCGTCCAAGAGACATACACTTTCACATCTCAATAAACAAGTCATTACAGCGCTTCATCAATTAAGTGAAGGTAATGCGGGTTCCTTTGCAGATGGTATAGCGGATTGCTACCGTTATATTTTGGTTTGTATGAAGAAGCACATGATAGAAAAATATAAGTTTAATAATGCAGCTAATATTCGGATTCCTGAAAAATACTAATTGCGGGCAATGGGACTGCGGATGACAGCATGGAATATCCGGCAGATTACCCCGAATCGGGGACCAAAATCACTGTGTCCGGCGAATTTCACACTTACCAGGAGGGGAATCAAAGGTACTGCCATTTGGTGGATGCGATGATTGAATAAAATATCATGTTGGATGTGGTTAGGCGAGGCGATGGTTATATTGCCTCGCCGATTGCATTTGCGTGTCCTCCAAAACCGCCATGCCTATTGAGTAAAAAAGTCTGACTAAAGGCTAGAGATGATAATAAAGTTTACTACAAAAATGGCGGAGTTAACTTTATTTGGTTTACTAAAAAACAAAATAATAAAAAACAAGAGGATGAAATAAAAAAATACCAGTTTATGGTGATGAAATATGTGACAAATGCACAAAAAATAGAAGTAATTACTATGCAATATGCAAGAAAAGTGTTTTAAATAAAAGAGGATATTGACATTCATTGTGAATAGTACTATACTTCAAATATTGGTAAACTAATTTACCAAACATGGCATTTGCAGAGGACAGAAAAGATTGCTTGAAGATGTAGTAAACCAAGGTGAAGTAAACCTGGAGGAAAACAAACAGGAGGAAGGAAAACGCATGACAGGAATCATTGTAACAGGACACGGGAGGTTTCCGGAAGGCATTCTAAGCGCCATCTCCCTGGTGGCTGGAAAACCGGACAACACGGCAGCAGTTAACTTTGAGCTGGGACAAAGTTCAGAGGAACTGAAGAACTCCATGACAAGGGCCATGGAATCATTGGAAGGGGATGAGGTCCTGATTCTGGCTGATTTGGTGGGAGGCACCCCGTTTAACACGGCAGCGGCCCTGAGGGCAGAGCGGGCGGACAAGAGAATCAAGGTAATTGCCGGTGTGAACATGGCGGCTCTGGTGGAAGCCGTGTTCTCCAGACCTATGTATGGGTTGGACGAGCTGGCATCAACACTGCTGACAGCAGGTAAGGAAGGACTGCGGGATTTGGATGCCCTGGACAGCGGAGAGGAAGCGCCGGAGTTTGAGGACGGATTGTAAGAACGGATTATAAGAGCAGATTATAAGAGCAGATTATAAGAGCAGATTATAAGAGCAGATTATAAGAACGAACTACAAGAGCGTATTACAAGAGCAAGGGCTGACACAGCGGCATATACCGCAAAAGGGAGTATAAATGAATCGGATTGCAGCACAATCAGATTCGATTTAAGGAAAGGATGGGGATTGAGAACGTGATTAAGAAGATTCATGTGGAACCAATCAACAGGAAGGCTAACTACGAGGCGGCGCGGTTTCTGACCAGGGAAGAGGTCACGGCAGCCATGGATCGGGTGGTGGACCAGGTAAGATGCAATATGGAGTACTTTGGCACCAGATTCCCTTCATCAGCCACCAGGAACCAGACATACGGAGTCATAGACAACATTGAATGGACGGACGGATTCTGGACCGGACTTCTGTGGCTGTGCTACGAGTACACAGGAGACGATGCCTTTAAGGAGCTGGCTCTTAAAAATGTGGGATCCTTCCTGAACCGGGTGGAGAAGCGCATTGAGCTGGACCACCATGATCTGGGCTTTCTCTACAGCCTGTCATGTGTGGCCGGATATAAGCTGACCGGTTCCGCGAAGGGCAGGAAGGCAGGGCTTCTGGCAGCCGACAAGCTGATGGAGCGGTTTCAGGAAAAGGGCGGTTTCATCCAGGCCTGGGGAGAGCTTGGAGCCAGGGATAACTACCGCCTGATTATTGACTGCCTGCTGAATATTCCGCTTCTGCACTGGGCTTCCCTGGAAACCGGAAATCCTGTATACCGGAACGCGGCGGTACGGCATTATGAGGCGGCCTGCAACAATGTTATAAGGGATGACGCCTCAGCATACCACACCTTTTATTTTGACCCTGAGACAGGGGAACCTCTTAAGGGCGTCACCAGACAGGGATACAGCGATGACTCGGCCTGGGCCAGGGGCCAGGCATGGGGAATCTACGGTATACCGCTGAATTACAGATACGTTAAGGATGTCAGTGCCTTCAATCTGTTTAAAGGCATGACCAATTATTTCCTGAACCGGCTTCCGGAAGATGAGGTGTGCTACTGGGATCTGATATTCACAGACGGTTCAGAACAGTCCAGGGATTCATCGGCAGCAGCCATTGGGGTGTGCGGTATTCACGAGATGCTTAAGTATCTGCCGGAGGTAGAATCCGATAAGGACACCTACCGCCATGCCATGCACTGTATCCTGCGCACCCTGATGGAACGCTATACGGCGCCGGAGATAAAAGCCGGAAATCCGGTACTGCTCCATGGCGTGTATTCATGGCATTCAGGCAAGGGCGTGGATGAGGGTAATATCTGGGGAGACTATTATTATATGGAAGCCCTTACGCGGTTTTATAAGGATTGGAATTTATATTGGTAAGGAAATAAAAGGAGGATATGAAATGGCGGTACCTAATATTGTAGCATTCAGGATTGACGAGAGGCTGATTCACGGACAGGGACAGCTCTGGATTAAAGCTCTTGGCGTGAATACGGTCATTGTTGCAAATGATTCGGCCAGTGAGGATTCCATGCAGCAGACGCTGATGAAGGCTGTGGTTCCAAAGACCATCGCCATGCGCTTTTTTTCCATCCAGCACACCTGTGACGTAATCATGAAGGCATCTCCGAAACAGACCATCTTTATTGTCTGCAAGACGCCGGAGGATGCGCTTAAGCTGGCGGCAGGCGGCGTACCTGTGAAGGAAATCAACGTGGGCAATATCCATCACGCTCCGGGAAAGGAGGAAGTGAGCAAGTATATTGCACTGGGCGACGAGGATAAGGCAGCCTTAAGGCAGCTGCGTGATGAGTATGGAGTCGTCTTTAATACCAGGACAACTGCTTCCGGCGATGACGGAGCAGCCAGGGTGGATTTGAATAAGTATCTTTAATTGGAAAAGACACGTTTAAGAGGAGGGATTTATCGTGACAATCAGTATGTTTCAATGTTTGCTTATCGGTCTGTGGACAGCCTTCTGTCTGGCAGGCATGTTGTTCGGAATTTACACCAACCGGTGCCTGGTCATGGCAGCCGGCGTGGGACTTATTTTAGGGGACCTTCCCACTGGACTGGCCATGGGAGCTGTGGGTGAGCTGGCATTCATGGGATTTGGCGTATCCCAGGGCGGTTCCGTACCGCCAAACCCCATGGGACCGGGAATTGTGGGAACCATCATAGCCATCACCATGAAGGATTCCGGTATTGACGTGGGTTCTGCCCTGGCTCTTTCATTCCCCTTTGCAGTGGCTTTCCAGTTTGTGATTACAGCCACCTATACCTTTGCCACAATCCTTACAAGCTATGCGTATAAGGCCCTGGATAAGAAGAATTTCCGCGGCTTCAGGATAGCTGCCAATGCAACAGTCTGCGTATTTGCGGTGGTTGGCTTCATTATCGGATTCGGCGGCGCCTTTAGCTCCGAGGGGCTCCAGAAGGTGATTTCTCTGATTCCCGCATGGCTCAGCGCGGGTCTGGGCGTGGCAGGCAAGATGCTTCCAGCCATTGGTTTTGCCATGATTCTCAATGTAATGGCAAAGAAGGAACTGATTCCAT
>ERZ1106950.676-NODE-676-length-30135-cov-44.837334_pt1 | contig 30135 bp, 29 predicted proteins | sample MGYA00403675_ERZ1106950 | MGnify/ENA primary metagenome ERZ1106950 (study PRJEB35170, sample SAMEA104062410) | human gut metagenome | biome: human gut; feature: human-associated habitat; material: faeces | place: Denmark | collected 2012-06-13 ... | reverse complement strand
TTGATGAGATGATAGAAATTGTTGATGATAAATTATTTTACATATTTAGAATAAATTAGTTGATTGTCTTGAAAAATGCTTGATTTACAGGCATATTCGCAGGTTTGCAGATTGATTTTACTACTCATTTACTACTTTTAACGAATTGAGCCTTGATATGCAAAAGCACCTACGAAGTTGCCGGATAGACCGCTGCACCACTTTACGCGGCACGTCGAAAAGAAAAAATAAAATAAGCACCACCTATAAGGCGGCGTTTCTCACTCCTACACAGGAGAACAGGAACGCTGCTTTTTTTATGCCCTCATGTTACGCAGTAAGGGCAAACAAAGCCTTGATTTATGCGGCTCTTAGAGCGCGGAAATAAGAAAGACAAGGGTTGATACCTTTTCCCTCAAAACCGCGTTTCTACTGCGTAACAAATCCAACCAAAGGAGTGATGAAGCTATGGCAGTTTTCCGCGTGGAAAAGCACAAAGGTTATACGGTTATGAGCAACCACCATTTACGCAACAAGGAACTTTCCCTAAAGGCAAAGGGCTTGTTATCGCAAATGCTCTCACTTCCCGAAGATTGGGACTACACCCTTGCAGGGCTGTCCCTTATCAACCGGGAAAGTATCGACGCTATCCGCACCGCTGTATGGGAGCTTGAAAAAGCCGGATATATCACAAGGCGGCAGGGACGCGACGAGAAAGGCAAAATGACCGCTATCGAGTACACCATTTACGAACAGCCACAGCCCCCGGCATTGGATTGTCCGGTATTGGAAAATCCAACAGCGGATAAGCCGATATTGGAAAATCCGACACCGGATAACCCGACGTCGGAAAATCCAACGCAATTAAATAAAGAACTATTAAAGACTAACTTACCAACAAAAGAAAAATTAAATACAGATATATCAAGTACCCATTCCATTCCTTTCCATTCCCTAAGTCCCTCTCCCTTAGAGGACGCGGCACAGCCGCCGGAACGGAAGCGAAAGGAAACGGCAGACGCATATAGCGTGTATGAGGAAATCATCAAGGACAATATCGAGTACGACTATCTGATACAGGACAGATACCTTGACCGGGACAGGATAGAGGAAATCCTTGCCCTTATTCTTGAAACCGTCTGCACAAAACGAAGAACAATCCGTATCGCCGGGGACGACCACCCGGCAGAGCTTGTAAAAACAAAATTTATGAAACTGAACAGCGAACATATCCGTTTTGTACTGGACTGTATGCAGGAAAACACCACCAAAATCCGCAACATCAAGCAGTACATGAAAGCTACCCTTTTCAATGCCCCGTCTACGATTGGCAGCTATTACACGTCCCTTGTATCTCACGATATGTACGGCGGGCACACTATCCAGTCGGCAAGAAGCAGGGGCATACCCGATTACACCTGCAACGAGGGCGAAAGCCTGTAAACCAACCCAAAGGAGGATTTTATAATGACACAGAAAACAGGAGCTTTGATTTTTGATGAAACCGCTGACCGCTACGACATTCGCTTTGACGTAAACGACTATTACGGGGGCTTGCATTGCGGCGACTGCATGGAGGTCTTTGTGCGGGGCAAATGGAAGCCTACCCGTATGGAGTATGGGGACAACTGGTATCTTGTGGGTATTCGGGCGGCAGACCTTTCCGGGCTACGGGTACGGATTTAACAGGGCGTCGTGAAAACGGACGCTCTTTTTTTCATGCCCGCCCCACTTCCCGGCGGCGGGCATACCACCATAGAACAAGAAAGGAGGAAACCCATTGCAGGAGGAAACCAACGAAAAGACCATAGCCCTTTACATCAAGACCGGAAAGCTGACGGCGCAGCAGCTCCAAAAGGCTATGAAAGCCCTGCTTGCACAGATGAAAAAGCAGCATGACAAACAGAAAATCCCGCATGGAAAGCAAACTCTAAAGCAGCTTATGAAGCAGAACGCGGGCGTTTCCAACATTGAAATCACAAAGGACAATATCAAAGCCTTTGAGAGTACGGCGAAAAAATACGGGATTGACTTTGCCTTAAAGAAAGACAGCACCGAAACCCCGCCCCGCTATTTGGTGTTTTTCAAGGGACGGGACGCGGACGCACTGACCGCAGCTTTCAAGGAGTTTTCCGCAAAGAAGCTGACGCAGGAACAAAATCCCTCTATCCGCAAACTGATTGTTTCCCTCAAAGAAAAGGCGGCGGCTCTGAACGCACAGCGAGACAAAGTAAAAAACAAAGACAGGGGGATTGCAAGATGAACGCTATCAACTTGAAAAAGCTGCTGCTTCCCAACATTCCCTATCTGCTTTTTGTGTATCTCTTTGATAAAGTCGGGCAGGCGGTACACCTTGCGCCGGGGGCTGACCTGTCCGGCAAGGTGCTGTCGCTTGGGGAGGGCTTTTCCGCTGCCTTTGCAAACCCGCTTCCGAGCCTTGCCCCTATGGATTTACTGATAGGAATTTTAGGCGCGGTACTTATCCGGCTGATTGTCTATGTCAAAGGCAAGAACGCAAAGAAATACCGCAAAGGTGTGGAATACGGCTCTGCCCGTTGGGGGACTGCCGAAGATATTAAGCCCTACACCGACCCGGTATTTCAAAATAACGTGCTGCTGACACAGACGGAACGGCTTAGCATGAACAGCCGCCCGAAGCAGCCGAAGTATGCAAGGAATAAAAATATCCTTGTTATCGGGGGAAGTGGCAGCGGCAAGACGAGATTTTTTGTGAAGCCGAATTTAATGCAAATGCACTCAAGCTACGTTGTAACCGACCCGAAAGGTACGGTTTTAGTCGAGTGCGGGAAGCTCTTACAGCGGGGCGGCTACCGGATAAAAGTGCTGAACACGATTAACTTCAAAAAAAGCATGAAATACAATCCCTTTGCCTATCTCCGCAGCGAGAAAGACATTTTGAAACTGGTAAACACTTTGATTGCCAACACCAAAGGGGACGGGGAAAAAGCCGGGGAAGATTTTTGGGTAAAATCGGAACGGCTCTTTTACTGCGCCCTTATTGGCTACATTTGGTACGAAGCCCCGGAGGAAGAAAAGAACTTCACGACGCTGCTTGAAATGATAAATGCCAGTGAAGCCCGCGAGGACGACCCGGAATTTCAATCCCCCGTTGACCTCATGTTTGAACGGTTGGAGGAAAAAGACCCGGAACACTTTGCTGTCCGGCAGTATAAGAAATTCTTGTTATCTGCGGGAAAGACAAGAAGCTCTATCCTCATTTCCTGCGGTGCGCGGCTTGCACCCTTTGACATTAAAGAGCTGCGCGACCTTATGGAAACCGACGAAATGGAGCTTGACACCATAGGCGACCGCAAGACCGCCCTGTTTGTCATTATCAGCGATACCGACGATACCTTTAACTTTGTAGTATCAATCCTTTACACGCAGCTTTTCAATCTCCTTTGCGACAAGGCAGATGATGAATACGGCGGGCGGCTGCCCGTCCATGTGCGCTGTCTGTTAGACGAGTTTGCAAATATCGGGCAGATACCGAAGTTTGAAAAGCTCATAGCCACTATCCGAAGCCGGGAAATCTCTGCTTCCATCATTTTGCAGAGCCAGTCGCAGCTAAAGGCGATATACAAAGATAATGCTGATACTATCGTCGGCAACTGCGACACCACTCTTTTCTTGGGCGGCAAGGAGAAAACCACCCTCAAAGAAATATCCGAAATCTTGGGGAAAGAAACCATTGACAGCTTCAACACTTCCGAGAACCGGGGGCGGGAGGTATCGCATGGGCTGAACTATCAAAAATTAGGTAAGCAGCTTATGACGGAAGATGAAATTGCGGTCATGGACGGCGGGAAATGTATTTTACAGCTACGAGGGGTGCGCCCGTTTTTCTCTGATAAGTACGACATAACAAAGCACCCCAACTATAAATACCTGTCTGACTATGACAAGAAAAATACCTTTGATATGGAGAAGCATTTAAGGCGCAGACCCGCCCTTGTGAAGCCGGACGAAGTATTTGACTACTACGAAATCAGCGAAAGCGATTTGCAGGAGGACACCGACCATGAATAAACGTATCAGAAAGAAAAAGGACAAGAAAATCACAGAAGCCATAAACGGGCTTGTTTTCATTGCCGAGCGACGGGAACAGCAACGGCAGGCAGCTATCCGGCAGTTTGTGAAACGGTGTGAAACCCTGTATGAGCAGAAACGGGTGCGGCGGGAACTTTGATTTTACGGGAGGTTACACTATGAGCAGACAGAAAACAAAAACTGATGATATACGTCGTGAACATTATTTTACAAAGATGATAGAAAATGCAGAAAACGCTCTGCGGGAGTATTTGCAGGAACGCGGAGGGGAACAGACCCTTTACGTTACCGAGTATATGCAGCGCAGAAGCTATCTTTTGGAATGACGAAAAATGTGTGTTCCCGGCTGAAAAGAAAGGAGGAATTGACGCAGTAACAAAGAAACAGACAACTTACAGAATACGCGCCCCTACTGGAAAATCCATAACGCCCACACTCAAAACTGAATACCGCCGCGCGGCAGACACATAGGCAGCGCGGGGAACCCGCTACAATCCAGCGGGCTTATGACCGCGGCAGTTACAAAACTGACCGCCGTTTTTTATGCCCTTTTATAGGGCAAGCCGCATTTGCGGAAGAAAGGAGCTTTATGGAATTTTTTAACTCTGCTATCGACGTATTACAGACCCTTGTTATCGCACTGGGCGCAGGCTTAGGCATTTGGGGCGTTATCAATCTCTTGGAGGGATATGGAAACGACAATCCGGGTGCGAAAAGTCAAGGCATTAAGCAGCTCATGGCTAAATAGATGTAAAAAACGCAGAAAGGAAAAGCACAATCCAGACGGACACGGCGGCGCAGTCAAGAAATATTTGTGAAATGGCAAGAATTTTGATATAATGAGGTCAACCACCCCGGCACTTGGGAGAAAGGCGGGAAAATCAATGCACATCGGCTACCAACCGCTCTGGCGCACCCTAAAGGAGCGGAGAATGAGGAAAGAGGACTTGCGGCTTGCCGCCGGTCTTACCACAAACATGATTGCCAACATGGGAAAGGGCAAGCACATCAGCATGGACACGCTGACAAAGATATGCGAAACCCTTGACTGCGGGATTCTGGACGTGATCGAATTAGTCCGGGACGAGGAACAGACGCATGAAAGCGACTAAAACAGGCTGGCGAGAGAAGCTGCCGCTATGGGAAGCACCATTCCCACACGGCAGCTTTTTTCTATTTCCTGCGCCGGAAACTGATGCCGGAGTTTTTTATGACCGGGGATCGCTTGAATATTTTTATCAGAGCCGCTTTTTCATTCGGGGGCAGGTTTTTGGATTTTATCTGGAAGCCTTTGCAGAACGCTTCCACGAACGTATCAATCGTATTGTGGACGGGTGACTGCACGATACGCCGGATTTCCATGAATATTTCATCGGCGGGTGTTGTGACCGGCGCACTCTCAAAATCCTTTTCGTGGGCTTTTCGTATGTCGTGGAGGATAGCGTCCCATGCCTTGTGTGTGATATGGCAGAAAAAATCATCTTCCTCTATCATCCCTGCGTCAAAAATCCGAAATGCCCGGTCAGTGACCGCCTCGGGATGTTCTTCCAGCAGCCGCGCCCTGTCCGCTGCCAGCGATTGCTTCAAGTCATGGAAGCGCGAGGCGGCGAGGCCGTCCACATAGATTTCAACGTCTGCCATCAGCTCCGCAAATTTTTCATGGGTGACAAGCTCACACAGCAGCCGATTATTGATGCTGCCGCTTTTCAGAAGCTCCACCGTCGCGTCACTCAAGCGAAGCTCCGACAATGGCGCGTTTGGGAGGCTTCTGTTTTCCGTCCGACCCAGCAGGTAATCAACGGACACCTCATAGAAGTCTGCCAAGGCAATAAGATTTTTGTGATTCATTTCTCTTGGCGTGTCCAATTCATAGCTGCCGAGGGCGGATTTTGAAATGCCGGTAAGCTCCGCAAGTTCTTCCAGATTCAGCTTTTTCTCCACCCGCAAATCCTTTAGCCGCTCCGATATGCTAACTTCTGTTTTCATTGCCAGCCGCCCCTTTCCTGCGGCTGCCGCCGCCTTTTTCCCCATTATACCATACCATTCCGCAATCGTGGAATTTTTTGATTTTCGGGCAGGATTCCTTTTTTGAGGACATACAGGAGAGGGCGCAAAAATGTTCTATGCTATAGGCAGTTCATCGATGGATCAATCCAATCGAATGACCGGCCTGTAGGGATATGCTCCCCGGCGATGTAGCGCAAAGACCTGCGGAATGGGAAATGGAGGAACCCAGACCGCAGCGAGCGTACCAAGGGGAGGGATACGCCGCCGTGAGATTCGGGGGCAGGAACGACAGCAGGGAGAACCGGCGAAAAATGAACACAAAAGATACCCGAAACACGACAGCGGACAGAGGGATAGAAGCCCCTGCCCGTACTGTCACAAAGGATTTTCGGGCGGCGCAGAGGGCAGAAAAGCTCTGAAAACCGCCCCGAAACACGACACTAAAACCGCTATCCGTCCGTTCACGCTGTTACGGCAGAAATGGACGGATTTTCATAACAGGAGGCACTATGCCAAGAATGAGCCAGAAACGGAAGAATGAGCTTGCTTTCTTCCTCAACGACCGGGGGCGCGTGACCTACAATGAATTGTGCCGGAAATGTCGGCATACCTGCAAGCAGAGCTTCCGGGCGACCGTGATAGACTGCCCCTGCTACCTGTCGAAACGAGCAAAGAACAAGGAGGACATCCGCTGAATGGAATTTGAGTTTATGACCGCAGGGACACCCCTGCCGCCCTGTATGCCCCTGCCGCCCGTTCTGCTGCGGCTGCCTGCCAGCAGCACCGCAAAGGTGATGTATGCCCGTATGCTGGAGGAAGCCCTTGCTTACGGCATAGAGGACGAGAACGGGATTTTGTATATCCAATTCCCCATCAAAGAGCTTGCGGCGGCACTTTCCCGCAGTACCATGACGATCAAACGCGCCATGAGCGAGCTTGACGATATGGGGCTTGTCATGCGGGTGCGGAGGGACTTTAGCAAGCCCAACAGGATTTATCTGCTGATACCAAAGGCAGATTGCACGAAAACGGTCAAGAGCCGGAAAAATCGCATATTTGACGCTGGGAGCGCTTCGGACGAGGAATGTATCGCCGGAGCGTTTCCCATTAAAAAATCGCCGTTTTCCCCAAGTCAAGAGCCGGAGAAAACAGCCGAAAAATGCCACTCTTGCACGACAGAGGGCAGAAAGGAGCTTGTATGAGAACAGGGCTAACAAAGAGCCAGAAAGTCACGGAAATCTGCTTTGACGAGAAAGCGCCGCTGATCTATATTCGCACACACAACACCGACCTCAAGAACAGGCTGACCGCCTATGCCGTAGCTCACCCCGGCGAGTGCCGCCAGACCGACGCAGACCCGGACACGGGTTGCATGAAGTTTGTGATCCGCAAGGGGCGTTTCTCTTTCCGTCTGACCGCCCCATACAGCGCAGAACGCCGCAGGGCGGCAAGCGAGGCGGCGAAAAAGAGCGGCGTAAACGATATAGGTAGAAGCGTTCATAAAAATCTGCTATAATTCTTTGAAAAACCTATTGACTGGCACCTTGGGGAATAGCTTATCCTGTATGTGGAGGTGAGTACAATGCTCATAAATGAAGTATGCAAAGAATGTAACCTGACCAAAAAAGCAGTAGAGTATTACACAGAACAGGGACTAATCCAACCAAGGATAACAGAAAACGGGTATCGGCAGTTCTCCGAGACAGATACTTTGAAGCTCAAGCGAATTGCAGTTTTGCGCGGGCTTGGCTTTTCCGTTCCAGAGATTCGCACAATTCTTGAGAATGATAGCCGCACAGCAATTTACGATGTCCTCAACAGGAAAGAGCTTGAAATCGTCGAGCTGCAAACAAAGCAGGCATTGATAAAACAACTTGCGGAAAGCGGCGATTGGGAGCAAATTGAAGGACAAGTGGAGGCGCTTCAAAACAAGCAATCCATATTGAACCGTATCCTTGATAAGTTCCCAGGCTTCTATGGAAAATTCGTATGCTTGCACTTCGCTCCGTTTTTGAGCGAAGCAATCACAACGAATGAGCAGAGGGAAGCGTTTGAAACGATCATCCGATACTTGGACGGCATTTCAATAGCTGTTCCCAGCGATGTGCAGCAGTATCTTGATGAGATTAGAGAAAATGCTGATGCTGCTGTGACGCAAAGCGCATCTGCCGCACTTGCGGCAGCTATGACAGACCCGGAAAAGTATATTCACGACAACAAGGAAATGCTCGAACAATATCGGGCAGTTACGGAATCGGAGGAGTATAAGACATCTCCCGCCTACCGACTGCAAGAATATCTAAAGCAATTCCAAAGGGAGAGCGGCTATAACGATGTATTCATTCCCGCAATGCAGAGGCTTAGCCCCGCTTACCGCGAGTATCACAAATCCCTGCAAGCGGCGAATGAGGTTTTCTTGCGGCATTTCCAGCAGGAGTGATTATGCAAAAAAGTTCATAGAACAATTCCCACCCAGCAAAGCGCAATCGACGAAAATCGGTTGCGCTTTTTCACTGCCTGCCCCATACAGCGAGGAACGCCGCAGGGCGGCAAGCGAAGCGGCGAAGAAAAGCAGCGTAAACGGCATGGGTAGAAGCGTTCACAAAAATCTGCTATAATTTTTTTGAGGAAATTTTGAAAACCGTGAAACCAAATCCGATTTTTGTCGGGATATATAGTGAAGGAACCTGACACCAGACGAGAAAGGAGGTTCGCCTATGCAGGACGAGATGATTGTTGCCTTATACTGGCAAAGAGACGAGAACGCCATCAGCGAAACCGAGCGGAAATATGGACTGTATCTTTCAAAGATCGCCTACAATATCCTCGCCGACTGGGAGGACAGCAAGGAAACCGTCAACGATACCTACTTAAAGGCGTGGAACTCCATGCCAACGCATAAGCCGAGCGTCCTCTCCACCTATTTAGGAAAAATCACACGACAACTATCCATTGATGCGTTCCGCACACGCAACAGGGATAAACGGAAGCACTCGGAATATGCAGTCTCTCTTTCCGAGCTGGAGGATTGTATTTCCGGCAGCGAAACCACGGAGCAGAGCATAGAATTGAAACTGCTTGCGGAAGCAATCAATACCTATCTCTACACGCTCCCGGCAGAAGCACGAAACACATTTGTCGGCAGATACTACTTTGCGGATTCTATCCGAGAAGTCGCAGACTACTACGGCGTAAGCGAGCCAAAGGTCAAGAGTATGCTCTACCGAACAAGGCAGGGACTAAAAAAATATTTGGAAAAGGAGGGCTATGAGCTATGAAGAAAGAACACATCAGTGACGCTTTGAATATGCTGAACGATGATATCATCGAGGAAACCAACAATGTCCGCACCAATGCGAAGCCGAAGCGAAGGTGGGAACGGCAAATTGCTGCTGTAGCTTGTATCTGCCTGATTGTTGTAGGCGTGTTTGCCTGGCGAAATTTTTCTAACCATTCGGACTCCTCCACAGAAATTACCATGTCCGACAAAGGAGTAACAATTCCCAAACTTGAAGTCTCTCTTTCAGCGGAATCGTCTGCGGATATGCTGGGATTTTTCATTTATCAAGGGAATTGCTATGTTCACTATGACTGGATATATGATGATGTTGACATCATTGGAAAACATCTCGGCACTGCGACAGGGCTGATTGATGAGTGGACTCCGCGGGATGGATATGTGGAGTTTGCAGGCAGCGTGAAAGGTGATTTCTACGAGGTGAAGGAATACGACCCATCCTTCATGCTCTGTATGAAACATACGGATGGCTCAATTTCCCTCTATGTGTGCGATACAGGAATCACATTAAAGTATGGCTCCGAACTTTATACGGATCGGCTCCATCTTGCCGGGAACTATACGTCTGTACAATACGAGAGCCGCGATTCGTGGAACAAAAGCAAGCACGAACTCTATCAGCTGAAAGATTCCGATGAGCTAATCCGTGATTTTATTGATGGATTAAACGTTGCTGAGTTTATTCCTCGGAATTCTATCTCCTACGATGATGCAAGAGACATCGTCAATGAGATGGAAATATACCACCTGTATTTCAATATGCAGAATGGTACAACAGTACATCTTCGGCTGTGGAAAGACGGATATGTTCTTTATCAAGGACTACTTGGAGTTTGTGTACAGGTGCAAAAAGAAAGCTATAGCAATTTGCTTGAGATACTGGAAAGCCACACAGGAGCAGTGCCGGTAGATTACCATTCTGGGGGAAAGACATTAGAGGATTGCATGAATGACCCGGAACTCGGAAAGTATGTACCTTCTTATGCTCCAGACAATATGAAAGTGGAACGAGTTGAGATTCTTTATTATTTGGATTCTGAAACTGCGAAGGAAACGGGGACAAAGGAGATTACAATAGAGTATTCTGATAATGACGATTCATCGAAATGGTATGCGATCACAGTCACATGGGCCTCAGAATATGGGAAAAATGGCTGGGCGGGTCCCATGGTGGACGCATCCGAGTTGAAAGAAGACAATGTATCCGAGTACATTCGTAAAACCGCCCCGAATGGCAATTCAATTTCGTATGGTAGCAGGATCGAGCTTGGCATCTGGTATGGAGATGTTTCCATTGTTCTGTCGGGAGTTGATCTTGATGCTGAAACATCATACCAAATTCTGAAATCAGTAAATCCTGATATGGACTAAAAATGTGCAAGCACAGCATTGTGCTTGTCCCTACTGTCCTTCGTGAAGAAATCAGTGACGCAATAACCACACACCGAAAAACAGACCGTTGACTCGCGCTTTGTTCGCACAGTCAGCGGTCTGTTTTTATCCCCAAAATCAAGAAAGGAGCGACCACCCATGAGGAAGAAGAAAACGCCGCAGACCATTGAGGAATGTAATGCCGAGCTGGAACTCACGCAGAAGAAAATCCGGCAGTATGAGAACAGAAGCAAGATGCTTGACCGCAGGCTTGCCATTGAGAAGCGCAAGGAGCGCAACCACCGCCTTTGTTCGCGGGGCGGTTTTATTGAAAGCATCGTGCCGGAGCTTATCACCATGACGGACGAGGACGCGCAGACCTTTTTCCGACTTGCTTTGACGAGTGAACCGGTGCGGGAGTTTTTGAGAAAACGAGCCGAGGAAACGACAAGCTGAATAATCCCTTGGCAACAAGGGCGCACTTATACACCCTGACGGGCGTTGTGCGCTCTGCCGAGGGCTTAACCTCTCCGCACAGCCCCGCCGTGTTCCGAGCTTGGCGGCGTTGCCGCGAACAGGGAAAACTGCATTTTCCCTGCGACGGCTTGCGCCGTCTACCCTTTTGCACACTTGCCGCGAGGGAACGCCTTGCCGCCGCAAGCCATTCTCTCCCGTCAAGTCCGAACGAGCGAAACGGAGGTGATACCATCGCAATCTACCATTGCAGCATCAAGATTGTCAGCCGGGGAAAAGGCAAATCAGCCGTAGCCGCAGCCGCCTACCGAAGCGGCGAAAAGCTGACGAACGAGTGGGACGGACTGACCCACGACTACACGAAAAAGGGCGGCGTTGTCCATTCGGAAATACTGCTCCCGGCACACGCCCCGCCCGCTTTCTCTGACCGCAGCACCCTGTGGAACAGCGTGGAGCTTTCCGAAAAATCTAATAATGCCCAGCTTGCGCGGGAGGTGGAGATCGCCCTGCCCGTGGAGCTGTCCAGAGAGGAACAGACCCGCCTTGTGCGGGAATATTGTTCCTCTCAATTTGTTTCCAAGGGCATGATCGCCGACTTCAATCTGCACGACACGGGAGGAGGCAACCCCCACGCCCATATCCTGCTGACCATGCGCCCGCTGGACGAAAAGGGCGCGTGGCTTCCGAAGTCCAAAAAGGAATATGTGCTTGACGAAAACGGCGAGAAAATCCGTCTGCCCAGCGGCAGGTACAAGACCCGCAAGGTTGACCTTGTGGACTGGAACAACCGGGAAAACGCCGAGGTCTGGCGCATGGCGTGGGCTGACCTTGCCAATGAGTTTTTAGCGCAGAACAACCGCCCGGAGCGCATCGACCACCGCAGCTATGAGCGACAGGGGATAGACCAGATCCCCACCGTCCATGTGGGCGTATCGGCAACGCAGATGGAGAAGAAAGGCATCGTGACCGAGCGCGGGGAGCTGAACCGAAACATCAAGGCGGCGAACCGTATCCTGCGGGAGATCCGCCGACTTGTGCGCGGCTTAAAGGACTGGATCGCGGAGCTGAAAGAGAGAAAGACCGCCCTGCTGGAAGCGTTGACAGAGGCACGGGCGCAGGCCAGCGAGCCGACCATCCCACAACTGCTTGCCCGGTACATGGAGCAGCGCGGCGAGGAACGCGCCGACTGGACTTCCAAGGGCAAGCTCAAGGGCGCTGTTTCCGACTTCAACAAGGTGCAGGCGGCAATGGAGTTTCTGCGGCAGAAAGAAATCTCCACCGTAGAAACCCTTGACAGACAGCTTGACAGGATAAGTGAAACCGCCGTTGCCATCCGTGACAGCATGAGAAAAGCGGAGCGCCGGATCAAGGACATCGACACCCTGCTCTCCCACATCGGGAACTATGAGAAGTACAAGCCGGTCTACAGGGAGTATGCCGCCATCGGCTGGAAGAAGCAGAAGGAGAAATTCGAGGAAGCCCACAGGGGCGAGCTGGACGCATACCGGGCAGCCGCCCGGTATGTCAAAACCCACCTGCCCGGTACGTCCTACAGCCGCAAGGAGCTGGAAGCCGAGCGCAAAGACCTTGCCGCCGCCCTGCCCGGCAAACGGGAGGAGCTGGAAGCGGTGCAGGCGGACGTGCGGACGCTGCGGGACGTGCGGCACTGGCTCAATCAGGTGCTTCCGCCGGAGCAGTACCGCCAGACCGCCGAGCCGGGGAAAAAGCCATCCATAGTGGAGGGCTTGAAAGGCCGGGAGCAGCGTATCCGGCAGGAACAGGAGAAATGGCAGCAACCGCCCCGGACACAGAAACAACAGGATATGGAGCTTTAACTTTAACATCAGGCACCCGCCATTTTCAATTCTGGAATGACGGGTGCCTTTTTCATTTCAAGGAGGCTGCGATTGCATTTATTTGAAGCTGTGAAGCAGTCTGTCACCACAAGGCAGGCTGCCGAACGATACGGATTGAACGTGAACAGAAACGGCATGGCGGTCTGCCCGTTCCACAGGGACAGACACCCAAGCATGAAGGTTGACCGCCGCTATTACTGCTTCGGCTGTGGAGCGACCGGGGACGTGATCGATTTTGTTTCCCGGCTGCATGGGATGAGCGCAAAGGAAGCCGCCCTCATGCTGGCGCGGGATTTCTCCATCCCCTGCGGGGACGGAACAGACGCACCCCGCCAGTCTGCCGTGAAGAAGCTGCGGCAGGAAGCCGAGGAACAGAAATACAGGCGCATGGAGCGGCATTGCTTTCAGGTGCTTGCAGACTATTATCACCTGCTGCGCCGATGGAGGGAGGAACACGCCCCCAGCCAGCCAGATGAGGCGTGGCATCCTCTGTTTGTGGAAGCCCTGCAAAGGCTGGACTATATCGAATACCTGCTGGACGGGCTTTTGTCCGATGATCTGCGGGAACGGACTGCCATCGTCACAGAGTACGGAAAGGAAGTGAGAGCGATTGAGCAAAGAATTTCAGGACTTGCCGCCGCAGGTCCGGGATGCCGTGAGGAACGCGCCGGACAGCGCCGCGCCGATGCGGAGCGTTGAGGAAGTAAAGGCAATGCTGGACACCACCGAAAAAGGCGGCGTCCGCAACAGCATAAGGAACTGCCTGACCGTATTCCAGTATGACCCCCTGCTTACCGGGGCGCTGGCTTACAACCTTTTGACCGACCGGACAGACCTTGTAAAGCCCATCGGCTGTCAGCGTCCACCCGGAACGTCCATGACCGACACGGATATGAAATATATCCGGCTGTACCTTGAAGAAACCTACGGCCTGACCAGCGAGAGGAAGATCGCGGACGCTGCCGACCTTGCCGCCCATCAGAACAGCTACCACCCCGTAAGGGACTATTTGAACGGCCTGGTATGGGACGGGACGGAGCGCATACGCTTCTGCCTGCGGCACTTTCTGGGAGCCGCAGCGGACACCTACACCTGCGAAGCCTTGAAGCTCTTTCTGCTGGGCGCGATCCACCGGGCATACAGACCCGGCTGCAAGTTTGAGGTCATGCTCTGTCTGGTGGGCGGTCAGGGCGCGGGCAAGTCCACCTTTTTCCGGCTGCTGGCGGTAAGGGACGAATGGTTTTCCGACGACCTGCGGAGGCTGGACGATGATAACGTCTACCGAAAGCTGCAAGGTCACTGGATCATTGAAATGTCGGAAATGATCGCCACAGCCAACGCAAAGAGCATCGAGGAAATCAAATCATTTTTGAGCCGACAAAAGGAGGTCTACAAGATACCCTATGAAACCCACCCGGCAGACCGCCCCCGTCAATGCGTGTTCGGCGGCACTTCCAACGCGCTGGACTTCCTGCCCCTTGACCGAAGCGGCAACCGGCGTTTTCTCCCGGTGCTGGTAAACCCGGAGCAGGCGGAGGTACACATCTTGGAGGACGAGGCCGCTTCACGGGCATATATCAGCCAGCTATGGGCGGAGGCAATGGTGCTTTACCGGGCGGGCAGATGGAAGCTGACGTTCAGCCCGGAGCTGGTGCGCTACCTGAAAGACCACCAGCGGGATTTCATGCCGGAGGACACCAAGGCGGGAATGATACTTGCCTATCTCGACCGCTGCACCGGCGATGCGGTCTGCTCCAAGCAGCTATACAGGGAAGCCCTGAACCACCCCTTTGACGAGCCGAAGCAATGGGAGATACGGGAGATCAACGAGATCATGAACCAGTGCGTGACCGGCTGGAACTACTTTTCCAACCCCCGTATGTTCCCGCAGTACGGCAGGCAAAAAGGCTGGGAACGGGAGAATGCGACAACGGACACCGGCAACGAGGACGAGAGAATCCCCGACGGCTTTGTGCCGGTCACAGAACAGATGGAGCTTCCATTTTGAAAAATCCGGGAAAATCACAGCCCGTTGCATACCCCGTTGCTATCCCGTTGCCGACCCCGTTGCCGGGGAAAATGCTGTAGCCGCAAGGCTTTTCCCCTCTCTGACAACCAAAACAACAGAAAAATAAAAGAAAAGGTAAATAGTAGCCAACCCGCCAGATAGGGATTGTTTGCAAGGTATTTTGAAGCCCGTTGCCGGACTTCGTTGCCGACGTTCCCCTGTCTGGCTATTTTCATGTAAGGAGGTAACTGCCTATGGCGAAAAACAAGACCCGAATCGATGTGATTACCGTCTTTGACGGGGAGCTGGACGCTACCGATGTTTTTGTGAGCCTGATCGCGCAGAAGCACTCGCAGAAATTCAGCGGGGAATCTGACAAGAATAATCTTGCGAAAACACAAGAATTATGCTATACTAAAGACAAGGTTCAGGTAACCGGTGTTCCGTCTGGATTGTGCGGGTAAAACGGTTATGATGAACGGATATGATGTGATGAGCGCGGCGCTTGCCGGGGGCTTCCGGGCAGCTATCTACTGCCGGTTAAGCAAGGACGATGACCAGCAAGGGGAGAGCGCCAGCATCGCCAACCAGCGGGATATGCTGGAAAGCTACTGCGAAAAGCAGGGATGGGAGGTTGTGGCAGTCTATCAGGACGATGGCTATACGGGGCTGAACATGGAACGCCCCGACCTGAAACGGATGCTGAAAGCCATCGAGCGCAGGCAGGTAAATCTTGTGATAACGAAAGATTTATCGAGGCTGGGCAGAAATTACTTGCAGACCGGGCATCTCATTGAGGACTTTTTCCCAAGGAACGGTGTGCGCTATATCGCCATGAACGACGGCATAGACACCCTGCGGGAGAACAACGACATTGCGCCGTTCAAAAATATCCTGAACGAGATGTACAGCAAGGATATCTCCAAGAAAGTCCATTCGTCCTACCTGCTGAAAGCGCAGAAAGGCCAGTTTACCGGCTGCGTCGCCCCGTTTGGATACAGGAAAGACCCGGAGGACAAAAACCACCTGCTGATCGACCCGGAAACAGCCCGCATTGTCCGGCTGATATTCGGGTACGCGCTGGAGGGGCACGGCCCAAACTATATCCGGCGCAGGCTGGAGGAACAGAAGCTCCCCTGCCCCACATGGTGGAACAGGGAGCGCGGGATACGCAACGTCCGCACCCGGTGGGAGCAGCAAGACCCGGAGAACGGGAAATATATCTGGGACTTCTCCGTAATAAAAGACTTGCTGATGAATCCCGTCTACACCGGGGCGATCGCTTCGCAGAAAACGGAGTACCGCTTCAAGATTGGGACTATCGGCAGCAAGAGGCCGGAGGACTGGATCGTGGTGGAGGGGACGCATGAGCCGCTGGTGGACAAGCGGGACTTTGCCATCGTGCAGAGAAAGCTCAAATCCCGCCAGCGTCCGGGGGATTCCGGTGAGCCGAGCCTGTTCGCGGGGCTTCTCAAATGCGGGGAGTGCGGGAAGTCGCTGACCGTCCGCTACACCAATGCCAAGCACCCACAGCGGATTTATTCCTGCAAGACCTACAATGCCTTTGGGAAGCACCATTGCAGCCAGCACAGGATCGAGTATGACACCCTCACAAGCCTTGTGCTGCACAAAATCCGGGAGTGCGCCGCCGCTGCCCTAATGGACGGCGAGGCCGTAGCCGACAGACTGACCGGCAACTGCGAGGCCGAGCAGAAAGGACAGCGGGAGGCACTGGAACGGGCTTTGGCAAAGGACGAGGAACGAATCGAAACACTGGAAAAGATGGTGCTGCGGCTCTATGAGGACATGGTAGCCGGACGCATCACGGAAAACAATTTCGATCTCCTGCTGGCAAAGACGCAGAAGGAACAGGCCGAGCTAAAGGAAAAGGCCTCGGAAGCCCGGAAGCGGCTGGACGATGAAGCCCGCCTTGCGGTGGACGCGAGGGAATGGGTGGAATCCATACAGGAATACCGGGACATTGCGGAGCTTGACGCTGCCACTCTAAACCGCCTTATCAAAGAAATCGTTGTCCACGAAACCGTTGACAGCGACAAGACAAGACACATTTCTATCGAAATTCATTTCAATCTCAAGCCCCTGCCGGAAGTGGAGCAGGTCACGGGATAACCTGTCCCCGCCGGGGAACTTCTGAAAACTTCATATATTTTTTGACACGCCGCCGCCCGCCATCGAGCAGAGTTTTACACCTAATTGGGGATAAAACAGCTCATGGCGGGCGGCGGCGTTGCCCTTATCGGCACTATCCTTGTACCGCTTCTTTCTGGTCTGTTCGGATAAGATTACGGAGGGTAGCCTATGGAGAGCATACTGGAAGCGATTAACGAATGGATAAAAGAAATCCTTATCGGAGCCATTAACGGTAACCTTTCCACTATGTTCGGGGACGTAAACGAAAAAGTAGGCACCATTGCAGCGGAGGTAGGCAAGACCCCGCAGGGGTGGAACACAAACATTTTCAACATGATACAAAATCTGTCCGAAAATGTGATTGTACCTATTGCGGGGCTTGTCATTACCTATGTCCTCTGTTATGAGCTTATCAGCATGGTAACGGAAAAAAACAATATGCACGACATAGAAACATTCATGTTCTTTAAGTGGTTTTTCAAAGCCTTTGTTGCCGTTTTCTTGGTAACGCATACCTTTGATATAACAATGGCAGTCTTTGATATGGCGCAGCATATTGTGTCCGGTGCGGCGGGGATAATCGGCGGCGATACGAATATCGACGTAACCGAAGCCCTTGCCGCCATGCAGGAGGGACTAAAAGATATGGAAATCCCCGAACTACTGTTACTTGTCATGGAAACGAGCCTTGTAAGCCTTTGTATGAAAATCATGTCCGTACTGATAACCGTTATCCTCTACGGCAGAATGATTGAGATATACGCCTACTGTTCAGTTTCCCCTATCCCCTTTGCCACCATGACAAACCGGGAATGGGGACAGATTGGGAACAACTACCTAAAGGGACTGTTTGCACTGGGCTTTCAAGGCTTCCTCATTATGATATGCGTCGGCATTTACGCAGTTTTGGTAGGCGAAATGGTCTTAGCGGATAACCTGCACAGCGCGATTTTTTCCCTTGCAGCCTATACGGTTATCCTCTGTTTTTCCCTGTTCAAATCCGGCGCACTGGCAAAATCTATATTCAACGCCCACTAAGGGCAGAAAGGAGGTTTTTTCTTGGCGTATGTACCTGTACCCAAAGACTTATCCAAAGTCAAAACAAAAGTCGCTTTCAATCTGACAAAGCGGCAAATCCTTTGTTTTTCAGTGGCACTTCTTATGGGACTGCCGCTTTTCTTTTTGCTCAAAGACAGCGCAGGGACGAGCCTTGCGGCAATGGCAATGATTGTCGTTATGCTTCCCTGCTTCTTGGTTGCCATGTATGAAAAGCATGGACAGCCCCTTGAAGTGGTTGTAAAGAACATCATTCAGACAAAATTTACCCGTCCCAAAGTGCGACCGTATCAGACGGAAAACCTATATGCACTCTTGGAGAAACAGCGGGCATTAGAAAAGGAGGTATCAGCGATTGTCAAAAGGACAGACAAAAAAGACGCGGGAAGCCGCAGGAAACAGGCGTAAGCTGACCCGCGCGGAAAAGAAACAGATAGCGGCGGTTATCCGGCAGGCAAAGGGGGACGGCAAAGCACACACCGCACAGCAGACCATTCCCTACCTTGCCATGTACCCGGACGGTATCTGCAAAGTGGCACAGCACAAGTATTCAAAGAGCATTGCTTTTGAGGACATCAACTATCAGCTTGCACAGGCAGACGATAAGACCGCCATTTTTGAAAACTGGTGCGATTTTCTCAACTACTTTGACGCAAGCGTGAACGTGCAGCTTTCTTTCATCAATCAAGGCTCACAGCAGGAACAGGCAGCGAGGGCAATCCATATCCCGCCCCAAAATGACGATTTTAATTCTATCCGCACCGAGTATTCCGATATGCTGAAATCGCAGCTTGCCAAAGGGAACAACGGGCTTGTAAAGCACAAGTACATCACGTTTTCCATTGAAGCGGACAATCCGGCGGCAGCAAGGGCGCGCCTTTCCCGTATTGAAACGGATGTACTCAACAACTTCAAGGTGCTTGGGGTATCGGCGCACCCCTTATCCGGCTATGAACGTCTGAAAGTGCTGCATGGGGTATTCCACCCGGCAGGCGAGCCGTTCTCATTCTCTTATGACTGGCTGACCCCGACAGGGCTTACCACAAAGGACTTTATCGCCCCGTCCTCTTTCAAGTTCGGGGAGGGACGCTACTTTGCTATGGGGAAAAAGACGGGGGCGGTATCGTTCCTTGAAATCCTTGCCCCGGAGTTAAACGACCGTATCTTAGCGGATATGTTGGACTTGGAAACAGGGGTTATTGTCAATCTCCATATTAAAAGTATCGACCAGTCGGAAGCGATCAAGACCATTAAGCGCAAAATCACTGACCTTGACAAGATGAAGATTGAGGAACAGAAAAAAGCGGTTAGAAGCGGTTACGATATGGATATAATCCCGTCCGACCTTGCCACTTTTGGAAATGAAGCAAAGAACTTGTTGCAGGATTTACAGAGCCGCAACGAGCGAATGTTTCTTCTCACGTTCCTTGTGGTAAACATGGCAGATACAAAGCGGAAACTGGAAAACGACATTTTCGCGGCGGCGGGCATTGCACAGAAATACAACTGCGCCCTGACCCGTCTTGACTATCAGCAGGAAGCAGGGCTGATGTCCTCTGTCCCTTTGGGGGAGAACCTTATCCCTATTCAGAGAGGTTTGACGACAAGCAGCACCGCTATTTTTATCCCATTCATCACGCAGGAGCTATTTCAGACCGGGGCTGCCCTGTATTATGGGCTGAACGCTTTAAGCAACAACATGATACTCTGCGACCGCAAGCAGCTTAAAAACCCGAATGGGCTTATCTTGGGAACACCGGGCAGCGGAAAATCCTTTGCGGCAAAGCGGGAAATCACAAATGCCTTTCTCATTACCGACGACGATATTTTTATCTGCGACCCGGAAGCCGAGTATTTTGCCCTTGTCAAGCGGCTTGGCGGGCAAGTGATACGGTTATCCCCGACCGGGAAAGGCATGGACGGTACGCCCCAGTATGTAAACCCTATGGATATGAACCTTAATTACAGCGAGGACGACAGCCCCCTTGCACTGAAAAGTGATTTTATCCTTTCCCTCTGCGAGCTTGTCATTGGCGGCAAGGAGGGCTTGCAGCCCGTTGATAAGACCGTCATTGACCGCGCCGTAAGGAATGTGTACCGGGACTATCTTGCTGACCCCGACCCGGCAAAAATGCCTATCTTGGGCGACCTTTACGACGAACTGTTAAAACAGCCGGAGCCGGAAGCTGCCCGCATTGCGGCGGCATTGGAGCTGTATGTTTCCGGCAGCCTTAACGTGTTCAACCACAGAACCAACGTGGAGCTTTCTAACCGCCTTGTCTGCTTTGATATTAAGCAGCTTGGAAAGCAGCTCAAAAAGTTAGGTATGCTCATTGTGCAAGACCAGATATGGAACCGCGTTACCATTAACCGGGCAGAAAAGAAATCTACCCGCTACTATATGGACGAATTTCATCTGCTCTTAAAAGAGGAACAGACCGCCGCTTACAGTGTGGAGATTTGGAAGCGTTTCCGTAAATGGGGCGGCATACCCACAGCTATCACGCAGAACATTAAGGACTTGCTTGCTTCCCGCGAGGTGGAAAATATCTTTGAAAACTCTGATTTTGTCCTTATGCTCAATCAGGCGCAGGGCGACCGGGCTATCCTTGCAAAGCAGTTAAATATCAGCCCACAGCAGATGAAGTATGTAACCCACACCGAAGCAGGCGAGGGACTTATCTTCTATGGAAATGTGGTGCTTCCCTTTATAGACCATTTCCCGAAAGACACCGAGCTTTACCGCATTATGACGACAAAGCCGGAGGAAGTGAGCAGCCTATGAAAACAGACGTAATTATCAACCGGGACGCGCTTTGTGCTTTACAGGAGTTACCCTCTGAAAGTGTCCATTGCTGCGTTACAAGCCCGCCCTACTATACTCTGCGGGACTATGGGCTTGACGCACAAATCGGACAGGAGGACACGCCGGAGCAGTATATTGATAGGCTGACCACTGTTTTTGGCGAGCTTTACCGGGTACTTAGAAAGGACGGTACGCTATGGCTGAATATTGCAGACACCTATTGCGGCACCGGGAGTAAATGCGGTTATACTGACCCCAAAAACCCAAAGGGGCGCACCGGACAGCGGATTGCAAGGAACAGCCGCGTTACCGGCTGCAAGCAAAAGGACCTAATCGGTATTCCCTGGCTCCTGGCGTTTTCCCTGCGGGAACAGGGGTGGTATCTACGCAGCGATATTATATGGCAGAAACAAAACCCTATGCCGGAAAGCTGCAAAGACCGTCCGACCCGCTGTTATGAACATATTTTCCTGCTCTCAAAGGAAAAGAAATATTACTATGACGCTGTCGCCATTGCAGAACCCTTAGCACCTACTACCGCAGAACGGTATCGCAGAGCGCGCAGCACCAACAGCAAATACACACATGAAATCCCCGGACAAGGAAAGGTACAGGGACTAAACCGACCGCGGGACGGTGGCTACTATGACGACGCGCTCATGCCGACTACGAGGAATAAGCGGGACGTGTGGCTGATTAACACCGTTCCCTATAAAGGGGCGCATTTTGCAGCTTTTCCCCCAAAATTAGCGGAAATCTGTATCTTGGCGGGCTGTCCCAAAGGTGGGATTGTCATAGACCCGTTTTTCGGAAGCGGAACCACAGGATTTGCAGCAAAAAGCCTTGACCGCCATTATATCGGGATTGAATTAAATGCAGAGTATTGCGCCCTTGCGAGGGCGCGGATTGGAGGTGCAGGACTATCAAGCAATTAAAACCACGCGATAAAATCACACAGAAAATGACCCGCGACGGGCTTATCGAGGTAAACGAAACACAGCAGACCGCCGAGCGTATCAGCAGCCGGGAAGCAGACAGCGACTTTTCAAAGCCGGACAGTGCCGCAGCGGAACGCGTCATAGAACATCTTGACGCAGCACATACCCGAAAAACAAACAAAAAGGCAGTCAAAAAAGAGCAGGAAGCTACTGCTTTGCGTACTTCCACTTCCCGCTTACAGTTTACCGACGAGGAACGGGCAACGCCGGAACTGGAAACTTACATCAAAAAATCGGAAAACGCCGCTGACCGACTGGACGCAGTAAAGACAGCAATCCCGAAGCAAAAGAAACTGGCTAAGGAGCGCACCTTTGATGAAGCCGCAGGCAAGGCAAAGACCCGCTTACGCTTTGAAGAACAGGAAAAGCCCATACCCGGCGGCAAAGCCCACAGGAATCCGTTATCCCGCCCCGCGCAGGAAGCGGGTATTTTTGTTCACAACAAAATCCACAGCGTTGAGAAAGACAATTCCGGCGTGGAGGGCGCGCATAAATCGGAGGAACTTGCCGAGCGCGGAGCAAGGTATGGGACAAGAAAACTAAAACAAGGCTACCGCAGCCATAAGCTGAAACCCTACCGGGAAGCAGCAAAGGCAGAACAGGCAGCGTTCAAGGCAAACGTCAACTTCCAGTATCACAAAGCCTTGCAGGAAAACCCGCAGCTTACCTCTAACCCTCTTTCCCGTTTCATGCAGAAACAGAAAATCAAACGCCAGTATGCAAAGACCGTAAAGAAAGGCGGTGCAGCCACCGCCAAAGCTGCCGCCGGAGCGTCCCAAACAGCGGCAAAGAAAGCGGCTGCCTTTGCAGGACGACACCCGGCAGGCGTGGTAATCGCTATCGCCACGCTGCTTCTGTTCATCATGGTATCCGTAGGGCTTTCCTCTTGCGGGGCAATGTTTTCCGGTAGCATGAACAGCGTGTTAGGGACTTCTTACACGTCTGAGGACAGCGACCTTGTGGCAACGGAACAGAGCTATGCTGCAATGGAAAATGAGCTGCAACAGGAAATTGACAATATCGAAAGCACCCACCCCGGTTATGATGAATACCGTTATGACCTTGACACTATCGGGCATAACCCCCACGAATTAGCGTCGTACTTGACCGCCGTTTTACAGAGTTACACCCCGCAGAGCGCACAGGCAGAGCTAAAGCGGCTGTTCGGCTTACAGTACACCTTGACGCTGACGGAAGAAATCGAGATACGCACTACCACCGACGAGGAGGGCAACGAGGAGGAATACGAATACCGTATCTTAAATGTGAAACTGACAAACAAGCCGATTGCTTCCCTTGCGGAAGAACTGCTGAACCCACAGCAGTTTGAAATGTTCAAGGTGTACTTACAGACACAGGGCAACAAACCGTTGATTTTTGGCGGCGGCTCTCCCGACGGAAGCCCGTCCGAGGATTTAAGCGGTGTGGAGTTTGTAAACGGCACACGTCCCGGAAACCCGGAGCTTATGGAGCTTGCAAAACAGCAAGTCGGAAATGTGGGAGGTTATCCCTACTGGTCTTGGTACGGTTTTAACAGCCGCGTGGAATGGTGCGCCTGCTTTGTGTCATGGTGCTACAATCAAGCCGGAAAAAGCGAACCCCGATTTGCGGGCTGCGAATGGCAGGGTGTCCCTTGGTTTCAGTCAAGGGGACAATGGGGCTCACGCGGCTATGAGAATATCGCACCGGGCGACGCAATCTTTTTCGATTGGGATTTAGACGGCGTTGCCGACCATGTGGGGCTTGTGCTTGGCAGGGACGGCAGCCGCGTCTATACCGTTGAGGGCAATTCCGGCGACGCCTGCAAGATAAAGAGCTATGACCTTAACTATCAATGTATCAAAGGCTACGGGCTGATGAACTGGTAAAGCAGCCCAAAAAAGAAAGGAGAAATGACCTATGGCAAACAATAAAATCGACCGTATCAATAAGGAAATCGCAAAGACCCGCGAGAAAATCACAGAGTATCAGAACAAGTTAAAAGGACTGGAAGCGCAGAAAACCGAAGCGGAAAACCTTGAAATCGTACAGCTTGTACGAGCTATGCGTCTGACCCCGCAGGAACTGAACGCTATGCTGTCCGGCGGCGGTATTCCCGGCATGAACACCGCGCCCACTATCGAAGCGGCAGACTACGAAGAACAGGAGGAAAATGCAGATGAAGAATAAACTGAAAAAGACTATGACCGCCCTTTGTGCCGCCCTTATCCTTATGGGCGGTTTTTCTGTCCCTGCCTATGCACAGGGCGCAGCCGCAGAGCCACCCGCAGAGGACGCAACTAATGACAGCGGCGTGATTGTGGAGGAAAAAGAAACGCCGCCCCTTACCCCAAAGGGAAACGCAACACTGGTTGACGATTACGGCGGCAATAAGCAGCTTATCACTGTTACCACCAAAAGCGGCAACTATTTCTATATCCTCATTGACCGGGCAGCCGAGGGGGAACAGACCGTACATTTCCTTAATCAAGTGGACGAAGCCGACCTTATGGCACTGACCGAAACCGGGGAAGCCACGAAAAAACCGGAAGTTTGCAACTGTACGGAGAAATGCGAAGCCGGAAAAGTAAATACGTTCTGCCCGGTATGTGCAACCACTCTGACAGGCTGCACAGGCAAAGAACCTACCCCAACGCCAACAGAGCAGCCGGAAGAACCCAAAGAAAAAGGCGGCAATCCCGGCGCGGTGCTTGCCTTAGTCCTCTTTGTGCTGCTTGGTGGCGGCGCGGTGTTCTACTACTTTAAGTTTGTAAAACCGAAGCAGAGCGTGAAAGGAAGCACCGACCTTGAAGATTTTGACTTTGAGGACTACGACGAGGACGAACCGGAAGCAGACATCAGGGACACTTCCGAAGATGAAGAAACGGAGGACGAAGCCCTATGACCCTGTTTACCGACAATCCCTTTGAAAAAATGATGATACAGAAACCGGACTACGGCAAAGGGGAAAAATCCCCGCCGGAGCTTTCTTCCCCACGCTGCGCGGGCTGCCCTTACAAGGGGCAGTCCCCTTGTGTGGGGTACTGTATCAGAAAACTGGAAAATAAACGACAGACTGAACGATAAAAGGAGGAAGTATCATTGATTTTAGTTATCGCAGAAAAGCCCAGTGTGGCGCAGACAATCGCCGCTGTACTTGGGGCAAAGGAGAAAAAAGACGGATTTCTTACAGGAAACGGCTATCTTGTTTCTTGGTGCGTGGGACATTTGGTAGGGCTTTCCGAAGCTGCCGCCTACGGGGAGCAATATAAAAAGTGGAGCTATGACAGCCTACCGATTTTGCCGCAGGAATGGAAATATACCGTTGCCGCTGACAAGGAAAAACAATTCAAGACCTTAAAGGAGCTTATGCACCGGGCAGACGTTTCCGAAGTGGTAAACGCCTGCGACGCAGGACGCGAGGGAGAATTGATTTTCCGTTTTGTCTATGAAGTTGCCGGGTGCAGGAAGCCTATGCGCCGCTTGTGGATTTCCTCAATGGAAGAAGCTGCTATCAAAGAGGGCTTTTCTCATCTGAAGAACGGCGAGGAATACGACGCGCTCTTTGCTTCCGCATTGTGCAGGGCAAAGGCTGACTGGCTAATCGGTATCAACGCCACCCGCCTTTTCTCTGTCCTTTACAATCATACCTTGAACGTGGGGCGCGTACAGACCCCGACCTTAAAAATGCTTGTTGACCGGGACGCAGCGATTACCACTTTCAAGAAAGAAAAATACTACCATGTGCGCCTTGCCTTATCCGGCGCGGAAGCTGCAAGTGAAAGAATTTCAGATAAGGCAGAAGCCGACGCATTAAAAACGACTTGCGAAGTGTCAAAAGCAGTCTGTACTTCCCTTGTGAAAGAGAAAAAGACCGCAGCCCCGCCGAAGCTCTTTGACCTTACTTCTTTACAGAGGGAAGCAAACCGCCTGTTCGGTTATACCGCAAAGCAGACCCTTGACCTTGCACAATCCCTGTATGAAAAAAGACTTCTTACTTATCCGAGAACAGACAGCGCATTTCTGACCGACGACATGAGCGACACAGCGGCGGGCATTATCAAGCTGCTTTGTGGGAAATTTTCTTTTATGGCGGGAAAAGACTTCACGCCGGAGCTTGGAAAGGTTCTGAACAGTAAAAAGGTATCAGACCACCATGCCATTATCCCGACTATGGAGCTTGCAAAGTCCGACCTTTCCGCGCTGCCGGAAAGCGAAAGGAATATCCTTACCCTTGCCGGGGCGCGTCTTATCATGGCAACCGCTGCACCGCATACCTTTGAAGCGGTTACAGCAGTTTTTGAATGTGCCGGACAGTCCTTTACCGCAAGGGGAAAAACGGTACTGTCCGACGGGTGGAAAGAGATTGACCGAAAATACAGGGCAGCCTTAAAGAGCAAGCCCGAAACGGACGACGCAGACAGCGACACAGAAAAGACCCTGCCACAGTTTACCGAGGGACAGAGCTTTGAAAATCCGGCGGCAACGGTAACGGAGCATGACACCACACCGCCAAAGCCCCACAACGAAGCGTCGCTGCTCTCTGCTATGGAGCGCGCCGGAAGCGAGGACACCGACCCGGACGCAGAACGCAAAGGGCTTGGAACTCCCGCCACCCGCGCCGCTGTCATTGAAAAACTGGTAAAGGGCGGCTTTGCGGAGCGAAAAGGCAAGCAGCTACTTCCCACAAAGGACGGTATCAACCTTGTGTGCGTCCTGCCGGACACCTTGACAAGCCCGCAGCTTACCGCAGAATGGGAAAACAATCTGACGCAGATTGCCAAAGGCAAGGCAGACCCCGCCGCATTTATGGAGGGTATCGAGGATATGACGCGGGAACTGGTAAAGACCTATCCGTTTCTTTCTGATGATAAGGTGCAGATGTTCAAGCCGGAACGGGAAACATTGGGAAGCTGCCCCCGCTGCGGTTCTCCTGTCTATGAGGGAAAGAAAAACTACTATTGCAGCAATAAGGAATGTAGCTTTACCATGTGGAAAAATGACCGTTTCTTTGAAGAACGAAAAGTAACCTTTACCCCAAAAATTGCCGCGGCACTCTTAAAATCCGGCAAGGTAAATGTGAAAAAGCTCTATTCCCCAAAGACGGGCAAAACCTACGACGGAACTATCGTATTGGCTGATACGGGCGGGAAATATGTCAACTACCGCATTGAACTGTCGAAGAAGAAATAACTGAATAGCAAGCATAGGAAAAGAGTACCCTTTTCCGTAAAATCCCTGCTTTCTCTACCGAGAACGGCGGGGATTTTTGCTTGTTGGGAAGTGTCCCAAACCCTCTGAAGTCTTGAAAAAATCTATAAAATCTTTGGCAAAAAGGCGGGCGCGGGGTACTGAATGATGAAACCGGAAAATGCAGCGTCCGCGCTGCCCTTTGGAAAGGAGGTTACACATGGCAAGTTTACGGGACACCGTAAAGGACTATCAAGAAGATTTGCGGGACGGTATCGCTTGGGTGGCGTTTTGGAAAACAGGACGTTCTTGGAACGCAGAAGATTTCCACCTTGAACTGGGCGACTACCTCTACCCGGAGGACAGAAGCCGCATGGAAGAAATCAAGCAGGCTGACCCTGCCGCCGTTGTGGTAAACGGCTATTATTCCGGCTATCTTGGCGAGGATATGAACCTTGACGAGCTGACCGCAGGGGTGCGCCGCCACTACGAAAACGGATATAGCAATATTGGGGAATTTATCGAAGCCCACGACGACAGGCTGCCGCCGGAGCTTATCGAGGAAGCAAGAGCCGCCGCCCACGCTGCGGGGCTTCCTTTCTCTGAAAAAGCCTACCGGGACGGCGAAGAACCCGACCCCTATCTATTTGACGGGAGCATGAGCATGGAGGACTACGCGCTTATGCACCGCATGATTGAAAACGAAAGGAGTGAACGCATGGCAGAAACGATTTTAAGCGGGTATCTTTCTAATCTTGGAAAGTACACCGAGGGCAGACCTGCGGGCGAATGGGTATCATTCCCCACGACTGCCGAGCATTTGAAAGAAGTCTTTGACCGTATCGGCATAGACGGCAAAAACTACGGGGAGCTGCACATCACAGAATACCAGTCCTCTATTGCGGGACTGACGGGGAAATTGACGGAGCTTGAAAGCCTTGACGAGCTGAACTACTTGGGCGAACTTTTGAAAATGCAGTTTGACGACGACAGGGAAAAATTTATTGCGGCTATCACATACGGCGACCATACAAGGGATTTGCAGGACATTATCAACCTTGCACAAAACCTTGATTGTTACTGGCTTTATCCGTCCGTACAGAGCGAGGAAGATTACGGGCATTATCTGATTGAAGAACTGGACGAGTTGGAGCTGCCGGAAGAAGCAAAAAATTATTTTATGTATGAGGAATACCGGGTAATGCCGCAGCCGCCAGTACAGGAAAAGGAACAGGCAGACCTTGACGCTTCCGCAGCCATACAAACCGCCGCCACAGAGCAGCCCCCGGTTCTCCCGATTATCCTATCTTCTGAAAAGCCCGCCGATAAAATGAAAGAGATTACCGACCGACTGGAACAGGGAATTTTAGGACTGTATGAAAGCGACCGTTACGCCAACTATCTGCGTACTATGTCAAAATTCCATGATTACAGCCTTAACAATACAATCCTTATCACCATGCAGGGCGGCAACCTTGTGAAAGGCTATAAGCAATGGGAAAAGGAATTTGACCGCCATGTAAAGCCGGGAGAAAAAGCTATCAAGATACTTGCACCGTCCCCGTTTACCGTTAAGAAACAAGTGGAAAAAATCGACCCGGACACCCAAAAGCCTGTTTTCGATAAGGACGGGAAACCTGTTACCGAAGAAAAAGAAATCAAGATACCCGCTTTTCGTGTAGTATCTGTCTTTGATATTTCACAGACCGAGGGAAAGGAGCTTCCTGCCCTTACCTATGAGCTGACGGGCAACGTGGAACAATACAAGGACTTTTTCGCTGCCCTTGAAAAGACTTCCCCGTTTGCTATGGGATTTGAAGCACTAAGCGGCGGCGTAAAAGGACGCTGCAATTATGAGGAAAAGCGTATCATCATCAACGAGGGCATGGACGAATTGCAGAACATCAAGACCGCAATCCATGAAATCGCCCACGCCACGCTGCATGATACTGCCCTTGCTATGCCGGAACGCCCCGACCGCCGCACCCGCGAAGTACAGGCGGAAAGCGTCGCCTATGCTGTCTGCCAACATTACGGGCTTGATACGTCGGACTATTCTTTTGGATATATCGCCGGGTGGAGCAGCGGAAAAGAACTTGCAGAACTGAAAGGCTCTCTTGAAACAATCCGCAGTACCGCCGCAAGTCTGATTGATACCATAGACGGACATTTTGCAGAAATCCAAAAGGCACAGGATAAGGAACAGACAACCGAACAGGCGCAGCCCGCACAGGAAGCTACCAAACAGTCCGAAGCAGAAGCAGCCGCGCAGGAGCTTCCCGAAGAAACAGCCCCGGTACAGGAAAAAGAAGCACAGCCGGAACAGGCTGCACCCGCCCCTTATTACACTATCAATGAAGTTGCCGCCAAACGTGCAAAGGATATGAACAGTTTTTCCGATTATAAGCAAGGCAGCGCGACGGCTGAATACAGGCATTATGTAGATGAAGCCGTACAGCTTGCAGAAAGGCAGAAACAGCGGGTAGACCCGATGTACCATGATAAAATCGACAGCCTGCTTGACACCTACGCCCGGAAACTGGCGGCGAACATGAACAAAGGCTATGAGATTGACGCGCGTGTTCCCTCTATCCTGATTGCGGGCGGCTCTAACTTTCCCACAAGGAAGAAAGAAAAGCAGAACGCAGCCCGCGACAGCAATTATCGGGAGTGGCAGGACATACAAGGGATTCTTGATAAAATCCGCAGCACCGGCATGGGCGGTATCAGCGCAGACGACCCGCAGGCAGTACAGAAGTTAGAAAAGAAACTGGAAAGCCTTGAAAAATCACAGGAAACCATGAAAGCCGTAAACGCCTATTACCGTAAGCATAATACCCTTGACGGCTGCCCGCATTTACCGCCGGAGGAACTGGAAAAACTGAAAGCAG
>ERZ1106950.668-NODE-668-length-30390-cov-5.333048_pt1 | contig 30390 bp, 35 predicted proteins | sample MGYA00403675_ERZ1106950 | MGnify/ENA primary metagenome ERZ1106950 (study PRJEB35170, sample SAMEA104062410) | human gut metagenome | biome: human gut; feature: human-associated habitat; material: faeces | place: Denmark | collected 2012-06-13 ... | reverse complement strand
TTTTTTGCGAGGTGATTCCCCATGATTCTCTCCGTCTCCCGCCGTACCGACATCCCCCGCTGGTACTCCGAGTGGCTCCTCCGCCGCCTGCGCGCCGGCGAGGTGCTGGTGCGCAATCCCTACCGCCCCGGCCAGCTCCGCCGGGTCCCCCTCTCCCCCGCAGTCGTGGACGCTATCGTGTTCTGGACGAAAGACCCCGCCCCGCTGCTCCCCTGGCTGGACGAGCTGGACGGGATGGGCTACCGCTATCTGTTTCAGTTCACCCTCACCCCCTACGGGCCGGAGATCGAACCGGGCCTGCGGGACAAGCGGGCCATTGTGGAGACCTTTCACGTCCTGGGCCGCCGCCTGGGGCGGGGGCGGGTACTGTGGCGGTACGATCCCATCCTGTTCACCGACGCCATCGGCCTCGCCTGGCACGAGGCCCGGTTCCGCAAGCTCTGTAAAGCGCTTTCCCCGTTCACTGATCAGGTGACGGTGAGCTTTCTTGACCCCTACCCCGGCCGCCCCATGGGCAGCCTGCGGCCCCCAAATGCCCTGGAAATGCAGGAGCTGGCGGCCATGCTGGGGCAAACTGCAAAGGAATATTACTTGTCAATTGTGGCCTGCTGCGAGGCGGGGGACTTCTCCCCCCACGGCATCGGCCGGGCCGCCTGTATCGACCGGGCCCGGCTGGAGCGCCTGTGCGGCGGGCCGCTGCGGCTGGGCCCCGACCGGGGCCAGCGGCCCGGCTGCGGCTGCTGTGAAAGCGTGGACATCGGCGCCTACGACACCTGTCCTTCCGGCTGCCGCTACTGCTATGCCAACCGCTCCCCCGCCCGCACAGCGGCACGGCGGGCGGAGCACGCCCCCGACAGCCCCCTACTGACCGGCGTACCTAGCCCCGGAGATACCGTTACCGACCTGCCCGCCTGCTCCTGCCGCGATGGGCAGCTCCGTCTGTTCTGACCGCCATCCAGCCGTTCAGCAGGCCCAGGGCCTCGGGCGACAGGAGCAGCAGGGCGCACAGGTTGGGCAGGGCCATCAGGCCGTTGAAGATATCAGCTAACTGCCACACCACGGCCACGTCGCCTACGCTTCCCGCCACCACGGCCAGCAGGAAAGCCGCCCGGTAGGGCCAGCGCCAGCGGTCGGTACCGGTGAGGTACTGGAGGCCCCGCTCCCCGTAGTAGCTGCTGCCCAGCAGAGAGGTGAAGGCAAAGAGCAGGAGGCAGACCGCCACAAAGACCACCCCGAAGCGGCCGAACACGGTGGAGAAGGCGGCGGCGGACAGGGGCGCGCCCACCATGGCGCTGGTGACGGTGCCGCTCTGAATGGCCAGCAGGGCCGCATCCTCCTGGTACACCCCGGAGGTGAGGATCACCAGGGCTGTGATGGAACAGACCGACAGAGTGGCAATAAACACCTCAAAAATGCCCCACATCCCCTGCTCTGCCGGTTCCTGCACGTTGGAGGCGGCGTGGGCGATGGCGGAGGAGCCCATGCCTGCCTCGTTGGTGAATACACCGCGGGCCACGCCGTAGCGCATGGCGGCGGCCATGCCGTACCCCATGCCGCCCCCCAGGGCCGCCTTGGGGGTGACGGCGCCCGTCACGATGCGCTCCAGCGCCTCGGGAATGGCCGCCCGGTGGCAGATCAGCACCACCACTCCGCCGCCGATGAACAGAATGGCCATGCAGGGCACCAGGGTTTCGCTGACCCGCCCGATGCGCCCGATGCCGCCCAGGATCACCAGTCCGGTCAGCACGGCCACCACCAGTCCCACCGCCAGCCGGTCCCAGCCGAAGGCCGCCTCCAGGGAGGCGGCGATGGAGTTGGCCTGCACCACATTTCCGCCCCCCAGGGAGGCGGCCACACAGCACAGGGAAAACAGGGCGGCCAGCGTCCGACTGCCCACTCCCCGCTCCATGTAGCACATGGGGCCGCCCTGCCAGCCGCCGTCCCGGCTTTTCTCCCGGTAGCGCACCGCCAGGGTCTTTTCTACACATCCGGTCATCATGCCCAGAAAGGCGGACACCCACATCCAGAACACCGCCCCCGGCCCGCCGTAGAAGATGGCGGTAGCCACCCCGGCGATGGAGCCAGTGCCGATGGTGGAGGCCAGGGCGGTGGACAGGGCCTGGAGCTGGGTAAGCCCCCCGCCCTCCCGCCGCCTCTTCGGACGGAGCAGGGAGCCCAGCGTGGTTTTGAGCCACAGCCGGACGTGAAAGAGCTGAAAGAAGCCGGTCCGCACCGAAAAATACAGGCCGCTGAGTAAAAAGAGGCCCAGCAGCCACGGGTTCCAGATGAAATTTCCCAACCGCTCGGCAAAGGCCATGTCCACACCCCCCTGTTACACATATGCCGGAGGGGGGAGGAACATGTCTCCCTTGTCAAGGGCGGTTTTCCCCTTTATAATAGGGTCAAAAGGAGGGCGACATCCCATGTTTGACTTCCAGCAGATCAGCCGTTACCGGGAAAACAACCGCCTGGAGGCCAAGCTGGCCACCGGCGGGCTGCCCAGGAGCATCTGGGAGACCTATTCCGCCTTTGCCAACACCTACGGCGGCGTCATCCTGCTGGGGGTGGAGGAGCTACCCGACCACACCCTGCGGGTGCAGGGGCTGCTGGAGCCCCGGGAGCTGGTGGACGAGTTTACCGCCCTGCTCCAGGACCCGCGGGTAGTCAGCGCCAACCTGCTCACCCCTGGCGACATCCAGGTTCTCCACGTCGACGGCGGGGATATCGTGGCCATCACGGTGCCCCCGGCGGAGCAGGATCAGCGCCCGGTCTACATCGGCGGCGACCTGGCCCGCGGCTCCTACCGCCGCAGCGGTGACGGGGACTACCACTGTACCCGGGCAGAGCTCAACGCCATGCTGGGCGGCCGCTCCCACTGACGGCAGGCCCCCGGCCACCCAGCGGCCGGGGGCCTGTCAGATTTGCGCCAGCGCGTCCAGCAGGATATGGCTCCACTCCTCCGGCCGCTCCCGGAAGGGCAGGTGCCCCGCGTCCGGCAGGGAGAGAAATGCCTTGCAGGGGGCCGACAGGGTATCGTAATAGGCCGCCGCCAATGGATAGGGCGTGGTCCAGTCCCGTTCTCCCGCCGTCAGGATGACCGGCACCCCATAGCGCGGCGGACAACCGTCCAGGGACAGGCCCCCCAGCAGCTCCTCGTAGAGGGCGGCATTGGCCGCCAGTATTCGGTCAAAACAGAGCTTCCACCGCAGGTCGTTTCCGGTCAGCTCCGGGGCGGCCAGTCCCCCCAGCGGAGACGGCCCGCCGTACTGGGGCGGCAGATACCGCTCCTTCCGCCGGCGAAACCGCAGCAGGGCTCCGGCCCCCGCCCGGTCCAGCCGCCGCAGGGCCAGCACCTGCTCCAGCTCCTGCGCCAGCCGTTCCGCGTCCTCCTCCCGCCCCGCCCCGCCCCGCGGGCCCTTCGGATGGCCTCCGCCGCCGATACCTGCTCGGACCGCTTGAAGTCCACCATCTGGCTGACGGGGAGCCAGGCCGAGAGCTTCTCCGGGCGGCGGAGCGCATAGAGCCCGCCCAGCAGGCTCCCCCAGGAGTGGCCCAGCAGGAACAGCCTGTCCCGGCCATACCGGGCCCGCAGGGCGTACACCAGCTCGTCCAGGTCGGAGAGCAGCCGCTCCACAGTGGGCGGCGGGGCGGCCGGGTCCCGGTAATAGGTGTTCCCGCTGCCCCGCTGATCCCAATGAACCACGGTGAACGCCGCCTCCAGCGCCCCCTGCCACCGGCAGGCGGTGGCCCCCAGGGTGCTGCCCGGCCCGCCGTGGAGCACCAGCAAGACCGGGTTGGCGCGGCTTCGCCCCCGGACGCGGATATACTGCTCGATGCCGCCGATGGGGAGGTAAGCCGCCTCCTGCACCCCGTCCGCCGTGCGGATGGCGTACCGCCCGAACCGCCCCGGCCTCATGGAGCCTCCCCCACGGCCGCCAGCAGCTCCTCCACGCATCTGCGCTGCCGCTGGACGATGTCCGCCATGTTGTCAATGGTGATGCGGGCCAGGGGCGGCACCTCCTGTCCCTCATTGCCGGCGCGGCCCCGCTCCAGGGCGGCGTACTCCGCCTCCAGCCGCCGCCGCTGCTCCTCCAGGGCCAGCCGCACCTCCGCCGGAGGCAGCTTGTCTGCCAGTGAGAGGGCGCTGTAGAGTGTGGTGGGATAGAGGGCGGAGGAGGCCCGCAGGGCGTCGGCGATCAGGGTGTGCAGATGGCTCCGGCCCGCCTCGGTAATCCGGTAGACCGCCTTCTGCCGGTGGCCCGTCTGCTCCACCCCCGCCAGGGCGATGCAGCCCTCCCCCTCCAGCTTTTTGAGCGCGTGGTAGATGGAGCCCGGAAGCACGCCGCCCCACCGCTCCGCGTCCGCCCCGCCCAGCTTCTGCTGGAGGTCGTAGCCCGACATGGGCCCCCCGTCCAGCAGTCCCAGCACCAGAAGTTTTGTCATAGCGTCTCCTCCTCGGTCTATATTCAACATTGAGTATACAACAAAGAATATATTTGTCAAGAGGAGACAGAAACGCCGGGCGGCCCGTTTGGGCCACCCGGCGTTTCTATTTTACAGGTTGGCGTCCAGCACTGCGGTGTAGCTGGCCTCGGGCATCACGCCCACCTTGCGGTCGATCTCCTTGCCGTCCTTGAGGAAAATCACGGTGGGGATGCTCATGACGCCGAAGCGGACAGCCAGCTCCGGCTGCTCGTCGGTGTTGACCTTGCCCACCAGCACCTTGCCCTCGTAGCGGTCGGCCAGGCCGTCGATCACCGGAGAGAGCATTTTGCAGGGGCCGCACCAGGTGGCCCAGAAGTCCACCATCGCCAGCCCGCTGGCGGTGGCCTTGTCGAACGCCTCGTTGGTCAGATGAATAAGTGCCATAATTTGTTCCGTCCTTTCTCTGTATCGCCTTATGATGAATTAGAGTGTGTCTACGTATTCCGATGCCCGGTGGCCCGCCACCTGGCCCTCCCCCACGGCCTTGGACACCTGGAGGGGCAGGCCGGTACAGTCCCCCGCGGCGAACACGCCTGGGAGGTTGGTGGCCATGTTCCGGTCGGTTTTGATGTAACCGCCCTCCAGCGCCAGGCCGGGGAGCAGGTCGGCGGGGGCCATAGAGGGGCGGAGAATGAACACGCCCTCGCAGGGGAGGGTCACGCTGCCGGCCCGCAGGGCCTCCACCTTCTTCTCCCCCAGCACCTCCAGCCGGGTGGCCTTTACAAAGGGGATATCGGGGCGCAGCCCCTCCGGCGGCTGGTCGCCGACGTAGGTGACCCGGCACCCCAGCTCCCGCAGGTAGTTGGCCTCCTGGGGGGCGTCGGCGGTTTTGCCCACCACTGCGATCTCCCTGCCCCGGTAGAGCATCCCGTCGCAGGTGGCGCAGTAGCTCACCCCCGCGCCCAGCCGCTCCGCCTCGCCCGGGTACTTCTTCGCCCGCACCACGCCGGTGGCCAGCACCACGGCGCGAGCCTGCTCCACCTCGCTGCCGATGCTCAGATAGTATGCGCCGCCCACGGCCAGGAGATTCAGCACCCGGCCGTCCCGCCGCTCCGCCCCCATCTGTCCGGCGTGGGTGCGGAAGCGCTCCAGCAGTTCGGGACCGGTCACATTGTAAAAACCCAGATAGTTGTCGATGCGGCTGGTCTTGTAGAGGGGATTGTCCCGGTCGTCCCCGCTGACCACCAGTACCGACTTGTTGCGCGCCCTGACCTGGATGGCGGCGGACAGGCCCGCTGGGCCGCCGCCGATCACCGCGATATCATACACTGGTATTCCTCCTCCCGGTCGCCGAAGAGGGCGGAGAGCACCGCCGCCACCTCCGGGTTGGCAATTTCATAGTATACCTCGTTGCCCGACCGGGCGGCCTTGACCACCCCGGCGGCCTTGAGGCGCATCAGGTGCTGGGAGATGCAGGACTGGGACTGGCCGGTGTTGGCCTCCATGCAGCCCACGTTGCGGCAGCCGCACTTCAGCAGCCCGCGGACGATCCGCAGCCGGAGCGGGTGGGCCAGGGCCTTCAGCAGCTCCGCCTTCTCCTCATAGAGGGCGGTGGGATCGCTCATATCGCTCACCTCATCGTCAGTTTCTAATATTATTATGTTCAAATATTCTAATATGTCAACCCCTTTTTCCAAATTTCTCTTGACAGTTTGGCCGCCTCTGTTTATCATGGTAATTCGTTTGGCTATCAAATCATTCGAGCGTCAAACAAGCCTACATCAGAAAAGGAGCTCAACCATGCACGAGACCACGACCAAGCGCCCCGGCCGCGCCGGGAAATACATTCGGCGGGCCCTGCTCGCCCTGGCGGCGGTGATTCTCGCCGCCGTGCTGGTGCTGCTGGCCCTGTTCCAAGCCGAGCTGCGCACCCTGAACACCATTGAGCGGGTGGACGACACCGACCTGTTCACCATGACCTATCTGGGAGACTACGGCCTGGACGACTTTCTGGCCCAGGGCGGCGCCTCCAACGACAACGAGCTGCTGGACTTCCTGATGCAGAAGCTGCTCAAGGGTCTCCCCCTGCGCTTCGACATCCCGGATCTGGGCTGCTCCACCTTTGCCGCCGAGACCCCGGAGGGCGACGCCATCTTCGGCCGCAACTTTGACATGTACTACTCCCCCGCCCTCTTTGTCCGCACCGCTCCGGAGGACGGCTACCGCTCCATCTCCATGGTCAACCTGTCCTACATCGGCTTTGGGGAGGACAAGCTGCCCACCAGCCTGCTGGACAGCCTGCTCACCCTGGCCGCCCCCTATGTCCCTCTGGACGGCCTGAACGAGAAAGGCCTGGCGGTGGGAGTGCTGCTCATCGACACCGAGCCCACCGACCAGCAGACCGACAAGCCCGACATCACCACCACCACCGCCATCCGCCTGCTGCTGGATCGGGCGGCCACCGTGGATGAGGCGCTGGCGCTGCTGCGCCAGTACGACATGCACGCCTCCGCCAACTCCTGCTATCACTTTCAGATCGCTGACGCCGCCGGCCGCGCCGTGGTGGTGGAGTACATTGGCGACGAGATGAACGTGGTGGAGAGTCCCCGGGCCACCAACTTTCTGCTCACCGAGGGCGACTGGGACTTCGGCCGGGGCCAGGATCGCTTCGCCGTCCTGGAGGAGACCATGGAGGCCAGCGGCGGCGTGCTCACCGAGGAGGAGGGCATGGCCCTGCTCCAGGCGGTCAGCCAGCAGCCCCAGCCCGGCAAGGACAGCTCCACCCAGTGGTCCTGCCTCTACAACCAGGTGCGGGGCACTGTGGACATCGCCGTGGCCATGGACTATGACAGCCTCTATCACTTCGCCATTGACGAATAACCGGCACAGGCCCGCCGCATATGCGGCGGGCCTGTGCTTTTTGTTTTACCGAATCCCCCAGACCAGCAAGCTGGAGCGCCCCACCCGCCGGAACTCCACGCCGTGGAAGTGGGGTTCCAGCAGGGCGGCCAGCTCCGCCCCGCTGTAGAGGCGCACGTCCCCCTCGCCGGACAGGGGGAGGAACAGGTTGGCCACCCCCCGCAGCCCCGCCGGGGCCGTGCAGTCTCCCAGCAGGAGCACGCCGCCGGGCTGGAGCACCCGGGCAAACTCCGCCGCCGCCGCGCCCGGGTTGGGATAGTGGTGGAAAGAGTCGTTGCACAGCAGCACCTCAAACCGCCCGTCGGCAAAGGGCAGGCGCTCGGCGTCCCCCTGCACCAGCTCCACCGCGCCGCCCAGCTTTTCCCGGGCCACCGCCAGCATATTGGCCGACAGATCCAGCCCTGTCCGGGCGGTCTCCGGAAACCGGAGCCCCACCTCCCGCAGCAGCTCTCCCGTGCCGCAGCCCACGTCCAGAACCGAGCCGTGGGGAATCTGGACAAGCTGCTCCAGCAACACCGGGTACAGCCCACGGGCATGGCTGCCGAAGCGGGCGGTGTCATAGGTCCAGGCCTGCCGGTCAAAGGCTCGGCCAGAGCGCGTTTTACAGTCGTTCATCGCACATTCTCCTTATTGAATTTTATTCATTGAATTTTGTTCATTCGAATGGAAATTTTTTGCCTCCGACGCGCGTCCCCGCGCTTCGGAGGCGTTGTTCAGTATTCCGGCTCCAGAATCCGGCCGGCATAGCGCCGGAGGAGCGCCACCCGCTCCTCCAGGGGCACCGCATGTTCCCCCAGCAGGCCGATCTGCCCGTGGAGCAGATAGCTGGCCGCCAGGGCCGGATGCTCCAGGCGCAGCTCTCCCCGTTGACAGGCGTCCTCCAGCTCCTCCGCCACATGGGGCGTCAGATAGGCGCAGATGCGCCAGTTTAGCTCCTCATGGATGCTCTGGTTCTCCGGCCGGTGGTAAAAGGCGTGGTAACGGGCGTTCTGCTCGGTCTCCAGCGTCAGCGCCGCCATGTCGTCCAGCCGCTGCCGGATCGTGCGGCTCCGGTCGTGGATGATGGGCAGCCCGGCGGCACAGCACTCCCGAACATACTGCTCCATGGCCTCCCGGAACAGCACCCGCTTGGAGTCAAAATAGCGGTAGCACAGCCCCTGCACCACCCCCATCCGCCTGGCGATGTCCGCCATGGAGGTGTCCTCATACCCCTTTTCCGCAAACAGCTCCATGGCCGTGTCCAGGATCTCCTGCCGCCGTACCTCCGGCGGCTTTGATATCCGCGCCATCCCATCACCTCATCCGCAGTATAGCACTCGATTGAACAAAAGTCAATGAATAAAATTCATTTTGAGAGAAGCCGCTTGAGGCCCGCCTCATCCAGCAGGTTGACCGTCTCAAGCCGCCCCCGGTAGAACACCGCCCAGTTGTTGAACACGCCGGGCAACTCCTTGGCCCTCTGCAGGCTGTCCACCGGGATCAGGGTCACCGGCGCGCCCCTCTCCCCGCAGAAGCGCTTCACCTGCTCCAGACTGGCGTGAATGTAGGGGCACTGCATGCCGTAATAGATGGTCAGCTCCTGCTCCGGGATCGTCCCCCGCCGGGCGGCATCCGTGAACCGGGGCGCGGTGCCGTCAAAGGAGAGGGCCAGCAGCTCATACCCTCCGGCGGCGGTGTCCACCACCTGAAAGCCGTATTTTTTCGCAAAGCTTTGGTCGGAGAGCCAGGCCTTCTGCTTCTGGGCGCCCAGCATGCAGACGCCCGACTTCCCCTTCGCTCCGGCGTCCGCCAGGCAGTACTCCATCAGCGCCCGCCCGCAGCCCTTTCCCTTGTACGCCCCCGCTGCCCACAGGCAGTACAAGTACAGGTAGTTGTCCCCCGTCACGGGGACCCAGGCGGTCTCCAGCGGGGCATACTCCACAAATACCGCCCCCTTCTCGTCCAGCTTTCGGAAGACATGCCCCTCCTCCAGCCGCCCGGCAAGCCAGCGGCGCTTGGCCTCCACCCCCGGATGGGGCTTCCTGCTGCGGATGATGCAGCACAGGTGCTCCCCGTCCAGGTTTTCCGGCGTCAGATTGATAAACTCTTTTTCCATAGTCCTCCCCCGGTTTAATTCCACCAAAAGTACCAGAGCTCCGACTTTGCCAGGCCGTCCGCCAGGATGCCGATCTGCTCCACGCCCTGATCCACAATGTCCGGGCAAAAGCCCTATTGCTCCAGCGTCAGGGCCATCGACTCCTCCCGGGCCATCGGGCGGGGTAATTGGCACTCCAGCACGTCGTGGGTGACGGCGCAGGGTACCGCTCCATGCCGCTCCTGTCAGTACCGCGCCGCCGCCTGCTCCGGCGTGACGCCATGTACTCCCCCCTCCGGCTCCAGGTTCATCTGCAGGCATTCCAGCAGGGGATCGTCATCCCACATGGGTGCGAAATAGGTACAAGGACAGCCTAACAGCTCCATCATCGCCCGGGCCAACTCCGGGGGTGTCCGCTTTTCTTCCATCACTCCGGCTCTTTCTTCATACTCTCTCCGCCAACCGGGCGGCCCCCCACGTATTCCACCGCCGGTCCAGATAGGCCTTCATTCCGCGGTCATGACAGTTAAACAAAAAACGCCCCTCCTGACTCGGCTTCTTTTGAAGTGCCTCTCCCATGCGCCCCCCTTTGGTTTAGTATACCACATATCACTCAAATTTCCGACACCGTTAGCAAAAAAGAGGCAGAAACCAATTGGTTTCTGCCTCTTTTTGGTGGAGATAAGCGGGATCGAACCGCTGACCTCTTGAATGCCATTCAAGCGCTCTCCTGACCCCATCGGTCACGCGCCCCTATATGTACGACTGGAGATGCGTTTCAGTATACGTGGAATATATACACTATAATTTGGTATATAGGGCGTAAATTCCGACCATTGTTATCAGCGCATTCTTATGATATACTAACCAAGAGAAAATGTGAGGTAAAAAATTCATGAACGGATATAGCACATATAAGGGTCAATGCATTGTAGGCGATTCTCTTGAACTTCTCAAAACCTTAGAAGATGGCAGTGTAAACTTGGTAGTAACATCACCACCGTTTGCACTTTTACGTCAAAAAAGTTACGGGAACTTAGAGCAAGAAGAATATATTTCGTGGCTTTGTTCCTTTGGGAAGCTTGTCTTTGATAAATTGTCGGATGATGGTAGTTTTGTTATTGATTTAGGTGCTGCGTATAACCGTGGAAGTCCTACATATAGCTTATACCAGTTTAAAGTATTAATAAAAATGTGCGAAGAAATTGGTTTTCATTTAGCACAACCTTTTTACTGGCATAATACCTCGGCTTTACCTGCTCCGATTGAGTGGGTCAATAAGCGTAAACTGAGAGCAAAAAATAGTGTTAATACTGTATGGTGGCTTTCTAAAACAGAATGGCCTAAATCAAATATAAAAAATGTACTTACACCGTATTCTTCCAGAATGCAACACCTAATTAATAAACCGGAGGACTTTGTAAAAGAAAAAGGAATTAAGCGTCCTTCAGGCCATGTTATGGGCAAAGCATCGTGGACAAGAGATAATGGTGGGGCAATACCTCCAAATTTATTGCAATATCCTAATAGCGACTCTAACAGTCAATATTTGCGATATTGTAAGCTGCTTTCGATTAAAGGGCACCCTGCAAGATTTCCTACTGCCCTGCCAGACTTCTTTATTAAATTTTTAACTGATAAAAATGATTTAGTGTTAGACATTTTCGGCGGGTCTAATACTACAGGATATGTTGCAGAGAGACTTGATCGCCGTTGGCTGTGCTTTGAACTTTGTCAAGAATTCGTTGCAGCATCTACTTTTCGATTTGTCGAAAGTAAAGACCAGGCTCGAGATAGCTATGATTCAATTATGGCTGGGAAATTTATTACAATTGAGCAGGAAGCCGAATTAGAACAATTATCTTTATAAACATAAGCAAGGGGCACTAGCGAGCGGTGCCCCTTGCTTATGTTTAAGTATTTATTAAATCAGGATCAATGGGGTGCTGAGGATTAATCGGATAAACTTTTAGCCCATTTTCACGGACAAATTTGACTGGAATCTTCGGATTATTTATATGTGAGCGTCCATCATCTAGTTGATCTTCCCAATGTCTAAATATGGGCTCCAACTGTTCAGGTCGCATTACATAAATCTCTTTTAAAACAATACCTTCATATATTGAAAACGTCCATGGAACTTTGCGATATTTCGTAATAATATCATGGTTTGTGTGGTGATTTGTGCTAAACCCAGATGTCAATAAAATATTAACAGATTTCATCTCCCATTCGGTTCCAGAATTAGAAATACTATCATTGCCTTCTCGCCCTGGAAGAAAATCCATATTTAAGTATACAAGCTGCTGCATAACTTTAAGCCCATTATCTTGAAGCATATCTTGTATACCATATTCTTTGCACATATCAGCTAATTCATGCAGATTTTCCCACAGTTTTTCTAAACGTGCAATTTTAGCTTTGTGTTCGTCACTGTAAAATTCCATTTTGAAGCTACCCCTTAATTCATTTTTATTTCTGCTTTTTAATAAATTCAATTCCTTCTTGCTGTTCTTTGCTCATGTAATTATCATGACAATCCCACAACAAAGCAAGTTTATTTAATGTATTTTTGGCGTCTATATCAAGCGTTTTTATTAATTCCTCATAGCCATTCCTACCGCTAATACCAATTGAAAATAATATCCAATTCCGTAGTTTTATCTGTCTTTCTGCAATATAATGTTTAACAATTTCCTTTTTATTTACGGCTTGTGCCATGGCTAGGATGTGCGAACAAATAGCATTGTTATGCTCATCCTCCCCAAATAAAGATAGTAAGTTGGGCGTCATTCCAGGTGTAAAGTATTTTTCAATTTTAGCTATTGCATGATTTGCGAGAATCTCTTCACTCGAAAAGCATTGATCTAATATTGCAAGTAATGTACAAGCGTCATTAGGTAATGACCAAACAGCAGCAGCACGCAATTCAGGATTATTGGAAGAATTATTAATAACTTTGATAAGCTTCGTAGTTGCTCCTTCAAGATTAAGTTCTCCAAGTATAAGAACATATTCCATTTTTATTTCTTCGCTTGTACCGGAAAATACAAAGCTATACATATCGTCCCATAAATCAATACCTAACTTTATTAAAGTAGCAAAGGCCTCTAATTTAATTCGTGCATCCATCTCTGCTTTTTTTGTTATGCATTGAAGTTCACGAATAGCTAAATTATTTGGCGGTAAAAAGCCCAAAGCTTTAATAGCAGTATACTTTGTTTCATTTTCCTCAGATTTCAAATCTTTAATAAAATCATACTGTTCCCCCGTACAACGACAATCGTATGTTGAAGGCACAATTCCAGATACTATTTTTTCTTTCCCCCCAAAAATATCGCCCTCATTGACGTAAACATAATGATCATTGGCAATAACTTTTGAGTGTCTTTTCCCTGTCGGCGTCATAAATTTAATACGAGTTCCGTCTTTGCCTTTTTCAATAGCAACTACTTTAAAGTCATAACCAGGAATATAACATTTCCATTCACGATCACGTTCTGCACCTTCATATACAGATTTTGGGGCACTAAGTTTGGTAAGGCTCTCTTTACTTAGCATATCGCCTACGCAAAAAAGATTTATTGTTCTACTCGCCTCCCAAAGTCCTTCTACATTTCTATGGCATTGAACAAAAGCAACTAAATCTGACTTACGCAATCCCGAATACCAACGCCGATCAAGATTATTCTGAGAATCAGACATTATTATCCCTAATTTTGACTTGGCCCGAGACTCAATACGTTTCCCACAACGTAGACAAAGCAGATCAGGAATACGTAAGCGTTTAATTTTTGTTGACCATATTTTATTACTGGTGCAATATCTCTCTAACTCAATAATTTGATGTCCCTCGGCATTTAGTATTTCAATTACACGTTTTGTCCCTACAGATCCCATTGTTATTTTATCTAAGAAACTCCAATCTCTTTTAAACGCCATATAAATATTCTCCCTAAATGTAGTAATTTGATTATAGCAGAACTCACGTCAAACTCATATAGAAAATTTTAAGCATTATGAAAAGCGCCGCTCAATGAGACTACGGGCGGCGTTTTCATATACCCGCAGGCCGAGCCGGTTGGTTTGGCCTTTTCTCATGCCACGAGAAGGAGGTATCTGTGAATGGCAGATGAAAAGAAAATCCCCGGCCCGGGGGAAACGCCCGCGCCGGAGTCCCATGAGCCTGAAACGCCCGGCCCCCCTGCCGATGGGCAGGGTGTTATTCCGGGCGTTACCGATCCCCCCTCGCCCGATGATAAGGGGATTAACCTCTCGGAAGTCCTGGAGGGCGCTGGCGGCGGTGACGGGGCCGCCGTGACGGATAGGAAAGACCCTCCCGCGCCGGGGGTGACTGATCCCCCTGCTGGCCCCACCCAAAGGGGCAAGTCCCTGGAGGACGATGACCGGCAGGAGTGGGAAATACCCAGCGCCGAACTGGAGGCCCACAAGCATAAGCCCAAGCGGGGCCGCTCTCCCAAAACGGAGAAAGGCCAGGACACCCCCGGCAAGGGCAAGCGGGCCGCGCCGGGCAAGGGTGGGCCGTCAGCCCCCGGCAAGGTGGGCAAGGCTCCCAAGCCCGCCGATAAAGGCGGCAAGGCTGCCGAGACTCCCCCGCCCCCCACGGTTGATCCGCCCCAGCCCCGCGACGCCTCCCGTGGCGTGGAGGAGAAGGTTGAATATATCAACCTGTCCGAGCTGCACCCCCGCCCGCTCAACCCCTTTGGTGTGCGGGACGATGTGGAGATGCAGGCCCTGGTGGAAAGCGTCAAGACGGGCCGTGTGAACCAGCCCGCCCTGGTGCGCCCCCGCGAGGATGGTGGTTATGAGATTATCGCGGGCCACCGTCGGCACAAGGCCAGCGAACTGGCCGGGTATTTCAATATGCCGTGTATCGTCCGGCAAATGACCGATGACGAGGCCATTATCGCCATGACGGATGATAACCTCCGGCACCGGGAAAAGCTGCTGCCCAGCGAAAAGGCCCTGGCTATCAAACAGCAGTATGAGGCGATCAAGCACCAGGGGGCGCGTGGGGATGACGAGGAGGCCGGTAAGCTCTCCCTTGCCCAGGTGGGTGAGCGCAACGGCATGAGCGTCAAGACGGTGCAGCGTTACCTCTGGCTGGATGACCTTGTTCCCGAACTGAAAGCGGCGATGGACGAGGGCAAGCTGTCCTTTACCCCCGCCGTGGAGGTTTCCCGTATCCGGCCCAATCTTCAAAAGTATATCGCCGTTTCCATTGAGGGCCTGGGCGCTCCCACCCAGGGACAGGCGAAACGGATGCGGGAGTTGGACAAGAAAAAGGAATTGAAACCCGATGTGATTGACGCCATTATGGGTGAGGAAAAGAAGAAGGAGGATCGCAACGTGATTATTACTGGTGCGGAACTGGAAAAGTATTTCGGCCCGGAGACCGCCCCCGATGAAATGAAGGGCCAGATTTTGGCCCTTCTGGACGAGTGGAAGGAAAAGCAGCCGCCGGAGCTGGTCAAGGGCAAGACGGAAAAAACGGCGGATATTGAGAAATAGCCTCTGGTCATCCTGGCCAGAGGTTTTCGTTTCCCCCCGCCGCTCCCCGTGAGCATGGCGCTGGTGGTGATATATCCCCCGTCGCCGCCCTTTCCTGGGCGCGGGCGGGGTTGACAGTCAAGGGTGCGTAGCACCGCCGCCCTGCGGCGGCTTGCCCTTGACAGGCGGCCCCGGCTGTGCCACACCCAGCGGCGCGGCGGGGGATATATCCTCCAGAGCCGCCCCCCTTTCCATGATTGGAAAGGGGCGGGGGGATTGGCTGACCCTAGCTTAATAAATATCGGAGGTTTTGACAATGAAAAGACCGATTGCGTATATTACCGCTGCGTGGCGCGGCGACCCCTGCGAGGTGACGGAACAGGCGGCGGAATACTGCCGCGCTGTGTATGAGGCGGGCTTTTCGCCCATTTGCCCCACCCTGTATCTGCCCCTGTTCCTCAATGACGCTGTGCCCCAGGAGCACAAGGACGGCACTGACATGGGGCGCGACCTGCTCCGGCGCTCCCGTGTGCTGGTGGTGTGCGGCGGCCCCGTCACCGAGGAGATGAAAAACGACATCGCCGTGGCCCAGCGGCTGGGCATTACGGCGACCACCCTGGAGGACATTCTGACCGTCAAGGGCCAGGGCCGCAAGCGCGGCGGGCGCTGATTGCGCTTCTGGTCATCCTGGCCAGAGGAGTCCCCCGGAAAGGAGGCGGTTTTGATTGGTTGACGAGGATATGTCCCGGCGCACCATCGCCGTCTATGTGAAAACCGGGAAACTGACGGCGCGGGCGCTGGCCTATGCGCTGGGAGCGGCGGCCCGGAAGATACGCAAGGCCCACCGGGCCGGGCAAACGCCCCAGGGCAAGCAGAGCGCGAGGAAGCTCCTGCGGCAAGCCGGGGACAGCAGCGGCATGGACTTACCCGGCGACCCCCGGCAATTTGACCGGGTGGCCCGGCGCTGGGGCGTGGACTACGCCATCCGGCCCGTGGAAAAGGGCAAGTATTTGTTGTTGTTCAAGGCAAAACAGGCCGATGCCATCACCGGCTGCTTTGAGGAATATTCCCGGCGTGTGCTGAACCGGGGCAAGGATCGGCGGCTCCCCATCCAGGAACAGCTCAAACGGGCGGCGGGTCGGGCGCGTCAACAGCCCCGCCTTGAGGAGCGCCAGCGGGAACGTGAAAAGGAGGCAGCGGCCGAGGACAGATAAAATCCGCAAATACATTCTTCCCAATATCCCCTATCTGTTTATCCTGTGGGCCTGCCTCAAGGTGGGGACGGCCTATCGGCTGGCGGTGGGGGCAGGCTTCGGTGAAAAGCTGATCGGCATAATCCAGACCATCGGCCCGGCCTTTGCGGACTTCGCGCCGGGCCTCCATCCTCTGGATTGGCTGGTGGGCATCGTGGGGGCGGCCCTGTTCCGCCTGCTCATCTACTGCAAGGCGAAAAAGGCCAAAAAGTACCGGCCCGATATGGAGTATGGCTCGGCCCGATGGGGCACCCCCAAGGATATTGCCCCTTTCACCGATCCAAATTTTGAAAACAACGTCATTCTCACCGGGACGGAATTTCTCACTATGAACACCCGGCCCAAGACACCCGCCAACGCCCGAAACCTGAATTGTTGCGTGATCGGCTCGTCCGGCTCCGGCAAGACCCGGTTTTGGCTCACCCCAAATCTGCTACAGGCGCATAGCTCTTTCGTCGTGGTCGATCCAAAAGGAGGGGTATTGTCCCAGGTCGGCTCCTTCCTGCAAAAGCGGGGGTATCGGATCAAAGTGTTCAATTCCATTGATTTCAGTAAATCCATGCACTACAACCCCCTGGCGTATATCCGCAACGAGGCGGACATCTTGAAGTTTGTGGACGCTCTGATCGGCAACACCAAGGGGGAAGGGAAAGAGTCTGACCCCTTCTGGGAAAAGTCGGAGCGGCTCCTGTATTGCGCCCTCGTCGCCTATATCATCTTTGAAGGCCCTGCCGAGGATCGGAATATCAATACCCTGGTGGACATGATCAGCGGCATGGAGGTCAAGGAAGAGGACGACGACTTTATGAACGCCGTGGACTATATGTTCGCGGGCCTGGAGAAGCGCAAGCCGGATTGCTTTGCCGTGAAGCAGTATAAAAAGTACAAGTTGGCAAGCGGCAAGACGGCGCGCAGCATACTTATTTCATGCGGGGCGCGGCTGGCCCCTTTCGACATCCCCCAGCTCCGTGACATTATGGCCTATGACGAGATGGAGCTTGACCGCATGGGCGACAGGCGGACGGCTACCTTCTTTGTCATTTCCGACACCAATTCGACCTACAATTTTTTGGTGGCCCTTGCATTTTCGCAGATGTTCAATCTCTTATGCGAGAGGGCGGATAACGTCCACGGGGGCCGCCTGCCCCATCATGTGCGCGTCCTGTGGGACGAGGCCGCCAACACGGGCCAGGTGCCGGAGCTTCAAAAGCTGGTGGCCGTCATCCGCTCCCGCGAGATCAGCCTGTGCCTGTTCTATCAGCAGGTGGCGCAGTGCAAGGCGATTTACAAGGACAACGCCGAGACGATCCTGGGCAACATGGACAGCGTGATTTTCCTGTGCGGGCGGGAAAGCTCCACTATCAAGGAGATTTCGGAAAACTGGCTGGGCAAGGCCACCATCTCCATGCAGACCGAGGGGCGCTCCCGTGGGCAGTCCGAGAGCTTCAACCTGAACACCCAGCGCCTGGGCCGGGAGCTGATGACCCCCGCCGAGCTTGCGACCATGCCGGGCGACAAGTGCATTTTGCAGCTCCGGGCCTGCCGCCCTTCCTGTCCCCCAAATACGACCTGAAAAAGCACCCCAATTACAAGTTTACCGCCGAGGCCGACAAGCGGATCGCCTTTGACCTTTCCCGCCTGACGCACCGGCGCATGGATCGCATAGACCCCAACGACCTATATACTGTATACGAGGTGGACGTGCCTGACGAACACATGGAAGAGGACGAGGACATCCTCAACTATGATGATTTAGACGACCCGGACACCTTTGTATAGCTTCTGGCCAGTGTGGCCAGAGGTGGGGCCGCCTCTGAAAAGGGCGGTTTTATGTATGGTCACAATGGCCGGAAGTGTGAGCCGCCGCCTGCAAGGGCGGCTTAATCTATGGGTTCCCGCAAAATCAAAGATTTTGTGGGAAGAGGAGCCGCAACGGAATGAACGACTTTTCGCGCTTGTGCGGAAAGGAGCGATATGCAGTTTGCGGCGACGAGGCCGGGGCTTGTCCCCGGAGAAATGGAGGCAACATGGCTTTCTTTACTTCCGCTGTTGATACTCTGAAACTTCTCGTTGTGGCCCTGGGGGCCGGTTTGGCCGTGTGGGGTGTGGGCAATCTGCTGGAGGGCTACGGCTCGGACAACGCGGCGGCCAAAAGCCAGGGGATCAAGCAGCTCATGGCCGGGGGCGGCATCATCGTCCTGGGCACGACGCTGATCCCCCTGCTTACCACCCTGTTTTAAGGGCAGCACATGGGTATTCTCACCGACTGGATCACGGACTGGCTGAAAGGGCTTCTCATTGACGGGATCATGGGCAACCTGGAGGGGCTTTTCGATACGGTCAATGCCCAAGTCGGGGAGATTGCGGTACAGGTGGGGACTACCCCGGCGGCATGGCACGCCGGGGTGTTCTCGCTCATACGGCGGCTTTCCGAAACGGTGGTACTGCCGGTGGCCGGGCTGATCCTGACCTTTGTAGCGACCTATGAGCTCATCCAGATGATCCTGGAAAAGAACAATATGCACGAGTTTGACGTGGCGAATATCTACAAGTGGGTATTCAAAACCGCTTGCGCCATCCTGATCCTCTCCAATACCTTCAACATTGTAAACGCCGTGTTCGACGTGTCGCAGAGCGTGATTGCGCAGTCGGCGAGGCTGATCCAGGGCTCCACGGACATCACGCCGGATATGCTGGCGACCCTGGAAACGACGCTGGAGGGAATGGAGCTGGGGCCGCTGCTGGGGCTGTTCATGCAGTCGTTGATTATCGGCTTCACCATGAAGGCCCTGGGGATCGTCATCTTCGTGATCGTCTATGGCCGTATGCTGGAAATCTATATGCTGACCAGTTTAGCCCCCGTCCCCGTGGCGACCCTCGCCAACCGGGAGCTGGGCGGCATGGTGCAGAACTACCTAAAATCCCTGTTCGCTGTGGGCTTCCAGGGCTTGTTGATCCTGGTGTGCGCGGCCATCTATGCGGTGCTCGTCCAGGGCATCGCCACGGGTGGCGACCCCATCGGCGCGATATGGGGGATTATCGGCTACACGGTTTTGCTCTGCTTCATGTTGTTTAAGACGGGCAGCATCGCAAAAAGCATTTTCGGCGCTCACTGATAAAAGAAAGGGAATGATTTATGGCGACAACGCAGACGGCGGCGGCCCAGGCCCCTGCCGTGGACGAGGCGGCGCAGGAGAAAATGCGCCGCTTGCTTTTGGAGGCTCCCATCGCGGAGCTGGCGGAAAATCAGGGTATCAGCATTGACGAGGCTGTGGCGCTCCGGGTGGAGCAGGCGATTGCCGCCGCGCCCCGCCCGGTGGAGGTGACAGTGCGGCCCATCGAACCCCAGGGCAAGCTGATCGGCTTTGCCAGCGTGAACTTTGGCGGCGTGGTGGTGGATGACTTCAAGGTGGTGAACGGGAAAAACGGCGTGTTCCTGGGCGCTCCCAGCAAGCCGGACGCATACGCCCGGAGCGGCTACCGCTCCACGGCACGGGTGACAGACCGGGCGCTTCAGGAGCAGTTGGACAAGGCGGCGGCGGAAGGGCGGCCCCTGGCCCCGGACGGTTTGTTTCTCATGGACGGGATCGAGGGGCTTCGCTCCCTGCCCCGCCATTCCGTCGATCTGCTCCTGACCGATCCGCCCTACGGCACCACCCGGAATTACTGGGATGTGCCTTTGCCCCTCCCGGAGCTGTGGGAGGCGGTGCGGTGGGCGGTGAAGCCGGAGGGGGCGGTGCTCCTGTTCGCGCAGTGCCCCTATGACAAGGTGCTGGGTGCCTCCAACCTCCCCATGCTCCGCTATGAATGGGTGTGGTACAAGAGCCGCTGCACCGGGTTTCTCAACGCCCGCCGCGCCCCGCTGAAAAAGTCGGAGAACATTCTGGTGTTCTACCGCAAGGCCCCGGCCTACTATCCGCAGTTCGACCAGGGGGAGCCGTACAAGAAAATCCACCACCGCAGCGGCAACAGCCCCAACTATGGGAAGTTTGAGCGCACCAGCGGCGAGTCGGACGGGCGGCGCTTCCCCGGCAACGTCCTGGCCTTCTCCACGGTGGCCAGCGGCATCCACCCCACGCAGAAGCCTGTGGACTTATGCGAATACCTGATCCGCACCTACACCCAGGCGGGCCAGGTGGTGGCGGACATCTGCGCGGGGAGCGGCACGACGGCGGTGGCCGCCCTGAACACAGGCCGCCGCTACATCTGCTTTGAAAACGCCCCGGCCTTTTACGGCCCCGCCGCCGAGCGCCTGGAACGGGCGCGGGAGGCTGTCGCCCAGGGCGGGAAAGGAGTGTAATTATCGGGAAATACGGAGTGATCTACGCCGATCCCCCCTGGCGCTATGCCCAAAAGGGTTTGCAGGGGGCGGCGGAAAAGCACTACCCCACAATAATGGGGATTGACGAGTTATGCGCTCTGCCCGTGGCCGATCTGGCGGCCCCGGACTGTGCGCTTTTTTTGTGGGCCACGTTCCCCCAGCTCCCGGAGGCCCTGCGGCTGATCCGGGCCTGGGGCTTTACGTTCAAGACCGTGGCCTTTGTGTGGCTGAAAAAGAACCGCGTCGCGGATAGCTGGTTTTACGGCCTGGGCTTCTGGACGCGGGGCAACGCGGAGGTGTGCCTGCTGGCGACCAGGGGCCACCCCAAGCGGCAGGCGGCCAACGTCCACCAGTTTATCATTTCCCCCGTCGAGGCCCACAGCAAAAAGCCGGACGAGGCCCGTGACAAGATCGTGGCCCTCATGGGCGACCTGCCCCGCGTGGAGCTGTTCGCCCGGCAGACCCCGCCCGGCTGGGACGTGTGGGGCAACGAGGTGGAGTCTACCGTCCCGCACTTCTGGTCAGGCTGGCCAGAGGTGGGAAAGGAGGATGCACATGGCCTATGTGACCGTCCCCAATGACCTGAGCAAAATCAAGACCAAGCTGGCCCTGAACCTGACGCGCCGCCAGCTCGTCTGCTTCGGCTGCGCGGCGGCGGTGGGCATCCCGGCCTTTCTGCTGTGCCGGTCGGCCCTGGGCAACACAGGGGCCATGTTCGTGATGCTGGCGCTCATGCTCCCGACCTTTTTCATGGCGATGTATGAGCGGGACGGCCAGCCCTTTGAAAAGGTGGTGCGGAATATCGTCCGGGCCAAGTTCCTGCGCCCCGGCGTGAGGCCCTATCGCACCGAAAATATGTACGCCCCATTTACCGGGCGGGGCGCTTCGGGAGAGGAGGAACCGATTGACCAAAAGCAAGCCCACGGCAAAGCGCGGCCCCGCAAAGGTTAAAAACCGGGCGGCCCTGTCCGCCCAGCAAACCATCCCCTATGTGGAAATGCTCAAAGACGGCATTTGCAAGGTGCGGGAGGGCTACTACACCAAGACCATCGCCTATGAGGACATCAATTATTCGGTGGCTTCCACGGAGGATCAGGCGGCTATCTTTGACAACTGGTGCTCTTTCCTCAACTACTTTGACAGCGCCCTGCCGTTCCAGCTCTCTTTCGTGAACCACCGCAGCCGGGGCGGGAGCCGCTACAAGGTGAATATCCCCCCGGCCCAGGATGCCTTTGACAGCATCCGGGCCGAGTACACGGATATGCTCAAACGGCAGATTGCCCGGAGCAACAACGGCATCGAGCGGTTTAAGTATATTACCTTCGGCATCCCCGCCGCCGACCTCGCCGCCGCCCGGCCCCGGCTGGAACGGGTGGAGGCGGACATCCTGAACAACTTCAAGAAGCTGGGGGTACACGCCCGCGCCCTGGATGGGCGGGAGCGGCTGGAGGCGCTCCACGGCCAAATGCACCCCGCCAGCCGGGCTCCGGCAGGGGGCCGGGAGTCCTTCCGCTTCGCCTGGGAGGATATTCCCAAGACCGGCATGGGGACAAAGGATTTTATTGTCCCCTCCAGCTTCGACTTTCGCCAGCCCCGCACGTTCCGGGTGGGCCAGTCCTGGGGGGCGGCCTCCTATTTGCAGATCATGGCCTCCGAGCTGTCCGACAAGCTCCTGCTGGAAATGCTGGAACTGGACGCGGAAATGGCCGTCACCCTCCACGTCCAGACGGTGGATCAGACCAAGGCAATCAAAACCGTCAAGGGCAAAATCTCCGACATCGACAAGATGAAGGTGGAGGAGCAGCGCAAGGCCACCCGGAGCGGCTATGACCCGGACATCCTGCCCCCTGACCTCATCACCTATGCCAAGGACGCGGCGGCGCTCCTGGCCGATCTGCAAAACCGCAACGAGCGGATGTTCCTGCTCACCTTCCTGGTGCTCAACCTCGCGCCCACGCGGGAGCGGCTGGAAAACGACGTGTTCACCATCTCCGGGATTGCGCAAAAGCACAACTGCGCTTTGCGGCGGCTGGATTGGCAGCAGGAGCAGGGCTATATGTCCTCCCTGGCGCTGGGCTGGAACGGCATCGAAATCCAGCGGGGCATGACCACCAGCTCCACGGCCATTTTCATCCCCTTTATGACGCGGGAGCTGCGAATGGGCGGCCAATCGCTCTACTACGGGATGAACGCCCTTTCCGGCAACGTCATCATGGCAGACCGCAAGCAGCTCAAAAATCCCAACGGCCTGTTCCTCGGCACCCCCGGCAGCGGCAAATCCTTTGCCGCCAAGCGGGAGATCGTCAACGTGTTTCTCACCATGCCGGAGGATGATATTGTCATAGCAGACCCGGAGGGGGAATATTACCCCCTCGTCCACCGCCTGGGGGGCCAGGTGGTGAAGCTCACCCCCTCGGCCAGCTCCAGCACCTACATCAATCCCATGGACATCACCCCGGACTATGCCGACGATGAAGATCCGCTCTCCCTGAAAAGTGACTTCATTTTGTCCCTGTGCGAGCTGGTGGTGGGCGGCAGGGGCGGGCTGGCCCCGGTGGAGAAAACCGTCATTGACCGGGCGGTGCGGACTGTCTACCGCCCCTATCTGGCAGACCCCTCCCCGGAGCGGATGCCCATTCTCCAGGACTTGTACGAGGAGCTTCTGCGCCAGCCGGAGCCGGAGGCCCGGCGCGTGGCGTCGGCCCTGGAACTCTATTGCACGGGATCGCTCAACCTCTTTAACCACAGGACGAATGTGGAGGTAAGCAACCGCCTGTTGTGCTATGACATCAAATCCCTGGGGAAGATGCTCAAAAAGATCGGCCTGCTCATTCTCACCGATCAGATATGGGGGCGCGTCACGGCCAACCGGGACAGGCACAAGTCAACGTGGGTATATCAAGATGAGTTCCATGTGCTCCTGTCCGATCCCCAGGTGGGGGCCTACTGCGTGGAGATTTTCCGCCGTTTCCGCAAGTGGGGGGCGATCCCTTCCGGGATTACCCAAAATGTCAAAAGCCTGTTGGAAAGCAGCGAGATCGAGTCCATTTTCGGCAACTGCGATTTTCTCTATATGCTCTCCCAGGCCGCCGGAGATCGGGAGGTGTTGGCCAGTCACCTGGGCATTTCTCCCCATCAGCTCTCCTATGTGACGCATTCCGGCTCCGGCGAGGGCCTGCTGTTCTACGGCGACACCGCCATCCCCTTTGTGGATCGTTTCCCCAGGGACACCGAATTGTATGCCCTGCTGACCACCAAGCCGGAGGACAAGGTCAATGAGCGAAAGGAGGAATGAGGCCGGGGCAAGGCCCGGCGAGGGCACTTCTGGCCAGACTGGCCAGAAGCTCCGGCAGGACAGTGAACGCGCCCGGCCCTCCCAGCGGCTCCGGGAAAAGCCGGGCCGCCCTCCCCAGGAGGAACCCGGAAGCCCCGGCCCCAAAAAGGGGCGTTTCCGGCGTGGGGAAGCGCCGGAGGATACAAGCCCCAGCGAACCCTCCGGCGGCGAGTCCGTCGGGGAGGGCGCGGGCGCTCCCCCAGGCGGGCCGGATCAGGAGGCGGCCCGCCTGGACAAATCCAAGCGCCGCATGGAACAGCGGGGCGGCAAGCTGGAGACGGCCCGGGAGAAGCTGGCGGCCCAAAAGCCGCCCAAGCGCCCCGGCCCCGTCAAGCGGGTGGGCCGGGCAGCCCGGCGGGGTGTGCATGGCTACGTCCACGGAAAGCTCTTTCAGGTGGAACAGGAGAACGTGGGCACCGAGGGCGCTCACCGCTCCGAGCTGGCGGGTGAAGCCGTGGCGCGGGGCGGGGCGCGGCTTGTCAAAAAGGCCGTGCGCACCCATCCGGCGCGGGCCGCCCGCCGGGCCGAGTCCAGCTATATCAAGGCCCAGGCCGACTATCAGACCCGCAAGCTGGCCCAGGAGCACCCGGAGGCTATGAAAAACGCCCTCTCCCGCCAGTGGCACAGGCACAAGCTGAAAAAGCAATACCAGAAGCAGGCGCGGGAGGCCGCCAAGCAGAGCGCAAAGGCGGCGGGGAAAACCACCGCCGCCACGGGCCGGGCCGTGGCGGGCTTCGTCAAGCGGCATCCCGTGGGGGCGCTGATCCTGGCGGCCTGCTTCCTGCTCCTGCTCATCATGCAGTCGTGTATGTCGCAGATGGTGTCCCTGGGCAACGCCACCGTAGGCGCGGTGGCCGCCAGCACCTATCCCGCCGAGGACGGCGATCTGTTGGGGGCCGAGGCCGCCTATGTTGCGATGGAGGAGGAGCTGCGGGACTATCTGGACGGCTACGAGTCCACCCATTCCTATGACGAGTACCATTTCGACCTGGACGAGATTGAGCACGACCCCTACAACCTGCTTTCCATTCTCTGCGCGCTCCATAAGGGGGCCTGGACGGTGGACGAGGTGCGGGGCACCCTGCAAATGCTCTTTGACCGCCAGTATATCCTGACGGAGAATGTGGTGGTGGAGACACGCTACTACACCGAAACCGACACATGGACGGATGAGGATGGCAATACCCATACCGACACCTACGAGGTTCCCTACGATTATTACATCTGCTATGTGACCCTCTCCAATGAAAATCTGTCTAAGCTCCCGATCTACATCATGGGCGAGGAAGCGCTCTCCCGGTATGCCCTCTTTATGGCGACCCTGGGCAACCGGCCCGACCTGTTCCCCGGCTCCGGCTATGTGGGCAAGTACGTCACCAACCCGCCCCCGGAATATGAGGTGCCGGAGGAATACCTGGCCGACGAGCGGTTTGCGGCGATCTTGGCCGAGGCGGAGAAGTATATCGGCTATCCCTATGTGTGGGGCGGCTACTCCCCCAGCACGTCCTTTGATTGCAGCGGCTTTGTGTCCTGGGTAATCAATCACAGCGGATGGGACGTGGGCCGCCTGGGTGCCACCAGCCTATACAACATCTGCACCCCCACCAGCTCCCCTCGGCCCGGCGATCTGGTGTTCTTCGTGGGCACCTACGATACCCCCGGCGTGTCCCATTGTGGCATCTACGTGGGCGACGGGATCATGCTCCACTGTGGCGACCCCATCCAATATTCCAACCTGAACAGCAGCTATTGGCAATCCCATTTCTACGCCTACGGGCGTTTACCGTGAAGGAGGTTTTGCATGGCGACAAGCAAAAGCGCAAAAATCCAGGCCGAGATGGAAAAGGTCAAGGCCAAGATCAGCGAGGCCCAGGCCAAGCTGAAAGAATTGGAGCAGAAGCACCGGGAGGCGGAAAACGAGGAGATCGTGGACATCGTGCGGGGCATGAGCGTCCCCCTGGACGAGCTGCCCCTCCTGCTCCAAAAGCTCCGGGGCGGGGAGGGCACTTCTGGCCAGACTGGCCAGAAGTCCGGCCCTGCGGGAGAGGGGGCGGCGGAATGAGAAAGGCCCGTTTTCTGGCGGCGGCCCTGTGCGCCGCCGTCCTGATGTGCGGCTTCACCACCCCCGCCTATGCCGGGGGAGGCGATGACACCGGGGGCAGCGACGTGTGGGAGGGCCTCGACCCCGCGACAACGGCCCCGGCCCCCTCCCCGGAGCCGGAGCAAAAGCCTTTCACCCCCTCCGGCACGGGCACGGTGGTGGACAACGCCACCGACGCGGAGGGCAAGGAGTTTTTCACCATCACCACGGCGGATGAGGCCGTGTTCTATCTGGTCATTGATCGCCAGCGCAGCGGTGAAAACGTCTATTTCCTGAACGCCGTTACACTGGCCGACCTCGCGGCGCTGGCCGAGGCCAACGGGGAGGCCCCGGCCCCTGAACCCACGCCGGAGCCGGAACCCACGCCCGAACCGTCCCCGGCCCCGGAACCTGAGCCGGAGGCCAAGGGTGGGGCCGGGCCGCTCCTGCTGGCGCTGGCCGTGGTGCTGATCGGCGGTGGGGCCGCGTTCTACTTCAAGGTTTACCGCCCCAAGCACCAACAGGCCGCCGCCCCGGAGGAGGACTATGCCGACGATCCCGCCCCCTATGACGGCCCGGAGGACTATGGGGACGAGGCCCCCTGGGACGATGACGGGGAGCCGGAGGAATGAGCCGGGAGCTGACCCGCGAGGAAAAGGCCGCGATCCGCAGGCTGGTGACTTCCCTTTGTGCCAACTATGACCGGGAATATGGCTACCTGCCCCTGGATTGCGAGTGCTATATGCTGGGCAAGTGCTACACCGGGGCCTTGTGCCGCTACTTCCGGGAGGCTGTGCTGCCCACCGATCCGGCGCTCCAGGCCGCCCTCTGCACCGAGGGGCCGCCCCCGGAAATGCGGCTTTGCCCCGTCTGCGGCAGTGCCTTTGTCCCCCAGGGGCGGCGGGCCTACTGCTCCGAGGCTTGCACCGGGGCTGCCCGGCGCAAGCGCCAGCGGGAATATATGCGGAAAAACCGGAGCTGAACTGTTAGCTTTTGGCCCTTTGAAACCCGCTTGTTTCAAGGCTTCGCGGGGCCGGTTTGATGGGGGCCGGTACGTTTTCACGTCCGGCCCCCGTTTCCGGCCTTAAAAGCTAACATTTCGAGAGGAGGAGTTTATGGACAAAAACCAAGGCTACGCAATTTTGAAAGCCGTCATGCTGGAAAATGGCCGGGGCTTCGCGCTGGGGGAGCATCCCACCGCCCCGTCCCCCTATGTGACATGGGCCTGTTATGACGACGAGCACGGCATACGCCAGTATGAGTGGGGGAATTACGGCGACGATCTGGCGGCGATGGAGAATAACCTTTCGGGCCGGGTGCGGGAATACCAGCGGCTTTACGGCGTGGAGGTTGACCACATCGAGGCCCCCGGCCTCTACAAGTATTATTCCACCCAGCGCCTCGTGGACATCGGCACATTCCCGAAACCGCCCCATAATGCCCCAGATGAAATCGTCAACTACGATCAGCGTGTCCCCGTGGAGGGCGGCGCGTTCCTCGCGTGGGGGCATCTCACCTACACAAAACCGCTGACCGAAAAGGCGGCTGCGGACTATGAGCTGCGCCCTGCCCCGGCAATCCTGACTTGCAGCGGCGGCCTTATGAATTGGCCCGGCCTAAAGATCAGGCCCGTCATACGGAGCGGAAACCGCCGATTGCCGAGCAGCTCAAAGAGGCCGGGCGGCTGGCCCAGGAAAACCGGGGAACCCCCGCCACCAAAAAGGACACGCCGGATCGTGGCGGCAGATAGGAGGAAGCTATGGAAAACAACCCTTTGAAAAATGCGGAGCTGTCTGTGGAGCAGAACTATAACCACATCGACGGCCTGATCAACAACCTGCCCGCCCCGCCGTCTGTTCTCATACCCCCGGCCCCGGCGGTGGAAACTGACAGGGTGAAGGAACCGTCCAACAAGCGCCGCAGCCGGGAGCGCGAGGAGCGGTGAGTAAAAAACGGGTGCGGGATGTGCCCATCTGCGTATGGGTAAGCCCCGGCGAGATGGAGGCCATCCGGGAGCGCATGGCCGGGGCGGGCATCCGTAACGTGAGCGCCTATCTCCGCAAAATGGCCCTGACCGGGTATGTGCTCAACGTCGATTTGGAACCCGTCCGGGAGCTTGTCTCCCTCCAGCGCCGCTGCTCCAACAATCTGAACCAGGTGGCGATCCAGGCCAACACCTACGGCGGCGTTTACCCCCAGGACATCAAGGCCCTGCAAAAAGACTATGCCGACCTGTGGGGGCCGCTCTCCGATCTGCTGGAAAAGCTCTCCGCCATCGTAAAGCTTTGACACCACGGGAGCGGCCCCGCCGCTCCCCGGTTGTCCCTGCTTCTGGCCAGTGTGGCCAGAAGTGGGGAGAGCCGCTAAAACAATTTTCCGAGGCATCCTTGTACCACCCTCCCGGCAGAGTTGTAATAATATACATATACAGGAAAAAGGAGGTAGCCCCCCATGATCGTTCTGAGAATATTGGCCGTCCCCTTTATGGTGGCCCTGACTGTTGCGTTGGCCATCCTGTCGTTTGTATTTTCATTGGCTAATTGGATTTTCGGCGTCCTCTCCGGCATCTTCGCCCTGTGCGCCCTGTTCGCGCTGTTCGTCCAGGGGGACACCGCCCAGGGCATCCAGGGGCTTATCGTTGCGTTCTGCGTTTCCCCCTTTGGCATCCCGGCCCTGGCCGACTGGCTTCTTGACCGGCTGGCCGATCTCACCGGCTCCCTGCGGGGCTTCATCACCGGCTAACATCTGGCCAGTCTGGCCAGAAGCTGGGCCACAGGCGGCGGCTGCTTTCAGCCGCCGCCTTTCTTCATAGAAAGGGGGAACGCCCACGGCCACGACCTACATCAAGCCCCACAAGCAGGCCGCCAAGCGGACGGCCCTGCAGTCCATGAAAGACCGTTTCGACTACGGCCTCAACCCGGAAAAGCTGGGGGCCGTGTCCGCCTACCTCTGCGATCCTGAAACCGCCCACGCCGAGTTTATGCTGGTGAAAAGCCAGTATCAGGCGGAGACGGGCCGGACGGCGGAGCAGGGGGCGCTGTGCTATCAAATCCGGCAAGCCTTTCCCCAGGGGGAGGTGACGGCGGAGGAGGCCAACAGGATCGGCTACGAAACCGCCCTACGCTGGACAAAGGGCAAGTATCAATTTTTCGTCTGCACCCACACCGACAAGGGGCACACCCATAATCACATCTATTTCAATTCCACCGCCGCAGACCGCTCCCGGAAGTTTCGCAACTTCATCGGCTCCACCTTTGCCCTGCGGCGGCTGTCTGACCGGGTGTGCCTGGAGCACTCCCTTTCCATCGTGGAGCACCCCAAGCTCCACAGCAAGGGCAAGTATCAGCACTACGGCCAGTGGCTGGGTGCGGGGCGGCCCTTGCCTTACAAGGAGCAGATCCGCCGGGCCATCGACACGGCCCTGTCTGAGCGCCCCGCCGACTTTGCCGACTTCCTCCGCCGCATGGAGGCGGCGGGCGTCCAGGTGGTGCATGGGCGGGGCGGCGCGATCTCATTCCTTGCCCCCGGCCAGGATAAGGCAACCCGGCTCCGGGCCTCCACCCTGGGGGACGGCTACGGCCCGGAGGACGTGCAGGCCGTCATCAACGGCAAGGCCCCCACGCGCAAGCCCTCCCCGGAGCGCCCCCGCCCGGCCCCCCGGCGCGTCGATCTGGTCATTGACATCCAGGAGCGGATGCGCCAGGGCAAGGGGCCGGGGTATGAGCGGTGGGCCAAGGTTTACAACCTCAAGCAGATGGCCGCCGCCCTCCAGTTTCTTCTGGAGCATGGGCTGACCGACTATGACGCGCTGGCGGCGCAGACCTCCGGGGCGGTGGCTCGTGCCCACGCCCTGGCCGGGGAGCTCCAGGCCGTGGAGGCCGAGCTGGACAAGACGGGCCAGCTCATGGGGGCCGTGGTGGACTACGCCAAGACCCGGCCCGTGTTCGACGGCTACAAGGCCGCCCGGTATTCCAAGGCGTATCTGGCGGAGCACGAGGCCGAGCTTGCCACCTACCGGGCCGCCCGCGCCTCCATGAATGACATTCTGGCCGGGGCCAAGCTCCCCAAGATGGACGCTCTCAAAAAATCCCGCCGTGAGCTGGCCGAAAAGAAAAAGGCCCTCTATACCGAATACCGGGAGGCCCAGCGGCAAATGCGGGAGCTGGTGGCCGTCAAGGGCAACGTGGATCACCTGCTCGGCCTGACGGACGGGCGGGAGAATAAGGCCCAGGAGCGATAGCGACGGGCCGCAGACAATAGGGTACTTCTGGCCAGTGTGGCCAGAAGTACCCAGCGGGTTTGGGGGCACCCAAACAAGCATTTTCGCGGCGCGAAAATGGCAAGTGTCTATACACTTGCCTTGCTTGCCGCTTACGCGCAACCCCCGAAACCCCACGAAAAAACGGAGGCCGCCCGAGTGATATGTACCCAGAATTCTGGACACATAAAAAATTGAATTAGGTGCACATGGAT
>ERZ1106950.663-NODE-663-length-30493-cov-6.588672_pt1 | contig 30493 bp, 23 predicted proteins | sample MGYA00403675_ERZ1106950 | MGnify/ENA primary metagenome ERZ1106950 (study PRJEB35170, sample SAMEA104062410) | human gut metagenome | biome: human gut; feature: human-associated habitat; material: faeces | place: Denmark | collected 2012-06-13 ... | reverse complement strand
ACCGGCCGCGAAAGCGGCCGGATAGTTGGCAAGGTACTTTTGGTCTACCGTTTACGAAAGGCGGACGGTTGACAGACAACAGAAAAATCGGGATTAAAAGATCCGGTAAAACAAAAGACACGCCATCCAGGTTTCACTTAAAACCTGGATGACGTGTCTTTTTTAATTCTTAAAATATCTGATCATTTACCCGGCACTTAAGCCTTGGCCGCCTTCTGTCTGGACAGTGTCTGCACACCCTCGATAACAAGGATGATCGCAAGGAAGATCAGAAGGATTCCGAGGATCGTCTGTGCCCACGGACCCCAGTCAGCGCCGCCTGCGGCAATCATGCCGATCTGGTTCTTAACTGTGAGTGCAAGGGAGGTGATCGTAACGATGATCATGAATGCCATCGGGATCAGGAACATCTTGTTGTTTTTGCCCATGTTTCCGAGCCATGTGGCAACGGCTAAGAGGCCGATACCCGCGAGAAGCTGGTTGGCAGCTCCGAACAGTCCCCAGATCTTTCCGTATCCGTTCATGCCGAGAAGAATGCCAAGAACAACCGTGAGGATCGTAGCGAAGTACGGATTTACCATAACCTTTTTCCAGCCCTCTTTGATGTCGGCAGCAGTTTCACCCGGCTCAAGCCAGAATTCCTGGAACATGAAACGCGCAAGACGTGTTGCGGTATCAAGGGAAGTAAGACAGAACGCGGAATATGTAAGTACCAGTAAGGAGTTTAAAATGCTGTAGCTTCCCGGGATGATATCGTCGATCATGTGAGCGATACCGCCTCCGAAGATCGCTGTCGCGCCCTTTAATGCCTGATCCGGATGAACTGCGTTCCACTTGTAAGCATAACCGATGGCGCAGAGAGTTAAAACTGCAAGAACACACTCAAGTAGCATTCCGCCGTAAGCGATCGGCTTCGCATCTGTCTCTTTATCGAGCTGCTTGGATGTGGTACCGGAAGATACCAGAGAGTGGAAACCGGAGATCGCACCGCAGGCAACTGTTGTAAACAGTACCGGGAACATGTACTGAGTACCATTTCCATTGTCAACTGCAAAACTTGTCACAGCCGGGAAGGTGGAGTCGAAGGTCGGATGAGCGACGATGACACCGAACGCTGCAACTGCTAACATCGCGTAGAGAAGGAAGGAGCTTAAGTAGTCACGCGGCTGGAGAAGGATCCATACCGGTGTTACAGAAGCGATGGCGATGTAGAGACCAACGATCCACATCCATGTCTTTGTGGAGAGGTAGATCGGATGGAAGTTCATTCCGATCGCCATGATCAGAACGATCGCGAGAACGCCGAATACGGAAGCGATGCCCATCGGCATGTTGCGGCGGTATACACAGAAACCGAACACGATCGCGATCAGGATGAACAGGATCGAGATCATCGCTACGGTTGCCGGTGTCGCAGATTTCGCCATATCAAGAGCGCCGCTCTCATCGTAAACTGCGCCGAAGGTGGAAGCAACGATCGAAGCGAAGGCAGCTACGACTAAGATCAGGGTCAGGTAAGAGAAGATGATGAAGAGCTGCTTTGCACGTTTGCTCATGTTTGCGGAGATGATCTCTCCGATGGACTGTCCTTTGCTGCGGACAGATGCGAACAGTGCGCCGAAGTCATGGACACCGCCGAAGAAAATACCTCCGATGAGGATCCATAAGGTCACCGGAAGCCATCCGAACATAGCTGCGCCGATCGGTCCCGTGATCGGGCCTGCGCCTGCGATGGAGGAAAAGTGATGTCCCATCAGAACCGGGGCTTTTGCCGGTACATAGTCAACACCGTCTGCCATTGTATGAGCCGGTGTCTCTGTTTTGCCTTCGCCTACGCCCCACTGCTTGCACAGCCAGCCGCCGTAGCAGACATAGCCGATGCCAAGAATGGCAACACAGACGACGAGAAGTACTAATGAATTCATTGTTGCTATCTCCTTTTCTTTTAAAATATAATAATGTTGGGGTCAAAAGTTTTTGACCCCTTTGATACCGTATTGTTCCGCACTTTGTGCTCTCACAATACTCAAAAACATTCATAATCCGCTCATTTTTCTGCGAAAAATGGCTGCTTATTCATGTTTTTGGCGGGGTCCAAGGTCAAAAAACCTCTTGCAGGCAAGCCTGCATCGGATTTATGACCTTTTCCCCCTGATATCATATAATACTTTTTTCAAAATTTTCGCAACATGGTGACCGCTTGCGTTTGAAGTGACCTTCCCGTCAGCCACCTCCACCAACGCCGCATGAAAATTCATCCAGCCATGCAGGGAAAAATGAAAACTTTTGTAAATACGGCATTTTTTTAAGGCTTTCCTTGCGTCCTCATCACAGGTATCGCAGACAAAGACTGCCGTAATATAGGAAGCCATATGGCCCGGACCGACATGGATCCGTTTCATGCCGTCAGCATGGATCTCGGATTTTAATTCCTCGAAGGTCTCTAAAGTCAGATGCGGAATGTTGACGAGATAGAGAAATTCCTCGTTTTCCGCGGACCATAATTCTGCCTTTTTTGAGATGACATACTGTCCGGAATGCTCAAAAAAATCACAGCGGGCTGTGATTGGAGAGCGATCGCCATTGATCATCATATGAATATCGTAAAAAGGTTCGTAGTTTTTTAACAGCCGCTCGATCGCGGACTCTCTTGTGTATTGCATTCGGCTTCCCATTTCTAATATTGATTTTGTGCATGAATTATTATACTTTTATGAGAAATATAAAAATTTTATAAAAGCTTTATTATTATAACTCTGAATACATAATTATGCAAGCTTTTTACGAGATAAATAGGGAAAGAAACAAAAAATTAGTTTTATAAATTAAGTGGAGGGGAAAATGGATAGGACACCGTGTGCGGGTAATTTGGAAACCAGGAACGCATTTGACAAATATTTGTGAAATTCCTATACTACAATGTAAGTACAGAGTTCCGATCCGGAACCAGGATATATCGGTTAAAGAAGGAGAAAAAGAGATGTTTATAAATTTTTCAAATCATCCGAGCAGCATGTGGGGCGAAAAACAGAAGACGGAAGCAGAAAAGTACGGACTGATCGAGGACCTGCCTTTCCCGGCGGTGAGCGCCCATGCAGACAGGAAAGCGGTTCAGGATCTGGCGGAACACTATGCAGCCATGATCCTTGAAAAGCAGCCGGAATGCGTGATGTGCCAGGGAGAATTCTGCCTCAGCTATCATGTGATCGAAAGACTGAAGAAAGCCGGGGTACGGGTTGTTGCTGCCTGCAGTGAACGTGTGGTGGAGGAAGTATATGGAAAGACGGGAACGGAGAAGAAGAGCGTCTTTCAGTTTATCCAGTTCAGGGAATACTAAAGGGTTCTGTCTGAAGCAGCAAAAATGACTGGCTGTTTTGAAATATGACCAGAAATTAGGAGTAACGATATGAGAAAAAATGAGGAAAACATGACCTGGATGGACATCCCGTATATCACGCTGACGTTTTGTCTGAGATTTTATCAGAGAGTCGCGGTGCCGGAGAACAAGGTTTCCGCGCTGCGAGGAGGTCTTGGGGAGATGCTGCTCCGGAAAAACTGCATTGCGGACCGGGACTGTGAAGCGTGCCGGTTTCAGGACAACTGCATGGTCTGGAATGCTTTTTACACACCGATGCGGCTGAAACCCGGGTATGTGACGGGAAAGGAGAGTCTTGGGTATCTGATCGAATGCGACAATCTGGATACGGTGATGGACGAGGGGCACGGGTTCGTGTTCCGCCTGAAGCTTTTCGGGCGCAATATCCCGCTGTTCGCCCAGTATCTGGATGCGTTCTGGCGCCTCGGACAATGCGGACTCGGGAAAGAACAGGCGAAGTTTGAGATCGCGGCGGTCTACACGGAAGAAGAACAGCTGCTTTTGGATGATACAGAGATCCATATGGAACATTTCCGGGTACACACGGTCGGAGAGTATATCCGGAAGAGAAAATGGGAACTTTCGGGAGAACAGCCGGCGCAGAACGGTGATTATCTGGTCCATTTCCTGAGACCTCTGGCACTGCGGAAGGACCGGATCGATCTGAAATGTTTTGATGCGGAAGCGATCTGGCGCGCGATCCACCGGAAGATCCAGATGATGAGCGCCTTCGATGAGATCGGGACAGAACTGGAAAAACCGCAGACGTGGCCGCAGATCATCGACGCGAGATCGGCAGAGACCTCGGTCAGACGATATTCCAGCACGCACAGAAAAGGAATGGAATTAAGCGGAGTTCAGGGATATGTGATCTTCGAAGAGGTTCCGGAGGAGAGACTGGAAGAACTTCTGGCAGGAGAACTGTTCCATATAGGAAGAAATAACAGCTTTGATTTTGGGCGGTATGTGGTACAGAGACGATAACCTTTATGCCTTTGCAGGCAGAAAGTGCTGAAAGCCTGTGAGGTGAAGGACATAGCCCAGACACTGGGAAGAGAGCTGGGATATGAGCTGGCCGCAAGCGGAGAAAATAAGGAAAAGATGTAAAAGCACCCGCCGCGCGTCCACCGCATAAAATAAAGTAATGAAGCTTAAGGCGGCTTTCTTTGAAGACATTTCCGAAACCACTGAGCGCGCAGGAAGAGCGGGAATACTTAAGACGCTGCAAAGAGGGCGACCTGGAAGCCAGAGAGGTGCTGATCAGCCGGAACCTTCGGCTGGTCGCACATGTGGTCAAAAAATACCAGCAGTCCGGATATGAGACGGACGATCTTCTGTCAGTTGGAACCATCGGCCTGATCAAGGCAGTCAATACGTTTAATGCGGAAAAAGGATCAAGACTGGCGACCTATGCCGTCAAATGCGTGGAAAATGAGATCCTGATGATGTTCCGGTCGGGGAAAAAGTTCTCCAGGGAAGTCTCCATCTATGACCCGATCGGTGCGGATAAAGACGGGGAGACGGTGAGTCTGTTTGATGTTCTGGAATCCGGAGACCGGGAAGTGCTGGAGACGGTCATCATCGGACAGGATGTGAAGATACTCTATGAGGCATACCGGGACCGTCTGACGGAGACGGAAAAAAAGGTGATTCGGATGCGCTACGGTCTGTTCGGGGAAGATGAGCACACGCAGCGGGAGATCGCCGGACAGCTTGGAATTTCCCGATCCTATGTATCCAGGATCGAGAAAAAGGCGGTTGCCCGCATGCGGGAGGCGTTCGGATACGGAGAGTGAAACGGACGGTATGAGTCCGGATCATGGAAAAACAAAAGACAGGATCGGGAGAACAGCATGATGGTCTGGAAAAGGATCATTGTGCTGTTTTTGTTTGGAAAGAAATTATAAAAATGCAAAAAAGAATAAAAAACCCATTGCATAAATATACATATAGGATTATAATTATGCATAATTATTCAGAGAATATTCAGCTTTATGCATCTGCCCCCACAAAAACATGCAGAGAAGAAAAGCTCCGGTCCCTTTTTTAACACGGACCGGAAGGAAAGCTGACTGGGATCCAGCAAATTATGACCGAGAGGAGAAACGATTATGAAGCCAAAGGTATACATTGACGGAAAAGAAGGAACCACCGGACTCCAGATTTATGAGAGACTTGCATTGAGAGACGATATTGAACTCCTGCTGATCGATGAGGCAAAGAGAAAAGATGCGGATGAGAGAAAGAAACTCATCAACGCCGCGGATATCACGTTCCTCTGTCTGCCGGATGCGGCGGCAAAAGAGGCGGTGAGCTTTGTGGAAAAAGATTCCGCAAGGATCATCGATGCATCGACGGCACACCGGACAGCTCCGGGCTGGGCATATGGAATTCCGGAACTTTCCGACGCACATAAGGATGCGATCGTTCATGCGAAATATACGGCAAACCCGGGCTGCCATGCATCGGGATTTGTGATCCCGGTCTATCCGCTCGTTGCGGCGGGGATCATCCCGAAGGAGACACCGCTCACCGTATTCTCCCTGACCGGCTACTCCGGAGGCGGAAAAAAGATGATCGCGGAATACGAATCTCCGGAGAAACCGACTCTCTACAATACCCCGAGGATCTACGGCTTAAGCCTGAAACATAAACACCTGCCGGAGATGCAGAAGATCTGCGGACTCGACGTTCCGCCGGTGTTCTGCCCGATCGTGGATGACTACTATAAAGGAATGGCGGTCACTGTGATGCTGCAGAATTCAATGTTAAAGGGAAATCCGACTGCAAAGGATATCCATGAGGCACTTGCAGCTCATTATAATGGAAAGAACGTTGTAAAAGTCCATCCGTTCGGCTGGGACGGTCCGATGATCGCGGCGGGAACTATGGCCGGAAAGGACAGCATGGAAATCGTGGTCAACGGACATGAGGACCAGACGATCATCACGGCGCTGTTTGACAATCTCGGAAAAGGCGCATCCGGTGCAGCTGTCGAGAACATGAACCTGATGCTCGGATTTGAGGAGACGGCAGGATTAAATCTGTAAAAAGGAATGGATGTCTGCAGAAAAAAAGATGCAGTCGAGTCCGAAACAGTCAGAAACGTGATATAGATGATAAGAGGGGAGAAAAACGTTATGGAAAATCTGAAACCGGAAACAAGAGCTGGCGTTCTCGTTGAGGCGCTCCCATACCTTCAGGATTACTATGGAAAGATCGTGGTCGTCAAATACGGCGGAAATGCCATGATCAATGAAGAATTAAAACAGGCGGTCATCCGCGACATTGTTCTTTTAAATCTGGTCGGCATCAAGGTCGTTCTGGTTCACGGCGGCGGTCCGGAGATCGGGGAACTCTTAAAGAAGACAGGAAAAGAGTCCAAATTCATCAAGGGACTCCGCTACACCGATCAGGAGACCATGGAGGCAGTCCAGATGGTCCTCTGCGGAAAGCTCAATAAGAACCTTGTGACGCTCTTAAAAAATGCCGGAGGAAAAGGCGTCGGCTTAAGCGGTATGGACGGCGGATTATTTGAGGCAGTCAAATTAAATGATCCGGACGGCACCGAGTACGGCTATGTGGGCGATATCGTAAAGACAAACCCGCAGATTGTTCTCGATATGCTGGAAAAAGGCTACATTCCGGTTGTCACCTGCGTTGCAGCGGGAATCGATGACACCTGCAACTACAATATCAACGCGGATACGGCGGCGGAGAAACTGGCGATCGCGCTGAAGGCGAAAAAGCTGATCATGCTGACTGACGTGCGCGGACTGTTAAGAGATCCGTCCGATGACACGACACTTATCAAGCGCCTGAAAGTTTCGGATGTTCCGTCCCTGGTCAAGGAGGGCGTCATCAAGGGAGGCATGATCCCGAAGGTCAACTGCTGCGTGGAGTGCGTCCGTCAGGGCGTAGAGCGTGCGAACATCCAGGACGGCCGTGTGCCGCACTCGATCTTAATCGAGCTGCTCACAAACGAAGGCGTTGGAACCATGTTTTCATAGGAGGAACAAGGAATGACTGCAGAAGAGATCAAGAAAAAAGATTCAGAATATATCATGCATACCTACGGACGGTTTGACATCGTCCTTGACCACGGAAAAGGCGCGACGCTCTGGGACGCAGACGGAAAAGAGTATGTGGACCTCACGTCCGGGATCGGCGTCAACAGCCTGGGACATGGAAATGAGAAGATCGTCGGTGCGATCACAAAACAGGCGGAAAAGCTCATGCATGCGTCAAATCTCTACTACACGGAGCCGATGGTGAGTGCTGCTGAGAAGCTTGTGACGGCAACCGGCATGGGAAAGATCTTCTTCGCAAACTCCGGAGCAGAGGCGAACGAGGGCGCGATCAAGGTTGCGAGAAAGTATTCCTTCGATAAATACGGGGCAGGGAGAAACAAGATCGTGACACTGATCCAGTCCTTCCACGGAAGAACCGTGACGACCTTAAAGGCAACCGGACAGGAGAAGTTCCACCAGTATTTTTTCCCGTTCACGGAAGGTTTTGACTATGCGAAGGCAAATGACCTGGCGGATGTAACCGCAAAAGCGGACAAGGCCTGCTGCGCGGTCATGATGGAGATGATCCAGGGCGAGGGCGGTGTTCTCCCGCTCGACAAAGAGTTCGTCCAGGGGGTTGCAAAGTTCTGTAAGGAACATGACATCCTTCTCATCGTGGATGAGGTCCAGACCGGCATCGGAAGATGCGGAAGTCTTTTTGCATACGAGCAGTACGGGATTTCCCCTGACATCGTGACGATGGCGAAAGGACTCGGCGGCGGACTTCCGATCGGCGGCGTGCTCACATCTGCAGCGTGTGCCGACGTGATGGGACCTGGAACCCATGGTTCCACATTCGGAGGAAACCCGGTGAGTGCAGCGTCCGCAAATGTCGTTCTCGACACGGTGAATGATCCGGAATTCTTAAAAGAAGTTCAGGAAAAAGGCGCTTACATCAAGGAAAAAGTCCTGGGATTCCACTCCCCGGCAGTCAAAAATGTCCGCGGCATGGGACTCATGCTCGGCATCATCGTAGATCCGGAAAAGCGTGCCGGATACGTTTCAAAGCTCATGGAAAAGGGCATTCTCGTGCTGACAGCCGGAACGGACGCGATCCGTCTGCTTCCGCCGTTAGTCATTACATATGAAGAGATCGATAAGGCACTTGAGGCCATGAAGGAGGTATTTTAAATCATGAATCATTTATTAAAATTACTGGATCTGAGTACGGAGGAGATCACCGGGATCCTGGATCTCGCGGACCAGTTAAAATATGAGAGAAAACACAACATTCCGCACAGACACTTAGAGGGACAGACTCTGGGAATGATCTTCCAGAAGTCTTCCACAAGAACGAGAGTTTCCTTCGAGACAGGAATGTATCAGCTGGGCGGACATGCCCTGTTCCTCTCATCAAAAGATTTGCAGATCGGCCGCGGAGAGCCGGTTCAGGATACAGCGCGTGTATTATCCCGCTACCTTGACGGCATCATGATCCGTACCTTCGAACAGAAGGAAGTCGAGGATCTCGCAAAATTCGGCTCCATCCCGGTCATCAACGGTCTGACTGATTTCTGCCATCCCTGCCAGGTACTTGCAGACCTTATGACGATCCGTGAGAAATTCGGAAGCTTCACAGGTCTTAAGATGTGCTACATCGGCGATGGCAACAACATGGCAAACTCCCTGATCGTCGGCGGCTTAAAGGTCGGCATGAATGTTGCAGTTGCGACACCGGACGGTTATAAGCCGGACGGAGAAGTCCTTGAGTTCACAAAGGGCTACGCAGATAAATTTGCCCTGGAGACAGACCCGTTCATGGCAGCATCCGGCGCGGATATCGTGATCACGGACACATGGACTTCCATGGGTGAGGAAGCGGAGAAAGAGGAGAGAAAGAAAGTATTTAAGGATTATCAGGTCAACAAACAGCTCCTCGCAGCCGCAAATGCAGGTGCGATGGTCCAGCACTGCCTCCCGGCTTACCGCGGACAGGAGATCACAGAGGAAGTCTTCGAGGAACATGCCGACGAGATCTTCAACGAGGCGGAGAACCGTCTTCATGCACAGAAGGCTGTTATGGTCAAGCTGATGAAGAAAGACTGAGCGGAAAAATAAAAATCAGAAAGTTCCCTGTGGGTGCGGGAGTACCTGCGGGGGATTTTTTGTTCAACAGGAAAGTTCGATGGAACTTCCCTGTTGAACAAAAAGGCACTACGTGCCAATGATGCGCACTCGCGCGAAGATGAAGATCGTCGCGAGCGACCGCGCTCGGCGCGAGAATGTGCCGAGGCACATTCTTTTTTAGGTTTATATAAACTTTATGAAATTTTAACAGATGTTTCCTGGGGAAAATACGGTATGCGTGTTATACTTATAGATAAGCTGATCACGTATGAAAACTGGCGGGGCATTGATCCTGACCGGAGACCGGATCCCGTCTGCGGATCCTGCCGACGGCAAAAAGATCTGGTGTGAGGAGGGAGAAAAATGGAAATTCATGAATTTTATATTCCGTCCAGCAGTGGGATCGCGAATCTTCACTGTATGGAGTGGATCCCGAGCGGTGAGGTGAAAGCGATCGTTCAGATTGCCCACGGAATGATGGAACATGTCGGAAGATACCGGGAGTTTGCGGAATTTTTAGCGGGACACGGGATCTATGTCCTTGGAAATGATCATCTTGGACACGGAAAGACCGCAGCGGCAGCGGAAGACCGCGGATACTTCGGGGAGCATGGCGGAGCCGTCTCGGTGATCCGCGATATGCGCCGCGTGACGGTCCACGCGCAGAGAAAATATCCAGGTGTGCCGATCTTCCTTCTGGGACACAGCATGGGATCATTTTTCGCGAGACGATATCTGACTGTCTATAAAGACGGGATCGACGGAGTGATCTTACTCGGGACCGGAGCTCCGAAGGACGCGGAGGTCCGGCTTGGCTATCTGCTGGCGGACACGATCTGCAGACAGAGAGGAACACGCTGCCGGAGCAAACTGCTCTATGAGATGTCCCTCGGAAATTACAACAGGAAATTTAAACCTGTGAAGACGCCATACGACTGGCTCTCCAGGGATGAAAAGAAAGACCGGGATTTTGGAGACGATCCGCTGACAGATTTTATCTTCACAGCCGGGGCGTACCGTGACTTCTTTGAGGTGATCTTAAAAACGGCAAAGCTTGAAAAAGCCGGAAAAATGCGGACAGATCTCCCGATCCTGATCCTGTCCGGAAGCAAAGACCCGGTGGGAGAGGAGACAAAAGGCGTGCGCCGCGTCTATGAGCGATACGACAAGGCAGGAGCGGAGGATCTCTCCATCGGCTTCTATGAGGATGCGAGACATGAACTTTTAAACGAACTCAACCGCGACCAGGTATCCGCGGATATCCTGGAGTGGATCGGGGAGCATGAGGGCTGATTCCTGTCAATGACGGTGAAAACATGGATGAAAGCTCAAATGGTAAGGCCACGCGGCGGGTGTTTGCCCGCGCGGTGGGAGGACGATGCATATGGGGCTGGCGGAAATAGGAAGAAATCCTCCGCCGGACGCCCCATATTTGAGAGGAAATCCGCTCTCTTCTGCAGGCGTGAGAGGGGAACGGATACAGGTTTCACAGTCTAAATTCTTAAAATTCTTAAACCATATCTATTTTATCAAAAAACGGTGAAAATATTCTCGATTTCAGGGATGATTTCAACTAACAACATCAAGGCTTCTCCTATCTCTATAGGTGGTGAGATGACAACCAAAGACTGGAAAGGAGTATTTTTTGTTCAGCAAGATCAACAGCATATATCTCCTCGGAATGGAGGGGAAAAACGTGACCGTGGAGGCGGACGTCAGTGACGGACTTCCGGGGCTGATCCTTGTGGGATATCTGGCCTCGGAGGTCCGGGAGGGCGGAGACCGGGTGCGGACGGCGATCAAGAATCTTGGACTCTCCCTGCCGCCAAAGAAGATCACGGTCAATCTGTCTCCGGCAGATTTTAGAAAGGAAGGAACCGGCTTTGATCTGGCGATCGCCGCGGCGATCCTGTCATCATACGGAGAATTCCAGGCAAAGGACCTGGAGGATGCGGTATTCTTCGGGGAACTGGGGCTGGACGGGACTGTGCGGGGGATCCCGGGCGTTATGGCGCTCACGGCACAGGCACGGGAGAGTGGATTCCGACGGGTATTTCTTCCGGCTGAGAACGTGAAGGAGGCATCCTTTATCGGCGGGATTTCGCTCTACGGTGTCCGGGATCTGAAACATCTGGTGGATATGTTATCCGGAAAACAGCCGATGCGCCCGGAACCACCGGTAAACATGAAGGAGCTGCAGGATACGATGAACCGCTATGATGTGGATTTCGCGGAATTATCGGGACAGCCGCTCCTTAGGCGGGCGGCGGAGGTGGCAGCCGCCGGAAAGCACAACCTTCTGGTCGTGGGACCTGCGGGGGCCGGAAAGACCATGCTTGCGAGGAGAATGCCGACGATCATGCCGGGAATGGACGTGGCGGAGAGCATCGAGATCTCGAAGATCTACAGTGTGAGCGGACTTCTGACGGAGAAAGAGCCGCTTGTAAAGATTAGGCCGTTCCGCGCACCCCACCACACGGTATCGGTCCAGGCACTGACGGGAGGCGGGAGGAGACCGAAGCCGGGGGAGATCTCGCTTGCCACCGGCGGGATCCTGTTCCTCGATGAATTGCCGGAGTTTTCCAGAGCGGCACTCGAGACACTCCGGCAGCCGCTCGAAGACCGGGAGGTGACAGTCTCGAGAGTGGAGGCCACGGTGACATATCCGGCCAACTTTCAGCTTGTGGCTGCGATGAACCCATGTCCCTGCGGTCATTTTCCGGACCTTGCGAGGTGCCGGTGCACGGAGGGACAGATCACGCGGTATCTACAGAAGATATCGGGACCACTGCTGGACAGGATCGATCTCTGTGTGGAGGCATCCCCGGTTACTTACGGGGACATCAGAGGCGGCGGAGAAAATGAAGCTTCCGGCGCGATCCGGGCGCGGGTGGAGCAGGCGAGAGAGATCCAGAAAGAGCGGTTTATGGAGGAAAACATCCGCTGCAACGGGGAGATGGCGGGGCGGCATATCCGGAAATACTGCGTTCTGGGGAAGGAGGAGGAGACCTTTATGGAGGAGATCTTCGAAAAGCTTGCGCTTTCCGCCAGAATGCATGACAGGATCTTAAAAGTCGCAAGAACGACGGCGGATCTTGCAGGTGCGAGTGAAATCCGGCTTTCAGATCTGTGCGAGGCGGTGTCCTATGTGAAGAGCCGGGAGAAGTTCTGGGGGAATTAATGCCTGAAAACGAAGCTTGTCCGGAACTTTTTGGGTGCGGAACAGTTCTATGAATGAAAGGAAAGGGGTACATAAGATCATGGCTTACAACACACTTACCGAGCGGGAAGCGTTTTACTGTCTCTGCCATGTTCCGGGGTTCGGCAGTGCGACGATCGGGAAGTTAAGGGAAAGGTTCGGAACATATCAGGAGGTCTGGACGGCAAAGGAACAGGAAATCCAAAAAGCGGGAGTTCTCACAGAGAAGCGCGTGACGGTCTTTTTGCAGGCAAGAGAGCAGGAATCTGCATGGCTGAAGGAATTTTATGGGCTGGAACGGACGGGGATCCGCTTTATCGCTGAAGGAGACACAGACTATCCGGAACGTTTCCTTCCATATAAAGACCGCCCGGCGGCGCTTTTCGTAAAGGGAAATCTTCCGGAAAACGAGGTCCCGGCGGTTGCCATTGTCGGCGCCAGAGCCTGCACGGAATATGGGAAGGAGGCGGCCGGATTTTATGCCGGGGAACTTGCCAATGCGGGAGTCAACATTATCAGCGGCATGGCGGCGGGAGTGGATGGCTGTGCCCACAGGGGCGCGATCGAGCGCGGGAAACCCACCTACGCGGTTCTGGGATGCGGGGTAAATATCTGTTATCCGCGGGAAAATTACAAAATTTTTCATGCCATGGAGGAAAACGGCGGTATCCTCTCAGAGTTCGTCCCGGGGACCCGCCCTGTGGCAATGAACTTTCCGCTGAGAAACCGGATCATCAGCGCTCTTGCTGACGCGGTCATAATAATAGAAGCGAGGGAGAAGAGCGGATCGCTGATCACAGCGGATTTTGCTTTAGAACAGGGAAAGGAGGTTTTCGCCCTTCCGGGACGTGCAAATGACCCGTTGAGCGGGGGCTGCAACCGCCTGATCCAGGGCGGTGCGAGCCTGCTTTTGAGCCCGTCGGATGTGCTGGAATTCCTCGGGATGAAATACGAAAGAAAATTAACGATTCATAAATTTTCACAAAATAGGCTTGCCAAGAACGAAAATTTGGTGTATGCTTCGGTTGATTCGCGCCCCAGACATCTGGAAGAGGTCGCCGCATTGAGCGGACTCTCTGTGACAGAATGTATGGAAGCCCTTTTAAAGCTGGAGCTTGCGGGACTTGTTTTTGGAACCGGGAATCAATATTATAAAGCGGAATGATTGCAGAAGGATGTGAAAAATATGGCGAACAGTCTTGTGATTGTGGAGTCTCCTGCAAAGGTTAAAACAATTAAAAAATTCCTGGGAAGCACATATGAGGTGGACGCGTCCAACGGACACGTAAGAGATCTTCCGAAGAGCCAGCTCGGAATTGATGTGGAAAATGATTATGAACCGAAATATATCACGATCCGGGGCAAGGGCGATATCCTTGCGAAACTCCGGAAAGAAGTGAAAAAAGCAGATAAGATCTATCTCGCAACTGACCCTGACCGTGAGGGAGAGGCGATTTCCTGGCATTTGATGAAAGCGCTGAAGCTCGATGAGGTAAAAGATAAAAAAGTATACCGAATCAGCTTCAATGAGATCACGAAAAACGCGGTAAAGGCGTCCTTAAAGGCACCGAGAGATATCGATATGAATCTTGTGGATGCCCAGCAGACGCGGCGTATCCTGGACCGTATCGTGGGCTATAAGATCAGCCCGATCCTCTGGGAAAAGGTAAAACGCGGACTGAGTGCCGGCCGTGTCCAGTCGGTGGCACTCCGAATGATCTGTGACCGTGAAGAGGAGATCTCCGCGTTTATTCCGGAGGAATACTGGAGTCTCGATGCGATGTTGAAAGCACCGGGGACAAAGAAGCCGGCAGCGGCCCATTTCCATAAAGATAAGGATGGAAAGACAGAGATCAGGAGCCGTGCCGAGCTGGATGCCCTGTTAGAGTCCTTAAAGGGACAGAAATTTATCGTAAATGATATCAGGAACGGTGAGCGCACGAAGAAGCCGCCGCTTCCGTTTACAACGAGTACCATGCAGCAGGAGGCGTCCAAGGCGTTAAACTTCTCCACCCAGAAGACGATGCGTCTCGCACAGCAGCTCTATGAGGGCGTTGATGTGAAAGGACACGGCACGGTCGGTTTGATCACTTACCTGCGTACCGATTCCACCCGTGTCGCGGAGGAAGCGGAGAAGATGGCAGGCGAATTCATCGCTGAGAACTATGGGGAAGCATATCTGTCAACGGGAGAGAATTCAAAGAAGAATAACGGAAAGATCCAGGATGCGCACGAGGCGATCCGTCCGACGAATCTTTCTCTGACACCTGTCAAGGTGAAGGAATCTCTTTCGAGAGATCAGTTCCGTCTTTACCAGCTGATCTGGAAGCGGTTTACCGCGAGCCGGATGTCTGCAGCTGTCTATGAGACGACTTCTGTTAAGATCATGGCGGGCGGAAATGAATTTACGATGACAGCGTCCAGACTGAAATTTGACGGCTTCATGTCTGTCTATATCGAGGCGGATGAGAAGGAAGAGAAGAATCAGATCCTCTCGAAGCTGGAAAAGGGCGAGGAGCTGGAGCTTGCCGATCTTGTAAATGCCCAGCACTTTACTCAGCCGCCAGCCCACTATACGGAGGCATCGCTTGTAAAGGCGATGGAGGAACAGGGCATCGGACGTCCGAGTACCTACGCTCCGACGATTACAACGATCCTTGCACGCCGGTATGTGGTGAAGGAAAATAAAAATATTTATGTGACTGAGCTCGGCGAGGTTGTCAACCGGATCATGAAGCAGTGCTTCCCGAGCATCGTGGATATCGCTTTCACGGCGAATCTGGAGTTCCTGTTAGACAGCGTCGGAGAGGGACTGACCCCGTGGAAGACGATCGTCAGAAACTTCTACCCGGATCTCATGGCAGCGGTGAATGAGGCCCAGAGAACGCTTGAGACGGTCCACATCGCAGATGAGGAATCGGATGAGATCTGTGAGGTATGCGGAAGACGGATGGTCATCAAGTACGGTCCTCACGGTAAGTTCCTCGCATGTCCGGGATTCCCGGAGTGCCGGAATACGAAGCCGTATCTGGAGAAGACCGGCATCCCGTGTCCGAAGTGCGGAAAAGAAGTCATCATCAAGAAGACGAAAAAAGGCAGAAAGTATTACGGCTGTGAGGCCAACCCGGACTGTGATTTCATGTCCTGGCAGAAACCGTCCACTGAGAAATGTCCGGAATGCGGAAGCTACATGGTGGAAAAAGGAAACAAACTCGTCTGCGCAAATGAGCAGTGCGGTTTTGTGATGCCGATGAAGGAAAAGGAAGAGGAAAAGACTGCAACTGAATAATCTGCTGCCGGTTACAGGATGAACGGCAGTGATAAAAAGGCTCTGGCGGGATGTGCGAGACACATTTGCCGGATGTTTCTTGTAAGAGCTGTGAATCAAACCTGCATACGGCGGATGTTTGGAAGAAGATGCAGGCATCGGGTCAGCTGGTGTGGAAAGGTGAAATGTCTCTTCTGACAGTGAAATTTGCCGATAAATGCACTAAACTGCATAATTATCGCTACAAATGATACAATTCAGACAGTTTAAACTTCAAAAAATTGATAAGGACTTGACAATTTATTTCGATTTATCCTAATTATCCGAAAAAGTCTTGAAATTCTGGAAATATCGTGTTACAATTTAATCGATTAAATATTATTCGTACGATATCAGAAAGTAAAGGAGGTTTTCGGAAATGAGTGTTGAATTATTGGATAAGACCAGAAAAATAAACAAACTGCTCCACAACAACAATTCGCACAAGGTCGTATTTAACGACATCTGTAAAGTTTTAAGCGAAATTTTGCTGTCGAACATTCTCGTGATCAGCAAGAAAGGAAAAGTCCTGGGTGTAAGCATCTGTCCTGGTGTCGATGAGATTCATGAGTTGATTGAGGACAAAGTTGGCGGCTATGTCGATAAAATGTTTAACGAACGCCTCTTAAGTGTCCTTTCCACCAAGGAAAATGTAAATCTTGCGACTCTCGGTTTCGCTGAGGAGAACGTGAAGAAATACCAGGCGATCATCGCTCCGATCGATATTGCGGGAGAGCGTCTTGGAACTTTATTTATGTACAAATCCGACGAGCAGTATGATATCGATGATATTATTCTCTGCGAATACGGTACTACGGTTGTCGGCCTTGAGATGATGCGTTCTGTAAATGAGGAGAACGCGGAGGAGACAAGAAAGGTACAGATCGTGAAATCTGCGATCAGCACGTTATCGTTCTCCGAGCTGGAGGCAATTACCCATATCTTCGAGGAGCTTGACGGAAACGAGGGAATTCTTGTTGCCAGCAAGATCGCAGACCGGGTTGGTATTACGAGATCCGTTATCGTGAATGCGCTCCGGAAGTTTGAGAGTGCGGGTGTTATCGAGTCGAGGTCTTCGGGTATGAAGGGAACATACATTAAAGTTTTGAATGATGTGGTGTTTGATGAGCTGAAGGCGTTGAAGGCGGTTAATGCGAAATAGCTGATAGAAGTGGTTTTGGTTGTAATTGAAGAAGATGCAAAAAGCGGTGCGGCGGGATTTAGGGCTGCGCCTCTTTTTTGGGTGGAATAGGGGAGAATGTCTTTTGAGGTGTCTTGGCGGAAGCTCACCGCTGGGTAACGCGAGACGCAAAAAAAGACACAAAAAAAGTTGGAAAAATAATAAAAAAGTACTTGCAGGGGAAATTGACTTATGATATAGTGAAAAAGCTGATATTATGCACGTCTGCGGATTCTGCAAGTGGTGCCTGAGTTTTTCAGGTGGTTGTGGAAGTGAGATGCAGGCGGAAGTAAATAACCAAATGGAGGAAAATAACATGAGCGTAATTTCAATGAAACAGCTTCTGGAAGCCGGCGTACATTTCGGTCACCAGACAAGAAGATGGAACCCGAAAATGGCACCGTACATCTACACAGAGAGAAACGGTATCTACATCATCGACCTTCAGAAATCTGTAGGTAAAGTTGATGAGGCTTACAAGGCAGTTGCTGATATCGCAGCTGAGGGCGGCACAATCCTTTTCGTTGGTACAAAGAAACAGGCTCAGGATGCAATCAAGGCTGAGGCTGAGCGTTGCGGAATGTACTATGTAAACGAGAGATGGCTTGGTGGTATGCTTACAAACTTCAAGACCATCCAGTCCAGAATCGCTAGATTAAAAGCAATCGAGAAGATGTCTGAGGACGGAACTTTCGACGTTCTTCCGAAGAAGGAAGTTATCGAGTTAAAGAAAGAGTGGGAGAAGCTTGAGAAGAACCTTGGCGGTATCAAGGAAATGAAGAAGATCCCGGACGCTATCTTTATCGTAGATCCGAAGAAGGAAAGAATCTGTGTTCAGGAAGCTCACACACTTGGAATCACTCTGATCGGTATCGCTGATACAAACTGCGATCCGGAAGAACTTGACTATGTAATTCCGGGTAACGACGATGCTATCAGAGCCGTTAAGCTTATCGTTTCCAAGATGGCAGACGCTGTCATCGAGGCTAAGCAGGGCGAGGCTGAGGCAGCAGAAGCAGCTGAGGAGAACGCAGAGGCTTAAGTTGTTATAAGGAATCCGGAAGGTGCTGTCAGTGGCAGCACCTTCTTCTGAAAAGACACGTTTTATTTTGATTCTTTAATATGATTCGGAGGAAATGAAACATGGCAGCAGTTACAGCTAAAATGGTAAAAGATTTAAGAGAAATGACAGGCGCTGGAATGATGGACTGCAAGAAGGCTCTTGCAGCTACAGACGGCGACATGGACAAGGCTGTTGAGTTCTTAAGAGAAAAAGGACTTGCAGGCGCAGAGAAGAAGGCTGGACGTATCGCAGCTGAGGGTATCGTTGACACAGCTATGACAGCAGACGAGAAGAAAGCTGTTATCGTTGAGGTTAATGCTGAGACAGACTTCGTTGCAAAGAACGCAAAGTTCCAGGCATACGTTGCTCAGGTTGCAGCTCAGGCTCTTACAACAACAGCAGCAGATATGGATGCATTCATGGATGAGAAGTGGGCAGCAGACGAGAGCCTTACTGTTAAGGAAGCTCTTTCCTCCCAGATCTCCATCATCGGCGAGAACATGAGCATCCGTCGTTTCAAACAGGTTACAGAGGAGAACGGTTTCGTTGCTTCCTATATCCATGCCGGCGGAAGAATCGGTGTTCTTCTTGACGTTCAGACAGACGTTGTAAACGACGCTGTTAAAGAGATGGCTAAGAACGTCTGTATGCAGGTTGCAGCTCTTAATCCGAAATACACAAGCCGTAATGAAGTAAGCGCAGACTTCATCGAGCATGAGAAATCCATCCTTATGGCTCAGATCCAGAACGATCCGAAGGAAGCATCCAAGCCGGAGAAGGTTATCCAGGGTATGATCCAGGGACGTATCAACAAAGAGATGAAAGAGATCTGCCTCTTAGACCAGGTTTACGTAAAAGCAGAGGACGGCAAGCAGTCCGTAGCTCAGTACGTAGCTCAGGTTGCAAAAGAAAATGGCGCTAACATCGAGCTCAAGAGCTTCGTTCGTTTCGAGACTGGTGAAGGTCTTGAGAAGAAGGAAGAGAACTTCGCTGAGGAAGTTGCAAAACAGATGGGCAAATAATAAAAGTTTGTATTCCGATACAGACGTTTATAAGCCGCATGGTCCTGAAATACGGGACTGTGCGGCTTATTTTTTCCCGGACAAACTGATCCTCCCGGTTGGTGCCGAGGGAAAAAAGATAGCAGGTTTCTCCGCTCATCGTATTGTAGAGGATCATATCTTCTTTTGTATAGATCGGGTTGTCGTAGAGATCCATGTATGTATAGTCTACACGCCCGACTTCCCGTTTGTCGGAGGGACCGTGAAGCGTCCACTCCTCCCAGCTTATACTGGTATAGACACTGAATTCCCATTTTTCATTTTCTGTGTTCTCGTTTACATAAAAACTCCGATCGATACCTGGAGCAAAGCAGGCCATACCGAGTTCCTGGCTGGAGACCATGGAGATAAAAAGGAGATCCGGGTCGGCATCCGTGATGGTGATCGTTCGCCCGTCCGATCTTACGAAAGAGCCTTTCCACGGGGATGTGTTCGACAAGCGTTCCCATCCTCCGGCCTGCGCTGTGAAGCCTATTCCTGAGGAAAGTCCCAGCGTGAGAAGGATCGCACCCCATCTCTTGACCACATGACATCCTTCAACTACGCATATGATCTCAGTGCAGTCAGAGACTGGCTGTTTGCACAGAGTAAGTAAAAAAAGAAATCCGGCAACGAACGCATACGGCTTTTTAGATGATAAAGCAGCCCTCTATGGATCTGGCAGGTCCATGGAGGGCTGCTTTCATTTGTTTGTTTACAGTGGAAATGTATGCACAGATGCGGACAGTCATAGAAAGCGGTTTACTGAATTTATTCCGCCTCACGAAAAACCTGCAAAATACGAATAAAAATGAAGAAAATATCGGAAAAAATCCTTCTTGGCATACAGAAGATGTTGACTTTTTTTAAACGAAAAGAGTATGATAAGAAAAGTTAAACGGGCAATGTCTGTAAAGAGGACGCTGCCTGTTGCTATGGGGAAATAAAAAAGCTTTGCAAAGGGAAGAGAAAGGCAGATACTTTGCAAAGGAGTGAAAATAAGATGGGGATCTATCAAAAGGTGGGCAGACGCTGGATCAGTCTTCTGCTCGTATTTCTGATGGTTTTTTCGCTTGTGCCTGTGGATGAGCTGATGCAGGTTTTTGCAGCGGAAAAACCCGCCATAACAGTGGGCTGGAAACCTCAAAAGAAAGAGGTGCCTTCCGGCGAGAATGGCGAGATAACGCTAAAGGTGGAAATTGATCCGGCGCAGGTGGAAGATGTAGGATTGCAGATCCGCCTGACAGAGGAGGAGGCAGCGGCATTCGTCGAGTTCACGAAGAATGAGGACGGAGTTCTGACCTATGAACATGGAGATCATGTGTGGACACTGGAAAAAGAACCGGAAGGGGACTGGAATTTCTGGCTCCTCTCCCTGAAGGGAACAGTTGAAAGCCACACATTGGAGGAAAAATTTACAGTCTGCATGCCGAAATCAGCAGATGATCAGACGATCGATGTGGATTCAGAGACAGATGTGATCCTTTCCTACAATGGAAAGAGCGACAGCCGGTATACAGATTCAGATCCGGTGAAGAGCACAGCGTCCAATTCCTCTGCATCGGGAAATACGAAAAACATCATGACGGATGAGAATGGGATCAAGATCAGTATCGAGACGGTACCGATCCGTTTTCTTGCGGTAGAATTGACGGAAACTGCAGTGCCGGAAGTCAGTGCTGCGCAGGAGAAACTCGCTTGTGTGGACGGAGTCGAAAATCCGGATGCAGTCTTTGAAATGAAGCTGCCGGATGCCGGCCTTACGTATCATGCGTCCGTGACATTGAATGGAGATCTTTCCTTCCCAAAGGCTGCGGCGACATCCAGCAATGCACTTTACAGAGATGACAGTGGGAAAAAACTGGCAGAGATCGTGGGACTTTCTTCGGAAATGAAGGTGACAGAGTTTTCTGCAGATGGAGATACACTGAAGTTCCGGATCGTTCCGGTCTCAGACACAGCGGATAAGTCTGTGGAGAGCGATGAAACCGGAGATGACGATTCAATCGCGGTTGTGAAAAAGACGGTCGATTTTCAGCTGAAGATCGATCCGGACAGTCTGGTCTGGGCAAAAAAGCAGGAGAAGCAGGGAATTCTGGAACTGCTTACGGGGAATGAAAAAGAACGTCTCCGGGCAACGGAAGATGCAGAAGTGTTAAAGGGAAGCATCACGCTCCGCTCCGGTGCGGAAGGCGGAGCAGACGCAGAGGCTGTGATCCAGATTTCGAGAGCTGCCGGAGGGGGTGTGACCGTTCTCCGGAGACAGGCTGTGCTCGGTCCGCAGACGGTATTCTGGATCGACAACGGAAATAACGATGAAGGAATCCGGCCTTCGGAAATCATGCCGGAACTCTCCTATAAATTGGTTGCGCAGGATGCGGACTGGGGAGACGGCGACGGAACAAAACTGGAGCCGGGGGCATCTCTTGCGGGTGTCGGACTGACAGAAATGCCGCAGCCTGCAATCACAAAAAATGAAGGGAACAGCACCTGGCAGATTTCATACAGCAGTCTTCCGAGCACGGTTGTGAAAAACGGAAGCGAATACCGGGTACTCTGGAAATGGTCGCAGCCTGCCGTTGACGGATATGGACGGAAGGAAATCAATGACGACAATATTGGTGAGTATAAGGGGACCGTTGATCAGTGCGGATGGTACTATCTGATCCGCAGGACCGTCATATTGAAGACGGATATCCGCCAGGGATATACCGATTATTACGATATCACAAAGGATGAAGCGGCAAGATACTTTAAACTGTGCATTTATCAAGTGACTTCCGGAGGTCAGGTGAGTGAAAATCCGGTAGAAGTCGTAAGGATTGACGACCTTTTGGAGAACGGAACTCTGAAACTGATCGGAGACAGGAATGCAAAAGGTGACGGAGAATATGTGATCGATATGGGCTGGCGGTATAACCTGGATGGGAATCCATTTGTGTATACGATCGAGTGGGCCGGAGATACCGACGAGAACGGAAACCCGTTAAACCGTTTCCGTGTGGATGGCATGGAAGAGGGAGACTATATCCAGATCTCCTACGACAACTCTGCAACTGTGGGATATCAGGAGCGGACCGACAGGCTTTACAGCGGAGGAACCCTGGTCCTGACACTTACCGGAACGAGAGGATACGAGGCGACAAAGATCTGGTCGGAAAATCGTACGGATGTCTCGGAGGACGAGAGACCGGAGGGAGAGTTTGAACTCTGGCGTTATCCGCAAAGACATGAAGACTACACGAAAGCAGCTCCGGTGTATAGGGAAGACGGAAAGATAATGAGCCTGCCTCTGGACCGACATCCGGAAAATAATACCCAGAAGATTCGGTTCGGCTATGGGAAAAATGATAAAAAGACACTTCCGAAGTATGATACGGACGGATATGCTTATGCGTATGTTACAAAAGAATATTTCACAAATGATGACAGCAGAGGCTATGAACAGCTGTTCGGAGCGTACAATGACCAGACTGGTTATTATGACGACGTATTTATCAAGGGAGACGGAACGAGGGTAAGCACGGAAAACAAAGACGGAAAACGTGCAGATGTCAATAACATTTATCTCTACGATGGAGGAACGCTCTATAACCGTAAAATCGATACTGTCACAATGCCAGTATCCAAAACATGGGAAGCGGCCGCATTCCAGGAAAACCTCCAGGACGTAAAGGTAACGTTTGGACTGCAGTCCAGGATCAAAGAGCAGAAAGACCCGGATGGAAATACGGTGACGCCTGCCGGAGCGTGGACGGAAGTTCCGGGAGAGGAGCTGTCACTGGACGGTTTCAATGCGGTCAATGTCACCAGAAGCGGAAGCAGAACTATGCCGAAATATGATATTTACGGAAATGAGCTGGAGTACCGCTTTGTGGAGCGGGAGATCACCCAGAATGGAATCAGACGGGAGATCGAATATCCGGAAGGCTCTGAAAACGGAACGTTTACCCTCACTCAGAATGGCCGCCAGGTGGCATATGAGTCGATCTGTGAGACTGCAAGTGCTTCCGATGCGGAAAACAGAACGGTGATCGTAAACCGGATCAAGGATACGGTCGACTACGATGTTGTCAAGAACTGGGAGGGAAATCCACCCGCGGGCGCAACCTTGAAATTCCGCCTGTATCGTCTCTACAGCGGAACATCGGTTGCAGATATGATAGCGGGAAAAGCTTACCTGACATTTGAAGTGACCGAAAACGGCGGGAGGATCACGGATTTTCCGACCGATGAGGGCAGTGAAAATATCGGGATCTGTGTGCCGGAACAGGCGGACCCGTCTGCATGGAGTCATGTGCGGATCTACGGTCTTCCGGAATTTGACCGTTCCGGACATCAGTATGAATATATGCTGATTGAGGAAGAGTCGAATGGATATCACGCAGCGGACATCCGGACGAAAAAGGTCAACGGAAACCTGGATTATAGAAGTACGCTGACAAATGCGGTGGGAACAGGAAATAATAACCGCATCCTCGTCATGAAAGAATGGCTGGACGACGGAGATATCCAGCACCGGAGAAATGTTGCGGTGCAGGCATACCGGAAGGGAACCAGGGAATCGGTGGGATCACCTGTCATCCTCGGACCGGGATCTATCTGGTATACCTATGTGGATCTGGGAACAGTCCCTGCAGATGAGGTCTACATTCTGGAAACAGAGATTCACGGAACGGATAGCGAAAAGCCGCGGTTTACAGTGACAAACCCACAGAAGATCTTAAGTGTTTCCAATTACGACGGAGCTTACGGGAGTGTGGACCTGAAGCACCACCGCTATGAAGTCTCCTATGAAAAGACAGCGATTGGAAAGGATCCAGTATTTGTTGTGAAGAACCGCCGTATCGCTCAAATTGATATTGATGTGGAAAAACGCTGGAATGATGGAAGCGGTGCGCTCCGAGATGCAATGAAAAAAGCACTGGATACATACAATGCCCAGCATACAGATGCTCCGCTGGAACTGTCCATGTATCTTGACTTTGATGATCCGGCCGGAACCGCTTCCGGTGGGCTGATCACGAGAAATGCGGGAGATACGGGAGATACGATCCTGGTGGATGGACACAACTTCGAAAAGATCTACGACGACTCAGATCACCAGAAATTGGCAAAATCTGTCCAGACGATGTCGCTGGAGAGCCATCAGAATGACGGTTCTGTGATAAGAAGTGACCACTATGCATTTTATGGGGTTCCAAAGTACAATGCAAAAGGGCAGGTTATCCGGTATCAGGTAAAAGAAGCGTGGGTGACAAAGGGAACGAAAAAGGGAACTCCGGTATACCGGAAGGTTTCAGATGTAAAGTCGATCCTTGAGACGATCCCGGCTCAGAATCCTGTTACCGGTGTGATAGAATCCAATTTGTGGGATCTCTGGAGTACATATCTCCGGACCACTTCGGAAACATATACGGTTGCGCTGGATGCACCGGAAAATCAGGAGGTTACGCGCAATGACCATCAGGTTGTCACCGTTAGCAACAGCCTTTCCGGAGTCAAGACGGTTCATTGGAAAAAACAATGGAATGATGCATATTCCAGAAAACAGAATACCCGCCCGGATATTTATCTGACGATCTTAAAACGTGAAGCGGATGCAGACGGAAATCTGAAAAAGGAACTGAGCCCGTCTGATGTCGTGGTAAAGGATTACCGGTGGGTCAAGACCGATCAGGATTCAGATGAACAGCATTGGACTGCAACAATCAGGAATCTTCCAAAGTACAATGCACAAGGATACGAGATCTATTATTATGCGTTCGAGCGGACGGAGGTAGATTCCAATGCGCTCGATTATGCGATCGCGGAATATGCGGTTCCGAGCGCGAGCAATGCGGACAAGACCGATATCATCGGAACATCAGGAGGAGTCGGAAAACCGGGGGATACGAGCTTTGCAGAGTATGATCCAACGGAGAAAAATGTCGTGTTGAACCCGATCGACCAGTCCGGAAGTGACGGACTTCCGGATTATGCGGGAAAGTATGCCCTGATCGAGAACGGAACGATCATCAACTCACTCTTAAAAGATGCGAGAATTCTCGGATCCAAGAGCTATAAGAGCCTGCCAAACAATTATCCGGCAAAAGATTATCCGGAGATCACATTTGTGCTTGACCGATATCTTGGAACTCCGGGGCAGGATGGAGTCCTTGATCGGGCGGAAATTTCAGAATTGACCGTCAAAGACTGGACAACCATCACAAAAAACGCAGACGGTTCCTATCCGATCGAGATCAGCAGAATCGGAAAATATGTGTATCAGCTTGCTGCTGACGGAAACACAGGAGAAACTGTTCCGGTTTCTGAAGACCAGACTCCGGGAAAAGGGGAGGAACTCCCGCGTTACGATGAAAACGGAGAGAGATATACCTACATTTTGCGAGAGAAGAGTGTGAAAGGTGCCGACGGAAAGGAGTTGCTTGCCGGGGCTGCAGACGCAGCAGTCGGAGGAATGGGGCTCTATGTCAGAGATGACAACGGCAGCGCGACAGCTTCCCAAGTGATCACGAATACCTACGAGGGTCCGAAGGGAAAACTGAAGGTCCGGAAACTCATGGAACTTTCCAAAAATGGGGCTAAGGTGACATTCCCGGCCGTGAAGTTTGAGCTGACAAGATCCTATACATCCTATGCGGATGGAACACCGAAGGTCGTGGAGGATACAGGGTTTGCGAAACAGGTGAAGATCCTTTCTTCCGCGGAGGTTCAGGCTGCCTATGAGGCTGCCGGGGCGCAGGCGGGAGCTCAGGTTTCCCTGGAATGTGTCTTCGACAACCTGGATCTTTATGCGCCGAACGGAACGGACTATCTGTACACGGTGACGGAGCTCAAGGACGGATTCCTGGAAGGCTTTGACACCTGGGCAGTAAAGGGGGATTATACTTCCTTTGACCAGGTTGCGACTGCCTCGAACGCAGGGACCAAGGTGGAGCATGTAACAGCGACCGCCTCCAATGCGTCAGGAGGAGATGGGATGACCACAGAGTCTCTGGCGGCAAAAGTCGGACAGGTGATCTCAGGACTTTTCGGACGCAGCAGTGCAGGAAACACAGAAATTCCGGCAGCAGCAACGTTTGCAAACCGGAAATGGAACACGCCTCAGGAGGATGGAAAGGACAAGGTACAGCTTGTCTTAACAAAAAACTGGGCTGACTTCAACAATCGATTCGGGACAAGACCGGATACGCTGAATCTTACACTGAAGCGAAGAGCGGATGCACAGCCTGGACAGTCGAATGCGATCGACTGGACAACGGTGACGGACAGTACGCCGACGGAAAATAAGTCTGTGACCAACCAGTGGAAGTACAACTGGAGCGGACTCGACCGTTACGCGCCGAACGGGATGCCGTGGATCTACCGCGTCAGCGAGGAAAAACCAGCGGCTTATCAGGCGTCAGGAAACGGCAGTGTCCAGTTTGGCAGCACGGGAAATCCGTCCCAGACAGCGGAGATCACGAACTCCTTACAGACGACTGCAAAATTCACGAAGCAGTGGACGGACAAGGCAGGAAAAACTGTGACGAACGACTATCTCGGATATGACCTGAAAGCTTCCTTTAAGCTGCAGGCGGCGACATCCAGTGATGCTTCGTTTGATGCCGGAAGCGCTTCCTGGATGGATGCGGACGCTCTGTTTACGGATGAAAATGCGAAATCAGCGATCCTCAATGCAAACGGAGAAAATTCGTCTGCATACTGGAGCGAGCGGATCGCAGCACCGTCACTTACAGGAAAGATCAATGCTGCTGTATGGAAAAACGGGAAAACGGTAAAGCTCCCGGCGGCCATGAAAGAAAATAGCACACTGGTTTATCTGCATTACCGGTATGTGGAGACAGGTGTGAGCTATACAGTTCCCGGTGAGACACCGGACACAGCTATGCAGACAGTGACCAGACAGGCAGACGGCCGTTATCAGATTACCGGAACCGGTCTTTTACAGTCTGTCACAGATACGGTGACATCCGGAACGAGTACGATCACAAACCGGACAAACCTGAAGGACTTCTCAGTTTCCAAGGTATGGAGTGACAATGACAATGCCTACGGAACGAGATCGGTACAGACACAGATGATCCTGTTCTTCCGGGCGGTGGAAAACGAAGACTGGAAGCCCTTTACGATCAGTGGAAATCCGGTCATTGTGACACTTTCGGAGAGTAATGGCTGGAGCACATCGATCTCCGGTCTCCCGGGTGAGTACGAGTACCGGATGCGGGAACTTCCACTGACCGGGTGGGATGGATCGACCTGGATTGATGACGGAGGAACCTTCACAGGCGGAATGGATTACCAGGTCAGCTACAATGATCAGGCGGATTCAACGACGGTGACAAACACGCTGAAAACGAATCCGGATCCGGATGACGGGGCCAAGAAGATCACTCTCTATGTAGAGAAAACGTGGGGAGGAACAGAAAATGCTCCGATCACCCTGAAACTCCAGTACCAGGTTGCAGAAGACAACGAAGATCATCAGCTCCACGAGGACAAGTGGGCAGATGTCGGGACAAAGACGTATGCGATGGATGGAACAGCGGATGCGTCCGGCAACGGAGCATACTGGGAGTTTGATTCCTGGAAGTTTAAGATCACGAATCTTCCGGCGTTCCGGGTCGGAAAGGCAATCTCTTACCGCGTCATCGAAGTCGTGCCGGATGGGTTCGTCCAGATAGCACAGACGGAAAGGACGATCACGGATACAGAATTTGATCCAGCCGGAACCAGACAGACTGCATCCCTGTTTACCTTTGTAAACGTAAAGAAAAATTCCTTCAAAGTGACGAAAAAATGGGTTGGACCGAGTCCAAGTGCCGCTGAGGTCACCGTGAGTCTCTACAGGAAATACCGGAAAGCCGGGGAGAACGAAACGGAGGAACCGGTGGATGGAACAACGGTCCAGCTGAACGAGGCAAACCACTTTGAGGCGGAGTGGAAGGATCTTCCGGAAACTTCCGCTGATGGTGATGTTTACAGCTACTATGCGAAAGAAGTAAATGATCCGGCTGTGACAGGATACCGCGCAGAGTACGGCGCAGTGGAAGCTGCGGCGGACGGAACATGGAAGCAGACGATCTACAACATTCCGCTGACATCTGTTTCAGGCACAAAGGTCTGGAAGGATGAGAAGAATGTGGATGGTCTGCGTCCGGGTACAGTCGGTCTGATCCTGGAGCGCAGTACCGATTCGAATGCATGGAAAAAAGTGGACATCGATGCGGACGGTTCGACTGTGTCCCTGACATGGGACCAGACGACGGATCCGGATCAATGGACCTACCGGTTTGACGGACTCGACCTTTATTCCATAGCAGGAGAGAAGTATCAGTACCGTGTGACTGAGGAGCCGGTGACAGGCTACCATGCAGTCTATACGGGAAGCAATGCGCTTTATGCGGGAGACCGTGATACGATCATCAATACGAAGATCGGAGAGCACACCTTTGTGTTTGATAAGGTCTGGACTGACGCCGGAACGTCACAGAGACCGGAACAGATCATGGTCAGATTGTGCCGGAAGACGGCAGAAACGTCACAGGAAACGGTTGACGGAGTGGCGCCGGTGATTGTCAAGAACGGTGATCTCTGGACATATACCTACGAGGATCTTCCATCCTATGATGCGGATGGACGGGCATATACCTACTGGGTAACCGAGGATCCGGTAAATGGATATGACACTGTTTACTCTTCTGATGATCGTGCCGAAAACGGCGGCAGGATCACCAATGTGGCCCGCGGCGGTCTTGCCGTGAAAAAAACGGTATCCGGAAACCGCGGAGAGCGGAACAGGAAATTCCTGTTCACGATCACACTGTCAGGTGTATCACAGACGGGAATCGATGCTGCAACATTCACGGATGGGAATTTCGAGAACGGAGTTTCAGAGATTTCCTTAAAGGACGGGGAAGAGTACCGGTTTGAGGAGATCCCGGCAGGATTTTCCTACACAGTGACCGAGGCAGATGACGCTTTGCGGGACGGATATACGGTTACAGCGACCGGAACATCAGGAACGATCCCGGCGGGAGATACGGCGGAAGCTGCGTTTGAGAACCGGAAAAATGAAGATCCGACGGTTCCGACACAGCCGACGACACCGACAGATCCGTCCGGTCCGACAACACCTGTCACTCCGACGAGACCGTGGCATCATGATTCCGATGACCCGGAGGAGACGGATCCGACGAAACGTCCTCCGAAGATGCCGACCGGGCAGTCAACGGAGATTGTGACAGAGACAGATCCGGCAGGTACGACCTCACCGGATGAGACTTTGGAAAGCCGGACGGAAACAACCTCTTCGGAGACCGAAACCAATATCGAAGAAACTACCACGGCGGAAACCGTGACAGAATCCGGCACAGAGCCGGATCATGATGACAGGGATAACCCGAAAACCGGGGATTCCACCCATACCTGGATATGGGCGGTTCTCATGATCCTCTCCGCATTCGGTGCGATCATGCTGCACAGGGTGAAGAAAGATGACGAGAACGAAGAACATATGAAGTAGTAGAAAATGAAAAAGCTCCTTCGGACTGCAGAGAGATTCTGGCGGTCCGGGGGAGCTTTTTTGTAGGAAGTTCCTTTGGAATGTGTCGAGGCATATTCTTTTTATTTGGAATATTTTCGCTCGTATGGTATACTGGACACAGCAGTCTGCACTCTTACTGGGAGTGAGAGAAAGGGATGAATCGACATTATGAATAAACAGCAGCTCGCCCAGAAAATCTGGGCTTCCGCGAACCAGATGCGGTCAAAGATCGAGGCCGGAGAATATAAGGATTTTATCCTCGGTTTTATTTTTTATAAATATCTTTCCGATAAAGAAGTCCAGTTCTTAAAGGAAAACGATTGTGATGACGAATATTTAAAAACATTGTCGGAGGATGATCCGGAGACGGTGGAATGGGTACAGGAGAATATTGGATATTTTATCTCATATGAAAACCTTTTTTCCACATGGCTGAGTATCTGAAAGCGGAGGCAGATGCTCTGAAGGCACTGGAAGACAGCCTTGCTGAGATCCCGGGCGAGTACGAGGCACTTCTTGAGGAGCTGACGGAGGAGGACAAGGAAACATTTAACAAGAATCAGCAAGAATTCTCCCACCTCTATAGGTGGTGAGATGAATTTCTATCTCTTGCATAGTGCCATAGTTGGCATGTAAATATCA
>ERZ1106950.626-NODE-626-length-31970-cov-11.158076_pt1 | contig 31970 bp, 32 predicted proteins | sample MGYA00403675_ERZ1106950 | MGnify/ENA primary metagenome ERZ1106950 (study PRJEB35170, sample SAMEA104062410) | human gut metagenome | biome: human gut; feature: human-associated habitat; material: faeces | place: Denmark | collected 2012-06-13 ... | reverse complement strand
CGGAGGAAGACAACCAGCTTCAGAAGGCAGTCCAGGTATTGAAGGAAAACAAATAGACAGTATGGAAGGGGCTCCGGTCATGGCAGATCATGACCGGGGCTTTCGTACTGTCTGCGTACCCTGCCAAGCTGTTGCCGCCTCAGCGGCAAGATGGTAGTGGTTTCCTCCGCCCGATCTAAGATGGGCATGGCCGGCTATACAGGCTATTGCGCTTCCAAGGGGGCCTGCGACCTGATGATTCAGTCCCTGGCCTGCGACCTGTCGGCAAAATACAATATCAATGTAAACACCATCAATCCCACCGTGTTCCGCTCAGAGCTTACAGAATGGATGTTTGATACGGAATCCGAGGTTTACAGGAACTTCCTGAAGCGCCTTCCAATCGGACGGCTGGGTGAGCCATCGGATTTTGTGGGGATGGCAGTGTTCCTGGCGGCGCCGGCATCGGACTTCCTTACAGGAGGAAATTACGATGCCACAGGCGGCTACTGGGCCTGCTAGAGCTGCGGCGCGGAGCAAAATTAAGAAGAAACGCTTCCAGCATCAATGACGGGGCCGCGGCTGTTGTGGTGATGAGCGAGGAAAAGGCAGAGGAGCTGGGCGTGAAGCCCATGGCGTACTGGCGAGCAGGCACCCTGTCGGGGGTGGCGCCGGAGATTATGGGCGTCGGGCCTGTGGCTGCCACCAAAAAGGTATTGGAGGAAACAGGGATGGGGATTGAGGCATTTGACCTGATTGAGGCAAATGAAGCCTTTGCCGCCCAGCTGCCGCATTCTGGTGACCCTGCTCCATGAGATGGAGAAAAGAAATGCAAAAAGGGGCCTTGCCACCCTTTGCATCGGAGGCGGCATGGGCTGCGCGGCCATTGTAGAAAGGCAATTGCAATATAACCGGGGTTTTGGCGGCTGTCCTGCCTGTCTGTGGACGAGAGCAGGATGGCCGTTGCCATATCCTGCCGGAATTAATAAGACAGATACAGAATGTGAAAGCTGGATAAGTATTTTTTCTGCCGGCAGGTATAACCTGCGGGCAGTTTTTTTGAGCTGACAGCAGGGGTGCTTTATTCGACGGAAGTTCTTTCTTCCATATGCAGGTGCTTATTGGTCTTTACCACATATGTGATGGAGTCGCAGCGGATCAGAGTAGAGGAATGGTGAATAGGAAGACCATTCTGATCATAAGCTGTTTTTTCGATATAGAAAAGAGGATCTCCGATCACACACTTTAGCAGCGCGGCATTAGCGCCATCTGCGGAGATTCCGTTGATCTCCATGGTGGATGATGTAATTTCCACCCCATAGTCTTCTTTAAAAATATGGTAGAGTGGCTTTCCGGTAACGGCTTTTTGTATAAAGTCGGGGAATCTTTCTTCCGAAACATAGATGGCATCGGTTCCGATTGGCCTGGAATCCGCCCACATCAGGCGTTCTACACAGAAGAGCGGGTTGCCTTCTTCAATCTCCAGACACTCTGACAATTTGGAATCAGAGGGTATGCTTTTGGCTGCCAATACGTTTTGTTTAGCAGAGTGTCCCATGGACGAGAGGGAATCGGCAAAGCCCTTGGATTCGGAAAGGTTCACTTTATCTTTTCGGGGAAGGACAAAGGTGCCCTTTCCCTGAACTTTCTGTACCATCCCATCCCGGGAAAGCTTTTCCATGGCCTTTCGTATGGTGATTTTGCTTACATTGTATTTCTGGCTGAGTTCCACCTCTGTGGGAAGCTTGTCGCCGTCTTTATAGACGTGGGACTGGATATCGTTTCGGATGGCGGCGTCAATCTGAAGATACAGAGGTTTTGCGCTTTTTGAATTCATAGTCAGGAATCTCCTTTGGGTTTTTATTATATCACATATTACCATGATAAGCAATTTTGTAATTTTATTGTTTTTTTATCAGAAAGGGCTTGCTTTTATAGTAATATATAACTATAATAAGATACATAAAGTTATATAATGATATATAATTAATAATCGGAAAGGAGATAAGATATGAGAAAAGAGCATTTTGACCAGATTAGCCGTGCGGTAGAGGCACTGAAGAAGAAAGGTGGAGTAAATGTTTGCTATTTTGTAGCCTGCGGGGGTTCACAGGCAGTTTTAATGGCGGGGCAATACATATTTGACAAGGAGACCAGGGTGCCCAGCCATGTGTACACGTCCAACGAATTTGTGTATGATACGCCGGTGAGTCTGAATGAAAATTCTCTGGTTATTTCCTGTTCACATTCTGGAAATACACCGGAGACGGTGGAGGCTACTAGATTGGCCAGAGAGAAAGGGGCAATGACCATCGCTTTGTCGAATTCGGAAGAGTCGGAACTTTGGAATGCGGCGGAGTATCCGGTTCACTATGACTGGGGAAAGGAGGTCAGTGACAGTGATAAAAATAAGGGGATTCTGTATGGATTGCTGTTCAGTCTTTTAAAGGTTCTTGAGCCGAAGGAAAAGTGGGATGTATGTCTGAGAGAGCTGGATAAGCTCACGGAGCTTTCTGAGAAGGCCAAGACACAGTATCAGGAACAGGCCAAGCAGTGGGCAAAGGAGAATAAGCGTGAGAAGCTGATCTACACCATCGGCAGTGGGATAAATTACGGAGAGGTATATTCTACAGCTATGTGCTGGTTTATGGAAATGCAGTGGATTCATTCCGGGTGCATCCACTCAGGCGACTATTTTCACGGACCCTTTGAAGTAACAGATTACGATGTTCCCTTCCTTCTGGTGAAGAGCATCGGCAATACCCGTTTTTTGGATCAGAGGGTAGAGAATTTCAGCACCAAGTACAGCAGAAAAATGCTGATCCTGGATCAGAAGGAGCTGCCTCTGGACAACGTGGCCGGGGAGGCAAAGCCTTATCTGGCTGCGATCCTGTCTGGCGTGGTTATCCGGGTGTTTGTGGAGGCTATTGCCTTTGAGAGAGGACATTCTCTGGATGTACGCCGCTATATGTGGCATATGGAATATTAATAGATGTGAAATGCGCTGTATAGGAATGGAGAAGCTAAAAACAGAGCTTCGTCTGAAGCCGGGGGAGGCGGAGCTGCCGGGGCCGGACGAGAGGGGCAAAGCGGAGTGTATTTTGAATTCTTTGTTCCGGATTTAGTGAGGTGAAGTATGGAAGAAAGGGATTTTGGCGTATTGTTGCTCACCCATGGCGAGCTGGCAAAAGGCTACGAGAGTGCTCTGAAGCTGGCTTTGAACATGGAAGAATCACAGCTTGATATATTATGTCTGAAGGCGGGAGAAGGACTGGACGAGTTTGGAGACAGAATTGAGGCTGTGCTTGATGAAAAATATAGGGATGAATGTGTGGTCATTCTGTTGGATTTGCCGGGAGGAACACCGGCTAATATTGCTCTTCGGTTTATGTCTGAGTCCAGAAAGCTAATTGCAGGGATTAATCTGGTGATTGCGCTGGAGGTTATGATTGAGAAATTGAACCATACATTATGGAAAGACCTGAACCTGGATAGAATTGTAGAGGATGGAAAGAACAGCATTGTTTACTACAACAGGCTAGTGAAGGAGGGATAAATTATTATGATAAAGCTGGTGCGTGTAGACCACAGACTGCTTCATGGACAGGTGGTGTTTTCCTGGACCAGGCAGATGGATATTAATCATATTATTGTAGCGGATGATAAGGTGCCCAACGATCCCATTGGAAAGATGGCTCTGTCCATTGCCAAACCGGTGGGCTGTACGCTGGATATCATCCCTTTTTCCCAGTTGGCGCAGGCAGTGGAACAGAACAAAAATAAAAATATCATGATTATCGTAAAGGGGCCCCAGGAAGCCAGGATGCTTTGTGAGATTCTTCCTGAGGTAAAGGAGATTAACTATGGAGGCGTGGCGAAAAAACAGGACTCCAGGGAATATGGAAAGGCGGTATATCTGAATGAAGAGGAGCTGAAGGAGACCAGAGAGATTCTGGCCAGGGGAGTACGGATCTACATTCAGCAGGTGCCCACCGCTTCTGTGGAGCATCCTGATTTTTCTAAATAGGCTGCGTTTGTTATGGAAGGAGGATAATCGTGTTAGTAAAGTCAATCTTGTTAGGGCTGGTTGGAGTGATCGGCGTGATCGACTCGCGGCTGATTGGACGTCAGAATATCGGCCGCCCTCTTATCTTAAGTACTTTGTCCGGTCTTGTTCTGGGCGATTTGAGGATGGGAATCACCCTGGGAGCAAGTCTGGAGCTGATATCAATGGGGTTTGTGGCAATCGGAGCGGCGGGACCGCCAAATATGCAGTTTGGCAGCATTATTGCCACGGCATTTGTTTGCTTGTCTGGAGCTTCTACGGAGGCGGCTTTGACGATTGCCATCCCGGTGGCTGTAATCGGAGAGTTCATGAGCGCGATCATGCGTATCGTCGTTGCCCAGTTTTCTCATGTGGCAGATGCAGCGATCGAAGGAGGCGATTACCGCAGGGCAAAAAATATTCATATCTGGTGGTCCTTCATATTGAATGCGCTGATTTATTTTATTCCCATTTTCCTTACAGTTTATCTGGGTACGGGAATTGTGGAGGTAATTGTGAATGCCATTCCGGAGGTAATCTCAAATGGACTGACGGTGGCCGGAAATCTGCTTTCTGCTCTGGGTTTTGCTATGCTTTTGAGCACCATGATCTCTAAGAAGCTGTTCCCCTATTTCCTGTTCGGTTTTTTGGTGGTGGCTTATTCCGGCCTGGATTTAATCGGACTGACGATGTTTGCATGTATTCTGGCCTTTATCTTAGATAAGGTTTCTTATGGCAGAAGGGAGGGAGCGCAGAATGGATTATAATGAGCAGGCGCATCAGGACGCGCTGATCACCAAAAAGGATCTGCGAAGCTTGTATCTACGTTCCTGGACCATCATGTGCTCCTGGAATTATGAGCGGCAGATGCATATGGGATTTATGTTCGGCATGGCTCCGATTTTGGACAAGCTGTACAAAAATAAGCCGGAAGAAAAGAAAGCGGCTTACCGCCGCCATATGGAGTTTTTTAACTGTACTCCGCAAATGACCGGCTTTATCATGGGACTGGCGGCTTCCATGGAGGAGCAGAATGTGAAATCGGAGGACGGTACTTTCCAGGCGGATTCCATTTCCATGGTAAAAACCAGTTTGATGGGACCGTTTTCAGGAATTGGTGACAGCTTTTTTCAGGGGACTTTAAGAATCATTACCTTTGGAATCGGCCTGTCATTTGCGCGGCAGGGAAGTGTTCTGGGACCGATCCTGGCGGTGCTGCTGTTTGCGATCCCGTCAATTTTGTTGGGTTACTACGGAACGGTTCTGGGATATGAGTCGGGTAATAAATATCTGGCAAAGCTGTATCAGGAAGGGATTATGGATCGGGTGATGCAGTTTGCGTCCATCGTCGGTCTGGCAGTTGTGGGAGGAATGGTGGCCAGCATGGTGAGCATCACAACTCCGCTGACCTTTACCACAGGCGGTACTGAGCTTGTACTTCAGGATATGCTAGATTCCATAATCCCCAAGCTGCTGCCTCTTGCATTTACTCTGGGTATCTACGGACTGATTCAGAAAAAAGTCAATACCAATGTGCTTCTTCTTGGCATTGTTATCTGCGGTATCATCCTGGGAGCCCTAGGAATACTTTAAAAAATGAGGGCGCTACAAATACGCAGTTATATGGCTGCAGACGGAGGCACGGTAGCTGCTGCTTGCGACGGCCGGGCAAAGTAATAAATGCAATAGATTGCGGCGAAAGACCAGAGGGAGCAGACCCATCCGGTGAAAAGGGGGAACGCTGACTGGTCACCCTTTATGTGGACAAGAGCAGCCGCCATGCGGGTCTATGCCCACAACCAGCCGCTCTATAAGGCTGAGGATTGGGTGACGGGAACGGAGGAAGATACAGTACAGGCGTGTTACTGTATGCAGAACATGGCTTAGACAGTATTGAGAGGACAGCACCATGCAGGGTGGCTGTCCTTTTGCGGCTTTAGGCAGGAGGAATGGAGGGAGACAGGAGATGTTAAAGAGAAACCCGGTTTTAGAGTATGGATGTATGCTGGCGGGCACCCTTTTGATTGGAATCGCTATCAAAAATATATATGATCCGGTAAGTATGGTAACGGGGGGAGTGTCGGGCATTGCCATTATCATAAAAGAACTGTGGGGCGTGCCTTTGTGGCTGACCAATACCATATTGAATATTCCGTTGTTTACAGCAGCTGCCTTTATGATGGGATGGAAATTTATCAAGCGCACGCTGTTATCCACAGTGCTGCTGTCCGTAGCTTTGTATCTGCTGCCGGAGGCTTCCTTTTTGGGAGAAGATCGTTTGCTGGCCGCTCTGTTTGGAGGAATCCTAAGCGGCATGGGTATGGGACTGGTGCTTTTTTCCGGCTGCACTACAGGAGGAACGGATATGCTGGCCGCACTGATTAAAAAGAAGCTGAAATATTATACAATGGCCCAGATCATACAGGTACTGGACGGTATGATTGTTCTGGCAGGGGCTTCTGTATTTGGCGTTCCCATTGCCCTCTATGCGCTGATTGCTATTTTTTGCGCGGCAAAGGTGACGGACGGTATGATTGAGGGACTTAAGTTTTCGAAACAGGCGTATATTATATCCGATCATTTTCAGGAAATAGCAGATGCGATTATGAAGGGGATGAGAAGAGGCGTTACCAGCCTGGAGGCCAGAGGAATGTATTCCAACCAGGAGAAAAAAATGCTGTTCTGTGTAGTTTCCAGAAAGGAGATTGTTACTTTGAGGGAAATTGTGGCTGAGTTTGACAGGAATGCTTTTTTGATTGTCAGCGATGCAAGAGAGGTGTTTGGGGAAGGATTTATTGAACATTGAAAGGATTAACACTGGAATCAATAAAGCGTTCCTCCTGCGAAAATAATTGCAATACTGGAATATCATTTCTTGAAACAAGGTACTTTATATGTTAAAATGGGGAAAGAATTTACGCGAATTGCAAAATATTCTTAACAAAGGAGAACATTATGATAAGCCTGTTAATTGAAAAGATAAAGAAAACCAATGCCCCAATCTGCGTAGGACTGGACCCCATGCTGTCCTATGTGCCGGAACATGTGGTAAAGAAATCCCTGGATGCATATGGGGAGACACTGGAGGGGGCTGCCGATGCCATCTGGCAGTTTAATAAGGAAATCATTGACCATACATTTGACCTGATTCCGGCTGTAAAGCCGCAGATTGCCATGTACGAGCAGTTTGGCATTGAAGGACTGATTGTATATAAGAAGACGGTGGATTACTGTCATGAAAAAGGGCTGATTGTCATTGGCGATGCAAAAAGGGGCGATATCGGCTCCACATCCGCTGCCTATGCCACAGGCCATCTCGGCAGGGTGCAGGTGGGAAGTAAATCCTTAAGCGGATTCAATGTGGACATACTCACTGTAAACCCATATCTGGGAACAGACGGCGTGAAGCCATTTGTGGATGTATGCAAGAGCGAGGACAAGGGCCTCTTTGTCCTGGTCAAGACCTCTAACCCTTCCAGCGGTGAATTCCAGGACCGCCTTATTGACGGAAAGCCCCTATACGAGTGGGTGGCTGCCAAGGTGGAAGAGTGGGGAGCCGACTGCATGGACGGGGAATACAGCAATGTGGGAGCCGTGGTAGGAGCCACCTATCCTGAGATGAGTAAGATTCTGAGAAAGCTCATGCCCCGCACCTATTTTCTGGTACCCGGATACGGGGCTCAGGGAGGAACAGCCGCTGACCTTAAGGATTGTTTCAACCAGGACGGACTCGGAGCCATTGTCAATTCCTCCAGAGGAATCATTGCAGCCTATAAACAGGAGAAGTATAAGAACTTTGGGCCGGAGCATTTCGGCGAGGCATCTAGACAGGCAGTGATTGACATGGTTGCTGATATCAGCAGCGTACTGTAAGAGACAGGAGAATCATGTTATGGCAAAGGTAAAAATGACAGCAGCCATCACGTTCCAGGAACAGCTGGCTGCCGATATATACGATATGAGGATAAAAGCGCCTGAGATAGCGGAGACAGCGGTTCCGGGCCAGTTTGTATCCCTTTATTCCCAAGACGGGGCAAGGCTTCTTCCGCGCCCCATCAGCCTGTGCGGCATTGATAAGGAAAAGGGGGAACTGAGGCTGGTATACCGCATTGCAGGGGAAGGGACAAAGGAGTTTTCTGAACTGGCGGAAGGCGATACCATTGATGTCCTGGGACCTCTGGGCAATGGATTCCCCTTAAAAGCCGGCAAAAAGGCATTTCTGATAGGCGGAGGCATCGGCGTTCCTCCTATGCTGGAGCTGGCAAAAGCCCTTCATGGGCTGAATGCAGCCGGGGAGGACGGTCTGGTCCGGTCTGTGCTGGGATACAGGGACAGCCAGATGTTCTTAAAGGATGAATTTGAAGCATACGGCCCGGTATACGTTGCCACAGAGGACGGCAGCTCCGGCACCAGGGGTAATGTGCTGGACGCTATCCGTGAACAGGGCCTTTCGGCGGATATCATTTACGCCTGCGGTCCCACTCCCATGCTCCGCGCGCTGAAGGCATATGCGGCTGAGAAGGGGCTGGAGTGCTGGCTTTCCCTGGAAGAGAAGATGGCCTGCGGCGTGGGCGCCTGTCTGGCCTGCGTGTGCCAGTCCAAAGAGGTGGACGACCATTCACAGGTACACAATAAGCGTATCTGCAAGGACGGTCCGGTGTTCCCGGCAGAGGAGATTGAGCTGTAAGAGCGTCCGGCAGGATGCGCCTGGCTGCAGGCGCAGCTGACAGGGCGTGTCTGGCGGTGGGAAAGTCTGGCCGGATACGGCATGTATAGGTGAAAGATAGCGAGGTACCGTTTAGATGAATATGAGTGTAAATATTGCCGGTGTGGAATTTAAGAATCCGGTAATGGAAGCGTCGGGCACATTTGGCTCCGGCATGGAATACAGTGAATTCGTGGATTTGAACCGTCTGGGTGCAGTGGTTACCAAGGGCGTGGCAAGTGTGCCGTGGCCGGGCAACCCCACTCCCAGGATAGCGGAAGTATACGGCGGCATGCTCAATGCCATCGGCCTTCAGAATCCGGGCATTGACGTTTTCACAAAGAGAGATATCCCCTTCTTAAAGCAGTATGATACAAAAATCGTGGTCAATGTCTGCGGAAAGACCACAGAAGAGTATATTGATGTGGTGGAGCGTCTGGGGGACCAGCCGGCAGACATGCTGGAAATCAATATTTCCTGCCCCAATGTAAAGGAAGGCGGAATCGCTTTCGGCCAGGACCCGAAGGCAGTGGAGGCCATTACCAGAGAGGTAAAGGCCCATGCAAAGCAGCCCATCATCATGAAGCTGAGTCCCAACGTGACGGACATCACTGTCATGGCCAGGGCGGCTGAGGCAGGCGGGGCAGATGCCATTTCCTTAATCAATACCCTTACAGGCATGAGGATTGATATTCATAAGAGGGCATTTGCGCTGGCCAACAAGACAGGAGGGCTGTCCGGTCCTGCTGTAAAGCCGGTGGCTGTCCGTATGGTATACCAGGCTGCCCAGGCAGTGAAGGTTCCTATTATCGGTATGGGAGGAATCAGAAATGCGGATGACGCCCTGGAATTCATACTGGCAGGCGCCACGGCTGTTGCCATTGGCACGGCTAATTTCCATAACCCGTATGCCACGGTGGAGACAGTGGATGGAATCCGGGCATATATGGAGAAGTACGGAATCGAGGATATCCGGGAACTTATAGGGGCTGTGAGATAGTTGGCGTGCGGTAAAATACCATATCATGTTATTAAATGGTGTAGTTTGATATGAAAATGGTGTAGAGAAATCGGAAAGAACTATTAAATCTAATACCTGAAATATAAAAAGGAGATTGCTGATATAATGTAGCAATCTCCTTTTGTTTGTAGACAAGTTCTTTGATTGTATTCAAGAATTTCAAGATTAGGGCATAGTTTTAAATAATTCTATAAATAATTCTTTCTGTCTCCGGGTTAAGGCAGACCAGTAATTCAACATTTCTCGCTGGTCTGACGTGAGAGAGAAGGTTTCATCATCACCAGCGAAAAATTGAGACAATGTGATACCGAATCCTATACAAATCTTTTCTAATGACTGAATAGTGGGCACTTGCTTTTTTCTATACCAAGTAGATATTGTAGATTGTGATAAATCAGAATGTACAGCTAACTCGTATTCTGTCCAATTCCGAGCTAAACGGAGTTTTTGAATTTCTTCTAAAATATCCTTTATAATTATCACCTCTTCTGTAATACTCTATGACGTATATTATAGTGTGTTATAAAACATGCAGTAATTGGACTGGACGTATAAAATATACGTTAAAAATGGGTTTACATGTTTTCAATTAAATTCATAATGATTTCTTGCTGGCTTGTAGTTAAGGTTGACCAATTATCTAACATTTTCTTCTGTTCTGGTGTAAGGCAAATAAGGTCTTCGCCCTCTGCAAAGAATTGGGATAAGGTAATACCTAAACCATTGCATACTTTTTCCAAAGTTGGTAGTGTTGGAACTTGGTTTTTACGATACCAAGTGGATATTGTTGATTGCGTCAAACCAGAGTATTTAGCTAATTCATATTCAGACCAATTTCGTTCCAATCGAAGTTTTGTGATTTTCTTTAGAATATCTATCATAGTATTTTCACCTTTACTTTGTTTATACGTATATTATACTTCGACAAAAACTTGATTTTTAGTTGTTTAAGAAGTATGATTAATACGTTAAAACACACTATGAATGAAAGGGAAATAGTTATGTACATTGAAAAGGAATTGGAAAAGATAACTAGAAACATTAGTTCAAAGGAATTGCTGGATGAAATTCTCAAAGACTATATGGATGAAATGAATAAAGAGAAGTTGGAAATCAGTGAAATTAGTTATCAGCAAAGTAAACAATATTTAGACGCTGTCCTTACTGATAAGCAAAAAAAAGACCTAGAAATGATGGAAAGCCTTTTTGCAGAGAATATGCAGTATAGCATTGGATTTGGATTCAAAAAAGGTCTCTACAGCGGATTTGAGCAGTTTTATGTTAATACTAGTACGAAAGAGCCTTTTAATCGGTTTATTCATGAAGAAATCCTTACTATGCCAAATATGAAAAAATATAGAGAATACTATGACAGACTGACAGAAATCAATAAATTATTTGATAATGTGATGAATGAATTAGAGTCAAAAGATAAAGAATATGTAACCACCATTTATTGTTCTTGTGATGAAAAGAACTTTGGTGTTTTACGCTATGCTTTCTATCTGGGATATCGTTATGCTTTATCAATTATAGGTGATGTAAAACCGTTAGATATAGGGAAAATCGTTGATAAAATATTGTGTACTGAACATGAATTAGCCTTTACTATGACGTTTGAAGAAAGGGAATGTTGGAAATGCAGCCACCTTGTAGAAGATGAAAGGTCAGACACCAGTGAGGTAAAGGAACAAGGCGAAGCCTAGACGCCGTAGGGCAGTCCTTTACGGAACGGACGGAGCCAGTACCACCATGATGCATAAGAGGACTTGAAAGGTCACAACCTTGCAAGTCCTCTTGTCTACCCTATGGGTTACTTCTGTTCGGATTCAAACTTACGGATTAATGAGCGGTTCAGGGTGCAGCTGCTGCAAGAATCTGACCTTTTCATTTAGCACCTGCAATGCCACCTGTGCTGTATTAGTGCTTGTACTGCCATAACTGCCCGTTCCTGCCGGAATCGGAGTCATACCTGTTCCAGTCCGTATCTGCTTGCTTTCCGTATTTCTCAGCCTGTTCATACCCCTTTTCGTAAAAGACAAGACGGAAATCACTGCTGTTACTGCCAAGTATTTAGGGATTGGAGATACAAAAGCAAGAGAGCTTTTGAGGAATCCATATAACGGCTTTACCGTTAGGATTGGCAATAGACTATATGCTCATAAAGCAAAATTGGATATGGGGTTGAAAAATCAGGTTGCCGGGTAATAAAATAATGACTGGAAATCAGAGAAAAACCTTTGATTTCCGGTCAAATTCCCGAATTGAAAATCTCTATCAGGTATGGTAAAATTGAAAGTAATTTAATAGTTCTTTTCCCGATTTTGCTAAGAAAGGAGGCAGTGATGGGAAAATCACTAAACGGGAAAGAATTACAATGGACTTGTATTGCCATGTGACAGAAGATACTATGTTTGAGGAAATGCAAAAAGGGTTTGAGAAAGCCTGTAAATACGGAGGTTTTAGAAGATATGGAACAATATAAGCAGGAATTCATAGATTTTATGGTTGAGAGCAATGTGCTCAAATTCGGTGATTTCACATTAAAGAGCGGACGTAAGTCCCCATTTTTCATGAATGCAGGAAGCTATGTTACCGGAACCCAGCTGAGAAAATTGGGAGAGTACTATGCAAAGGCCATCCACGACAATTTCGGACTGGATTTTGACGTGCTCTTTGGGCCGGCTTATAAGGGAATTCCCTTAAGCGTGGCAACCACCATGGCAATCAGCGAACTGTACGGAAAGGATATCCGCTATTGTTCCAACCGCAAGGAGGTCAAGGACCACGGCGATGCAGGCATTCTTTTGGGAAGCCCTATCAAAGATGGGGACAAGGTAGTCATCATCGAGGATGTTACCACCTCCGGCAAGTCCATCGAGGAGACATTCCCCATCATCAAGGCCCAGGGAAATGTGGAAATCAAGGGACTTATGGTATCGTTAAACAGAATGGAGCGCGGCAAAGGTACGAAGAGCGCCCTGGATGAGATTATGGATTTATATGGTTTCCCAACAGCCGCCATTGTATCCATGGCAGATGTGGTGGAGCACCTCTATAATAAAGAAAAAAATCGCAAGGTAGTCATCGACAATCAGATAAAGGCAGCCATTGACGCTTACTATGAGCAGTATGGAGCCCAGGCATAATGATGTATCCAGGAAGAAAGGCGATGAATATGGAGAGAGTGTATAAGACCATGCGCAACACAGGGGCTGGCTGCATAGCGGTAGGAGTCATCATAGCAGTGACCGGCCTTACGGTTGGAATCATTTCCATTGTAAACGGAGCTTTGCTGCTGAAACGAAAATCTGAGATTGAATTTTAGTAAGCGGGGCTGACAATGATAAAAAATACAACAAGGCGTCAAAAGCTGGGATGGGTATTATTTATATTGTATCTCTGTTTCCTGGCATATTTCATGTTTTTTTCGGAGTCCTTTGGGCGCACGGACACAGACAGAGGGTACCAGTACAATCTGGCGCCCTTTAAGGAAATTACACGGTATTTCCGGCATTATGATGTGTTAGGGCCAACATTGTTCATGATTAATATCACAGGAAACGTGGCGGCCTTCATGCCTTTTGGGTTCTTTCTCCCCATTATCAGCAGACGCAGTAAGAAGTGGTACAACACGGTTATGTTCGGCTTTGTTTTCAGTCTTATGCTGGAGACTCTGCAGCTGGTGTTCAAGGTGGGAAGCTTTGATGTGGATGATATGTTCCTCAACACCCTGGGTGCAGCCGCAGGCTATCTGTGTTACCGCCTGGTACAGTGGACCCGGTGCAAATTGAGAAAAAGGAGGCTTTCACGTTGAGACAGGTTGGCGATAAAGTATCGTATGTGAGGAATCCTTTTGCGAGAAACAGCTACTACTGTCTGGTACTGGCAGTGCTGGGACTGGCTTTAGGTATAGCCAGCATGTATTTGTCGGTAACAATGGCAGGCCAGGGAGGTCTGAATACAGGGGCTTATGGATTTTCCAGCCTTGTTGCGGCCCTTATTGGGCTGTGGCACGGGGTGCGCTCATTTATGGAAAAGGACCGCAATTACATACTGGCTAAGATAGGAATCAGCATCAGCGTTGTGCTGGTCATTGTGTGGGCTGTGATTATCATAATCGGTATCGTAAGATAGATGGGAGTAGATGCAGATGGATTACAGAATCTTATTACAGGAAGAGAATGATGCCGTAAGGGAGCGTTACGAATTGTCCATGGAGCGTATCAGGTCCATGGACACAGAGGAGATGCAGCTGCCTTACGGCTGTTATTTTAAGAAGGTTTCAGCTTTTATCGGCCAGATAGAGCGGCTGGCGCAGCGGGTGGAAGGAGCAGGCTTAAGCCAGGAAGGCGGACTGAATGAAGCTGTTCCGGCATTGGAGGAGCTGCAGAAGGAGAATCATGCTCTGTACCGGGATATTCTGCCTGAAAATTACGAAGAGAGCTTTGCCAATCCGGACCACGCGGTGGAGGTTTTGGGGGACGGATACGGCCAGCTTCTATCCTTCCTTTATACGGAAATCCGGGCTGATATCGTATATGCCTTTGAAATGCGGCTTATGAACATCACCATTCTGAACGAGCTGTTCCTGGAGGTGTATAACCTTTTTGCCCAGGCATGGGAGGAGGGGAGGAAGGAGCCCCAGGAGCAGTTGATTAAGGATTCCCTGTACTGGTTTGTCAGCGATTATGCGGAGGTGACCGTGGACTGGCGGATTCGGGAGGGACTGGACCCGGCCCTTTCCTTTGGGACGGATATTGTGATGAAGCAGGACCTGACGGATTTGCGGTATCTCTATGCTTATGGGGAATATGTTTCGGAGACAGAGATAAAGCTTGCCTCTTTTATGAACAGTCTTCCCCAGGAGACCATTGACCAGATGGCATCCACATATACGGAAGGATTCAGGAAGGGTTTCCAGGTCATGGGCAGGGACCTGAAGAAGAAACGTACCGTTGTGGTGGAATTCCAGATGGGCTTTGAGCGCATGATTCGAAGAGCAATGGAGTATTTCCGGGAAATGGGACTTGAGCCCATCTGTTACCGGGCGGCAGTGGAGTCCGTGAACCGCAGGGTCAATGGCCGCAGGGGTTTTTACGGTACATCCCCCAACAAACAGTATGATTATGACCACCGTTATGACAGCGCCCTTTACATGGGCAATGCGTTTAAGGAGAGAAAACTGGCCGTCCTGCGGTCTGCCTATGAGGCCTGCAGGAAGGAAGCTGCCTGGTGCGCGGGACCTGCGCTGGTGGAGACATTCGGTGAGGAAGGCTTCACGCCGGTGAATAAAAAGACCGCGCTGGCCCTCAACGCCCATCAGGAGGCGCTGACCGTTGCCTATGCCAATGAGTCCAGGCAGATTGTGAATCAATATATGCCGGGAGACGAGACCAGCTTCACCATCATTGCTTTCCCCAAACCTGAAATTGGGCCGGATTTTGAGGCGGTTTTCAGGGAAACCATCCGAATCAATACCCTGGATTATGAGAAATACCAGAAAATACAGCAATGTATCATCCTGGCCCTGGATGAGGCCGACCATGTGCTCATAACAGGCCGTGACGGCAATGAGACATCCATGAAGGTGGCCCTCCATCCTCTGAAGGACAGGACGAAGGAAACAAACTTTGAAAACTGCGTGTCAGATGTGAACATTCCGCTGGGAGAGGTCTTTACGTCTCCTGTATTGACGGGGACAGAGGGATTGCTGCATGTAAAGAATGTTTATGTGGAGGATTATCAGTTCAGGAACCTGCGCATGGTGTTTAAGGATGGCAGGGTGACGGATTATTCTTGTGGGAATTTTGAGGTTGGCGGAGATGCCGGAGACTCCCTAAGCCAGGGGCGGGCGCTGGTGAAGCAGGTCATTATGCGAAACCATGACTGGCTGCCTTTGGGCGAGTTCGCCATCGGTACCAACACTACGGCCTACGCCATGGCCAGAAGGTTTTCCATTGGCGACAAGCTGCCTATCCTCATTGCCGAGAAGATGGGGCCTCATTTTGCAGTGGGTGACACTTGCTACAGCTTTGCTGAGGATTCACCTATGTATAACCCCGACGGCAGGGAGGTCATTGCCAGGGATAATGAGATATCCCTACTCAGAAAGACGGATATGTCCAAGGCGTATTTCAGCTGTCATACGGATATCACCATTCCCTATTCAGAATTAGGGGACATAAAGGCTGTTAGGGCAGACGGAAGCCAGATTGATATTATCTGTCAGGGCAGGTTCGTGCTGGAAGGAACAGAAGAACTGAATGAGGCGCTGGAGGAGGCAGCTGACTGAGTGGTCAGGTTAGATAATTAAATATATTTGTCCGCGACCCCGGTTTCACATTTTGCCACACGTATTAGTCGTAATATCGGAAGGGTACTGGAAGGATTTTGCAAGGGAATGTACGGTGGACCCCCATGGGCCATACCTGCATTCCCTTGCATATTTTGTTTATAATCCCGAAGCAGAACCAATAGAGAGACTGACGGGTACAGGAACCAGGCGGTTTAAGAGACTTTTTTCAAGTTTTGTATTGACGGCATAAGCATTTCCTAGTATTATGATTATAAGTAGGATTGAGATATATAAAGATACTTATAAGATAAACTAATAATAATTATCTACAAGGATAATGAGCTTTAGAAAAGGAGAATGAATAATGGCAAAAGTAGGAATTGTAATGGGAAGCGACTCTGATATGCCTATCATGGCAAAGGCAGCTGAGATTCTGGACAAGCTGGGCATTGATTACGAGATGACAATTATTTCCGCCCACAGGGAGCCTGATGTATTCTTTGACTGGGCAAAGGCAGCAGAGGATAAGGGCTTTAAGGTAATCATCGCAGGTGCAGGCAAGGCTGCACATCTTCCCGGCATGTGCGCGGCTATTTTCCCCATGCCGGTCATTGGAATTCCTATGAAGACATCTGACCTGGGCGGTGTGGATTCACTGTATTCCATTGTGCAGATGCCAAGCGGTATCCCAGTGGCAACTGTGGCCATCAATGGCGGTGCCAATGCCGGTATCCTGGCAGCAAAGATACTGGCTGCCTCCGATGCAGAGCTGCTGGCAAAGCTGAAAGAGTATTCCGAAAGTCTGAAGAACGATGTGGTGAAAAAGGCCGGGAAGCTGGAGCAGGTGGGCTATAAGGAATATCTAGCACAGATGAAATAGGGCGGATTAAGGTAAACACGCAAAGGAAATATTAAGGTAAATATAAAGGGAATATTAAAGGGAACATTAAAGGGATTATCAAAGGAAATAGCAGATAAGAGAGGATAAAAACCATGATGGATTACAAGAAGGCCGGAGTTGATATTGAGGCAGGCTATAAATCAGTGGAATTGATGAAGGAATATGTAAAGGGAACCATGCGCCCCGAGGTATTAGGCGGTCTGGGCGGATTTTCAGGAGCATTTTCCATGTCCGCATTCAAGGGGATGGAGGAGCCTACCCTGCTGTCCGGTACTGACGGCGTGGGAACTAAGCTGAAACTGGCATTCCTGATGGATAAGCATGACACAGTGGGAATCGACTGTGTGGCTATGTGTGTCAACGACGTGGCCTGCGCTGGCGGTGAACCTCTGTTCTTCCTAGATTATATTGCCTGCGGCAAGAATGTTCCGGAGAAAATTGCTACGATTGTAAAAGGCGTGGCTGAGGGATGTAAGCAGTCCGGCTCTGCCCTGATTGGCGGAGAGACAGCAGAGATGCCCGGCTTTTATCCGGAGGATGAGTACGACCTGGCGGGATTCTCAGTGGGTATCGTTGATAAGAAGGACCTGATTACAGGCGGGAACCTGTGTGCAGGGGATGTTCTGATTGGAATGGCTTCTTCCGGTGTACACAGCAATGGCTTTTCACTGGTGCGCAAGGTATTTGAGAAGGAACTGACAAAGGAAGGCCTGAACACATATTATGATGAGCTGGGGACCACCCTGGGCGAGGCATTGATTGCTCCCACCAGGATTTACGTGAAGGCTCTGAGGAACGTAAAGGAAGCAGGCGTTACCGTAAAGGCATGCAGCCATATTACCGGCGGCGGCTTCTATGAGAATATTCCGCGTATGTTAAAAGATGGCGTGAAGGCCGTCATCAGAAAGGACAGCTATCCCATTCCTCCTATCTTCAGGCTGTTGGCTGAAAAAGGGCAGATTGAAGAGCAGATGATGTATAATACCTATAATATGGGATTGGGCATGATAGTTGCCGTGAACCCTGCTGATGTGGAGAAAACCATGGAAGCCATGAAGGCAGCAGGCGAAGCTCCTTATGTAGTAGGCTCCATTGAAGAGGGAGAGAAGGGTGTGTCCTTATGCTAAGAGTGGGCGTACTGGTATCCGGCGGCGGCACTAATCTTCAGGCCATTTTGGATGCCATGGATCATGGTGCTATTACCAATGCAGAGGTATCCGTGGTCATCAGTAATAATCCGGGAGCCTATGCGCTGGAGAGAGCCAGAAAGCATGGGATCCGGGCAGTCTGCATTTCCCCTAAACAGTTTCCGTCCAGAGATGTATTCAACCAGGCATTTCTTGCTAAAATAGATGAATATGATTTGGATTTGATTGTACTGGCCGGATTTCTGGTGATGATTCCGGCATCCATGACTGAGAAGTATAAGGGACGCATCATCAATATCCATCCATCCCTGATTCCCTCCTTCTGCGGTGTGGGCTACTATGGGCTTAAGGTCCACGAGGCAGCCCTGGCAAGAGGCGTAAAGGTAACAGGAGCTACGGTCCACTATGTGGACGGGGGTATGGATACCGGCCCCATCCTCCTCCAAAAAGCAGTGGAGGTGGAGGACGGGGATACCCCTGAGATCCTGCAGAGAAGGGTTATGGAGCAGGCGGAGTGGATAATCCTTCCTAAGGCAATCAATATGATTGCCAATGGGCAGTAACATCTCTTTGACAGTAGCGCACACCATATGTGCCATGTTTTCAAAATAAGGAGGAACGTCATGAAAGTATTGATAGTAGGCGGCGGCGGACGTGAGCATGCAATCGCATGGAAGATATCCCAGAGCCCAAAGGTGGAGAAGTTGTACTGCGCTCCCGGCAATGCGGGTATTGCCAAGGTGGCTGAATGCGTTGACATCGGTGTCATGGACTTTGAGAAGCTGGTTGCATTTGCCAGAGAGCAGGCCATTGATTTGGTGGTTGTAGGACCGGATGACCCGCTGGCAGCCGGTGCAGTGGATGCATTTGAGGATGCAGGCATCCGTGTATTCGGCCCCAGGAAAAATGCTGCCATACTGGAAGCCTCCAAGGCATTTTCCAAGGATTTGATGAAGAAGTACAACATTCCATCTGCTGCTTATGAGACATTTGATTCTCCGGAAGCAGCCCTTACATACCTGGAGACAGCTCCCATGCCTATCGTGCTGAAAGCAGACGGTCTGGCACTGGGAAAGGGCGTGCTCATCTGCAACACCAGAGAGGAGGCAAAGGAAGGCGTCAAGACTCTGATGCTGGATAAACAGTTTGGCTCTGCGGGTGACAGGATTGTGATTGAGGAGTTCATGACAGGACGGGAGGTTTCCGTGCTCTCCTTTGTGGATGGCAAGACCATTAAAATCATGACCTCGGCCCAGGACCATAAGAGGGCCAAGGACGGGGACCAGGGACTGAATACAGGGGGGATGGGGACATTTTCACCCAGCCCATTCTATACGGACGAGGTGGATGCATTCTGCAGGAAGTATGTGTACCAGCCGACCGTGGACGCTATGAAGGCAGAGGGCAGGGAGTTCAAAGGAATCATTTTCTTTGGGCTGATGCTGACGGAAAACGGCCCCAAGGTGCTGGAGTACAATGCCAGGTTCGGAGACCCGGAGACCCAGGTGGTCCTGCCCAGAATGAAGAATGACATCTTGGATGTGTTAGAAGCCTGCGTGGACAAAACCCTGGACCAGATAGAGCTGGAGTTTGAGGACAATGCAGCCGTATGTGTGGTTCTGGCATCGGACGGATATCCGGAGCATTATGAAAAGGGATATAAGATAGATGGCCTGGACCGGTTTGACAGCCAGGACGGGTATTATGTATTCCATGCCGGAAGTAAGTTCGATAAGGACGGGAATATAGTGACCAACGGCGGAAGGGTGCTGGGGGTTACGGCAAAAGGAAATACACTGAGGGAAGCCAGGGAGAATGCTTATAGGGCTGCGGAGTGGGTAGAATTTGGGAATAAGTATATGAGACATGATATTGGGAAGGCGATTGATGAAATTATTGTCGAGTAATGTCGAATTGGCAATTCCCATTTCAATCGGAAACAAGCCATTATAACGGAAACAGCGGTTTCTTATAATAGCTGATTTTGAAAAAAGTTTTCCTATTTCAAACGGAAACATGAGTTAGAAAATCACGAATTTCAATTCCCATTCAAACGGAAACAAGCAACCGCAGATCACACTGCATAACAGAGAAAAGAAGACCGCGGACTGTCGGAAAACCCTGACTGGCTGTGGTTTTTTCTTTTGCACAGCAGAAACGGCATATATTTACAGCTGAACAAACAGTAGGAAACGACTGCTCAAAAGAAGCCGTTGTTTCCTTTGTAATGGGAAAAGCCAAATCCTTGGAATTTCCTGTTTCGTTTTGAAATGGAAATACAGATTTTGCACAAAATGCCGTCTTATTTCCGGATGAAATTGGAAAAAGGATGAATTTTGCCTTCAACGAGTGTCGCCTTCCCTGATCCCCCTTGTTTGTTGGAAAATTATTTTCAGTAAATAACATTGGCATTCAAATTGTTGAATTTTCACAAACATTACGCACAGAAAATTTGCAAAATGCAATATTGGTTTGCTTACCCTATGGAAACGCGGTATAATAAAAATGAATTTTTAAGCCAAAAGGGAAAAATTGCAACTATGTATAGCATACTAAGTGGGTAAGAATATGGCAATCAGTTATAAAGTTATGGAAATTACTGATCGACAAAAATATGAAAAAAATGGGTTTGCGTAGCTTGTCCGGAATATCTACCAATGCTTTAGCAAAAATGGGAAAAAACCAAAGCGTTAGTACTAAAGTCATTGAGAAGATATGTCTGGTGCTGAACTGCCAGATCGAAGACATCATGGAAATTACAGGTACAGAAGAAAATACCTTCATGAAAGAGGAAAAATGATAAAGTATACGTGCAAAAAATGTAATTTGAATACGGAAGTATCTGTATGTCCGGTTTGCGGCGAACGGGCAGAATTGGAAAGTTCAACCATTTATTGGTGTGATGACTGCAATATTCCGTTATACGATGAAGTCTGCCCGATCTGCGGCAAAAAGGCGCATAGAATCGGTTCTGATTTGAGACCGGTATTCCCGGAAGAACGGCTTCTGTTGGAAATTATGCTTGGAGAGCCGTTTAAATATAAAGATGCATCCGTCTGGAATGCGTCCGGTAACTATTATTATGCGGATGGAAAGAAAATCAAGTTTTCAGTCAGCCAGACAAAAGACCTGGATGCAAAAGAGATACAAAAACAGTTGGCAGAACTGGCACCGGAAAACTCCTATGATGTTTTCAATGGAATGATCAAAAAGTTTGTAATGGCGAATCAGAAACGTTATGATTATATTTCAAAAGAAGCAATGGAATATATCCGCACCATGGCTGTCAATGTGGATCCGACAGAAATGTTTGTATCCTTTAGCGGCGGCAAAGACAGTACCGTCGTATCCGAACTGGTAATGCGGGCACTGGGATCCCAGCAAATCCTGCATTTATATGGCGATACAACGTTGGAATTTCCGGAATCTGCGGAATACGTTAAGCGTTTCAAAAAGGAACATCCGAAAACGCTGGTTGTTACGTCTAAAAATAAAGATAAAAACTTTGATGAGCTCTGCGAACAGCTTGGCCCGCCATCCAGAGTCATGCGGTGGTGTTGTACTATTTTCAAGACCGGAGCAATCCAGAGAAAGATTCAAACGCTGTTTAAAAATAAAAAGAGAATCCTTACTTTCTATGGTATCCGTAGAAGTGAATCCAATTCACGAAGCAAATATGATCGTGAATCAGACAGTCCGAAAATCGCAGTTCAGAGAACTGTTTCTCCGATCATTGATTGGATGGATTTTGATGTGTGGCTGTATTTGCTGACAACCGGAATCGATTTTAACAGCGCATACCGGTTGGGATATACGAGAGTCGGCTGCTGGTGCTGTCCGAATAACAGTGCCTGGTCTGGATTCCTGTCCGAAATATATATGCCGGAACAATACGAAAAGTGGCATACGTTTCTTATTGAATTTGCAAAGAAGATTGGTAAACCGGATCCCGAAGTATATGTGGATGAGGGAAAATGGAAAGCCAGACAGGGCGGTAACGGTCTTGAGTATTCTCAAACCTCTGTGCTGACATTTAAACCATGTGCTCTACAGGAAAATACCATGAATTTTGAATTGCAGAGGCCAATTAGTGAGGAATTGTATGAACTGTTTAAACCATTCGGACATATCAACAAAGCACTGGGAAATGAACGATTGGGAGAGGTTTTTGTTGTTGGAATGGATGGAAATCTCCAGTTAAAGCTCCAGGGAAAAATCGGGCAGACGACCTTAAAGGTCAGTATTTTAAGCAAAACTGCAGGTCATAGCAACAGCTTAAAGGCAGTAGAAGATAAAATAAAGTGCCAGATTACAAAATATCAGATGTGCATGGGATGTCTTGGTTGTGAAAGTGCATGCAAATTTGGTGCGATTGAGATCGTCACAGACCGGTCTGGACTGGTTTCATACAAAATTAAAGATGATAAATGCGTTCGATGCGGTCATTGCATTACCCATTATGATGGTGGTTGTTATATGCGTAAGGTAATGTGCATCAAGCGATAAGTGAGGATAATATGGAAAAACGTAAATATAAGCTGAAAGGCCATGAGTCATTTATTTTAAGAGATGGGTGGCTGACCAAAGGGCTGCGGGCTGTTGAAAATGATCCGAGGGTCTTTAGTAACAATTCCGGAGCGGATGCGTTGGGTGTCGGAACCAACATGGCAAAATCCATCCGATATTGGATGAAAACAGCAGGTTTGACAGAGGAACCGGCAACAAAGGGAGTTCTTCTGACAAAGCTTGGTCGGATCATTTTGAAAGAGGATCCGTATCTGGAGGATATCTTTACCATTTGGCTGATTCATTGTAATATTGCCTGCAATTATGAACAGGCAACCTTATGGAATTTGTTTTTTAATGAAATGAATCTGACATCTGCTTTTACCCGCGATGATCTTTATAAGTTGGAAAAAGAACTGTTTATACAGTCAACCGGAGAGGAAGAGGAAAAAGTATCCGAACGTTCCATGAGAGACGACTGTACGGCAATTCTGGCGATGTATACAGCAAAAAGCAGTCAGGATGACGACCCGGAAGATAAAAAGGTCAGCCCGTTTGCGGAACTTGGATTAATTGGACGAAATGGAGAGAAGTTTGTACGGCAGAGACCATTGCTCAATAAAATAGATCCACTTATCATTTTGTACCTGATTATAAACGAACTGAATGCAAAGGGTAGCCTGCAGATTGATTATGTTACGGATGGTCCGAATATGCCGGGAAAAATTTTAAACCTGAATCGGATTATGGTGAATGACTTTATGGATGCATTGCAGAACAAGGGCTATATCATCGTAAACCGTACAGCCGGACTGGATATTATTTATCCGGATCAATGCAAGGACTTTACACAAATGAATTTACTGAAAATGCATTATGAGGGAGGCACCAGATCATGAGGCTTGTTGACTTAGTAAAAATCGATCACAGATTTGAAAAATCAGTGAACCTTCTTTTAGATCTGAATGATAGAAGCAAATTAAAGCTGTATATTCCAACACGGTCTTCTGTGAAATTGCTGGGGGGCTACTTAAATGAAGTGGATTCTTTTTTAGGGAAACGCGCCAATATTTTAATCGGTCCGTATGGTAAAGGAAAAAGTCATTTACTTCTTGTATTAATGGCAATGCTGTCTGGAACAGCTTCGGCTGAGCTCGAAGAGCTGATCACCAAAATTGAAATGATTGATAAGGAAGCTGCTGCGGTAATAGGTAATACATACAGAAAGAAAAAGCTGCTGCCGGTTATCATCAATCCAAACAGCGGAACCCTGGCCCAGGCATTTGTACGAAGTCTGTCCCAGGCACTCAAACACGAACATCTTCAGGATGTAGTACCGGAAAATTACTTTTCAGAGGCATTGCGTACGATTGAACAGTGGAAACAGTTTTATAAAAATACATATAAGCTGTTTCAGCAGGAACTTGGTGATCAGGCTAATCGCTTATTAAAGGGATTAAAGTCCTTTGATTACGCGGCTCTAAATAAATTTAGAGAAATATATCCTAAATTAACATCAGGAAGTGCCTTCAACCCGGTTATTGACGATGATGTGCTTTCTGTTTACCAGTCTGTAAATAGATCTATTTGTGAAAAGCACGGGTATGATGGAATTTACATCATATTTGACGAGTTTAGTAAATATGTTGAGGGACATTCGGAAGAGGGATTCTCTTCTGATATGAAGACTTTACAGGATATTTGCGAACTTTGTAATTCATCGAAAGATGAACAACTTCACTTGACGTGTGTTGCCCATAAGGCAATTCGTGCCTATGGGGATTTACTTTCCAAGGAAATCAAAAATGCATTTCAGGGAGTAGAAGGTCGACTGACAGAAATCCCGTTTATCGTATCTTCTCAGAACAACTATGAACTGATTGCGGATGCAATCCAGAAAAAAGCTGCATTTGATACATGGAAAAAAGAAAGCAAGGATTATGTCTCCATGTTAGAAGATTCCTACCAGATTAAAGATTTGACGGTACTTTTTGAAGGAAAGGATTTCGAAGAAATCGCAGTTAAGGGTGTTTTCCCGTTGACTCCACTTACCTCGCTGCTGCTTCTGGCTTTAAGCGAAAAGATTGCACAGAATGAACGTACCATTTTTACATTTCTGACCGGACGGGATTTATACAGTCTTGCAACGTATGTAGAAAAAAGCCGTGATTCAGAATTTGTAGGAGCAGATCTGATTTATGATTACTTTAGCCAGCTTCTTGCGGAAGAAAAGGACTTATCGGTTCATAACGAATGGCTGGAAGCAGAGTATGCACTTGGAAAAACAGAAAATGAAAATGAAAGAAAAGTCCTAAAAGCGATTGCCGTAATCCGTATGGTGAATCGCACAGATAGCATATCAGTCAATGATGATTTCCTGAGACTGGCTACAGGCCTTGATCGTAAAAAATGTGGAAAGGCTATAGAAACATTAAAATCATCCAAACTGATTGAATTTAAGCCGGGACAGAAAGCTTACGATTTTAAAAACAGTATCGGCATCGACATTGAAGATGCGGTTTCTGACTGCGCCATGAAGAACTTTTCCAAAATCAATGTTCCAGATGTCCTGAACAGGATTAACGCGCAAAAGTACATTTTGCCAAAAAAATATAACCAGGATTATTTTATGACCCGCTATGTAAAGGTTCATGCAATTGCCGCGGATTCATTCCTTGCGCTTTCGTCTGTAAGCTATCTCCCGAAGGAAAATGATCCGGATGGATTTTTGTTCGTGATAACGGATGGAAGAAACGTAAAAAAAGCTGATATCAAACAGCATGTGAAGGATTTAGGAGACAGTACGGTTGCAGTTGCTATCGCTGACCTGAACAAAGAATGCGATCATAAGACGAAAATGCTTCTTGCTGCTACCAAATTACTGTTGGATAAAAATTTTATCAATGAAAATTCGGCCCTGACCACGGAACTCCAAAATTGGAAGGCTCTTTTAACTGCTGAATTGAACGAAGCATTCGAGAAAGCCTTGAATGGTATTTCTAAAATTTACACCTTGACTGGTTCTTATCAGGTTGGAGAGAAGGGTTTAAACCGTACTGTCAGTGAGTTTATGGAGCAGTTGTATACTATGACTCCGATTATCAATCATGAACTGATTAACCGGCATAACGTAACGGCCCAGACGTCAAAAGCAAGAAACACAATCGTGGATGATATTTTCCATTCCAGATTGTTTGACAAGTATGCCAGCGGTACAAGTGCGGAGTCTACCATTTATCGCGCATGTATGACACATACTAAAGATGACGAAAATCTACAGAATGTACGCCAGATTATAACAGGCTTTATCCAGGACTGCAAAGGCAGAAAGGGATGCTTTGCTTCTTTGGTTGACACGCTGACAAAGCCGCCAATCGGTATGAGAAAAGGTGCCATGCCGATTTATATCGCAGAGCAGATTATGCAGCTTGAAGATATGCCAGTGATTTACCATGACAAAACAGAAATTGCCCTGGACGCGAAGCTGATGTCGGATGTCATTGCGATGCCAGAGAAACACTACCTGTTTGTGGAAGAAGAAACTGCCATAAAACTGGAATATATTCAGGGACTGGAAGAATTGTTTGCGGAATATGGAGAATGCTGCCGGGAAATTGAAAACATGAACCGCCTAGCAAAATTAAAATGCTATATTCAGGCCTGGTACAGATCGCTTCCTCAGGCGTCTACAACCTTCCGAGAGGAAGATTTTGAAGGTCAGGAAATGAAGGAACTGGTTTCTTTCCGGAAGCTTCTGAACGGTGAACCAAATCCTCGCGAATTGATCTTCGAACAGATTCCGAAAGCCGTGAAGGCAGAAACTTTGACGGAAGTGTTGGAGAAAGTAAAGAAAGTAAAACAGGAAATTGATTCCCATATTGGTCTGTTAAAGAAGAAAGCGGAAAATGTTGTCAGAAGGATTATTGAATTACCAGAGGGTGATAATTTCCGGCTGAGTTTACAACATTGGTATGATGTACTACCAACACAGGCAAAGAACAGCGTACTTCCAGCAGATCTGCAGAATGTATTTAGTAGTATCCGGGATATTGCATCCGGCAGTGGAAATGCGATCATTGAAAAGCTGTCAAAATCTGCTACGAATTTCTTTATTGAGGATTGGACAGATAAAACAATACTGGAATTTGAAGATACTATTCAGAGACTGGTTAATGAACTGGAAAAGAAAAAGAATACACCAGCAACAGCCGGCAGCAAAATTACTATTGCAACAGATGACGGGATAAAAGAGTGTTTTTATGATTTTGATCCGGAATCACTGTCGTCTTCTGGGTACTTTTTCCAGAGTGCTTTGGATGATATGATGGACGAATATGGAAGTGCTGTCGATAACAACGAGAAAATTGGCATTCTGATGAGTATGGTAAAAAAATTAATGGGGGAATGATATGATTTATCTTGATAATGCAGCAACATCATTTCCGCGTCCGGAACCGGTATATATAGAAATGGACCGCGTTAACCGTAACCTTTCGGTTAACGCCGGGCGCGGCGGTTATAAAGCTGCAAGAGAAGCGTCAGAACTGATTCAGAACACGAAATCAGGTATTGCAAAGTTGTTTCATTGTGCCGGATTAGCGGATGTAGTCTTTACACCGTCTATCACACAGGCCATGAATCAGATTATTAACGGACTGAACATTAACAGTAATACAGTTATTTATATTTCCCCGTATGAGCATAATGCGGTTGCCAGAACAGTAGAAGCGGTTCGCGTCAATACTGGATGTGAAGTTTGCTTTTTGCCATTGGATGAAACAACACTGGAAATTGATCTTGAGAAAATGGCATATCTGTTTCATGAAAAGAAGCCGGATGTTGTAATTTCAACGGTGATTAGCAATGTGACCGGATACCGGCTTCCAGTTGAAGAAATATTTGAAGCGGCCCAGGCGTATGGTGCAATAACCATCGCGGATGCGGCCCAGGCGGCAGGACTGATAGAGATTGATTATAAAGCATTCCATGCGGATATCATTGCTTTTGCGGGACATAAGACGTTATGCGGACCGTTTGGTATTGGCGGATTCATTATTAAAAAGGGGTTGATACTCAATCAGGTACTGACGGGCGGAACCGGAAGCGATTCATTGAATCCCCAAATGCCGGAAGAATCTCCAAACCGTTATGAAGCTGCCAGTGAAAATATTGTAGCGGTTGCAGGTTTGAACGCCGCATTAGAATGGTTAAAAGAAAATCCTCATGAAAGGAAAATACAGGAGCTGACGCAATACCTGATCTCCAGGATGTCTGAAAACGATAAAATTACGGTTCTCAGCATGCAAACAGTAGGGAAGTGCTACGGTATAGTTTCTTTTGTCGTTGAAGGATATGATTCAAATGACGTGGGAAGCATTCTTGATGACGAATTTGATATTGCTGTACGAACTGGATATCATTGCGCCCCATATATTCATGACTATTTGAACGATAAAGCATATGCCGGGACAGTCCGTGTTGGCATAGGACCATTTAATACAGAACAGGATATCGATGATTTAGTTGAAAATCTGGAATCATTGTAATTTTACTTCCTGGAAAGGATAACTATGAACGATTTCGTAAAGTATCTTAATGGATTACATAACTATAATGCGCAGAATCAAAACTCATATGGCGAGAAAAATGTAAAAAGCCCGTATTACGAATGCACGCAGGTTCCGATCGATGTTTGTCAGCATATTATAAATTTAATTGAAAATGAAGATCCTCATATCATTATTCTGACAGGACATGCCGGAGATGGTAAGACCAGTATTATGTACCAGGTATTAAAACAGCTAGAAGTGGATATATTATCTGATCAGGCAATCATAGAAGTAGTCACTGCTTCCGGAAAGATAGTCACTTGTATTAAGGACTTCTCAGAACTTTCGGATGTGAAAAGATTAAGTACATTTAAACAGTTAATAGATGGTCTTACGGATAAAAAGTATGGATTTATGGTTGCCAATACGGGCCCTTTGATTAACACATTCGGCTGCTTATTCGATGATGAAAACGAACAGGAACAGGCCCGGATGGATATAATCGATGAAATGGATTCTAATAAAGGCACAATGCGTGAAATTTATGGTTATCCGCTTACGGTAATTAATGTTGCGGCAATTGAAAATACAGGATTCGCCGAAAAATTTTTAGCGAAAATTCAAAATGAAAAATTATGGGAAAGCTGCGAAACGTGCTGTAAAAAAGATTATTGTCACATTCTGAAAAACCACCAATTAATCAGGGATAATAAAGACAGAGTGTATGAATTTATTCGTAACTATTATATATGGCAAACAGAATACGGTATACGTCTCACCATTCGAAGCATGACCGAACATTTGGCTTATATGTTTACAGGCGGAGACAACTGCGAAGATGTGAATCCTGCAAAACTACATAAAAAACTTTTTTCTAACCTGTTTTTTGGATATGAGGGTATTATTTCGAATCCTCTCGCTGATAATGTAATGGCAGTACGATTAGCGAAAGAGAGTAATATTTTTTTTAAAAGGCTCCGCTCTGATGAAGATCTGCTTATCCGCAGAAATTATTTGCAGTTATTTGGGGCTTCTGTTAATAATATTATTAATGATGTCGATTCGTACACTAAGTATAACCAGGAATGGGACAACGAATTAAGAAGAATGTATCTTTTTATGAGTATTGTGCCTGATGAACAACATAAAAAAGACATCGAAGATATTTTTTCTAAACAGTTTTTGCCTTATTATATGGTGCGAAACAAAGGTGCTAAACCAACAAGAGCACAAAAAGACTTGGTAATTGATGCATTACGTATGATCTATACAGGTACTGTAATCAGTGCTTCCAGTACTATGATTCCGATTACCATGAGTTCCGAAGGCGGAATTACTCAGAGTGTTCAACTAATTGCAGGCACGTTGAATACGGGAGATATCGAAGTAATCAATGAACAAGATTCAGATATGAATAAAGAACGAAATAATTTGTATTTAAGAATTAAGAAAAAGCATTTATACCATTTGACATTACCTATGATGGACCATTTTGAAGAATTAAGAAATGGTGTTATAGCGACCAACATAGATCCGCAATTATCTCATGGCATTGTAAATCTGAAATCTACATTATTGGGGGTAGCAGATACGGATGAGGACAGATTTGATATGTTGGTAATGAATAATACCGGATATGATCCGGAATCCATTGTAATTGAAAACGGAATGATTGAATTACAATAAGAATGAGGAGGGGGTTCAATGGAACTCAAGATAAAAACATTTCCAGCAGATTTTAAACCTATCAGTGAAAAGAAGTCTATTTCTGCGGAAATCTATGGCAATCGATTCCATGCGGATCAAACACTTTATGAATATCTGATTGAATTTCTGTTGATTTTTGTTTCGGTTGATGACGATCCGGTCAATCCGAAAGAAAAGCTGCGTTTCCATTCCCCTGAAGCTGTTGGTAATTTATCTTATACAGTTGAACCGCGAATGGGACTGAAACGGTTTATATTTTTTGATAAGAATAAAAAAAATGATGTAATAAAAATTGATCAGGATGCATATGCAGAACTTATCAAATCACTTAAAGAAAAGATTAATGATACCGATGAAGAACGCAAATCGGAAATCATTGAGGCGCTGCAGGATCTTTTGCATGGATATGCAGTTATTTTGAAAAAGAGAACCTGGTGTGCTCAGGCAATGCTTCCTTTGTGTCCCGAATTGGTATTTTGTGAAGCAATGCCTAAGAAAAATGATCGAGCACAAATGAACTGGAGCGATTATAAGGACAAGGAAGAAAACGACCGAAAAAAAATTGATTCGAATTTTGACTTCACAAAACGTAACTTTCTTGCGCGTGGAGGAGAGCTTTATTATCTTCATTTATTACAAGGCATGCAGGGAAACAGCCAAAAAAGGGAACGTTTGGAATGGCTTCTCCAGGAACAGTTAGTTACTAATGGAAAGAAAATGTCCCAAATTGCAAATTTTGTTCAGGATACATGGGAAAAACATATGGGTTATAGCTGTCACCCAACAGAAAAAATCAACATAGCGTTCATTCCTGAAGCAGCCTATAAAAATGTTGCTGCTGATAGTGTAAATGAATTGATCAATTTTATGTCCTGTAAAATGCATCCGGTAAGCAAGATTGAGCTGTTATCAAAGGGTGTCATGATTCAGATATTGAGAATGCTTTCTGTTGCAACGACCAATTTCCTTGGACAAGAGCGTGAATGTTGGATTATGGATATTGGCAACACTAATACCGGTATCATCAAAAAAATTACAGCTAATAGCTTTTCCAAAGTGCAGGGAACCTTTACGACAGCAATTGGTAAAAATATTGTATCCTCAGATGATGGCTCGGAGCGTTTAAAACTTATCGTTAAGGCCAGAAAGGATTCTTTTGATATTTTTAAGTCAAAAGGAAAAGAATTACAATGTATCATCCCAACATCCGGACCATATGAGCGTTTTTCTTTGCCGGAAGATTGCATCAGATTTCTGGTATTAGCATTAATTGCGCCCCAAAAAAAGATGACGCTGGATATGTTTCTTGAAGAATTATACAAAAAGTACAGAATCGTTATTGGACCTGTTCAATATAAGGAATGCAGTGGGGACGATATTGACGGAGCGCTTGCCAACAGTTTCAGCAAAAACGTTCTGGCTTTCCAGGAGTTCTTAAAAGCAACCGGCTTTTTGCGGGAACTCTCTGACGCGACTTCTATTGTCATTAACCCGTATGAAGAATTGAAAGGAGAGGAATAGTGCATTATATCATCAATCAAATATGTGAGATCATTGCAGAAAAAAAGCCTGCTCCAGGGGATGAAGCTATTATATTGGTTAATGGTTTCGAACAATTAAAGTATTATGCAGAGTTGGCAGCTACACTGGAGAAACAATATAAAGACAGTAAATATAACATCAACATAAAACTTGCTAAAAGAAAATGGGAAGAACTTTCATCTCATAACGCTACGCAGGATGTTCAGTTAATGCAGCAGCATAACTGGATCGCAGACAAAGAAAGTGTTACTTTCTACCGCAACCAACACAATGTAAATATTCTTGTTTTGCTCGGAACAGAAGATGAGGAAGATACGGGCGGTCTTGCAAACTGTTTCCGAATTACCCCGGACAGCCTTTTGGCTGATTTAAACGGAGAATATCACAGGGTAGTAAATAACTGTTTTACATTTAATTTAACGGATGAAAATAAGCAGTGTATAAACAAGGCGTATAAATCGTTATTTGAATATATTCCGGTTGACATTTGTAAATTAAGTGATATCGCAGATGATGTTAATGATTCCATGAGCTGTCACCAGATTGCTCACATCGGTTGACACTCGTTT
>ERZ1106950.622-NODE-622-length-32132-cov-26.716495_pt1 | contig 32132 bp, 28 predicted proteins | sample MGYA00403675_ERZ1106950 | MGnify/ENA primary metagenome ERZ1106950 (study PRJEB35170, sample SAMEA104062410) | human gut metagenome | biome: human gut; feature: human-associated habitat; material: faeces | place: Denmark | collected 2012-06-13 ... | reverse complement strand
GATAATATTTCTGATTTGCAGGTTGTAGATAAAGCACAATATTTCCCTCTTTATTGGTACGAAGAAAACAAGAATCCCCAAGCAACACTCTTTGATGATGCGGAAACAGACAAATATATTCGCCGGGACGGAATAACCGACTGGATTCTGAAAGAAGTCCGTAACCGTTTTGGAGGTTCAAAAGCCATTACCAAAGAACATATATTCTACTATGTGTATGGTTTACTTCATTCCAAGCAATACTGTGAACGATTTGCCGATGATTTGAAAAAGTCATTGCCACGCATTCCCATCGTGGATAACGTACAGGATTTCATGTCCTTTTATAAGGCTGGCAAAGAACTTGCCGACCTGCATCTGAATTACGAACAAGGTATCAACGAGCAGGTTGTTGGGCAAGATAGAGATTGTCTGTTTTTCGCTGCAATGCCTATGTTAGCTCATCGTGCTTATGGCGTTGATGTAAATGGCGATATGGATATTTGGCAAAACAACTGGACGAACGAAACATACCAATACTTCGCAGTTGATAAAATGAGGTTTGCCAAAGTCCGTGACAAAAATGGAAAACTCGTTGCTGATAAAACACACATCGTCTATAATGACCATATTGCCATTGAGAACATCCCACTTAAAGCATACGAATATGTCGTTAATGGTAAACCCGCTATCGAGTGGATAATGGAACGCTATGCCGTCACAATCGACAAAGCGTCCCAAATCAAAAATGATCCAAACGACTGGTCGCGAGAACACGAACAACCCCGTTATGTCCTCGACCTGCTTCTATCGGTTATTATGCTCTCTTGTCAAACAGTAGATATAGTAAACACTTTGCCAATATTAAGATTTTAATTATACCGTTTTGTGAGCTTAGGGGGCTTGAATCTAGTTTAATTGTTGGACCATTGATTTTCACGATGAGAGGTATTGGAAAATCAACTCCAATAATTAAAGCATCACCTTCTTCCAATATAGGAAGAAAAGAGAGAATATTTTCTCTCTGCTGCGGCAGATGCAGCACCTTCAACTGCCTTTTTATTTTGCTCATTAATATAAAAGAATAAACCATATTTACGGGCTTCTTTTGATAGGCATATCTTCTACCCTTTCTATCTATTTTCTGAAACGAGATATAATTATGTGGAAGCTCACGAAATCTGTTGTACATTTACTTTTAAATATCTTCATCAATTTTTGCATGAATAGCCTTCAGGTATGCATTGATATCTATCGCAGGAACAGTACCAATGAACTTTAAATAGTTTACAAGCTGAAGAAAGAATGTAAAAAGAGACACGTCCTTGTCGCTAAACTTAACCTCTTTTACTTCGCGGCTTTCATACACTTGTCTTATATACTTGCGATTATCCTCGATACTGCTGATTGGGGCTATGCCTTCAGGTTCTGTTTCGTTATAATCAACATAAAAACTGCCTGTATCACAGAGACATCCTAAATCCAATGTCTGTAGCCCTTTCAATTTCCTTAACTGCACTTTTACCGTATCGTTCCCGCTATATGAACTAGTCGTAGTTAAAATACCGCCAATTATCTTAGTTAGTGGTCGAGCGGCCGCAGTTTTTCCTGAGGCAACCATACCAATACTTGTTCTTTTCAGCGTACGAACGCTCTCAACTTTCTGGGCTGCATATTCTATATACCCTTTCACATCCTGTTTCACCTCAAATACGGCATACACGCTTTCTGCCGGTATATACATAAAGCCATCTTGTTTGAATATGAAAGGTGTGTAAATCGCATCATAAATGACTACGTCCATCTGTTCGCTAACATTGCCTGTCGAATCTATCACTATAGCCTTATCCACTTTATATCTGTCAGGAAGATAGGTTCGTAGAAACTCAATCCAATGTTGCTCCGTAGCATCACCTTTGCTACCGGGATGTTCAATAAATTCCCTGTTTACATTCAGGCTAGCCAGCATCTGGTTCTGCAAGCCATGAAATAAATCCCTTAAATCTATCATTTTCTTGTATTCTAACAATTGATTATTCATATAACAATAAAAGTTATGAGCACTAAGTCCATTACTTCTAACACTGACTATCAGTAGTAACGGATTCTCAATGGCCACTTCCTTCTCAATATCTATCATAGCCGCCAAATCTGTACTGCTATATTGTGTGGAACCATTTGGATGACTATGCCATTCGCCCACATATTGCAACCCCTCCTTGGCTAATTGTTCCCATACATTTTCCAAGCCCTTGGTAATGCGCATAAACTTTGTCCTACCAGTCAATTTTTCCACAGGCACCACAACTTTTTCTATATATACCGTATGCCTATCTGTAGAATATCGTCCCGCAAGCATTCCTCCGTTCTCATTAGGATATTCGCCCTCAGCCTGCAACTTTATTTGGTTGAATACTAAGGTTGGTATCTCTATATACAAATCATTACTTTCCAAATAATACTTCATAACTTGTTTATCTTTAAATTCAAGTCGTCTTCTGTTATATAAAAATCACTTAATGGTTCCTGCTTGCTCAACATCTTGATAATATGTTTCACGGCGACTTGCACTTTGCATTCTATGTCATTATACGAAGCCTTAAAGGTTGGATTCCAACAACCAATGGGATTGTACATGTCGGTTTCCACATCGTGTTTAAATAAGCCATAAACCAACAAAACAGTCTCTGTTACATTAGGAGAAAAGGCACATATCAAATCTTGTGCGTGATTGGTTATTGAGAGATTAACCAATTGGGCTTTCGTCCCAATAGAATCCATTACCCGCATCAGTTGATTATCCGTAGTACAATCAAATATCACATCAAACTCGTCAAAGAATTCTGCAAGAGCACTTTTGTCCTCATGCCCTGCCGCATATGTTTTTATCACTAAGTCAGCAATAGACTTCAAACTGGTACATTCTACATGAGGCGAAATCTGCGTCAGTAAACTCGTTATATCCAAGGTTTTCTCAATTATACCTGTATAAAAAGGATATGCAGACCGGCAAACATTACCAGGTTCCTTATTGTCTATGTCATATAGAGTCAGGTTTTTCGCACCGCATCTTGTTAGAGTTTCTGCCAAAATACTTCCTATAGCCCCGACACCCATAATCAGCATTTTCTTATTAGCCAGTTCTTTGGGCATAGCTCCACGCCCAAAGAAATACTTATAGGAAATATCCACAGTTTCTGCCCATTGGATTTGCCCTTGCCTAAAATCAGTTAACCAAAGTCTATTCTTACCAGTGCCCACCCGCACTGGTTCTATCGGCAGATCATCCATAAAGAGAATCATTGCCTGCCAGTGAACGCCACCTTCGGGAATTCTATATCCACAAAACAACGGGAAGAAATCACACTTGCCTCTATGCGATACCACAAAACTATGGATATAGTTTTTCTGACTCTGCGAGAAAAGTCCCCTGATAGAATTGTAATTCTCAACAATAAACTTGTTGTATACCGATGGAATGTTGTTCAGCAGACAATATACTCCCTTAAACGACCTTAATTCTTGGTAGGACTTACTAATCCTACAGAACATTTCCGTCTTCTTTACCTGTACGCACGACACAAACTTTTGTACCACATAGTTGATAACTGGCGTGTCTTTTTTACGACCTGTTGGTAATGTCGTATAGTGTACTATTCCGTAGTCTCCTTCAGTAAAATCCTCTTGAGTCTCTGCGAAACAGAAAGTATAATACTGCCCGCGAATCGTATGATGATTCACTACCAAATGCTCGTAGTGAGCATCCTTTTCTCCCCTTACATAGTATTTCTCGACCCATTCCTTCAACTGTTTCAAGTCGTTCACAAACTGACTCTCTGCATTATCATATTCCGCAGGGTGCATACAAAGATTACCTCCCTGCATAATGTGTGGATAATCCAGCAGATTTTTATTTTGAAAATGGATAGGTTCCATGCCCATAGTTTTGAACGGATAAGTAGGATTAATCTCTACATACCATTCCAAGTCAGCATGTTCTTGATCTGTAACCACGGCAATACGGCCTTTTAAGGAGCCTGCTTCATCAATGATAAAATCTTCAATAAGACTAATACCGTGAATGGGACCTATCAATTCCTTTATTTTATCTGCAGTCATCATATTTTACTATCCGAACCGTTTTGTACTTGTAGGATAAGCAGCACCTGTATCTTTCTCTTTATATCCGCAATATTTTTCGTTTACCTTGAAGTAGTAGGGCAAATATAAATCAGGATTACTGTCTATGTTGTTGAGCATGCTTTCCATATCAGATTTAAACGATTGTCTATCGTAGTCCTGCATAGTCCCCACGACATCGTTATTCGTGTTACCTGGGTCAAAAAGGTGGAAACTACTTTCCGCGATGTGGTCACGTAGATACTCCATCGTGTATTTTAATCTTGGCCAAAGACCCATATCACCATTATAACCATCTAAGGCTCTAATTACGGCCAGTTCAATAACGAAAGACTTATATTTCTTATCTTTTTGCTTTTTCCATATTTTAAGCAGACGAATAATTTGACGTTCACTCGACTTACCTTCGATATGCGAAATCTGCTTCTGGATATTCGTTTTCTGGCTTGATCCCTTTTGGAATCCCCAATGGTCTTCATTAAAACATAGGTTCAAATCATGCGAATCAAGATAGTTATCATCGCTTAGTTCTCTACCAGGCACCACATCAAGTTCAACCGGCTTTTCATCTCCCTCTTCAATAGGGAAACTTACACCGATTGAAACCTTTTGCCTGCGAATAGTCACACCAGTATTCTTATATTCCTCTGCAAGGAAATCGTGTACGCTATCAAACATCTCCTGTAATGTTCCGAAAGAATTACGCTTGAACGGTTCCACCAAATCAAGGTCGAATTTCACATTAGTAGCAGTATGCTTAGCAAAACTGCCAGAGCCAAACGAAGAATACTTGTCGCAACCATAATGGTCGTGCATTTTGGCCTTAATCTCCTCTCTACGTTTTTTTACTTTATTCACGAAATCCTGCACGTGGCACATTTTGTGTGTATCTAACACTTCTCTTAAATGTTTGTTTTTGTCAAAACTCATATTTTCTATCAATGTATATTTTATAAATTAATTAATAACTCTATCACCTTATGTACCTCCGAGTATGCCTTCAAATCCTCTGGCGATTCTTTGCAGAGTTGGCACAACTTTTCTGAGTTTGATATAGCTCGTTCCAAATCACCATTCTCTGTCAGGTATTTATAGAGGTTGGTACGTATGAAATATCGTTTTGTCTTTTCATATCCTGGCATATATTTCTGCAATTCGGGAAGCAGCTGTTCGTAACTATCGTATCGTCGACAAACCACATTAGGCAAGAAGTGGAGCAAGAACCAAAACTCTGTGCAAGGGTTCGTTTCTACAAACATCACTTTTCCTGCATACTTCCTTGCTGCATATTTCTTCTTTGCCCGCTGATATAATTGCATTTCGGATGGAAACTGGAACAGCCTATCCATATCAAACAGGCATACGATATAATCATACTGCTTGTTAAGATAGGACTCTACCAGTTTCAGAATATGTTTGATATCACTGTGCTGCGGAAAATCCGGAGCAACCTTGAAAGGATAGCGACATGCAATCCTCAGAGAATCGAAATAGAACCATTCCGTTTCTCCCTCGCCTATGATGGCGACACTTTTTGTTACTGTCCGTCCCATATCATTAGTCATTCAGGTTGATATACTGACTACCCAAGAACGGCAACTTTACCAATTTTCCCTGCTTGTAAGCATTGTATGGGGAAAGATTCTTATGCAGTCCAAGAGAAGAAAGACGCACAATTTTAGTTTCGCCAAGTTCGTCTTTGTCGGTGAACCATATCGTATCACGGCGAATGAAATCCTCGTTGAGAAGATTGATGTCGTGTGTGGTCAGGAGCATTTGAGATGTTCCGTTACTGTTTGCCAGAAAGACTTTCAGGAAATAAGCCAACAGTTCATAATGAATGCTTGTCTCCACTTCATCAATAGGCACAAACCGATTGGTCTTTAACAGGAAATTCAGTATCACCGCCATTCCCAAGAACCTCATGGTGCCATTGGACTCGTATTCTTCCGACAAATCATATACTTTATCGCCTGCCTTATGCTTGAAAGTCAGTTCTGTATTTATAATTTTCCCCTTTCTAAGCATTTCAGCCTTTGCATCTTTATCAATAGGGGCATTCTGAATCAGTTGTTCCAACTCAGGGGTAATCAGCTCTTCCTCTTCGTTTAATACCACATCTTCTATATTGAAATCGGACGCTTTCAGGAAATTTAAAATGAATTTCTTCAAATCTCCCGCCTCGTCTTTATCCAATCGTGATTTGACATATCCCGAAAGCAACATACTGGGAGCCAATACATCTTTTACCTGCTTGGCAAAATAATCGTACACATCATTCAGTCTTGTCCGTTCCACGTTGCTTTTGCCAAACGCGGCAAGCACACTGCAATTATTGATAGTGTTGCCAGAAATTACATCCTGGCTTTTCTTTGTCATTTTCAGATTTACGCCAAAGTCGATAGTCGAGGAATCTGTCGCAGTATCATAACTTCGGTTATACAGTTTGGTCGGGCGAATGGAATCATAAACAATCAATGTCTCGGAATAGATATGCTTTGCATCCAATTCAAAACTAAGAATGTACTTCGACTGATTGATATAGAACACCATTGACATCTTTGTCTTTTCGTTTCTTGAAGTGTCATCCAACATGAAAGGGACAACCCCGGTTTTCTCGGTCCGGTCTTTAGGCATTCTCAAAACCAGCATCTTGAAAAATTCGATGGCATTCAATATATTCGTTTTACCGGAAGCGTTGGCACCGTAGATGATTCCCACTTTCAGCAATCTTACCCCGTCCTTAACTTCATACGAATACTCATTAGACATAAAAGTATCTGCCGATGGCTCAAAACTGATTTTCTGAACCGATTTAATGGAGAAAAAATTTTCAATGCTGAACTCTGCTATCATAATTATTGATTTTATCTATTGTACGGTGCAAAGATACAAATAAAATCTCGAAAGACAATCTATAAATACAATTATTGTAGAAAAAATACGCAATTCGAATACAAAATCAATAAACAACTATTTATTGGGGCTACAAATTAACCATCTGATTACCTCTGGAAAGTGTTGACAGATTTGAGGACGGTAAACGAATGTGGATTATGCAACCGGAGAAATTAATTATTCAATGCCATTTGCGCCATCCCTTGATTTTATTTACGATGGCTAAATAGTGGTGCTAAAATGGTGCTAAATTTCAAAACTACTCTTTTATATACTTTATAAAATATAGTAAATCAGTTTGTTATAAAATTTTATATCTTGTTGCCCACCAACCGATTCGGAACACCACGAGAGCAATCAACATGATGATTTTGTCTATCCCCACGATGACTCCTGCCGTCAAAGACGTGAACCACAACTTCGCCGCATCCTTTTCCATGCTCGTCACTTCGTCCACGCCGGTCTGCTCCATTGTCGCCTCTATCAGGTTGGGATCGGATGTGCCCGTGTGGGCGACATCCGCCTGCGCCTGCAGGTTCGTGTACATCGTGTCACGCACATGGATGAGCTGTTGAACTTCCTCGAACCTGTCCGATATCTGTGAAGCTTCAGCTTCGTACAGGTCATGGGTGTACGACCCGATGCAATTCGGGATGTAGGACAGAAAGTCCAGAAAACACCAGTTGTTCCGGCTCCCCGCCATACCCGTGTCCGCAGGCGGATACCACCAGCAGATGATAATCGACACGGCAAGCGGCCTAAACAGCTTCATAACGTCCAACGGCTCGTGCTTTACCATCATCTTGTAGGCGATACCTGCCGCCATGACGATGGAGAACAGTGCCGCGAGTGCCATGCACATCTGCAATATCCACCAAAAAGGACCCTGCGCACCGGTAAAAGTCGCGTCCGTCAGAAACTCGTTGGTCTGAAAGATGACATCATCTATTTCCTCCTCCAACAGGTTGATGCCGAAATCCGAAAGTATATCTCCGTTTGCCATAGCCCTGTCTTTTTATTTCCCTCTGTTTACACTCTCGTTGTCATCTTCGCCGTTTCCGTTGCCGCCCGATTGCGAGCCACGCACCGCAAGGCGTGATTCCTGCCACCGGCTCATGGCATTGCGGACAATGCCGCCCTTATGCAGGGTACGGTTGTCCGTTGCGTTCAGCAGTGTGCTTGTTGCCGTTGCGTTCTGACGCTTGGCGAGGTAGCTCACTAAAATCTCGTTCTGCCGTGCCACATCCTCGTAGATGCGCAGATACTCCTTCTTTCGCTGGGCGTTTGGCATATAGGCGTCTTTCGTGGCGTTGATGGCGCACTGATAGACGTGGTAGTATTCCGTCCACCGTTCCTTGTCGGCCGGAGTACCGCCGGACAGGAGAATACGGTCGATGTTGCGCCGGAACCGGTCCATCTGTCTGCTGACCTTATCGCCCTCGGCAAGCCACGCGATGTCCGCCTGCCGGTCGGCAACGTTCAACGCCTCGACCTTCGCCCGCTTGACCAAAGCCGAATCAATGGCTTCCGCTTCGTCCACCTGGTTGTAGAGATTGATACCGGCAAGTGTGCGGAACGAGAGCTTGTTTTTGGCCGCCGCCGACTTCTTGTATTTGTTGTGCAGCACGGAATAATAGAGGTCGGGCGAGAGTGCGCCCGTACCGGTTTCCATGACCGTTACCTGATTCTGCTTCGGCGAATCATGGTTGTACGTTACATACTGTGCGTGTACGGCTGTCGTTACGGTGACCGCCACTGCCATGAGTAATAGTTTTCTGTTCATATTCTTCTCTTTTTGTCGTTAATAATCCAGTCTTCCGGCTCCGCGCCAACGCCCGAAGGCGTCATCGAGAATCTCCCGCATGGTGCGGGAGCGATATACCTTTGCTTTCCAATAGCCGATGCGCACTTGAATGTACCGCCATGTCTCGAAATAGGCCCGGTTCAGATGCCGCTCGATGTTGTCCAATGAGCGGTTGATGGCCTCCAACACCATCAGCAGGTCGGAGGTCGAGCAGGCTGCCGCTCCGGTGGCATACAGCACGAGGTCGCTCACGGACTTGTAGAGCTGTTCCCCCTCACGGGCAATCGCCCTCAGCCCCCTCGCATTGATGGAGATAATCAGGGTATCTGCGGATTCGATGCGTCCACGTTTCAAGATCTTCGCATTGAAATCCTCCAACAACGATTTATAGTCGCCGATACGGTCGCTGACCGATGTATAGGTATTCTTGACGTTCAACACCGTGCGCAACGACTGGTACATGACGTCGATGGCATCGAACGCACGGGTGTATTTGTCAAGGTCAATATTCAACTCTTTATAGTCCCCAATTTCTTTACAGCTGTACTCGTGCAACAGCTTGTTGCTGTACTCCAAGGTGCTACGAGCCAACAGCAGGCTGCGCTGCTTCTTGTGGTCGTTGATGTAGGCTTCGACGGAGACTATATCGAAAGTCCACTGCGCCTTGGCGATACCGGGCAGCAGGGCGAACAGCACGACGGCAATCTGTATGGTACGTTTCATGGCCGTACCTCCTTTCTGCTATTCCTGCTGTTGCCGCTCCGAAGCGTCCGTGCATTCTCCACCCAGCGGTCATGGCATTCCTCCACGAGTGTCAGCCTACGGCCTTCGTCCGTGTCCAGTCCGGGCTGCACATCCTTCATCACGTCAAGGATGCTCCGCTTGTAGTGCATCATCTTTTCCAGCGATACCAAGTCGGCATATATCTTGGTGATTCTGCTGTCCACCTCTCGCGCTATCTCAAGGCGGTCGCTTGACCACAGCAGATGGTACACGTCGCCTGATGGCGTTTCTTCCGTCGGTGCGCTGCGGGCGTATTCCGTCGTGATTTTACAGGACGGATGTTCACGGGCGATTTCGGCTATCCGGTCGTTTACCAGTTTAGCCTTTTCCGCATCCGAAAGTCCCGGATCAAGGGTCAGCACGTCAGCGACGTGTGTGTCCGTATATTCCGAAGTGAGTTCCCACTTGATTTGGATAATGGTACGGTGTATTTTTATGCCGAGAAAATATTTCGGCTTGCGGGCAATGGAGACCGTAGCCCTGAATGTGATGATACCGTTGATATTCGGCATGGTCGCCTTGCGTACATACGAGTAGCCGTTCCATGCTCCGCCGTCCTGCCAAGTAAGACCGTATGCCGCCTTGCAGTCCTGCATGATGGCAGGGATGCGGTAATAGTCATCCGTCGCCACGCTGTTGTCGTCTGCGGCATCCGACTTTGCTTGGGCATAGTCGGACTGTTTCTTCTTCCATTCCGCGAGTTCTCCTTTCAGACGGTCTATCCGTGTCTTGTTCGCGTTGTACTGCTGCCGGTAATTCGCCGCATCCTCAATGCTCGCCGTACTGATTTTCTTCAGCAGGACAGCGTTCTCGTTTTCCAATGCCCCGATTTGCGCTTCAATATTGGCCGCTTGGCTGTTCGCCTCGTTCAATAGCGCGTCCAGTTCCGAAAGGTCGAGGTCGTTTTCCGTCACCGAGGTCTGCATGGCGCACTCCTTGGTGTGGGCATTCAACGAGCTGCCGCACTTGCGGCACTTGTACTGTGTCGAGCCTTGTCCGAGCGTAACCCCGTCGGAACAGGTCACGCTGATGGTCACGCTCTCGCATCCCTTCAATTTGGCTGCGTCCGTTGCTTGGTAATAGTTCCGCGCACCGGAAGATATATAATAGGTGTAGCCGTCCTCGTTCTCGTTGAACTCCGCAAGCCGGACATTCAGTTGCGCCCGAAACGTGTTCAAGTCCATCGAGTAGGAATCGAAGACTTCCTCATAGACGACCTCTTCTTTGTTCCAGTTTTTGCTCACATGGATTTCGTATGCGTATGCCTTTTTGGTCTGCTTGTTTTTCTTGCTGATGATATAGGCACTCATCCAATAGTTGATGCTGTAGCTGAACCCGTCGTTCTGGTTGTTCAACTGCTGCACGCGGTTTCTTGACCAACCGGCATATCCTTCCGAGTTGGCAAGTACCTGTTCCCGTTGCGAGGCATCAGGATAGAAATTCGGGTCGCTCGTGTTGAACCGCACCCATGCGCCCCCGTTCAGGATGCTGTTGTCGTCCGTCGGAGGATAGTAGTCGCACAGCGATACGCTCCCTTGGTCACGCCGGGCAATGTACCACCGCTGCGTGTAATAGTTCCCCATCGCTTCGTCCAGGTAGTCGGTCATCCATGCCGTGAGGTTGTAGTTGCTGAAGTTGAACAGACCGGCCACGTTGTCCGGACCACCCACCATGTCAATCAGCAAGCCGCTGATGTCATGTTCCGCCTGCTCGAATAGACTCCCGTAGTGTTCATACAGGTTGCCGATTTCTTCAACCTTTCCACCCAGCAGGTCATGGAACGAGCTGCTTTGCAACAGGGCGTCACCAAGATTGGCAATGCCTGCCGTTGCAAGGCCGACCCCCGTGTTATAAAGGTTGTCGAGGTCGCTTTTCAGGTTCTCGTGGGTGAAGTTGCCCGGTATGCGGGCGAAGTTGTCCATCATCCGCTGCCAGTCGATGTTTCCCGTTTCGGAGAGTTTCAGCAAGGGGGCAATTTCCGGATTGATTTCGAGAAAGGCGATGTCCGAAAAGGTCAGCGTGCTGTTGGTCACCACGCTCTCGAACTGCATACACAGACTTTTGGTATCATCGCAGACTTTCATCAGGTAACTGCCCCAATAGATAGCCGTTTGCGGCGAATGGAGCATCTGCTTCGCCACCACCCATATCTTGGGCATGATTTTCTCCGCCACCATCCGGTAGATGCGCCGGTAGTAGTAGTTTTCCGTACGGCTGTTCCAGATGCCGAGGTCGCTCAGGGCTTTATGCTCCAAGAACTTGGCCGCGAATATCCCGGCGGTAGCGACCTCCGCTGCCGTGTAGTGCTTGAGGACGTCATCGACCTGCTCCCGGTAGTACCCTTCGGCGACCGCTTCCGTACCGAAGGCAGCCACCATCGCCGCAACGGTACGGGTGTCGTAGTTCACGCTGTAATACTGGGCGTGAACCGTCTGGCAGAGTGTGACCGAGGCGATGGTCAGGATAAGGAGTAGTCGTTTCATGGCTGCAATGTTTATTTGGATTCATGCACGGGACGGAGGTTGAGCACACGCCCCGTCTCGTTTACTTTTTGTGCAAAAGGCAGGGCCTTCCCGATACCGCTGGCATCCCAGTCCCGGCAATATGCCTCGATAGCTTCCTGATGGCTGCACCGAAGTTCCTTCTTGTAAAGCTTCAGTGCCTCCTTTTCCGCCCGTTCGGTCGTGTAGGTCATGTAGCACTCGTGCGGCTCTTCCACGCCGTACACGCCGCTGGTCGTCCCCCGACGGATAAACACTTCGCGGAAGAAGCTGCGCCCATCCTTGTTCTCCAAGCGGTTGATGGTAAATATCTTCTTGCAATCCACCTCGGTCAGACCAAGAATCTTTCGGATTTCGTCAAAGCGTTCCTTGAACTTGCTCTGGTCAAGCAGCATCACCACGTCCGAGTTGTTGATGATGGCCTCCTTCACGATTTCGCTGCCGATGATGTCCTGTATCTCCTGCGTCACCACGCCGACAGAAGCCCAAAACTTACGGGCGGTCTTGTACATGAACTTGATGTATTCCGCCATGAGCGGGCTGGCAATGGCCTTCCACGCCTCTTCGATGACAAGGACTTTACGGGTCTTCTTGATGCGCATTTTCTGCAGGAACACGTCCATGATAATCAGTGTGACAATGGGAAACAGTTTCTTGTTTTCCTTGATTGCATCCACTTCAAAGACGATGAATGTCTCGTCAAACAGTGCCGAATCCACATTCTCATTGAGAATCTTCTCATATGCGCCTCCCTTGTAGAACGGCTGCAGCATGGTCGAATAGGTCGAGTAGCTGATTGTCGTGATGTCATTTTCGGTGCAGATCTGCTCCAGACGGTCGAATGAGTAGTCAAAGAATGAGTTGAAGTTCAGTTCCGACACTTTGAGAGCCGCCCGCCGTGCCTCAAGCACCTCTATCTGTTTGCGCACCATCTCATCCACCTCTCTGGGTGGTTTGTTTGGGTTCTTTCGGCTGGCCGCCGCAAACAGGTTTTTCAGCAGTACCTCCCGTTGCTCGTCGGTGTATCTTGTAAATCCGTTGAAATAGGCATCATAGTAGTCTATGATTATCTGCTCGACAATGCGGAACTCGATTTCGGGAATCTGGCTGTCCGACCCTTTCCAAATCATCAGGATAAGGTTCTTGAGGAAGTCTATCTTCTCGATATTGTATTCCTCCCGGTTGATGCGAAACGGATTCATCGTAATAGGCCGTTCCTCGGTATAGGAGATATACTTGCCGCCCAGATACTCGCACAGTCCCTCGTATGAGTTCCCCGTATCGACCATCACCACATCCGTTCCCTGCTCATGGAGCTGGCGCACGACCGAGTTCATATGAAAACTCTTGCCGCTGCCCGAAGGCCCCAAACAGAAAAAATTGGAATTATCAGTCAGTTTATTCTTTCCCTCTTTTCCCGTGATGTCGATAGCCACCGGCACGCCCTGACGGTCGGTGTAGTAAATCTTCAGCGGCGTTTCCTCGCTGTGCAGCACACGCTCCTTGTACATCAGGCACATCGCCGCATCGGAAAGGGTCAGGAAACGGTCGTATTCCTCATTGAGCGTGTAGCAGTTGCCCGGAAACGAACCGACGAACAGTTCCAGTTGGTTGTATGCCCGCTTGCTGATATGGATACCCATACGCCCGAAAGCGTTTTCCAAGTGGTTCGTACACTTTTGCAGGTCTGCACCGGCAGACACGGCCACCACCATGTTGAAGTGTGTATATACCAGTTGCTTGCTCTCACGGGCGATGACTTCCTGCACACGCTTGATGTCCTCGACCGCCATCTGGTTGTTCGGATTGGGAATGCTCGCGTGGCGGTTCTTCTTTTTGTCGAGCAGCGACAGCTCACGCTTCTGGTTGGGCAGGAAGATGATTTGGTTATAGACCACCGTCTCGGCGTTCGGGATGCTGTCCACCACCGACACCAAATCGACGGGCATTTCCGTGTTGTTGACCTCGATATTCGTGTACGGACGTATCTGTGAGGGCAGTGCGGCACAGTCCACGTCCACAAGGCTGTACACCTTGCAGCGTTTGTCGCCCATCGACACGGTTTCATCGTCCGCCTTGAAGTTCGTCATCGACACGGTGCGGTCTTTGAAGTTCATGGCGAAGTAACGATCGACGTACTCGCTCGCTTCGGCTTTGTTCAGGAATCTGGCCTGTACGCCGCCGTCACGTAACTGGTCGTGTACTTTACGGATTTTCACAAGGAAGTCGCGCCACTTTTTGCTATCGAACGAGAACAGACGGCTTTTCTTCGCCTCTTGCGTGATGGTCAGGTAGCAAAGGCTGTCCGTGTAAGGACGTCCCTTGAAATAACGAAAATAGGATGAAGACAGGAACTCCTGACCGTCAGTCGGTTCGCTCGCAAACTGTTTCCTGACGAAGATGTCCTGCTTGTGGATGGCGTACCCTTCGCCCAACGTCTGCGCAAGGGCGGTGAACAAGTGTGTGAAGTCGTAGTAACTGTCAATGTCCGCCGAATATTTCTGTACCGGATTCTCTATCTTAAGTACGGCGGAATATTCGCCGGTCTTGGTGTACAGCACACCCACACCGTCCGTTTCCTCCGCCGAGAAATAGATGTCCTGAAAGATTCGCTTGCGCTTGCCGCCCGTACCGAACGCATAGACCGACAAGGCCATACCCGCGCACAAAGCGACAAAACATAAAATGATGTATAGGGTCATTTCGATATACGTGTAATTAAATAGGGGCAGGTTCGCCTTGCTTCAAGACAAACCCGCCCGCGTTCAACAATCAATAAAGCCATGCACATTGCCGTGATGGTTTTTCTTTCGTCAGATCTTGCGCGAGTGGGCATACACATACACACCCGGAACGACCTTCTTGCTATGCAGTCCTTTCCGCTGTTTGAGGAGGATGAGCACGATACCGGCCGATACGACGGCTGCCAGCACGACAAGCCCGGCAATGAAACCGAGCAGGCAGTAGGCGGCGACAAAGCCGACAATGGCTCCGCACGTCGTCACCGCCGCCCAATATATATACCGGCCTTGGATGCCCAAAAACTCAAGAGGCCGTTGCAGTCCCTTGAACAGCGGGTAGTCCGGATAGCGTTCGTCCTTGCCTTTCATACTTATCCTTGATGTTTAAGCGGCAATACCGAAGAACAGAGGCAACGCCTTGGCCGCCGCAATGAGGAAGATACAGGCTCCCACGACCATCATGATCTTCTTCTTGACGTCCTGCTCCTCGTTGTTCATGGCGATATATACCGAGATTGCACCCACGATGGCCACAACGCCGGCAATGGCGTAGCACAATTTCACCATAATAGGCACATACTTGGCAATCTCCTCCGCGACAGTGGATAATGCGCTCGTACCGGCGGAATAGTCGCCTGCGGAGTTCTGCGCTTTCGCCACCATGCCGGACAGCAGCATGAAGGAGAACATCATTACTTTGGTAGGGATTCCGTTGACGAATCCGAATGCCTTGCGGCACAGTTGTTTGGTTTTCTGAAACATACGTTTACTTTTTTAGTGAATACTTTATTTGTCTGCGACCTGATACAAGTAAGGTTATATGCGGTAGCCGAAGAAAACCGGGAAAACATAGAATGCCCCGATCAGGAACAGGCACGCACCTACAAGCGTCATTATCGACTTGGTGATGCCGTCCTCGCCCGTGTTCATCTTGATGTATATCTGACAGACGGACACGATGACGTAAACTCCGGCGATAGCGCAACAGATATACTGGACATAGAGCATCATCGTCACCACGAAGTCGTGCATCGTGGCCAACGCATCCGCTCCCCAGCTATAGTTCACGCTGCCGCTTTTGGCAAAAGTCGTGTAGGGGAACGGGAGGCACAGCGCACATAGAATCTTTTTAGCTTTCGACATCTCACAACCGGTCTTGAATTGGGTTCCACTTTATTTCCGGTCGGTTGTCTAACCGTCCCTTGGAAATCATAGCCTTGTACATCTCCTCCGACGTGCGTGCGTCCGACAGGTAAGGCGTGGTCTCTTCCATCTGTTCCTCCGCCTCGGCCTTCAGCCGTTCCAGTTTCTCCTGCGCCGTTCCCGGTTTGTCCTTGACATCCTCAAGGGATGTTTCGGAAGAGGTAGCCGTACTTTCCGTCTCGTAGTTCTCGCTACCGATACTGAAGCCGGTCTCGCTTTCCGTGACAGCCACACTCTCTTCCTCTTCCGGTGCGCCGAGGTCGAAAACTTCCTCGTTCGGTTTGTCCGTCCCCTTTTTCCCGTAGATGTCATGCGCTATGATGACGGCGTAGTAAATGATGTAGGCAACCGTCAGGACGATGGCAAAAATGAAATATGAGTTCATGTATTTAGTATGAATATTAAAATTTGTATTAGTATGATTTTGCAAAGAAACGCACGAAATATAAAACCATAAAATAATTGAGCATTAAACATCTATTTCGTTAATGAGATTTATGTAATTTCCAAAAATCGAACTATTAAATCGTACTATATTGCAGTCTCTATGGAGGGAAATGGAGAAATCGGGGCATAAAAAAAGCTCTCGTGGTGGAGAGCTTTAGGTGGCAAAGGAGAACACTGAATATCAGCGTTTCTTTCCGCGCAGGTAATCGTTCAGGTCTTTGTATTCCGCATAGTGGCAGGATTCATCGCTGACACGTCCATCATACATCCCGGCAATGGTCTCTGTGGTTCTCTGCCCGGCAAGGTCATTGTCGAGATAACAGTGGATGACCGAATATTCCTGTAAACGTGCCAGCGTCTTTTTCAAGTTGTTTACCGAGTTCATCACGAGGTAGTCGCATGGCATGGCAAGACAGACCGTTCGGTCGCCTGCCAGTTTCAGTGTCATATAGGAAAGGAAATCCATGAAGCCCTCGAAAACACAGACATTTTCCTGTGTCTCTTCTGTCAGATGTCTTATCAATGAGATGTCCTTGTTGTTCAGGCATCCCTTGTAATAGGCGTTGCGCACCTCGTAACCACCGGAGGTATTGCCGAATGCGAGAGCGAAATAATGACGGCCTCGCAGTTCATAATGCACCTCCTTGCAATACATACGGCCGATGTCCGCGTCGATAAGCCGGGATTGGAGGTAAGAGAACAGGGCGTGATGGCGGAGTGGAATCACGATCACGTCTTTCATTTCAGCCTCCACCGGTCGGGGTGGAGCGGTCGGCATACGGGTTCTCGGTAGTGATGCGCCATTCACAAGCCTCTCGATATACGCCAGTGCCTCGCTCACGCAGTCCGTCCGGCAAATGTATTTTGCCAGTTCCACCAGGTCGCCGCCGGTCGCCTCGCCGAAATCGTACCATTCATTGATTCGGTCATTCACCTTGAACGACGGGGTACGCTCGTTCCGTAACGGTGAGAAGTACCAGTATTGTTCCGATTTTATATGCTGTGCATGGTGGCCGAGCTGTGCCAGAAAATCCACGATGCGTACTTGTTTTGCTTCTGCTATGGTCATCTATTTTTCTTTCACTTGATTTCAAAAAAAGGTTTAGTTTAGTTTTTCCCCTATATATATAAATACTAAAGTAAACTAAATGATATAAGCCCGCGCACGACTTCATTCTTCATCAAAAAGCATGGCCTCGGTAGGCGTCATGTCGTAATAGAACAACTTGTCCCGTTTGATGATGAGCTTGAGGTTGTCTATCAGGTATTGCATCAGTTTTATCATGACACTCCGGCCGCGTTTGAACCCGATTGCCTCGTAGGAGACCATCAGGCTCTGCAGCAGGTTGTCGAATCCCCGGATGGGCTTTTCCCCGAATGCGGCAGAGAGAGCTTCGCGGTGCTGTTCGATGCTCAGTTCCGTAAACCCCGTTCTTGCCTTGGGCTTCGGGGGCTCGCCAAACGAGTGTACTTCCGCAATGACGGGCAGTCCTGTTTCATTGATGGTAAATGCAAACGGCTTGAACTCTTTTTCCCGGATATGGAGCGCATGGACTTCGCTGATGCCGGGATTCTCGTTACTCTTGCTGATGACCAGCACGGTCTCCGCCTTGTTGCTCATCTCCGTTCCGATATGTCCGCGCACGTTGTTGTCCCCTTTGTTCAAATGAAGCACACAGTGGATGTGCAGGTCGTATCTCGAAGACCATTCCATCATCCGGTTGATGACTTCCACCGATTCACCGGCATTATTGATGTCGAGCATCAGGTCGCGAATGCCGTCGATGATGACCAGTCCGTAGCCTTTCTGTTGGCGCAGCGCATAGTCGATGACCTCGATACGCACCGACGGCGAATATTCACGCAGGCAGAAAAAATCGAGATTCTCCGGATCGGTCGTCGTGGGCAACCCGGCCAGCCGCAATATACGCTCCAATACCGAGCGGCAATGGAAACGGCTCTGTTCCGTATCGACGTACAGAATACGCTGTTTGCCTTCGGGCAGATGTGCACGGTAGTTCAATACTTGTTTCCCCGCCAATGATGCGGCGACAAGCGCAGAGACGTTGAACGTCTTTTTCGATTTCGCCTTGCCAGTCGATGCACTGAAATTGCCGAGCGTGGCAATCGTTGAGTTATCTATCCAGATGATTTGCGGAGGGGTCTCATAAATGTCCGTCGCCTTGATTTGCGAGGCATGGAGGATGTCCGACAGGCGGTGTTCATCCATCCCCATGCTGGTTTTGCGGTCAATCCTTCTTTCGTTTTCCATAGCGTCTCTTGTTAAGGAACGGTTCTGTGGCGGCGGCTTCCGTCACCCTGCGCACTGCCTCGTTCATGGTAGGTTCATAATTCTGCAACAGCCATTCGTCCAATTCCTCCTTGGCGAAATAAACCATTTTACCGCGCGGTTTGTAGTGCGGTATCTCCTTGCTCGATGTGAGCTTGTACAGCATACTTTCAGAAACCCCGATATACATGCAGGCTTCCTGAAATGTGAAAACTCTCTTGGTCGTGAAGATGGTATTTTCCAGCAGCGTAATACGCTCCAAGAGACTTTCGACCGGTTCCAATTTCTTCAGTACCGATTCGATGGCGGCGAGCCGTCCGCTCATCCGCTCCATGAATGTCATTCTATTCGGCATAATAACACAGTTTGATTTTTGACAATGGAGATGAAACCTCCGTTATGCAGCGCGCTAACGGAGGTCAAAGGTATGTCCTGTAAACGAAGATGCCGTGATTTGGGGAATGATACTATGCACGTGTCATTGTAACTCTCATGCTTTTACCTTTCACATACTTCGCTTCTTGTCACTTTCTGTCATTCTTTCAGCCGATCAATGACCTTTCGGATGCTGTATGCGACCGATGTCATGTTGTTCTTGATGGATGACAGCGCGGAAGACAGGGTTGACACCGAAACGGAGCGTGTCCCGTCCTTGGACTGCAGGAATGCGCCCTTGCCGAGAACATTCTGCCACCGAGATTGGATGAACGAGTTTTCAAGAAGCGCATCGAACAGGATTACCACACGGCGGATATTGTTCACGCGGATGGAAAAGCCCTTCTTGCAGGCGAAGAGAGCCTCCATGTCTTCAATGCGTACAGAAACACAGAACAGATGATAAGTATTGGCGCAAGCCACTATACTTTTCATCTGTTCCGGGGTAAAATTACAACCAAAAGAAAGAGAGAGAGCCGCAGGTCGGTTGATACGGGGCGGACCAAGCGGAGACAACGATTCCGAGGTGTCATACATCCGTTTCAACTTCATGCACTCATTAAACGTGAAATCCGGTGCGGCAAAGCAGGGCTGGACGGAACTGGCGCACTCGGTCAGCAGCCCCTTGACAATGTGGATGTTCATTTCGTGGCAGTTCCGGCAGGCCGCATGGTCACAGTCTATGTACCGGTGTCCGTTTACGAAATCGTCCACATAGCGGTGGTACTGTTTACCACCCAACACAACATCGTGGAGATAAACTGTTTTTGCTTCGGTAAGCAGGGCGAAAAGTTCATTCGCCACATCCTTCTCCGCAGCGAAGTGCTGCAGGTGTTGGCTCCCTCCAAAAAGAGAGAAGGCCGTCTTCAGGTCTTTTCATGTCGATTTACCTTTTTGAGTTTATAATATGTGATGGAAGCATTAACTTCGGTTGCATTTACAACCGGAGAAATGCCGTAAATATATGTTTGTAAATTAGACATGGACCACAGAATGCCTTCAATTAGTGAAACAAACCGTTTACAAGATTCACAGCCTCGTCCTTTTTCTTATTGATAATCTTGGCATACACCTGTGTCATTTTCACATCGGCATGGCCGAGCAGCTTCGAGACAGTATATAAGTCCGCTCCGAGCGTCAGCATCATGGTGGCAAACGTATGGCGACTGGTGTGGTAGGAGAACCGCTTGGAGATTCCGGCTGCTTTCGCCCAAGGTTTGAGCTGCATTCTGATTGTATTGGCGGACGGCAGGTCGAACACATTATCTTCTGATGATTTGCCCCCACGTTCCGGCATCCACTTCAACGCTTCAGGAGAGAGGGGCAGGTAAATAGGCTCTTTGGTCTTTTTCATGGACACGGCCAAACGGTACTGTCCCCTGTCAACGAACACGTCATTCCATTTCAGCTTGATTATATCGCTGATGCGTAATCCGCAAAAGCAGGAGAACAGATATGCGCATTTTACAATCTCGTATTCCTCGTGGGGCATAGGAGTGTCAATCAACGCTTGTACCTCTTCGATGGTCATGTACGACCGCATACTCTCCGGCTTGCGGATTTTCTCCGACTTCTCAAGTTCGTTGAAAGGGTTGGCCTTCATCTTTTTCTTCCTGACGGCAGAGTTCAACGCACCGTTCAACGCACGGTAATAATTGTGAAGCGTGTAGTTCGATATGTCCTTGCCTTTCGGATGATATTCCGTCAGCAGATAAGTGATGTAGCCACGACAAAAGTCCCCGTCAATCTGATCCAGTGTGACCATTTCTCCGGCATAGTCTTTCAGTATGCGCATGGCAATCTTGATTTGACTGCCATCTTTCTTACCGGCACTCTCTTGAGCCTCCATATAAACCTGCATCCAATCCAGCAGGAAAGTCTTGTCCTTACGGAATACAATCCCGGCCTCATTACTGGTCAGTTCGATAATACGCTTCGACTTGATGGCATTGGCGGCGTCCATTGTCGTCTGATTCTGCCTGCGGGAGTTGCTATCCGTTTCCGGGATAATATACATCTTGAGGTATTCATATGTCCGCTTTCCGTCGCGGTATATATCCAGATACAGGCTCTTGCTGCCATTGCTCAGCGACTTCATCCGAAGACGAATTGGCTCTTTGACTTTTGTATGATTCTTAACTCGTGCCATAGGGATTCCTTTCTCATTTTTTCTACTGCAAATATACGAATAAGTATCGAATTTGAGAAACAAATGAGAAACAAAATTGCACCAAACAAGAGCCAATCTACTGAAAGTACTGAAAACAACCGAAAATAAAAATAAGATTATAAAACTTTGATTTACAGGATATTTGTTATCAATTTATTGGATGTTGTTTTCATTCTATACATATAATGCGTAAATCTGGTAAATTTCACTATTACGAGGGATTAAGCAATACAAACACTCATCACTTGCATAGCTATATCATTTCCGATATACTATTCAAGTGTGGGGTATTGTTTATTTCGTAATGGGCATTCCAGAGCCTCTTGGCAGATAAACTAACAACTCCACACTTTCTTTTTGCATATAACCCACCGCAGAGGAGTTGATACGGTACAAAGTGGATTTGAATGTCCTCCAAATACTTGTTTAACGGCATACACTCATCTGCTCAAAATGCGTGGATTATTGCCGTTACTAACAACTGTCATACAATTAAAGCAACTCAAAATATGTGTGACAGATTGCGGATTTTACAGGAGTTGGCAACGACCATACACGGAGTTTCAGATGCAACTATATTCAAAACATTAGCAGAATTTGAACAAGAGCATTATTAACTTTATTAAACTCAATTTTATGAAAAAACTACTATCCCTATTGGCGTGTGGCTTGTTGCTATTCGGATGCAGCAAGGAGTACGATGACAGCGCATTGCGCAATGATTTGAGCGACCTCGAAAATCGTGTGGCCAAGTTGGAGGAACTCTGCAAACAGATGAATACGAATATTTCATCGTTGCAGAAGATTGTAGACGCATTGCAGGATAATTTGTCTATTTCCAAAGTAGAACAAATATCCGATGGTTACATTATCCACTTTTCAGATGGTTCTACTGCTACAATTAAAAATGGCAAGGATAGCGGAACTATTCCTGTGATTGGCGTGAGAAAAGATACGGATGGTTGTTATTATTGGACGCTTGATGGCGAATGGCTAACCGATGAAAAGGGAAACAAGGTAAAAGCACAGGGTACAGACGGCAAGGACGGTGTTGATGGCGAGGATGGCAATGACGGTGCAGACGGAGAAGATGGTACGGATGGAACCAATGGCAAAGATGGCATTACGCCACAACTGAAAATAGAAAATGGTCGCTGGATGCTTTCAATGGATGATGGAAAAACTTGGACTGATATAGGACAAGCAACGGGAGCAGATGGAAAAGATGGAGTAGACGGAACGGACGGAGAAGATGGTGTCGATGGTAAGGACGGAACAAACGGCATCTTCAAAAGTGTAACGGAAGATGATGATAATGTCTATTTCACATTGGAGGACGATTCCGTTATTACGATTCCAAAAAGCGATAATTCAAAGTTTGCAATTGCATTCGATACAACGGATATAGCCATTCTCAACGGAGGTGAGAGCAAAACGATTTCCTATACGATTACAGATGCAACCGAAAATACGGTTGTCAAAGCCATTGCACAGGATGAATGGAAAGTCAAAGTAAATGCTACCTCTACGGATAAGGGAACGATTACGATTACAGCCCCTAATCCGATTGTAGAAAGTGAAATCCTTGTCTTTGCCAACGACGGTTCCTATCATACCGTTATGGTGTCGCTGAATTGCATGCAGGGGCAAATCAATATAGCAGATAATTCTATTGATGCTACTCCAGCTGGAGGTACACAGGAAATCAAATTGACGACGAATCTGGATTACACCGTAGAGATTCCCGATGATGCCCAATCGTGGTTATCGCTGGCTCCCGAAACACGAGCCTTGCGGGAAGATATTATTGCCTTCAATATTTCAGCTAACGAGGGAATACAGCGTTTTGCTACGGTAGCATTGAGAGACGAACAAGGCAATATTTTACAAACGATTATTTTTCGACAATTGGGAACATGTACCGAAATTCATGTCGAAACGAAAGGTGAACTGGAAAATGAATTGGCTGGTTATGATTATGCCAATATCGAATCGTTGAAGATTACAGGCGTGCTGAACGATGTCGATTTTTTGTTTATCTATCGCATGATGCCCAATTTGAAAGACCTTGATATTTCAGAGGTGAATATTACGGCATTGCCTACACAGGCATTTTACAACTCTAAAAATGTGAAAAATTTAATTCTCCCCAATACATTGGCAACCATTGGGGAAGAAATGTTTTATCAGAGTAAATTGAAAACCGTTGTAATCCCTGCAAATGTAACAACTATCGGTGGATCAGCATTCAAAAACTGTTCATCATTAGCAACCGTAACCTTTGAGCAAGGTTCTCAACTGAAAACTATCGCTGGTGGTTATTTTTCTGGTGGTTCTTCTTATTATGGCGCTTTCTCGAACTGTACAGCATTAACCTCTATTGAAATTCCAGCAAGTGTGGAAACGATTGAAGCAACGGCATTCAAAGGTTGTTCTAAATTAGCAACAGTAACTTTTGAAGAAGGCTCTCAACTAAAAACTATCGCTGGTGGTTATTATAGTGATTCTAAATTTAATTATTATTATGGCGTTTTCTCGGATTGTCCTATAACCTTTATTGAGATTCCAGCAAGTGTAGAAACAATTGAAGCCGCAGCATTTAAGGGTTGTTCCAAACTGGCAACTGTAACCTTTGAGAAAGATTCTCAATTGAAAACTATCGGTGGTGGTTATTCTTATTCTAATTATTATGGCGCTTTCTCGGATTGTCCTATAACTTCTATTGAGATTCCAGCAAGTGTAACAACAATTGAAGCATCGGCATTCTATGATTGTTCCTCTCTGACAACCGTAACCTTTGAGAAAGGTTCTCAACTGAAAACTATCAGTTATGACGCTTTCTCGGATTGTCCTATAACTTCTATTGAGATTCCAGCAAGTGTAACAACGATTGGAACATCGGCATTCGCAAACTGTTCATCTTTGGCAACAGTAACTTTTGAAAAAGGTTCTCAACTGAAAACTATCGCTGGTGGTTATTATTCTGGCACCTTTTATGGTTGTACAGCATTAACCTCTATTGAAATTCCTGCAAGTGTAGAAACGATTGAAGCAGCGGCATTCAAAGGTTGTTCCTCTCTGGCAACCGTAACCTTTGAAAAAGGTTCTCAACTGAAAACTATCGGTGGTGGTTATAGTGAATCCACTTTTTCTTCTTATTATGGCGCTTTCTCGGATTGTACGGCATTGACCACTATTGAAATTCCAGCAAGTGTGGAAACGATTGAAGCAGCGGCATTCAAAGGTTGTTCCTCTCTGGCAACCGTAACCTTTGAGCAAGGTTCTCAACTGAAAACTATCGCTGGTGGTTATTATTTTTATGTTTCTTATCGTAATTATTATGGTGCTTTTTGCCAATTGAAGAATCTGATGACCGTTGATATGTCTGCTTGTACACAGGTTGAGACAATCGGTGAATACGCTTTTTATGAGGATTCTAAACTGCGATTATTCAAGATCGGCACGGAGACACCACCGACTTGTGGAATTAGTGCTTTTTATGGGATAAATCTATATTCTGTACTGAAAGTACCTTCGGGTTGTGCCGATGCCTATAAAGCCAAAAGTGGCTGGAGAGAATTTGCAAGCATTACAGGATTAGATGAATAAATGTTAAACTGTTCTCCTGCTGTGTTTCGACATGGCAGGAGAAAGATTTTTAGATATGGCAAAGAAATTAGAAATTATTGGACTGTCTTTATTGTTGTTTGCATTCGGTTGGGAATGTTTTGCCCAGACACTTTTCGATAATAAGGTAGAATCATTATTGGTTGAACTGCATCATAAGACAGACATACTTTGGGAAAGTAAATATGCGGATTTTACACAAAATGCTAACAACACGACAAGCAGCATCGCATTTGTCGATATGAATATGACGAACGGACAATGGAAATCTTATGAACAGATACGAGAGGATTTTAGTATGTCAGATGAACAAGAAGATTTTGGACAAATGGCACGAATAGTCATGTATATATCGGGCAGTATTTGTGTGATATTGGCCAAAGGACTAAAAAAGGGTTCTTTGTAGAAAAATAATAACTGATTCGATTTTTTAGGACAGACTTGTGTCAAAGGGTTAACTTATAGACCCTCTGCACAAGTTTGTCCTTTCTTTTTACTTGCATATCTCATAGATTTTTCGTATATTTATATCATAATCAGAGATTTATTTAACAACATAAATTTTAGCTAAAATGAACAAAACGCCAAAAACAGAATGAAAACAGGGCGGCGATGAACAACGCATGATGATTTGAAAAGTCGTTGCCTATGATAACTTTTACGGGATGTGTTTAGTCGTATCACGCAATCCCGATGAATTTACGCCCAGCGATTTTATGTATATCATGCCTGACGATACGGACAAAAATGCACCCGTAACACTAACCTTTCAGCGCAGAGGACAGATAACGGCACAGATAAAATGCGCATTGACAAATTCCAACGCAGAAATATTGCTCCTAATGCCTAATATCCTTGAATGAAGAAATGACCAAGTAAACCTATTCGAATTACATATAAAAAACGATACGGTTATTGTCAACTACACGACAACAGAGGGCGGGCAAAAAGATTTCAAATTCCCGTTGGCTGGGTTTAATGAAAAGTATTTAGAGCAATTTATATAAAGATAATCCTCGGCCATACGGTCGGGGATTTTTTATTTATAGAAATCAAAGCTACTGAAAATTGGTAAAAACGGGAAAGCGGCAGGAGGGGAAAATTTTCCGCCGTTTTTCTGTCCTAAAAAATAGTTTGCGACAATATTGACTATTATGTGTAGAGGTCGTCGAGGATAAAACAATCGACGCGGTTGCCCGTGAGCGAACCTTCGCGGCCCACCGAAAGCAGGCCGCCCCGGCAGCCGATGATCTCGACCTCGTCGGCCGTGCGGATATAGCTGGGCGGCTTGGAACCCTGCTTGATGGTCGTAGCGGGGAAGAAAGCGGCGTATTCGCGCGACTCGATGATACGCTGGACACGGCGGTTGAATTTCGACGCCAGCGCTCCCGAATAGGAGGCGATCGCCACACGCTGATCGGGGTCCAGCCCCAGCACATAGGCCGGAAGCAGGGTCGTGGCGCCGACGCTTTTGCCGTGCTGGGGCGGCATGGTGACGATCAGCCGCCGGACGCGGCCCGCGGCGAAAGCTTCGAGCACGCGGTAATAGGCCCGGTGGAAAGGCTGCAACTCCAGAAAGGGATAGACTCCGAGGGCGAACCGCTCGAACGAAGGAAGGTCCGCCGGGCCGGAAACTGCCGAGGTGACACCGGAAAGCGAGGAAAAGGAGGCAGAAGCAGAGCGAGCAGAATCGGAAGGAGCGAAATCCGACGGCACAACATCGGATGGAACTGCACCGGACAGAGCAGAACCGGAAGGAACGAAATCCGACGGCGCAGAATCGGGAAGAACGGAATCAGACGGCACGAAACCGGACGAAGCGGAACCGGAGCCGCAACCACGTGAGCCGCAAGCACCGGAAGTCAAAACATCGGAGCCGGGGAGCAGATCACCGGCGAGAGATTCACCGGGGAGAGATTCGCCGGAAAGTGATTCGCCGGAAAGTGATTCGCCGGAAAGTGATTCGCCGGAAAACGAATCGCGGAGCAAAAATTCGCCGGCGAGAGAATTCGCAGGATAATCCGGCGCGAGAATGCCGGCCGGAATAAAAACCTCTGCGGAATCGGCTTCCGCAGAGGACAATTTGGATTTCAAGACCATTTGTAGAAATTTTGAACCCATGCGCGGCGCCGCGGCGGGAGGTTCGGAGAGAAAAAGAGCGTTCCGGCGGGCTGCGCCGCACCAAGGAAGGATAAATGCCGGAACGAACAAGGCGGGGAGCCGGAGGGCGCACGGCCTGCGGCCGGGGAGCGGCCCGATGCAAAGCGGGGACCGGGCGGTTGCGCACGCCGGCGGCAGGACATGCCCACGGCAGGGATCAGACAAAGCGCTTCATCTCGGAAAAATCGAAGTCGTTCAGCATTTCGCCCTCCGCCGAGAAGGTGTGAAACTCCCACCATACGGGCACGAGGTCCGAAACAGGCTCCGCATCGCCTTCGGGCTGCGAGAGCCGCGTCCGGTAGACGATGACCGACGCCGTAAAGCGGCAGTCCGTATCGCCGAAACGGAATGCGAGCGATCCCGAAAAGTAGTTTTCCCCGTCGACAGCATCCGCCAAACGCGCCGCCACCTCTTGATAAAGTTCAGGTGAAACCGAATACATAGTTGATAATTAGCAGGATTTTTGCAAAATAATTTGCATGTATAAATAAATTGTTTAACTTTACAGCACAAATATAGATTCAAAATTTGAATTTCCAATCGAAAAATACAATTTTTTGATATAAAATTTTCCGATTAAAAGCTATGAACACGCGGGTAAAATTGATACGAAAACAGCTGGGCATGACGCAAGAACAATTGGCTCAGCATCTTGGCATCGGCAAAGCGGCCCTTTCGATGATCGAAACGGGGAAAGCCGGACTCTCGGCCCGGAACCGCAACATATTGGTTCAGGAATTGAACGTAAGCCCCGAATGGCTGGAGAGCGGCAAAGGCAACATGTTCAACGCCGAACCCGACCTGACGGCCTACAGACTCCGCACGGACAATTCGCTGCCGCTGCAGAGCGTGCCGCTCTACTCGATCGAGGGAACGGCGGGACTGGTGCCGCTGTTCACGGATCAGGCGCAGGCCAAACCCGTGAACTTCATCCACATTCCCAATCTGCCGAAATGCGACGGCGCGATATATATAGTGGGCGACTCGATGTATCCGCTGCTCAAAAGCGGCGACATTGTGCTGTACAAGCAGCTGGGCAACATCGACGACATATTCTGGGGCGACATGTACCTGCTGTCGATCGACATCGACGGCGAAGAGTACGTCACGGTGAAATACATCCAGAAATCCGACCGCGAGGGTTACGTCAAACTCGTGAGCCAGAACCCGCACCACGCAGACAAGGAGGTGGCGCTCAGCCGCATCCGCGCGATCGCGCTGGTCAAGGCGAGCATCCGGATGAATTCGATCCGATAGCGGCGGCCCGCCGGCCGGCACCGAGGGCCCGCAAAAAATTCACGCCGTAAAAATCCGAGGGGAGAGGCATTCGTGTGGGTGGGGCCGGGAAAGGATCGGGCAGGAATCAGAGAAGAATCGAGGCAGATCCGGGAGAAACCGGGACGGGATCCGAAAAGGCCGGAAACGAAAATTCGGAACGGGAACGATGAGGAAATGCGGAAGCACCGCAAAAAAGGCAGCGAAACGGCGGCTGGAAAACAGGACAAAACAGAGCAGAACAAACAGAGCAACACAAGCCGAAAAGACCGGAACGGTCCGGCCGAAGCAACAATCTGAGGAAAAAATTCGTATCTTGCCGGAAACAAAGACGACCCAATACGGAACTCTCCGATAAAAAATTCGCGGTGCTGATCGATGCGGACAATATCTCACCACACCGGAAAATCAAAGACATCCTCGACGAAACAGCCAATTACGGAACACCGACGATCAAGCGGATCTACGGCGACTTCACCGATCCGAAATTCGCGGCATGAAAAAGCATTCTGCCGGAAAACTCGATCACCCCGATTCAGCAGTATGCCTACACCACAGGCAAGAACGCAACGGATTCGGCGCTGATAATCGACGCAATGGACATCCTGCACAAGGAGTCGGTCAACGGCTTCTGCATCGTATCGAGTGACAGCGACTATACCCGTCTGGCGAGCCGCATCCGCGAATCGGGCCGCGAGGTGCTGGGCTTCGGCGAAAAGAAAACGCCCAAACCGTTCATCAAATCGTGCGACAAATTCATCTACGTCGAGATTCTCGGACAGCCTGCCGCTCCGACGCCGGCACTTGCGCCTGCACCGGGTCCCGCTCCGGCTGCGACACAGGCCCCGGCAGCGAAAGCCGCACAAAAAAAGACATCCGCCAAAAGGCGTCAGACGTCTGACACGCAGGTCCCCGGAACGCCGGAAGCCGCCGCAGGCAAAAAAACCGCTCCGACTCCGGGACAGACTCCGGGTGTGGTTCCCGCTTCGGAGCAGCCTCAGGTTACGGTTCAGGCTCAGACTCTGGACCCTGCGCAGTCCCAATCGATCATCCGTCCGATAGACGACGATTTCAAAGACCTGCTCGCCAATACCATAGAAGACGCCGCCGCCGACAGCGGCTGGGCATTCCTCGGCATCGTCGGCAGTGTCCTGACCAAGAAAATGCCCGATTTCGCCCCCCGCAACTACGGTTACAAAAAACTTTCGCTGCTGGTGAAAGCCCTCTCCGAGGCAATCGAAACCGAAGAACGACTGTCCGCAAACAAAGAGCAGAAGTTCATTTACGTCCGGAACAGAACAAGGTAAACGCTCCGGTCGCCGACCATCCGTCCGGCGGAAGGATACTCCTCAACCCCAGCCGCACAATTACGCGGCAAAAAGAACTTGCGGGATTTTCCGCCGGCCGGAACCGTTCCGCCCCTGCCATGACCATAATACGCAAACCGCCGGGCAAAACAGCCCGGCGGTCTGAGTATCGAAACAAATCAACAGTCCAACGCGACAGCAAGCGCCTTCGCATGATTCATACGGATCACGCCTTCCCGTTCTTCGACACTGGACGGCGGCATTCCAAAAAAATTAAAAAACTCCCCGCTTTCGGATTCGCGCAGAAACGGGCGTTTTCCGAACGAAACAAAAGCCGGAATCCGCCGAATCCGCACATATTATCACCGAAAAACCGAAACTCCCCGCAAAAAAGCCGCAGGAAAACCCCGAAAAAAGTCGTCTCCGGGGAACAAACTGACAATAAATTTATATATTTGCAATATTGTTTTTCTAAACCCTACTAATCCGAAACAAGACATGGAGAAAACCAATGTACGGGAGTTGCAGGATGTCGTGATTCGCTTCTCAGGAGACTCAGGAGACGGCATGCAACTCACGGGTACGCTCTTTTCAGACACTTCGGCCCTGCTCGGAAACGGCATCTCGACCTTTCCGGACTACCCCGCCGAAATTCGTGCGCCGCAGGGAACCGTGGCCGGCGTATCGGGATTTCAGGTACACTTCGGCAGTCACCGCGAACTCAACCCCGGCGACTACTGCGACGTGCTCGTAGCCATGAACCCCGCAGCGCTCAAAGCCAACCGCAAATGGCTCAAGCAGGGCGCGACGGTGATCATCGACGGCGATTCGATCACCGAAGAGCATCTCAAGAAAGCGGGATTCGCCACGCTCGACCCGATCGCGGAGCTCGGACTGGACGAATACAACGTCGTCATCCCCGACATCACGTCAATGACGCGCGAAGCGCTCAAGCAGACCGGACTGGACAACAAGGCCGTGGTCAAGTGCAAGAACATGTTCGCGCTGGGCATCTGCTTCTACCTCTTCGACCGTCCCGAAGCGTACGCATACAAATATCTGGAGACCAAATTCGCACGGAAAAATCCGGTCGTGGCAGAAGCCAACAAGCTGGCTATCGACGCGGGCTATAACTATGCGGCCAACACCCATCAGTTCGCCAACACCTACACCGTGTCCCCGGCGCCGCTCGAAAAGGGCACCTACCGCACCGTCAACGGCAACGTGGCGACGGCATGGGGCCTGTGCGCCGCCGCCGAGAAAGCCGGGCTGCCGCTCTTCTGCGGTTCGTATCCGATCACTCCGGCGACGGTCATTCTCGAAGAGCTCGCCAAGCGCAAGGACCTCGGCGTGAAGACCGTGCAGGCCGAAGACGAGATCGCGGGCATCTGCACCGCCATCGGCGCGGCATTCGCCGGCAATTTCGCCGTGACGACCACGTCGGGTCCCGGACTGTCGCTCAAGAGCGAGGCGCTGGGACTGGCCGTGATGACCGAGCTGCCGCTGGTGGTCGTGGACGTACAGCGCGGAGGCCCCTCGACAGGTCTGCCGACCAAAACCGAGCAGAGCGACCTCTCGCAAGCCCTTTACGGCCGCAACGGAGAGTGCCCGGTGATCGTCGTGGCGGCATCGTCGCCCAGCGACTGTTTCCACTATGCGTTCGAGGCAGGACGGCTGGCGATGGAGCACATGACGCCCGTGATCCTGCTCACCGACGGTTTCATCGCCAACGGTTCGGAGCCGTGGCGCATTCCCTCGATGAAGGACTACCCGGCGATCCAGCCGCCGATCGTAGACGACGCGCCCGAAGGCGGATTCATGCCCTACGTGCGCGACGAAAAGCTGGCCCGCGGCTGGGCGTTTCCCGGCAAGGTGGGACTGGAGCACCGCGTGGGCGGTCTGGAAAAAGACTGCGTGAAAGGCTGCATCTCGCACGATCCGGCCAACCACCAGAAGATGGTCTCGACGCGCGCTGCGAAGGTGGCCAAGGCCGCGGACGACATTCCCGCACAAACCGTATGGGGCGACCCGGAAGGCGACCTGCTCGTCGTGGGATGGGGCGGAACGCGCGGACACCTGCAGAACGCCGTCGATCAGATGCGCGCCGAAGGCAAACGCGTGTCGCTCGCACATTTCAACTACATCAACCCGCTGCCGCACGGCGTGCGCGACATCTTCGCGAAGTTCCGCCGGATCGTCGTCTGCGAGCTGAACGAAGGTCAGTTCGCCAACTACCTGCGCCAAAACCTGCAGGAGTTCCGCTACGAACAGTACAACAAGTGCGAGGGCCTGCCCTTCACGATCGTAGAACTGAAAGAAAAATTCGAATCCTTATTGAAGTAACGCCATGGCAGAATACAAATACACCCCAG
>ERZ1106950.595-NODE-595-length-33873-cov-81.915164_pt1 | contig 33873 bp, 30 predicted proteins | sample MGYA00403675_ERZ1106950 | MGnify/ENA primary metagenome ERZ1106950 (study PRJEB35170, sample SAMEA104062410) | human gut metagenome | biome: human gut; feature: human-associated habitat; material: faeces | place: Denmark | collected 2012-06-13 ... | reverse complement strand
CGGTAGGCGCGGGTGTTGTATCGAAGATCCTGAAGTAATAATAAAGACAAAAAACTAGGATCGGAAGATATTCCGAATTAGGGGAAAGGCTCTGAAATTCTTCAGAGCCTTTCCTTTTTTTGTTTCTTTAAGAAAATTTTGACAAATAAGACAGATTGTGATAGCTACAAAATATGCGTTCTTATTAAGAATTAATGTTATGTCTTAAAATATTGTTGAACTTAAAAATTTGAATTATGAAAAAGGTATTATTATTTTTTGCATTGTTTTTGTTTGTTTTTGGAGTTTTTGTAAGATTAGGGAAGAAGAATTTTCCGGCTGATAACAAAGTGGCTGTTGAGGCTTTTTCCGGTGTTGTATCTTCTCTTAATCCGTATAATCTTCCTACCTCAGATTGTATTGAATTAGAAACGCCAGAAGGGGTAATTATTCGGCCTGTTGTCAGTTTTAGAGATTTCTCTGTTTTCAGACGAAAAGTTGCGGTGTCTGACACTATCATTCTTTATGCTTGGAATAACAACTTATATCCGGCGACATCCAAAATTGACTGGGCTGTTTTTAGTCAAAAAGTGAACGAGGAAGCTTCCAAGGTTTGTAATTTTTGTCTGGCTTTGGCGTTGTTCCTTTGTATATTGGGTGTTAAGATTCATTCTTTTAAAACTTAATGAAAAAAGTGTGATTAAAAAGCGGTTACTTATATGACCGCTTTTTTTGTGCTGTAAAATATTTTGACAAACTGTTGCTCTTGTGATATTGTTTTTGTCTAAAATGAGTTATTGTGCGGTTATATCTTTATGTTGAAAATAATTCATGGCTTTTGTGAACAGTTAAATAAAATATTCACTTAAAACTCTGAAGTTATGCTAACTTTTAATGAGGAAAGACAGTACATCGACGGTGAGTTTGAAGCATTTGCCGAGATGTATAAAGAATTTGGCCTGTCGATAGACGGCGAAATTTATTTGACCCATTCGAAACAGTGGGAAAAAATTTATTTTGTACTTTCGTTTAAGCCGTTTGCTCCGAAAGTGCAGGATGATATGATAACAACCGATAACCGCGTGGTTCTCGGTATGTTTGCGAAGAAATACAATCTTAATCCCGATCAGGAACGGCGCTTGCAGAAAGTTCCGAAAGGGTTACGAAAAGTGTACTACTCCAAACAGCGGTTCCGCAATGCTTTGGAAATTGAATTTTCTAAGACCGCGGATAAACGCGAGTTGCAGAGCTATGTGCACTATCATGGCGGCAGGATGTGCGAAAAGGCTGCAAATATATGCAGCTCGGTGCGCCGCCTGCATATTTAAGTTAAACACATGAAGAGCTTCGCCGTGAGGTGCGGCTCTTCTTTTTTTACGGATGTGGCTTTTTGTAAAAAAGTTCTTGATTAATTGTGCAGATTTGTGTATCAAGTATACGCAATATGATGATAGGGGTATAGCTCAGTTGGTAGAGCATCGGTCTCCAAAACCGAGGGTCGTGAGTTCGAATCTTACTGCCCCTGCCATTTTATAAAACAATTATTTGATTCTGAATAATAGTTGTTTTCGAAAATTGAAAATTCAGGCACTTTGCTAATGCGAAGTGCTAATTTTTTATCAAAATTCCAAAGAAGTATTAGCCTCAATTTTTTGGAGGCTTTATATGAAACTTTACAATCGATTATCTTCATTCTATATTGTTATAAATGTCCCCAAATGTCTGCGAAAGCGGATAGGGAAAAGTCAGATTTGGCGGTCTTTACATACGAAAGATAGACGCATAGCTAACCTTAGAGCCGGAATGATAAAAATGAGTGTACACAAGCTATTTACCGAAGAACAGATGAAAGAAGCGCAAGAGATTGATGGGATGCTTAGAGATATATCTTGTGATGGAATTGGTCATTCAGAAATGGATTATACAGAAGATTTTGCGGAAATGGTGGCTTATGAAGCTTGTCGAGAAAAGGTTAATTATGCAAAAACATATTTAGTATCTGAGATGATAGAAGAATATCAACAAAAATTGAAAATATACAGAGATACCTATAAACAGGGAGATTATAAACTAGCGTATAATGCGTTGACGGTTACAGTGGCGAAACATTACTATCCAATGCCTACTGATGAAACAATGCATATTGCTTTAAATGCAATGATGAGGGCTGAAATTCAGTTTTTGGAGTATGCAATAGCTTATATTAAAGGTAGCCGTCAAAATTTGGTTGGGCAGTTAATAACTGATGTTGATGAGTATGTTGGTAGTCGAAAAGTGTATCCAAGTACTCCTGACGTGTCCCAAGTTCAGGAAAGTGCATTTAACTTAGTCGAATTAACCGAACTTTATAATAATGACATATCTCGTGACAATACTTCTGATGAGCAGAAAGAGAAAGTTTTACTTAGGATGAAAGTTGTTGCTGAAGTTATGGGAGATATGTCAATTAGTAAAATTACCGATAAAGATATTGAAAATTTTATTAGAGAGATAAAAAACCTACCGGCACATTATGGTAAAATGAAGTTGTCAAAGAAACTTACCAATAAACAGGCTATTGAAATGGGTAAAAAAGATAATAATATTCAAAAAATTTCAGTTGGTACGGTTGATAAGTATGTATCATCCCTGAAGACCATTTTGCAATATGCAACGATGAAAGAGTATATACCAAAGAATCCATTTGATAAAATCTCATTGCCAAAAGCTGATAAAAGGAAAGTAAACGAGAGTAAACGACTGCCTTTTACACTTAAACAACTGCAAGCAATATTTGAAATGCGGGTGTTTAAGAGTTCCAGAAATTATAAATTTTGGATTCCAATGCTTGCTTTATATACAGGAGCTCGATTAAATGAGCTTTGTCAACTGCTTGTTAATGATATTAAATTTGATGGAGATATTGCTTTTTTTTCAATCAATGATGATGGCGACAAAAAGCTTAAAACATCTGCAGCGGTGCGTATAGTGCCAATTCATTCAGAGTTAGTTAAAATGGGCTTTATGGATTATGTTAAGGAAATGAGAGAAAAGAAGTCGGTGAGGCTCTTTCCTGAGCTTAAGAAAGAGAAAAAAAGTGGCCGGTATTCTAATGGGTTTAGTAAGACGTTCAGGAATTTATTACAGACTGTTAATCAGCAGTTTTCGAATGAAAATGATAAATTTGTTAGAGGTAAGCATTGTTTCCATTCATTTAGGCACAATTTTAGAGATTGTCTTCGTGAAAATGAGTGTAACCAAGAAGCTGTAAGAGCGATTCAAGGCTGGGGAGGTGATCCAACCGATCTTAGTAACTATTATGGGAAAGGCTTTAGTGTGTCGAAGCTTAGTGAAATCTTGGAGAGCAAGCTAGTTTATCAGGGGTTGGATTTGAGTTGTTTTTATTTGTAAAAAATGACTTCCTTTATATTATTTAACTTGACATTTTGTTGGTTTTGCATAATATTTCTATGTGGTTAGGTTAATGATAATCGCGAGTATTATTAAGATATTAAGAGCTCATATTTTTCGGACTTTCATCAAGTCGGAGCCTAGTAGAGTTGTCGGTAGGTTATATCGGAAAGCTTCTAAAGAAAAATATGTATCCTATACCTGCACTTGAGGAATGGTCTTAGACCTTTTTGTTTTGTGTGGTTATGGATAAGCTCTAAATTTTCACTTCTTATCTGTAGTCTGATTTATTCAGGCTTTTTTTGTTGCCCAAATTGCCCTTAAATTTTCCAAACAATTCTCCTAAGTGCAGGTTTATAAACCGTTTCGCTCTATTGCGAAGCATTTGTTTAACGTCCATTGGGAGAGAAAATAAAATGACAGAGTTTGATTCTAAAAAGAAGCTGAAAGAAGCGAAAATTGATTATACTTGGTATAATCAACAAATAGAGCAGAAACTGCCCTTGCTTTATAAATTTCTGGGAATTTGCTATAAGCTGGACGTATACGGTGATGATAATCTTATTAAAAATGAATGTGCTAAGTGGGGTATGACATTTGCGGATAAACATAAAAGTAGAACTATTTTTAGGCTTGCGACCCAGTGGTACAATGTTGAGGACAAAACTTTTTTAAATGCCCGAATAGCCACATATGTAAGGGCGCTGGAAAGATTTAAAGCGGATAAAATTACTCCTGAGGAGGTTTATGAGAAACTTGAGGAGTATGGCATAGATTATTGGGCTAATCCACGTGATAAATTCAGAGAGAACAATGAAATAAAGAAAAAATCTTCTGCTAGGAGATGGAATCCAACTATTAAATTTACTAATGTTTTTGAAAAAAGCGATATGGCTGACAAAGATTTTGTAGCTTTAAAATGCGGTGAAAATATTCTTATATCCGCTGATGCAATAGTTTTAGGTGTTGTTGAGTCGCTTAAAGAGAAATTTGATAATATTGATTCCGCCTTTAAAACCGTTGTCGAGCAACGAAATAAGGAGGCCGAAAATGATAAAAATTAAGGCAACTCGTTTTATGACGGTAAAAGATATTGAAGCAGAACATACCGGACGGATTGATACCTTAAAGTCGGAGTTAAAGTGTTTTAAGGGAGATGAAAGTCGTAGAATTAAATTACAGGAGCTTTTGAATAAGTTCCAATGTTCTGACTTGAAAAAAAGTTTTGCTGATATTCGATACTCATCACAAGAGCAAGTGTCGATATTTAGTCAGGTGCTAAGACTTATAAAATTGTATAAAAAGTACTTCAAAAAAGATGGGGTACTTGTCACGGTGAATTGCTGTGAGGGCAAGATGCCTAATAAAATCCCTATTTTGTTGACTTATAAGGAACTTTTAGAGTTTAACCCTAAAACCCCAATTAATACTCTACGCACACAACTTGAGGAAATTGATGGAGCTTTCGGTTTTATTAGTTTTGAGGTTAAGTTTAATGTGATTCTGAAGAAATTTATACCGCATTTCCATATTGTAGTCTTGGGCGTTGATAAAAGAGTTATTACAAATTTTTTCAAAAAAAGGTATCCAGAGGTTCATTCATTCCGAGTTAGCAGAGGTGATTTCTGTTGTGCTAAGGGTAAATCGCCTATGGTTTATTATCATAATCAGGAGCTAAAAATTCTTGATTTTAGGGATATAAAAAAATCACCTCAAAATGTTGCTTCTTATATTTGTAAGTTTAAGACTTATCAAACGAATTTTTATCAGCAAGGATTAAAACTAATTCCGTATGCGAAAGGGAATAAAAAAAGGAGTTCTAGACCTGATGACAGAGTGCATAATTCGCATCTGTTATTTTTGGATAAGATGAGAAGAAGTGATGTGTTTTCGGTATTCGGTAAGGATGCGATGACGAAATTCATCACTAAGTATAAGCAACAAAACAGTCTTTTGAGTACTAAGATTGAGCAAAAGAAGCACTCAACTGATGAATCGGCATCTTTTTTCTTTGAACACAATACATACTCAAAACCATTAAACAGTAATAAGGATGTGTTAAAATTATTTGGCTTTGACAAATTAAGAAAAGAGCAAAAAGAGCCTATAAAATATATAAAAGAAAATAAAGCTTGTTTGGTAATTCTTGCGACAGGTTCTGGTAAAAGTTTTATATTCCAAGCTCCTGCATTGCAGATGAAAGGTATCTGCATTGTAATTACACCTCTAATAAGTCTGATGAACGACCAAACAAGAAAGTTAAACAAAATACATAAGGATTTAGCGGTTACAATCAATCGTGAAGTAAAAAAATCTAAACGACAGAAAATTTTGCAAAAACTATCAAAGGGCAAGTATAAGTTTCTATATGTGTCTCCAGAGATGATTTTGAATGATGAAAATTTGCAAAATGTTCTTAATAAACTTAGTGTTTCGATGATTGTGGCAGATGAAGCCCATTGTATATATTATTGGGGATACGATTTTAGACCTTGTTATGATAAGATCGGTGAAGTGCTTAAGATGTTTCCTAAGGCAAAATTTATGGCTCTGACCGCAACAGCAGATAAAATGACCCGAAAGACTATAAAATCTATGACGGAGGATAAACTAAAAGTTTTTAAAGGAAAGCTTGACCGTCCTAATATTGACTATGGGGTGGTTGAGAAAGAAGGCGATGGAACTAAACAGTTGATGAAAATACTTAGACCATACATAAAAAATGGTAAGGTTACGGATAGGGTAATTATATACTGTAACCACGTTGATATGACGGAGGCGGTGCACAATTTCTTGAAAGATAGAGGCATTGATAGTTTAGTTTGCACTGGTAAGACCAAAGAACAAATGAAAACAGTACTTAAGCCGTTTCATCAAATGCCCTGTATTGTGGTTGCAACGTCTGCTTTTGGTATGGGTATAGATAGGAAGAATGTGCGTTGTGTGGTGCATTTTGAAATGCCGTGTAACTTAGAGTTTTATTATCAAGAATCTGGTCGTGCCGGTCGTGATGGAAAGAGTGCAGAAGCAGTGATGATGGTGAGTAAGGTAGATAAAGAGATTGCTAAAAGGGAATTTTGCAGTAAAAGTGATGAAAAGCTTAAAAAGTTTGCAATGGTTGAAAATTATATAAAACTCCCAAAAAGCAAACGGCGAGATTATTTGATAAAAGCTATATCTTGATTTTAGGGGTGGTGTGACACTGCCCCTTAAATTTTGATTCTTTCAACTATACTTGATAGTAAGGTTTCGTTGGTGTTGTAATATAGGCTTGTGGTTTGGATATTGCTGTGATTGACGAGGGTTTTTACGGTTGCGATGTCTATGCCGCTTAGAAGGCTCTCTGTAATAAAATGACGTCTGCCGTAGTGTGATGAACATTTTAATCCGAATGTATTGTATATGCTGCTAAAAATGCGACTGATGGAGTTTCTCAAGTATGGTTTGTTGGTCTTTTGCGATGTGAATAAATATGTGTTGGGAGTAATGGACTTGGTTGAGCTTAACCAATCGATGTATTTTTTTAGCTCTGATTGGAGCTTAGTGTTGAGGTAATATGTGGCTTTCTTTTTGCCTTTATTTTTATCGTTAGATAAGGTTATTATTCCCTTGATAGTGTTGTCGGTGTTCATAACATCCTTAATTTGTAAATAGCAGAAATTCACACATCGCAAGCCCATAAAACTTAGCTGAAACATCATTTTAATTTGTCTGCTGTTGTTTAGTGTTTCGATATATTGGAATATCTGCTTTATTTTTTTGTCGTCAATAATGGCTCTGTTTATCATCTTTTATCTCCTTGCAATGAATATATTTGTTAGGATTGTTATTGAAAAGTTGCATTTTTTTATCATCAAGAAAAAGTCTCATCGTTCTTTTCGTTGGTTTACAACGGGTTGTGTTAATAATGAATAAGTTTACATATTGTTATTCATTTACACACTCTCGCTTTGATAATATACACGTCATTCTTGCTGATTTGGTGAATTTGCGGAATGTTGCGTATCGGAATTTGTTTAATATATCCGCTGTCAAGGAGCTTGATTGAACTCTTAACCTTGTCAACTGTCGTCCAATGCGAGTATTTTCCCTCTAAACCGATTAAAACGGCAGTATCAGGCATTTCTGAATATCGTTTAATTTGATTTATCACTTCATCAACCGACAGTTTCTTTCTTAACAGAGGGCGGGAAACCTTAATGGATATACCGAAATCAATTTTTAACTTTTCATCAATACAGATAAGATACATTTTTAGTAGAGAATTTTCTGTTCCGGTTAAATGGACATCCAATAATTTGCCGCAATTTTCCAGATTTATATAAATAGCATTCAACAACTCCCTTTGATACTCCTTAGAAAGATGTTTGAACCCACTGACAGCTTTTGTGGTAGAAATGACACTTGCAAAACATCCGCATAAATAGGTAAAGCCCTGATTGATGACCGCCGTCAATATTCATCTCCACGCATAATGGTTAAGACTCGATTTGTGACATTCGGGTCGCTGGGGTCAGGGCTGAAATAGTTATAATCGGCGTCGTAATAGTCGATTTTCCAGAAGTACGTATCGTTTCTGAAATCAATAGCCCCGAAGTCGTGTTCTCCATAAGGGTCATTGTCCTCGGTAAAATTATCGAATGCCTGAACTTGTTTCATAAGATCATTTCGGTCATCATCGGTTAGTGATTCCACGTAAGGGGTAATAACCACCCGGCCACCATTAAATGACTTGCGAAACGAATCGTTTAATTGTCTGATTTTTTCAATATTCATTTTCTCGCCTTTAAAATAAAAAAAGAGCCTCAACACTAGGTTGAGGCTCCGATTGTTGGATTGAGATGTAATTGACTCTAACCAATTTATTCTCAGTTCATTAGTTAAGAGCCGTATCATTTTACACCTCACTTTCAAACATACAAAACCTTTGCTGCCCTTGCTAAAAAACAGCGCTATACACGGTTTCATATATTTTGTGATTTATGAATCGAATCAATTTTTATTATGATTAAATATAACATATTCTATTATAAATTGCAAGTAAAATATTGTGAAAAATCAGATAATTAGTTGATAATTTAGTTGTATAAAAAACAATATATCAGGAGTTTATTACCGATGAAAAAATTATCTGACCCTAATGAAAAAATAGAACTTGTAAACTTATTGGCGGTTTTCCGTCTGGAGATGAAAAAGCTCCGGGAACAATTGAACAAAAAGGGCTATATTTGCCGATATTGTGGAAAGCAATCCCCAAAACCCCACGGCGGAAAATGTCCCTACAGTCCACATCCCAATAAATGTCACGAATTTATTAAGGCATAAAAAAATACCCTGCAACCAATCAGCCACAGGGTATTTGTACCAGTTGTTAAATGCTAAAACTTGTACTTGGCGTTAATCAATCCAGTATGGTCTTGGTAGTCCTCACGGAATTTGCCTTCGTAACCAAGCGAGAGTTCAACATTGTCGTTGACTTCTGCGGTTACACCGGCACCAAATTCCATTCCGAAACGGTCAAGAGCTTCACCTTCAACCGTATAAGCCGAACCATTAGCCAAAGTTACAACTGAATTAACATCATCGTTAAACAGGTCATAGGTTGCGGCAATTCTGGCTTCCGGCTTGATATTCATACCATTGGACAGCTCAAAGTTTTTGCTGACTTTGGCTCCGATGACACCGGTCAAAATATCGCTGTCATTGCCGGAAACACGTTGGTCGGCAGAATCTTTATAACTGTCCTGACTGATATGAACATAACGCATACCGACTTCCGGTGTTAAACCAAAGCCGTTGACTTGCATATCATAACCGGTCATAGCCTGTAAGCCGAAAGTTTCAACATCATAGTCAGCCTTGACACCAACACCGGCAACGTTTTTGTTTTCTTCATAATCAGACCAGCCATAAGTCGCAATACCGTTTACATACCAATTTGACGGTTTGTACTCACCGTAAACAATCGCGGTATGTGTATCAACATCGGTTGAACGCATAAAACCGTCAATATCGGTGTTTGTGTAAGCATAACCGGCACCGACTTTGACATCATCGTTTACAAACTTTTCGGCACCGAAAGCAATACCGGAGCTATCAGCATCAAAACCTTTGGCTTTGGAAGTGTCATCAAGTTTCGACTTATTGAACAGTCCCTGAACCCACATCGCACCACGTTTGAAGATGCTGTCACCGGAAGACATACCCTCGCCACCGGTCGAAACAGTACCACCGGTTAAGCGCGTACCAACCGCACCAAATACTTGGTTGGCCGTTTCTGATTGGGTTTGTTGAACCATTGGCGCAACTTCAGGAGCAACCGCGGTCAAAGCGGCAACATAGGCCTGTTCGTTACTTTGTGAAAGATCACTTAGTACCGAAGCAACTGCTTTGGCTTTCGGGCTTGCCGTTGATGAAGATGTTAAAGTATCCCAAGCTTCGGCTGTGGCGGCGTTTGTCGCAGAACCTCCGGCATCAGCAACGACATCGGAAGCTGAGGCTGTTCCCGTAATTTTGAATGAACCGTCCTCAAAGCTAATGTCATAACGATTGTTGTCGGCAATTTTATTAGTAAAATCACCAGTTACAGTGCCTTGTAAGAAGTTAAAATCTTTAGTTTCACCATTTGCAACGACACCGCTATCTAAGGTGACTTTCATTGTGGTATCATTACCAATATTGATTGTGTTTGCATTGATTTGGCCGTAATTGTCTGCCGAAGCAACTTTCAAACCAAGTGTTGAATTATCGGCAAAATCAACCGTTGTCGCGGTTAATTTGTTGGTTCCGATATCTAAACCAGCACCACCGGCGACAGATACATTCCCGATTGAACCAGTATCTTTGTCATAAGTCAAAGTACCTTTGCGGACATTCAATGCTGTTATATTACTGATAGTTCCGCCAATCGCCTTGCTTAAAGAATGGTCGGCTTCGAAAGTCAGATTAGAACCGGTGACATTACCGCTGATATTGGCGGCAGAGTTTTTAAAGCAGAGATTGCCGGAACCGCTGACATTGGTATCTAGTTTACCCGACAAGTCAATTTTGGTATTTTCGCTGTTCATTGCAATATCGCCAGAGGTTAAACTAGCCCCGTTGGCTACTGTAATTGTTCCTTTTGTGAAGTCAATATCACCGCTAATTTGGTTGTTTCCGTTTGCGATAATAGTTGCATCATCTCCGTTTACAATAAATTTGATAGCGTTTCCGTCAATTTCTTGGTTGTCATTGGTATTGAGCAACAAACCTGAATTTTCATTCATAACCAATTTACCGCCGGTCATATTGACGTTGCCCGTATTTTCTTTACGCATTTCAATATAAGCGTTTTTATTTAACGTGATATTTCCACCGGAGATATTAATATCGCCACTGGTTGCGGTATCATTACCTTTATAAATACGGGAATCGGTTAAATTAATATCACCACCCTGAATATTGACATCAGCCCCGTCACCTTTAACAAAAACACCAGTATCGGCACTATTGCCGTTTGATGTTGCGGTCAAGGTACCGCCTGTCATCGTGAAATTATTAGCACCGTCTAACAATATCCCAGAATTGTCGTTAATATTGAGTTCACCACCGCTTAAATTGACGCTTCCGGTGTTGGTATCATACATTTCGATATAAGCTTGATTGTTTAAGGTAATTTTACCCCCAGAGATATTAACATCACCTGTTGTATCAGTGTCTTCCTCACCTTTGGCAATACGGGCTTCGGTTAAATTTATAGTACCGTTTTTTATGGTTACAGAGGAATTTTCGCCTCTTACAAAAACACCGGTGTCAGCACTTCCACCATTGGAAGAAGCAGTCAAACTACCGTCTTCCATTGTAAAGTTACCATTAGAGATAATTCCACTGTTATTTCCTGAAACGGTTATATTTCCATCAGTTGCAACGGTAACATTATCTCTGGAGATGAGTTCATCTGTGATTGTTTCTTTGGAACTGATTGCCCAATCTTCCGCACAAACATTTGTTGCTGAAAAAGCGGCGACAAGTGTGGTTGTCATTAATAAAGATTTTTTCATACGATTAAACATCCTTGTTAACTAGTTAAACAAAACCCACCGTTCATAAAGAAAGGCGGGCGGATGTTCGAAAACCGTATATCTACAAACGGCTCGGCTTATTTGGCCAAGACCTTATTCACCGACATCCGTCCATAGACAAGAGGCCGGCACTGTTTAAAGTCGTGTGCACACGACTGTAGATATAAAAGGGTTTTCGACGCCCTAAGCAGAAAATCTGCTCAAATTTACTTTATAAGGCATATTTGTTAGAATCAAGTTAAATCATCAAAAACCCTCTGGAATTTAAATAAATAGGCCGGTATGATGTATTTTATAAGGGATTGAAATTAAGCCTAAAACTAATTGTCTGAGAGTTGCCGTGAAAAAATTACTTTAATCGTATGGCGTGGATTCTTATAATCTTAAAGAAAAATAGACCAACATTGCGAACACTCTTATGTTCGCTTGATGTTATTTGTTAATTTGAAAGATATAATTGAATAGGCTGAAAAATAGTTATTTTATGTAGACTTTAAAGACGTTAAATTCTATTGTTAATTATATATATGATAATTAGTAAAAGTAATTGTAGTATGAAGAAGTTAACAGAGAAACATAAAAGATACTTGCTAAGAAGAATACGAGAAATTATGAGCCGTATTAGGTTGCGGAAATTTAGGAGAAAAGTTCGTGTTAATCATAAAAGCAAGCGCAAATATATTCCGATTAAAGTTCCAGAAATTATGGATTTAAATGAAAACTTTGAAAGTACTGTGTCTTTTTTTCTGAAACTTAGAGATATTTGTGATGATGATAAAAAAAGATTTTTCTTGGATTTTAAACAATTAAAGCATATATCACCTGCCGCTGCTCTAGCATTTACAGCTGAAATTGATAGAGTTAGGAAAGTTAGGTTTATAAATAGGCTTAGGGTTAAAGATTTTAGTAAATGGGATACAGATACAAAACTACAGCTTAGAGATATGGGAATGTTTGATTTGTTGGGTATTGGTAATTTACCCAAGGGATTTGAATTAAAAGAATCTAATTTGGATGAAGTTTTTATTCGTTTTCAAAGTGGTAAAGATGCTTCTGGGCCTGATGCTAAGAAGTTACAATTTCTTATATATAATATAATAAAAATAGCAATACCTGAATCTAAAGCTTTGCAAAGGGGCTTGACAGAGGCAATGACAAATTCAGTTCAACACGCATATCCTGATGACTTTGTTGAGGAAAGTACTTTAAAAGATAAGCTTTGGTGGATGTCTGCATCTATTAATGTAAGGACAAAAATGCTGACAATTATGTTCTATGATGAAGGAATTGGAATTCCTAAATCATTGCCTAGAACATATCCTGAAATTTTTAGAAGTTTGGGGGGGTTGTTGAATGATGATGCCCAGTTAATTCAGGCGGCAACTAAAATAAAACGTTCTTCTACCAATAAGAAGAATAGAGGAAGAGGCTTGAAAGATATCAAAGACTATGTTAAATCTGTTAACAATGGAATGTTAAAAATATTGAGCCAACGTGGAGAATACGCTTATTTTTCTAATGAAAAGGAATATATTAAAAATAGAAATATTCCGCTTTGTGGGACACTGATACAATGGAAGGTTCCAATTAATATAGGTGAATAGATGAAAAAGGTAAAAATATCAATTGCGAAACAGTTTAGTAAAACTCCAGCAGGGAGATTTTATGATGATGGAGAATATAGCGGGCAAAGATTTAGAGACGAATTTCTTACTGTTAATTTGAAAAACCCAGATATTGACGTTGTTGAAATAGATTTAAATGGATTGGATGGGATTGGTTCTTCTTTCTGGGATGAGGCGTTTGCAGGGTTAGTTTTCGCTGAAAAGATACCTCTAGAAACTTTGGATAAAAAATTGGAATTAGTTTGTGATGATGATAAAACGCTGATTCCTCTGATTAGAAGCTATATAAAGGAGGCGACTAATGGGTGATCCTAATGTAGCAAATTCGGGTGTTAGTATGTGTTGGGTTATTGCTCCCATCGTAATATCGTTTATAGGGGCGGGTAGCTCTGTTTGGGCTGCAGTTATAAGCTGGAAAAAAGAAAGAAGTGTAAAAAAAGAGATCAAAGAAAATAGATTTGATAAAAAACTAAATGACATATGTTGTTCTCTAGATGAATTGTTGGATATGTGCATTGAATATTGGGGTGTTACTAATTTGAAGCCTGATGAGCGCAATACTAAAGGCCATAAGATTACATATAATTGCAAACAGATTTCTAATATACTAACACGTCTTAGTGAGAAATATAAAGATTTTGTTAATGATTATATTGTTGAATTTATAAATGATTTTAATGATATTAAGAATGAAGCAACAGGTGGAAATTTTCAATCGAAATTGTTTCAAGTGGATGATGAGAAGATTATTAGCCTTCAGAATAAAATCGCAGATTTTAAAGATAAAGTTAACAGTAAGATGTGTTGATAGGCTGTTTTATATTTTTTTAGGTTAAGTAATAAATCAGAGCCTTTTGTCGTTTGCGTAGAGCTTTAATCGGTAAAAGTTTCGATATGTAGGTTTGATGAATTTTTCTCGGTTTAGGTTTGTTCTGAATAAGTTTACAGTGCTGAATTGTTTTGATCCAGCTTTGTAGAGCAACTCTTTTCTTGCCATATAATGAATGTCTTTTTTGATGGCTGTTATCAATTTTTTAACTACTCTTAATTTTATTGGATTTTTTAATTATAAAATCTTTTGTAAAGTAATATTGACAGGGCTTTAGGAGTGTTTTAAATTGCTAATAACACTGCTAATAGATTTTGCTAATACTTTTGGATTTAGTTAAATATTTTGAAGGTATATAATGCCGGGATTTCAATGAGTTGCAAAATAATGTAGCAGGGGCGTAAATTTCTTACTGCCCCTGCCATATAAGATGAAGACGCTGAAAAGCGTCTTTTTTATTTATATATCAAGCACTTAATCGAGCCCGTGTGAGGTTGCATTGATAAGCACATTTTTGGGTGGTTACGCGGACTTTTATTTTAAAGTTTTGTTGTTTTACAAGTGATTTAGCCGGTTGGAATCCTATCAGGTTTCGGGATAGCTTTTTTGTTGCTTGGTTTGATATGATTACGTGACATTGATGTCATTTAATCAAAATTTTCGGTTTTCTTTTTCTTAAATCTCGATAATTTATGATAAAACAAAGGAGTTTTATCTGTAACGAAAGAGAAAAGGCGAATAAAATTGCTCCACATATTTGGTAGAAATATTTTTTTAGATATATTGACAGTTGTGCTGGGTGTTATCTATATACCTAATTGATAGCGCTATCATTGTAGTAATTTTTATAAGAAAGGAAATTTATATGACTAGGAAAGTCAGTAATACAAGATATGCAAGAGATTGTTCTCCGAAGGGGATAGCTCGCAGAGCTGTTCAGGTATATAAAATGTCTGATGCTAAAAATCCTGTAAAAACAGGAAATCGCGTTGTTGATTTTGCAACAGGACGGTTGCCTCTGGTAAAGGATTGGAATAAAGGCTTCAACCTCGGAAAACTAGGATTTGTCGCTCAACAGACCTATAAAGATACCTGCAAGCGAAAAAAATAAATGATTTAATATGATAAAAAAGTTCAGGGAGATAATATTTATGAAAATATTGGGTAAGCATATTTTAATCTTAGGTGGATTTTACTTTATTATCTCCTTTTTGCTTGATTTGGGGCAAGGTTATTCTTTTAATATTTTGGAAGCGATTGTCGCTTGTTGTTTTATTGTGATGTTTTTGTGTTTATGTTTTAAGCGTAAATTTTTGGTTTTTGAAACTTTTCAACACAGGTTTCCGCGAACTGTAAATTATTTGTCAGCTTTGGGTGTATTGGAATATATAGGTATTATATTTGGTATGATTCCGGGACTGGTTTACGGGTACAGGGCGGCTGAGGCTGAATATAACGGGCTTGAATATGTTTCGATTTTTCCACAGTATATGAGTTATTTTTCTTATATCTATATCGTTGTTTTCGTTTTTGCTCTTTTATGGGCAACTTATGTAAGTTTTATAAAGCTCAAAATACAAAAAAACTCATAAACTAGTCCGTGGATTGCACTATGTGTCCTGCCACTCAAGATAAAGTCGCTGAAAAGCGGCTTTATATATATCAAGAACTTAGCCAAGCCCGTATGAGGTGCTATAAAAGAAGCCATTTCCCGCTTGTTACACGGACCATTCCAAACGAAATCCTTTATTTTACAAGCATTTAATATAGAATCTTATTGTCTTTGGGAATTGTTAAGATTCTAATGTAATATATTTGGGCGGGATGATGCCGCCTTTGATGATGATCAGATAATACGGAACGACAGAAAAGCGTAAGCCTAATTTTTCATCACAGGCAGACCAATCTACCGGAGAAGTATCAATATCGTTAATTGAGGCTAATCTTACTAAACGTTCATCAACGTCTTGCGGAAAATCTTTATCTAAATTCGGTCGGATTGCCGGGCTGACATAAACTGCTTCAATTAGTCCGTCTTTTTGTAAGGTCTCCAAATCAACAGAAAATAAGTCAGCGTTCGCAATAAAAGGTTTGAACATATTTATGCTTTTCTCGGTCCACTGTATCGGCTCTGAAAAACCGCGGATGGCGCGGCTGCGGCCTTCAAAACAATTTTCCATCCATTTAACAATTCCGGAGTGGGTTGTTTCGCCGCCCGTGCGTTTGTAATAGTAATGTAAATCGGCTTGGGGATTGTTGGCAAAAGATAAAATCCCTTGTTTCAGAGCATTGTTGCCTTTTGTGATGTAGTGATAAAGTTTTGTCATTTTAATCTTCCCTGAATTTTTGTGTATTGTGACATAATTTTCAGATGAAGGGAATAATAAAATAGTCCGTGGATTGCACCATATGTCAATAGGTTTGTGTATTTGTACGATATTATCCTGTCGATTAGAGAAAGCTGTCCGAAAGGGCGGTTTTTTATGTTATATAAGAAAACAGCTTCCGGGCAGGAAACTGTTTTATACGTTTTTATGTAGAGCGAAGGCTCAGGCGGATTTCTTTTCCGGGTGCAGCGTGCCGGCGGCGACGGCTTTGGTGTAAAGTTCAATTTTGTAGTTAATCTTGTTCATATGTTTCTGCAGTTCGGCCATTTGCTCTTCAATACGGATTTTCTGCTGTCTGAACATATCCAGCCGCAGTTGCAGAGTTGAATCGCCTTCAATGTACCAGTCGATGTACTGTTTGATACCTTTGAGGTGCAGGCCGGTGGCTTTCAGGCATTCGATGAGTTCAAGCCAGCCGAGGTCGGAATCGGAAAAGACCCGCAGGCCGGAACTGTTTTTTCTGACGAAAGGCAGCAGGCCTTCTTTTTCGTAGTATCGGAGCGTATGTACGCTTAAGCCGGTTTTTTTTGCAACTTGGCCGATTGAGTATCCCATAAACTTTCTCCCGTTGTGTGACAGTGATTAATTTAAGCCTTAGAGTTTGCTCAAAGTCAAGAAAAATCTGGCGGGCAGAGGCGGTAATGCATATGGGCGTTTGCCAGACATCCTTTTTTTACCAAAATTGGAACCCTGAGAAAAAAGTATTGCAATCTTTTGTTTAATAGTTTATGTTTCCGGTAAATCAGACAGCCTATCCCCGTCATTTTGCCGTATAATTTCGACATGTTTTTTGAAAAGACCGGTTAACGACGCGGGTGGGGCTGGCTTTGTTGCAATTTTTCAGATGGATAGGATCTATGGCAAAAATTAGTCCGATTCAGTTTTTCAGACAGGTAAAACAGGAAATTAAAAAGGTTACCTGGCCGACCCGCAAGGAAGTTATGCAGACCTCGATAATGGTTATTATCCTGGTGGCGATTGCCGCGACTTTCTTTTTCTTCGTCGATCAGATTTTCGGCTGGGTTGTTAAATTAATATTTGGTCTTGGAGTATAGTTTATGACTGCACGTTGGTATGTTCTTCATGTTTATTCCGGTTCGGAGAAGAAGGTTGCCGAATCGATTAAAGAACAGGCTGTTTTGAAAAAAATGGAAGATAAGATTCTTGACGTTCTGGTTCCGACCGAAGATGTCGTCGAGGTTAAAAAAGGTTCGAAGGTCAATTCGGAACGCAAGTTTTTTCCGGGTTATGTGCTGATTAAGATGGAAATGTCCGACGATACTTGGCATGCGGTTATGAATACGCCGCGCGTTACCGGTTTTCTGGGCAGCCGCAATAAGCCGCAGCCGATTTCCGAAGCCGAGGCCAAACGTATTATTACTCAGATGCAGGAAGGCGTTGAAAGGCCGCAGACGGTTGTCGATTATGAGGTCGGCGAGCAAATCAGGGTAACCGACGGCCCGTTCGCTTCCTTTGTCGGTTTGGTTGAAGAGGTTGACCTTGAGAAGGCTCGTCTGAAAGTTTCCGTTTCGATTTTCGGACGTTCGACTCCGGTTGAGCTGGAATTCAGCCAGGTTGAAAAGGTTTAGGAAAGTCTGAAACCGCCGGGATTAAAATCCGGCGGTTTATTTTTTTAGGGAAGAAGGCAATGTTCAAAAGTTTCTTTAATGAATTTAAAAAATTCGCCATGCGCGGCAATGTCATTGATATGGCCGTCGGTATCATTATCGGCGCCGCTTTCGGCAAAATTGTCGACTCTCTGGTTAAAGACGTTATTATGCCCCCAATCGGGCTGTTGCTCGGCAAGGTCGATTTTACCAATCTGTTTGTGGTTTTGAAGGAAGGGGTAACGGCAGCGCCCTACGCTTCGCTGGATGCAGCGCAGAAGGCCGGCGCCGTGACGCTTAATGTGGGTCTGTTCGTCAATGCGCTTATCAGTTTTATTATCGTGGCCTTTGCCGTGTTTATTCTGATTAAGGCCATTAACGAACTGCAGGCCAAGATGCTCAGGCAGGAAGCGGCCGAAGAAGCGAAAAAGGAACCGGTAACGAAGGCCTGTCCATACTGTTGCGAAGAAATTCCCGTTAAGGCGGTGCGCTGTCCGCACTGCACTTCGGAACTGAAGTGAAAAAAAGGCTCCGCAAAGGAGCCTTTTTCTGAATCGAATCAAAGGCTTGAATCGCAAAATTTTTGAAAAAAACGCTTGCAAAATGAATCGGATGTGCTATACAAAGGCGACTCTCAAAGGGGCGACTCTGTTCTTTTGAGATGCGAATCGCATAAAAATGTAACTTCGTGGGAGACCAGCCATGGTCTGGAAAAACCACGAACCTAAACAGAGGTATGAAAATGGCTAAGACTAAAAAGAAAATTTTAGGATTAATCAAGCTTCAGATCCCCGCCGGAAAGGCTAACCCTTCTCCGCCGGTTGGTCCTGCTCTGGGCCAAAAGGGCTTGAACATTATGGAATTCTGCAAGGCTTTCAACGCAGCCACCCAGAAAATGGAACCGGGCGTTCCCGTTCCGGTCGTTATTACCGCTTTTGAAGACAAGTCTTTTACTTTTGAGACCAAACTTCCGCCGGTTTCTTATCTGATTAAGAAAGCAGCCGGTGTCAAGTCTGCATCCAAGGAACCGGGCAAAACCGTTGCCGGTCAGATTTCGATGGCTCAGGTTAAAGAAATTGCCGAAACCAAAATGCCGGATTTGAACTGCTCGACCGTTGAGGCGGCCATGAATATGGTTAAAGGCCAGGCGGTTTCCATGGGTATCAAGGTAGTGGAGTAAGACGATGGCTGGAAAAAGAATTGTAAATGCATACAAAACAATTGACAAGACTCAGGCCTATGCGCTGAAAGAGGCTGTCAAAATCGTCAAGTCCAATGCTACCGCCAAATTTGACGAAACCATCGACGTTGCCATCAACCTCGGTGTCGATCCGAAATATGCCGACCAGATGATCCGCGGCGTTTGCGCTCTGCCGCACGGCACGGGCAAAACCGTACGCGTCGCCGTTTTGGCTCAGGGCGAGAAAGCCGACGAGGCCAAAGCCGCCGGAGCCGATATCGTCGGTGCCGAGAATCTGGTTGATTCCATCTTGTCAGGCAAAATTGACTTCGACAGATGTATCGCCACGCCGGACATGATGGGGCTGGCCGGCCGCGTTGCCCGTGTTCTGGGTCCGAAAGGCCTGATGCCGAATCCGAAGCTCGGAACCGTCACCACCGATGTTGCCGGTGCGGTTAAGAAGGCCAAGGCCGGTGAAGTTCAGTACCGCGTTGAAAAGAACGGTATTGTTCATGCCGGTATCGGTAAGGCTTCTTTCTCGGAAGAGCAGATTTATGACAACGCCAAGACGTTTATTGACGCTATTCTGAAAGCCAAACCGCAGTCGCTCAAAGGAAACTACCTGAAGAAGATTTCCCTGAGTTCGACGATGGGTGTCGGCATCAAAGTAGATTCGTCCGCTTTGTAAGAAAGTTTTGGGAGGCGGACGTGTCCGCTTCCCGCTCTTCAGAAGTTTCGTGCTTCTGAAAACTGTCCAAGACCGCAGGTGGTCGAAAATGCCGGAACCGGCGTTTGACAACTTTAAATATCCTGCGCAGACGGGAGTTGAAAAATATTTATCTTTTTTTCTCCTGGACAGATTAGGTCCCGTGGCAAAGGTCGGCAGACCGGCGTTGCGGATGTGTGAAATGACATTGTCTTGTTTGAGATGATGTTTTGTTTGGAGACAATAAGTGAACCGCGAAGAAAAGACACAGTTGCTCGGTGAACTGAATGAACTGTTTAACAGCTCCGAAATCATTGTAGTTTCGCACTACAAAGGTTTGACCGTTAAGGAAGTTTCGGAACTGCGCGACAAGATCAGAAAAGTAGGCGCCGGGTTCAGAGTTACTAAAAACCGGATTACTCGTCTTGCTCTTAAAGGTACCAAGTTTGAAGGACTGACCGACTTGTTTACCGGTCCGACGGCCATTGCTTTCGCCAATGACCCGGTTTCGGCCTGCAAAGCCTGCGTTCAGTTTGCCAAAGACAATGAGAAGCTGATTGTTGTCGGCGGTGCCATGGGAACCGGTGTTCTTTCGGTTGCCGAAATCAATAAACTGGCAACGATTCCGTCTATGGACGAACTCAGAGCCAAGATTATCGGTCTGTTGCAGGCTCCGGGTGCCCAGTTGGCACGCGTTACCAGAGCTTACAGCGAGAAAGAAGCCGCTTAGTATTATTGTTTACGCCAGGTCTGTCGGTGGCTTTTTGCTTATGCGCCGTTTGTGCGGGAATAAAATCCACTATGCATGGCTTGGTTCGGAAGCGATAATGCTGAAAGCACAAGACAAAAGTTTTTAAGTAATTTAGTTGATTTAATTAAAATTTTATTGGAGAAAAAAAATGGCCGATTTAGCCAAATTAGTTGATGAATTGTCAGCCCTGACCGTTATGGAAGCCGCTGACCTGTCCAAAATGCTGGAAGAAAAATGGGGCGTTTCCGCTGCTGCTGCCGTAGCCGTTGCTGCCGGCGGTGCCGCTGCTGCCGCTGAAGAAGAGAAGAGTGAGTTTGACATCATTCTCGAAGCTGCCGGCGACAACAAGATTAACGTTATTAAGGAAATCCGCGCAATTACCAACCTGGGCCTGAAAGAAGCCAAGGATTTGGTTGACGGTGCTCCGAAGACCGTTAAAGAAGGCGCTCCGAAAGAAGAAGCTGAAGAAATCAAGAAGAAACTGGAAGCTGCCGGCGCCAAAGTTACTCTTAAGTAATTTTGAATTTTGCGAAGAGGGGGCGGCGAGAGCCGTTTCCTCTTTGTCAAAGTTTCGGCGGGCGGAGATGTTTTCCGAACGCTGAAGTTCTCCGGCGGGGAGATGAATTATTACCGAAAAGTTCTAAGCTTTATTGTCATCTTGCGCAAAGGCAGAAGTTTGGGGCATATTATTGAACCGAGGTTCCTTTCCGGGAGCCTTTGACTCGTTTAAAAGAATCGTTTTATCCGATTGAAAATCGAAATGCTGCGGCGGGTCGAAATTATTTTGCAAATCTTTTCCGCGGGGGTGCAACGCCTTGTTGGTGCGGACTGATTTTTTGCTTTTTACGAAACGAATATTAAGTTATAACCTTCCGTAATCGGGATGCAGTATTTACTGATGGTATTGTTACGGAATTCAAACCTAGGGATGAAAGCACAATGAAAGAATCTTATACGAGCAAAAGACGTGTAAGAAGAAGCTTCGGCAAAATCGACGCCGTGTCGGATATGCCGAGTTTAATCGAAGTTCAGACCGGTTCTTATGCCAGCTTTATTGAGCAGGACAAAAATGCGGAACCCTGCGAGTTCGGTCTGGAAGAAGTATTCAAATCAATTTTTCCGATTAAAGATTTTTCAGGAAACGGCGAATTGGAGTTTGTCAAATATGAACTTGAAGAGCCGAAGTACGATGTCGACGAATGTATTAAGCGTGATATGACCTATGCCGCTCCGGTTAAGGCTACCCTGCGTCTGGTCGTCTGGGATACCGACGAGGCTACCGGCGCCAAGTCCATTCACGACATTAAGGAGCAGGACGTCTATATGGGCGACATTCCGCTGATGACGGACAAAGGTACGTTTATTTTCAATGGTACCGAGCGTGTCGTCGTTTCGCAGATGCACCGTTCGCCGGGCGTCTTTTTTGACCATGACAAAGGCAAAACCGTCGCTTCCGGCAAATATCTGTTTGCCGCCCGCGTTATTCCTTACCGCGGTTCCTGGCTGGATTTTGAATTTGACGCCAAAGATCTGGTTTATGCCCGTATCGACCGCCGCCGCAAGCTGCCGGTAACCTCCATTTTGTATTCTCTGTACTCAAAGGAGACGGAAGAGAAGATTAAACAGCTGGCCAAAGACGGTAAGAAAATCGACCGCTCCGAAGTCAAAGGCATGGACAAAGAGGAAATTCTCAATTACTTCTATGACGCCGACACCTATGTTGCCGATAAGAAGAACTGGAAGGCCAAGTTTGTTCCCGAACGTATGAAGGGTGTCAAGTTTGACTTTGATCTGGTTAATGCCAAGACCGGTGACGTGGTTCTGGAAAGAGGCAAAAAGCTGACGCCGCGCTCGGCACAGAAACTGGCTGACGAAGGGCTGGAATTTTACAGCGTTTCCAAGGAGCAGATGTATGGCAAGTTTTTGGCCAACAATGTGGTTGACGGCAAAACCGGCGAAGTTGTCGCCGAAGCCGGCGCCGAACTGAACGAGGAGCTGCTTGACAAAATTGCCAAAGCCAAGATTGGCGAAATCAAGACCCTGTTTATCGACGGTGTTAATGTTGGCCCGTATATCAGAAACACGCTGGAAGCCGACAAAAACAACTGCCGCGAAGAGGCTTTGCTTGACATCTATCGCGTTATGCGCCCGGGTGAACCGCCTACCTATGAAACTGCCGATCAGCTGTTTAAGGGGTTGTTCTTTGACATTGAGCGCTATGACCTGTCTTCGGTCGGCCGCGTAAAGATGAACGTTGCGCTGGACATCTCTTTTGATGACGCGCCGGATACTTATCGGACGCTGCGCAAAGACGATATTCTGCGCATTGTCAAACGTCTGGTCGAGTTGCGCGACGGCAAAGGCGAAGTAGACGATATTGACCATCTCGGTAACCGCCGCGTCCGTTCGGTCGGCGAACTGATGGAGAACCAGTATCGCATGGGCTTGCTGCGCATGGAAAGAGCCATTCGCGAAAGAATGAGCTCGGAAGTTCTGAACAATGTCAAACCGCAGGATTTGGTCAATGCCAAACCGATTGCTTCGGTTATCCGCGAGTTCTTCGGCTCTTCGCAGTTGTCGCAGTTTATGGATCAGAACAATCCACTGTCGGAAATTACCCACAAACGCCGCCTGTCGGCTCTGGGGCCCGGCGGTCTGTCCCGCGAACGTGCCGGTTTTGAAGTCCGCGACGTACATCCGACCCACTACGGACGTATCTGTCCGATTGAAACGCCGGAAGGTCCGAACATCGGTCTGATTAACTCGCTGTCGACTTATGCCCGCATCAACAAATACGGCTTTATTGAGTGTCCGTACCGCAAAGTTGTCAACGGCGTGGTTACCAAAGAAGTCGTTTACCTTTCCGCCAATGAGGAAGGCAAGTTCAAAATTGCGGAAGCGAACGCCAAGGTCAAGGAAGACGGCCATTTCGAAAACGATTTGATTGCCTGCCGCAAGGCCGGCGAGTTTGAATTTGCCCATCCGGAAGAGATCGACTTCATTGACGTTTCGCCGCAACAGCTGGTTTCGGTTGCGACCGCTTTAATTCCGTTCCTGGAAAACGACGACGCGAACCGTGCGCTGATGGGTTCGAACATGCAGCGTCAGGGCGTGCCCCTGCTGCGTTCGGAAGCCCCGCTGGTCGGTACCGGCATGGAAGCTGCCGTCGCCAAGGATTCCGGCGCGACCGTGGTTGCCAAGTATGACGGTATCGTCGACGCGGTTGACGCCAACCGTATTGTGGTTCGTTCCAAGGAAGGCAACGGCGCCGATATGGGCGTTGAAATTTACAAGCTGCAGAAATTCCGCCGCTCGAACCAGAACACCTGCATTAACCAGGTGCCGCTGGTTAAGGTCGGCGACGAAGTCAAGGCCGGCGACATTATGGCCGACGGTCCGTGTACCGACATGGGCGAACTGGCTCTGGGCAAGAACGTTCTGGTTGCTTTTATGCCGTGGAACGGTTTGAACTACGAGGATGCCATTCTGCTGTCCGAACGCGTTTCCCGCGACGACGTCTTCACTTCTCTGCATATTGAAGAATTTGAAGTGATGGCCCGCGACACCAAACTCGGTCAGGAAGAGATTACCCGCGACATTCCGAACGTCGGTGAAGAAGCTCTGCGTAATCTGGACGAGGCCGGCATCGTTTACATCGGCGCCGAAGTCAAGGCCGGCGACATTCTGGTCGGCAAGGTTACGCCGAAAGGCGAATCGCCGGTAACGCCGGAAGAAAAACTGCTGCGCGCCATCTTTGGCGAAAAGGCGTCCGACGTCCGCGACACGTCGCTGCGCGTTCAGCCGGGTATCGAAGGCATTGTCGTTGACGTACATGTTTTCTCCCGTCGCGGCGTTGAGAAGGATGAACGTGCCCTGTCCATTGAGCAGGAAGAGATTTCTCATCTGGCCAAAGACCGTGATGACGAAATCGCGATTATCCGCAGGAACTTTGACGCACGTTTGAAAGAAATGCTGTTGGGGCAGGTTGTGGTTGACGCTCCGAAAGGCATTGCCAAGAACTCGACGATTACCGAAGAAGTTCTGGCTTCGCAGCCTTCTTCGCAGTGGCGCAAGATTGTCGTCAAAGATGAAGACGTTATGGCCAAAATCGAAGAGTTCGGCGCTGCATTTGACGCCCGTCTGGAAAGAATCCAGAAACACTTTGACAACAAGGTCGAGAAAGTACAGCGCGGCGACGATCTGCTGCCCGGCGTTCTGAAAATGGTTAAAGTCTTCATTGCGACAAAGCGTAAGATTCAAACCGGTGACAAAATTGCCGGACGCCACGGAAACAAGGGTACGATTTCCCGTGTTCTGCCGTTGCAGGACATGCCGTATATGGAAGACGGCACGCCGGTTGACATCGTGCTGAATCCGCTGGGCGTTCCGTCACGTATGAACGTCGGACAAATTCTGGAAACCCACTTGGGCTGGGCGGCACGCGAACTCGGCGAACAGCTGAACGAAATGTGCGAACAGTACAAGCGCGGCGAAAAGACCATGGACGAACTCAACGAAGAACTGAGAAAAATCTATGGCGACAAACAGTATAAGAACGATATTGTTCCGTTAAGCGAACCCGAAAAGCTGGAAATGATTTCCAACCTGAAACGCGGCGTTCCGATGGCAACACCGGTATTTGACGGTGCCACCGGCGACGACATCAACAGCATGCTGTCGATGGCCGGTCTGCCGACGTCGGGTCAGATTGACCTGTATGACGGACGTACCGGCGAGAAGTTTGACCGTAAAGTTACCGTCGGTATCATTTACATGATCAAACTGCACCATATCGTCGATGAAAAGATGCACGCCCGTTCCGTCGGTCCGTACTCTCTGGTTACCCAGCAGCCGCTGGGCGGTAAAGCTCAGTTCGGCGGTCAGCGTTTCGGCGAAATGGAAGTCTGGGCTCTGCAGGCATACGGCGCCGCCTATACGCTGCAGGAAATGCTTACCGTCAAGTCCGACGACGTTAATGGCCGTACCAAAGTTTATGAGGCTATTGTCCGCGGCGATGACGGCTTTGAAGCCGGCATTCCGGAATCATTCAACGTTCTGGTCAAGGAAATCAAGTCCCTGTGTCTGAACGTCGAATTGCTGAACGAAGAAGTTTAAGGTAAAGGAGTTTAGTTTACATGAATGATATTATGAAATTTTTTGGTCAGCAGGTCGCCGGAGATTCTTTTGACCAAATTAAAATCTCAATCGCCTCTCCTGAACAGATTCGTTCATGGTCCTACGGTGAAGTCAAAAAGCCGGAAACCATCAACTATCGTACGTTCAAGCCGGAGAGAGACGGTTTGTTCTGCGCCCGCATTTTCGGTCCGGTCAAGGACTATGAGTGTTTGTGCGGAAAGTACAAGAGAATGAAATATCGCGGCGTCGTCTGCGAAAAGTGCGGCGTCGAAGTCACGCTTTCCAAGGTTCGCCGCGAAAGAATGGGACATATTGAGCTGGCCGCGCCGGTCGCTCATATTTGGTTCCTGAAATCGCTGCCGAGCCGGATTTCGATTTTGACCGATATCCCGATGAAGGCACTGGAACGCGTTCTGTATTTCGAGAGCTACATCGTTATTGAACCGGGTCTGACACCGCTGGGCGTTAATGAGCTGCTGACTGAAGAACAGTATCAGGAAGCCATTGACGAGTATGGCGAAGATTCTTTCCGCGCCGGCATCGGTGCCGAGGCTTTGAAGGAAATTCTGGCCTCCATCGATTTGGAAGCTGAAAGAGACGCCATTCGCGAAGAGCTGAAAGACAACGCTTCGGAAGCCAAGCGCAAAAAGCTGATTAAGCGTTTGAAGATTATCGAGAATTTCATTGATTCCAATACAAAACCGGAGTGGATGATTCTTGATGTTCTGCCGGTTATTCCGCCGGAACTGCGTCCGCTGGTTCCGCTGGACGGCGGCCGCTTCGCGACTTCCGACCTGAACGACTTGTACCGCCGCGTCATCAACCGCAATAACCGTCTGAAAAGACTGCTGGAACTGCATGCGCCGGATATTATCATCCGCAACGAAAAACGCATGCTGCAGGAATCGGTTGATGCCTTGTTTGACAACGGCCGCCGTGCCCGCGCGATTACCGGCACCAATAAGCGTCCGCTGAAATCGCTGTCCGATATGCTGAAAGGCAAACAGGGCCGTTTCCGTCAGAACCTGCTGGGCAAGCGCGTTGACTATTCCGGCCGTTCGGTTATTACGGTCGGTCCGGAACTCAAGCTGCATCAGTGCGGTCTGCCGAAGAAGATGGCTCTGGAGCTGTTCAAGCCTTTCGTTTATGCCAAACTGGAGCTTTACGGCCACGCGACGACGATTAAGGCGGCCAAGAGAATGGTCGAAAAAGAGCGTCCGGAAGTCTGGGATATTCTGGAAGAGGTTATTCGCGAGCATCCGGTTCTCTTAAACCGTGCGCCGACGTTGCACCGTCTGGGTATTCAGGCATTTGAGCCGGTTCTGGTCGAAGGCAAGGCCATTCATCTGCATCCGTTGGTTTGTACGGCGTTCAACGCTGACTTCGACGGCGACCAAATGGCCGTCCATGTTCCTTTGTCTGTTGAAGCGCAGCTGGAAGCCCGCGTACTGATGATGTCGACCAACAACATTCTGTCGCCGGCTTCGGGTAAGCCGATTATCGTTCCGACTCAAGACATGGTTCTGGGTATCTATTACCTGACCTATGATGCCGACGGTCTGAAGGGCGAAGGCTCAGTCTTTGCCGATACGAATGAGGTTGAGATGGCTCTGGACGCCAAGGTTGTTGACCTGCATGCCAAAATCAAATGCCGTATGGAATATATGGCCGATGACGGCGAATTGAAGTACGGTCTGGTCGAGACAACTCCGGGACGTATTCTGGTTTCGCAGATTTTGCCGAAGCACAAGGACGTTCCTTTCTCGCTGGTCAACCGTCTGGTCAAGAAGAAGGAAATTGCCGAGATTATTGATATCGTTTACCGCCATTGCGGCCAGAAAGAAACGGTTCTGTTTGTCGACAAGATTATGACGCTCGGCTTTACCAACGCCTGCAAGGCCGGTATTTCTTTCGGCAAGGATGACCTTATCGTTCCTGATGCCAAGAAGACCCTGATTGCCGAAACCGAAGCTCAGGTCAAGGAATTTGAGCAACAGTATCAGAACGGTCTGATTACCAAAGGCGAGAAATACAACAAGGTGGTCGATATCTGGGCTGCCTGCACCGATAAAATTGCCGACGAAATGATGAAGAACATTTCGAAGACCGAAAACGGCTACATCAACTCCGTCTATATGATGGCTCACTCCGGCGCCCGCGGTTCCGCCGCCCAAATGCGCCAGCTGGCCGGTATGCGCGGTTTGATGGCCAAACCGAGCGGCGAAATTATCGAACAGCCGATTATCTCGAACTTTAAAGAAGGTCTGACCGTGCTTGAGTACTTTAACTCGACTCACGGTGCCCGTAAAGGTCTGGCGGATACGGCTCTGAAAACCGCAAACTCCGGTTACCTGACCCGTCGTCTGGTTGACGTTGCTCAGGATGTGGTCATTACCGAAACCAACTGCGGTACCGAACGCGGCATTATTGTCCGTCCGGTCGTCGACGGCGGCAACGTCATCGTTTCCATCGGCGAGCGTATTTTGGGCCGTACCATTCAGGAAGACATCCTGCATCCGGAAACCGGCGAGGTTCTGGTTCAGAAAGGCAAGCTGATTGACGAAAACGACGTCGAAGTCGTCGAGAAGGCCGGCGTTGAACAGGTCAAAATCCGTTCGGTTCTGACCTGCGAGACCAAAAACGGCGTCTGCGCTGCCTGCTATGGACGCGATCTGGCCCGCGGTACGCCGGTTAACATCGGCGAAGCGGTCGGCGTCATTGCCGCGCAGTCCATTGGTGAACCGGGTACGCAGCTGACGATGAGAACCTTCCACATCGGCGGTGCCGCTTCCAAGTCTGCCGAGCAGGCTTCGGTTGAAGTTCCGTTTGCCGGTGTGCTGAAGCTCGAAAACAATCACTCGGTCATCAATCAGGACGGCCATGCGATTGTTCTGTCGCGCAACTGCGAAATCGTTATTGAAGACGCCAACGGCCGTGAAAAGTCCCGCCACCATGTTCCTTACGGCACCAAGATTTTGACTGCCGAAGGCTCCAAGGTTAAGAAAGGTCAGAAAGTGGCCGAGTGGGATCCGTTTACCATTCCGGTTATTACCGAAAAAGAAGGTAAAGTTGAGCTGGTTGACCTGATTAACAACGTTTCGGTTAAGGAAAGCGTTGACGAGACGACCGGTATCGTTTCCAAAGTGGTTATCGACTGGCGTTCGGGTTCGAACAGCGCCGGCCTGAAACCGAGCATTGTTCTGAAAGATGCCAAAGGCAAGCCGGTTACGTTCGACAACGGCAAGGAAGTCCGCTACTATCTGTCGGTTGACGCCATTCTGACGGTGGACAACGGTGCCGAGGTTAAAGTCGGTGACGTTATCGCCCGTATTCCGAGAGAAAGCTCCAAGACGAAGGATATTACCGGCGGTCTGCCGCGTGTTGCCGAGCTGTTTGAAGCCCGTCGTCCAAAAGATCAGGCGATTATTTCCGACATTGACGGTATGGTCGAATTCGGCAAGGACTATAAGGCCAAACAGCGGATTACCGTTGTGCCGAAGAAAGGCGAGCCGATTGAATATCTGATTCCGAAGGGACGCCATCTGGTTGTTCAGGACGGAGACATTGTCAAGAAAGGCGATTTGCTGGTTGAAGGCACGCCGGCTCCGCATGACATTCTGCGTGTCCTGGGCGTTGAGAAACTAGCTGAATATCTGGTTAAGGAAGTTCAGGACGTTTACCGTCTGCAAGGCGTTAAGATTAACGACAAGCATATTGAGGTTATCGTTTCGCAGATGCTGAGAAAAGTTGAAGTCACCGTTCCTGGCGATACAACGTTCCTCATCGGCGAGCAGGTTGACCGTGATGTGTTTGAAGCGGAAAACGCCAAGGTTATTGCCGAGAACGGGACGCCGGCTCAGGCCGACCCGATACTGCTCGGTATTACCAAGGCTTCGCTGCAGACCAAGTCGTTTATCTCTGCCGCATCCTTCCAGGAAACGACCCGCGTTCTGACCGAAGCGGCGGTTGCCGGCAAGGTCGACAAGCTGGTCGGACTGAAAGAGAACGTTATTGTCGGCCGTTTGATTCCGGCCGGTACCGGTACCGTTCTGCGGGCTCTCAAGAAGGTTGCTGCCCAGAATGACAAGGAAATTCTGGCTTTGAAAGAAGAAGCGGCTCAGGCTCAGCTTGAACAGCATGCCAATCATGAGGATGCTGCTCCGGCAGCAGAGGAAACGCCTGCCGAATAAGCAGTGGTGCCAATCCGCAAAAGGCTGAAGAGAATTTCTCTTCAGCCTTTTTTGTATGTGCGGAACATTTGAATTTGACTTTTTTGATATTTTTGTCTAAAATGAGAATTCGAAAAATGATTAATATGTCAGAAAAATTAATTTGTTTAACTTAAATATTGTTGCAATGGAAAAGTTTATTATTGAGAATCTGGGTTTACTTATCGCCGTTTTTTTCTTGATCGGCCTTGTTCTGCTTCAGCACTGGAAAATCAAGTATTTGGAAAAACTTGTTGTCAATACCGACGATTTGAAGTCAAGGGCGGAGTTTGAAACGAAAGAATCGCAGGCCGGCGCCTATTTTCAGGAAAAGGTTATCGGCGAACTTTTGAAGGAATTTTCCGACGAAGAGCTTATGGCAATTGAGGACAAAATGGCTCGTCACATTCGCAGAATCTCGAATATGGAGATTCAGGACGGCGACACACTGAAAGAGCTTGACATCTATCGTCTTTGCCGGCGGTATGCCGCCTTTGAGAACAGAAACCGCAGGAAGAACGCTGAAACGTTTGCGGTATGAACAGCGGGGAATATATTGCCGTTGTACTTGTGCTGTGCGGGATTGTCATTTTTGTTTTGGCGGATAAGCTGATTGCGGCTCGGCGGACGGCAGAACGTCAGAAAGTTATTATCAATCATCAGATTGCCGACATGAAACGCATGATTGCCGAGCTGGAAAGCTGGGAAAAGTGTCTGCATTTGATTTTTGAGAACAAGACGGAGGAAGTTCTCTCGCTCTTCGACGAAAAGATTTTGCGTGCGGAAAGCGAAAGACGGCATTGGGAAGTCCGGCGGCTTAAAGAACTGAAAAGAAAGTTTGTTGAAAAACGGCAAAGCTGACTTTTTTTGACAGAAAGCGCTTAAGATTGTTCTTAAGCGTTTTTTGTTGATTTTCGCCAGAAAAAGTGTATAAGGAAAACTGAATTTTTTTATTATTCTTCACAATTAGTGTGAAAGTTTTTGAGATAATCGAAAAATCATATAAACCACTTAATTTTGTGCTTATGAAGACCAAAAAGTATCTGGAGAGACTGCTGAAAAATGAAGCGGTTCTCAGCGGAAATGTGGCTCAGTCTGCTTATCGCAGGGTTGATTTTGATGTTGATGCGGCGGTTGAATTTGCCAATGCGGCGGCCCTCAACATGCTTATCAAACTCAGCAAACTGGCAAAACTCTTTGAGGCTCATTATGCCGAAACGGTTTCCCAAAAGAAAACGGGGCTGATTCAGCTGTTTCGTCGCGGATGGTTGGACAGGGAACGCCGGTTTTGGGAAATTTTCGGTACGGAGGTTGCAAAAATCAGAACCAGACGGATGTTGGAGGCAATGACCAGAGACGGCAAACTGCATGTGCGCCGCAATAATCTGGATTTTAACGCCGAAGCCGCCAAGGCTTATTATCTGTCATTGGATGAGGAAAAGAGACTCTTGCTGCTCGGCAACGTCGGCAGAAAAGCTGATAATTCGTTCCGGCTTTTTCAGGAAAATCTGGAAAAAGAGGAAATCAGCTCCGGCGATATTGAGAACTACAAAAACAGCGCCCTTTTCTGGGGTGAGGTTTGGGATTTTTTAAGCAGCATCAAGATTGCTGCCTGACATTTTAAACTATTAGGCTATGTTAGCAGGATTGATTATTTTTGTGTTGGTTTTTATCTTTTGGGGAGTGCGTACTGTTCACAACAGCCCTCCCGTCAAAAACCGTTGGAAAAAGTGAAAAAAAGCGTTCTTGTTCCCGAAGAATAAGAACGTTTTTTTGTGTGTGAATGTTTTTTTTCTTTTGTGCTGGCGCGGGAATGTCGTAAAGTGTTTCAGTAGGTTAACAAAGGAGAAAACTGATGAAAAAACTGATATTGTCCGCAGCTGCCGTCTGCTTTCTGGCGGCCTGCGCAACCGATCCGTATACAGGAGAGAGCAAGGTTTCCAAGACAGCCTGGGGCACCGGTATCGGCACTCTGGCCGGCGCCGGCATCGGCGCATTGGTCGGCGGCGAAAAGGGTGCGCTGGTTGGTGCCGGTATCGGCGCAGTCGGCGGTGCGAGTGTCGGCGGCTATATGGATATTCAGGCGCGCAGGCTGCGTGAAGAATTGGTCGGAACCGGCGTGCAGGTGCAAAAAGTCGGCGACAACGTTCGCCTGATTATGCCGAGCAACATTACTTTCGATACGGATTCCGCCGTCTTCAAACCGGTGTTTAACAATATTCTGACTTCGGTTGCCAAAGTTATTAACGAGTTTGACAAGACGAAGGTTCAGGTTGCCGGTTATACGGACAGCACGGGCAGCGCCGCTTATAACAATACGCTGTCACTGCAGCGCGCTCAGGCCGTGGCCAATTATCTGAAACTGCGTGACGTCAACGCTTCACGTCTGATGGTATATGGCTACGGTTCCAGCAATCCGATTGCCAGCAATGCAACGGCAGCCGGCCGCGAGCAAAACCGCCGCGTTGAGATAACGCTGATTAATGTCCGATAAAAGGCAGACAGTCGTTTGGATACAGGCATAAAAAAGCGGAAATATATATTTCCGCTTTTTTCAGGTTTATAACGTAATAATTTTCGGGATTATTTACGGCGCAGGAAGGACGGAATTTCCAAATTCAGTTTGTCTTCCTCGCGGTAATCGTCCTCAGCGAAAGACGGAGACACGGGCTCCTGAAACTTCTGTTCGTGTTCCTTTAGTTTCTTTCGGTTTCTTTTGGCGATGGAGAAACCCGTAACCCTTTCAATCAGGGTCGGGGTATATTCTTCTTCTTCGCTGCTGACAATCAGCTGCTCAGGCTCTTCGCTTTTGCGGGCGGAGAACGGAGCGGGATTGTGATTGGGGAATAATTCCGGCTCTTCTTCGACCGTGCGGAGCGAAGTTTTGGCCGTAAAGCTGTTTTCATTGGAGGACAGAATGCCTTCAAGCTGCGCTTCGGCATTGATGTCTTCGGTTTTGTTAATAATAGCTTTGAACAAGGAAGAGGCTTTGGGCATTTCGCTCATTACCGAAGAACGGTCCAACGAATCGAAATCTTCGATTTTATCATCGGGAACGGCGTTCTGGATTGTTTCTTCCGCCGGCGCGGAAGCTTCCTGCTCAATGGAAATTATCTCGGCTTTCTCGATAACTTCGTTAACATCTTCAGCGACTTCCGTTTTAGTGGCTGAGAATTTTTCAAGATTGGAATCGAGCTCTTCGTTCGGGGTTATGACGGTTTCGCCGCCATAGCTTTCTTCAAGATAGCCCGGTTTGATCAAAGGTTTGCTCTGAGCCTGGCGGGCGATGTTTTCGCCGATGCCGGTCGCAACGATGGAAACGCGGATTTTGCCGGCCAGAGATTCGTCAAAGCTGGAGCCGAAGATGATGTTGGCGTCTTCGTCAACTTCTTCCTTAATGCGGCTGGCCGCTTCGTCGATTTCAAAAAGGGTAATGTCCTGACCGCCGGTAATATTGATGAGGACGCCTTTGGCGCCGTGCATGGAACAATCGTCGAGCAGCGGGTTGGACAAGGCTTGTTCAGCCGCTTTTACGGCTCGGTCTTCGCCTTCGGCTTCGCCGGTGCCCATGATGGCTTTGCCTTTGTCTTCCATGATGCTTTTGATGTCGGCAAAATCGAGGTTAATCAGACCCGGCATCATCATCAGATCGGTAATGGAACGGACGCCGGCGTACAAAACGTTGTCGGCCATGACGAAAGCGTCGGCAAGCGTGGTGTTTTTATCGGCAATACGGAACAGGTTCTGGTTAGGAATAATGATGATGCTGTCGACTTGTTTGGTAAACTCTTCGACGGCGGCTTCGGCCGTTTCGAAACGTTTGCGGCCTTCGAACTGGAAAGGTTTGGTAACGACGCCGACGGTCAGAATACCTTTGGATTTGGCCAGCTTGGCAACGACCGGCGCGGCACCCGAACCGGTACCGCCGCCCATGCCGGCGGTAATAAAGACCATATTGGCGCCTTCAAGTTCTTTTTCTATTTCTTCCTGGGCTTCTTCGGCGGCCAGCTTACCG
>ERZ1106950.590-NODE-590-length-34059-cov-18.948330_pt1 | contig 34059 bp, 19 predicted proteins | sample MGYA00403675_ERZ1106950 | MGnify/ENA primary metagenome ERZ1106950 (study PRJEB35170, sample SAMEA104062410) | human gut metagenome | biome: human gut; feature: human-associated habitat; material: faeces | place: Denmark | collected 2012-06-13 ... | reverse complement strand
TCAAAGCAGACAAAGAACTGAAAGCCGAACTTTCCGATATGGAATTCCACCGTTCGAAATACAGGCCACATTCTGCCGGGCTTTCTGAAGTGGAGATAGATATGGAATTGACAAAGTATTTTGCAGAAAACCAACTTATCACCCGAAAAGACTTCCAGTACCTCTGCGGAATGACACAAATTACTGCATACCGCCATATTAAAAGACTAATCGCAGAAAAGAAGTTGCAAAACAAAGGGACTACCCACCAACCCATTTATACACCCGTTCCGGGCAATTACAGGGTTTCGGTGGCTGTGAAATACAAAGAATAAGAATATAAAGGGCAACAATGGTGGTTGGAGAGAGGTATGAAAGTAGAAGATTTTCTAAGTATCAATCCTGTTAAGTTGTTTGGATGAAAGAGTGGATGAACCTCTCCCTCTTCACCCTCTTTTCCCTTTCCAATAAAGGTTTCAGCGAAAATGTGAAGAATAAATCTACAATATAAAATGTGATGATTCTTTAATAATCAGTGGTAAATAGTCTACCTTTGTTCAACCAAATTCTATTAAACATGCAAAATAAGACAAAAATATTTTTGATTTTAACACTGATATTTATCTTTGTCTTTATCTCTTGTAAAAATAAAGACAGTGTAGACATAGCGTTAGATTATGCAAGCACCAATCGCACTGAAGTTAATAAAAGTATTATCACATTATGAAGGAGACAGTCTGAAATATAAGGCTACGCATTTTTTAATTGACAACATGATTCATCACTATTCTTTCACCAGCGAACGTTTACGGAAATATTATAAAATCATAACCAGACATCTCTATGAGCTTTTCTACTTTGCCCAAAATGATCCTTGTTTTTTAGGACAGAAAGTAGCAGCAGGAGATGTCTTAACCTATGATTCAATCCCCTCCAAAGTGCTTTACTTACTGAAGGACTTAACCAAGAAGGAAGAACAGATATTCACCTATGAAGGAGGGAAACAAATATGGTGGTAGTTATATTAATTGCATTATGTATTCTCCTTTTGATCTAAGTATTTCAAAGGAAAATCAAAGTCTAAGAGCAGTGATGAGAATAAGATACAACAGATAGAAAAGCAAACAGAACTATACTTGAAAAAACAGCGCTTCAGAAAATGCCAATTTTGAAGAAGCGTTTCAAATGGCGGGAAATTGAAATTGGAGCAAACCGGAAAATTGGATAAATAAGACACAAACCAATTTCGCTGAAAAATTACGTAGTAACTATTCTTCTTTAACAGAAGATGATTTTCATATCATCTTTCTATTACGTACAGAGAAAAATCATGCTGAAATTGCAGAATTTCTAAATATTAAAATGTCTTCATTTCGAGTAAGACGCGGTCGCTTAAAAAAGAAGATGAATATAGAGGGCACTGTCCATCATTTTGTGTAAATAGAAAACTTCCGGATAAAAAGCGATATTTTTCGTCATGAGGTTACTACAATTATGGAATATCCTCCCATATTGTCGCTTTCTTATAATACTCCAAGACCTTAGATATTAAATCGATAGAATCACGTTGGAGATCTTTTTCTGATTCGGATAATGTGTCCAGTTGTTTATACAAATCAGAGATACAATCATTCTTTATTTTTAGAACAGCCCTTCTTATTGTTTCAGATTTATTTCCCTTCATCGCTTTTTCCTTCTCCAATTGCAATTTAGCTATTTGAAGAGCCTGTTCTGTTCATTCAGAGTTAATATACGATCAACATCTAAACGCGCTATGTAGTCTAAAGCACAGCGACATCGTCCATCAAAAATCTGAAAAGTTTTAAGCCATGCATGTACCATTGATTTTAACTCAGCCTTTTTCAAGCTATCTGTTGTTTCTCTATAGATATTCCTTAGTTGATGCCACTCCATCTTCGCCGACAAACGATCGTCTGCAGCTTCCTTATATAAATGCTCTCCACTGCTCCAAATCGTCATTTGACACTTGGGTAGTTTTTCTCCCCAGAGACAAACGATTGGTACTATATTGACTCTGCATTACCTTCAATTTTCTATCCCACTTTTCAACTTTCACTTTCTGTTCCTTCAAAGAAGGTTGAGCATTTATTGCTATACAGCCGAATATACAAGCAAGCAGCCATACAATAACAGTCTTTCTATAAAAGTAGATCATAACTTTCAACTATTCTGAAACATTTAATTATGCCAACTTTGGCTTATATCATACAAGAGCCGAATATGTCTCAAACTTTCAACACATACTCAGCTCTTTTTTATATTCTTTACTTAATGAAGTATGGACAGCTTATTTGTCATAATCACGCCATTCCAAATCTTTCGTATAATCTCCTAAGAACATACCACGCCATACCACTTTTTTACTCTCTGCTTCATACGAGCTAGCCACCCCATCCAATTTAGAGGTCTTAAATTTCTGATCACGTGTCGTTTCAGTTGGGAAAGGAACTCCCATCCATTCCAGAACGGCAGGCACTGGTAATACACTTTCCATCATTCTTCCATCGGCCAACATCGTCTGATATAGCGTATTAGGCATAGTCATATACCGCAATATATCACCTTCCTCTTTTTTAATATTGGTATAATAACTCCTACCATCGGCACCTATTATTTTCTTCCGCAAACGAATACCCTCCGTCGGTATATCCCTATACTCATATTCTACCACTTCTTTGCCATCAGCACCTATTGTACGGCTTTTTACAAATCGTTTCTTCACTGTCTTTATCTGATTGACAACAATCGAATCATCTTGTATATATTGTCCATTATCGCCCTTATAAAACTGCCAATAACCAATAAGATGTTTATAATTAGGATCTGAAGCCGGCAACTTCAGTTTATTACTGTAACTCACAACCTCCTCCGGTGCAAACTCTTTATTCCAAATACGAATTTCTAGAATGTAACGGCATGAATTTCTCATTCCTCCATTAATTTCCAAATTGAAATTATCTATAAAAGACCTACTTTCCTTATCAATCTCCTTTTCTATAACAGTAGCAGATGCCGTTTTTTTTATCCCATCATAATAATTATATAAAGCCAGTTTTCCTCTTCGCTTAGAAATATACCTTGTATATGGAGGAGTTATATTCCCCCATTGATCACCACCCACATAATTACCATCCTTGTCATATTCATTACCAGTCTCTTCTTTCGTCTCGATATATGCTTCTGAATTATAAAGTTTCATGGTAGAAGTCAACGTGTGAACCATAGGATTCAGAAAATTAGCAGCACCGTTTTGTGACATAGTCCCATCACTTTGTCCAAAAAAGGAAGCAGCTCCAGAAGTATAAGTATGATCTAATTTTACATACCAATTGCCTTTACTAAGAATATTTATCCCATCCTGATTCCAAGGAACATAGCTATGACTATTAGAAGGTCTTGCCGCCATTATGAATTCAACAGTCATTCCACCATCTAATGAATCGGGCGAATAAATCTGGCGCATAGTCGCAATATCTTTCAAGTCTGGAGTACGAGTTATGGAATCAATAACTGTCCCATAAAATGACCGATCAAAACACAATACATCTTCTACTACTCCCGGATTCATCTCTTTCGGCTGTGTAAAGTGATCATAATAAAAAATACCAAACATACTTCGTTCTTCCAAAGACATCCCTCCATAAGTACCATTAGCTGTTCCGCCATGATTAGAAGTAACAACTACTAACCAATCTTCGTAATAATAATTCGGACGCGCCCTAACAGCGTCCAGCAACTGACCTATATAATCATCCATCTTCGACATAGCTTCCACATAAGCGGTATTTCCTGTATTCCATCCTCCTCCACTCACTGCAGCATCTAAAACACTTCGAAAAGAAAGATAAATTACCCGGTTATTTTCTTCATCTATATTTTGCAAAGCTTTATTCAATGTTTCCTCATCCGAAGTAGATGTGAATGTTACGCTTGCTTCATCCAATAATTTATCATTCAGTGTTTTCCATGGTGTAATAGCTAATGTTTTCATTGATTTGTTATAATCAGTAATATACTGAAAAAAGCCAGGATAAGCTTTCAATGACTCGTCAAAATCCGGATCAAACACTTGTTCCGACTGATAAGTATTATCCGACATCCCATGTCTTAAAGGTATATTGCCAGTCAGCATCGAAGCGGATGCAATTGCATTTTCCGCTGTAGATACATAGTTCTCTCCTTCCACATGCTCCGCTTCCATCCCATTCCAAGAATAACGACTGTGAGGAAGCATTCCCTTTATAGTTCCATTCTCGGGAAAAGCATTTTTTGCCAAATCCCCTCCTCCAGCACCATCGAGATTAATCCAAAGCACATACTTTTCAATAGAGGCACGGCTTGCCGTTTTGCCTTCCTCTTCCACTTCCATAGGCGTATCATATTTGGTACATGCAGTCAGTACACTTCCCAATACCATTACTACCAAGAAGCCATATTTCCATATCTGTTGTGTTTTCATTTTTATCAATCCTCCTTAAAATAAAACGTTCCAAACTCTGCAATCTTCTGTATACGGTTCAGGTATTTGTTAGCAAATTCCGGACGGTTAGGTTTCTCTTCAATCGGAAAATTTGCGGGACGATCTTTTGCCACGTGACTATCTGTATCCATAATAAGACGGATTCCTGTCACTCCGCTCTGTCTTGCAAATTCTACATAGAATGTATTGCGCCGATCCGGCCAAAACTGCTGCCCATTTACTTTCCCTCCTTTCGGATCATCTTTTGAATCATACACACGTCTCCACTGAATATCTTTAATATTGGTATACAACGTATCTATATCATCATAACTCAACAGGTCATTCGTTACCTCCACCATAATATGTTGAGGATGGAAATCATATTTCTGATAATCTTTCACATCACCATTATAAATAGATGCTTCGGAATCATAATCACCAAACGCCACATAAACTCCATCTATATCTATTCCCGCATTTCCTGGCTGAACCACTAGAGAATAAGGGTAATCAGGGGTCTTGGCTTCATAATACAATTTGTCTACTTTAAAAGCATATTTCTGCTCTCCGTCAAACCACTTTACATCAGTATAAGGATCGTGATAAGAGGACCAAAGTGTAGCAGGATCATTATCAAAAAGATTATAGGGTGAACAATACGCCTCATTGTATTTATCAGGATTATCTTCTAAATTAGTCAAATGCTTGTTACCAGAGAAATTATAACTGTAATTTTTTGCCTTCAAGTTATCTCCTTCACCCGAATAAGCAACTACAGCCCAGTCAGAACGTAAATGCAGGTATGGATATTTCCCTGATAATGTTTGAAATGCCTTTCCATCAAATACTGCAGTTTCATTTTTCTTTAATGGATTATAATCCCATATACGTTTTTCCACATGCTTACACTTGGCAGCTTCTACACGCTGTGCATCTCCTACCATAATTCCCCAACGATCAAATAATTGAGAAAAGTCGCGTTCAAAATAAGTAGTTAAACAAGTCAACATAGCATCCTGAATATTCAATCTTCGAGAGGTTGGAAACAGTTCACTCTGTTTTTTAAGAAAGCGATTGAGATAACCGAAGTATTTCCAACCATCTTTATCTGTATCAACTTGCTTATAACTCAATATAGCAGAGAAAAAAGAGAATACAGCAGGCCAAGTCTGTGCACTTCCATAATCTGATTTCACAGACTCTCCCACATTTTTATTAAATATTTTACAACTGTCCGCATTTGCAAAAGCCGCTAAATTTGTAAAGGCTGATGACATTAACTGATAAGAAGTACTAGCCATAACATTGGTTCCTTGTTTCCTACCTGAAAACAGTTTAGAAGTATTTGTCTCTCCCCACCAATTATTTTTATATAGAAAATAATAGTTAGGCATCAGTAGATACATATCTTTAAAACTTACCAAAGTACTTACTGGGAAAGAAGTTGGGGTATACATATCTGTCTGTACCCATCCCATAATATGACAAATATTCATTGCATTTTGCTTAATCTGTTCGGGATCAGTAATAGCATCAATTACTTCTTCAGAAGACAACAGTTCAACATTGGTCGTACTGTAATATGAGAAACGTTCAGTCAGTAAGTGCGCATCCAGCACTTCTCTAAATGGAAATCCTAATACAGGAAAGTCCGGATAGTTTTCCATATCTTCTCCATCAAGCCCGTAAAATTCGTTATAACAAAGCATCCAGTCATTCCACATACGAAGAGCCTCTTCCATTTGAGTAACAAATGCTTTGCCTTTTTGCACTTTTTGCTTCATATATTTTACAGGGACTGAAAAAGCCATCTGCTCTCCCCGCAATTCTATCCATGGTACTGTTGTCTCATTTATTTTCTGTATCCACTCGTCCGCATCAGTTTCCCCCTGTATATAGTCAGGAGCTGCATACGCTCCTTTTACTTTCACAGCAATCGTTGGGGCATCAGGATTATTAGCTCCGGTACGCTTGATCCAAATATATCCACCATAAGGATTACGAATCTCATTTGTTCCCTGGAACAATGGCATAGCTGATGTTATTTTTGCGTCACGTTCTAAATACGCAGTTCCTACCAAAGAAGAAAGGTCACGTGTATGAACACCAATCTGCACAATCAATCCTTTCACATCATCATCCAATGTCAATGTTATTTTTTCACCCGCTCCCGCATATAACCCAGTACTATAAATAGCGGGAGCCACTGCTTTCAAGTTCACTTTATCTGAAGCTATCGAATTACGGGACAAATCTATTTTTACAATAGCCTCTTCAAGCCGTCTTTCCTTCAGCGTATCAACTAGCCCAGGAAAAGCACGCGCACGATCATAATGACTAACATCAATGCCTCCTCCTTCGTAATAATCGCCTCCAGTCTCAGACACATAATCATCTGTATTGGAGATAATTCCCTCAAAGTCTTTATCTTCGCACGCTATCGCTCCCCACACAAGTCCTATGGTCAGAAGCACATAAACTATCTTATCTTTCATTTTCTGTAAAATTTAAGCATTAATTGTTTTCGTCTGAAAGTTGAGTATAAGTTAACTTCCAAGCTTTTCCTTCCATATTCCAATCCCATCGCACAGTCTTTCCGAGCCAAGACAATACTTGACGCGAAACGTCTACTGTATTAAATGTTTTACTATAGTATGTTATGTCTGATTCGGGAATAGGATGCATACCTGAAGATATTTCACTACCCGATGTCCAAGCATTAGCTACACCACGATCTATGATAAAATCATCAGAATCGTCGTTTTCTTTATTATCTTTAGCGTAATTCTTCATAATTGGCTCCAACTGATCTTCTTCCAAATCACAAGGCCAATACCCCACCAGATTATTCCAAAGTGGATATGCATCCGCCAATTTATGTAGCTGGTTCTTTCCGGCATATAATTTCACCTCCTCTGCAGACAAAGCTTTATCGTAAATCTGGAGATTTGACAGATACATATAATTTTTTGCTTGCTGTCCTTTGGTATTCCTTTGGGTGTTTTGAGAATCCCTGTTTTCAGTACCTCCGATGCGTAACGGTGCTTGTTTGGATGTTGCCAAACTAGGAGTTGCAGCATACCATTTCACCATGTTAGCATTTGTCTGGCTGCTAGAGTTATTAAGTTTTCCATCCAAATATATACTCAACAATGTATTCACCTTCTTTTTAGGATCAGGCTCCAATGTCAGTGTAACGACGTGCCATTCTCTCCAATCAAGCTCAAGAACATCTTCATTCTGAGTCTGAAAAATTGCTCTTTTATCCCCGAATCCAAAACAAATACGTCTATTACTTTTATCCTGATTAAAATGAAAAAACCATCCATTAGCTTCCTTATTATCTTCATTCATATCAGTACTCTTAGACAAAATAATATATTTCTGGGACCCTAAAGTACTTGCTCTCAAAAAAAATTGAATCGTAATAGGAGATATTTCTTTCGTCGTTGGATCAAAGACGAATTCTCCCATCTCCAAATTCCCCAATCGAGCTGATTCTGCATACGTTGCAGGATTCGGATATCGGTTATCGTATGAATAAACAGGAGTATAAAAAGTATAAGCAAGTGCAGAATTACCCGGAGTAACTTGTACGGTGGATTCCAAATCAGGATTATACATCAACGTAAACGTATTTCTTGTTCTATCTTCGTAATGGGTAGCAGGAGATTCTATAGATGAATAACTCCCCCCATAATTAGAGGTAACTATAATCAGCCATCTTTCCCGAATATAGCCGGGACGCTCTTTCAATGCATTCCAAAATTCCCCAATATAACTATCCAACTTTCCAATAGCATTTGATACATCTTCTGTCGGATCTCCATTATCTTTATAAAAAGTTCCGTCAGCCGCATCAACTACCCCTTTGAATTGTGCAACAACCAAATCGGAGGTTTGTGGTAATTGTAGTTCTTCCAAAACATGTTCTCTTACAGCCTCATCTCCTCCTACCAATGCAGGAGCATTCATATCATCTGAACTAAAAGATGCGTGAAACTGATTGCTTGCTGCATACATACTGACAGAAGCACCAGCATCCACCAGTCTTGACAAAAAATTATCCACTGTTCCGGCTTGCTCCAATTGTGTCTCTGTCTTTATGCCATGTGCAGTGCTACCTGTCATCAAATTAGCCCATCCACGTGCTCCTGTCATTTGTTCATCATTAAGCAATTTATTGGTTCCATCTGCCAATCCATAATCAGTATACATCGCGTGAGCAATCATCGTTTTCAGATTTGGAGTCTTATCCGCATTTCTGGCTGACTGTACCGAACGCCCGGCAGCACCATCCATCACTACGAGTAATACGTGTCCCGAATCATAATTGGAGCCTGATGCCGGATAATTATAGCGCAACGAATCTTCCATTGTACCGTCACAACTTACGGTAGACAGTAACAACATTCCCGCGATACTCCTACATACCACTTTTTTTATCGTTTTGTAGTTCATTGTTTTCATATTATTCCTCTTCATTTTAAGGTTACTCATTCATACCTCTATTTACTACATTCTTCACATCCACTTTCAACATCACAATATTATTCATCCGTTTACCATCAAAAGAAGTGAAGTCACCAGTCAACAATAATCCGTTAGCGTAATCTGACGTTAAGGAATATTGCACATCGTACAGCTCTCCATAGAATCTGCCGGGTACATTAAATTCCTGAATGGCATTACCTTTCATATCTAAAATCAAGAATCCCTGACGAGTAATTCCTGCATATTTATTAAATGTTCCGGAAATAACAAGATGTGGTTTATGTATGTCTGAATAAGGTGTCAAATCAACTATTTTCGCAAAATTAGGTCTTCCGCCTTCCATTGCTTTTAGTTCGAATTCCATATCAAAAGTACCATCAACATTCAATACCGCTAATCCTGGAACTGATTTTCCATTAAAAGTAGTAAAAGCACCCACAATCACAATACGCTCTTGTGCAATTCCTTCTCCATCAACATAAGAGGTATAAGTTATTTTATTTATCTCTCCGTCAGCACCTGCACCTACATTCGCACTGAAAGTATCATCCATTATTCCATCCTTATCCAACTTTACAATATTATTAATAGCTTTACCATCAAATGCCGTCAAATCACCGACAATAATGATCGACTCATCATTTGTCATACATGCATCTTTTATTTCTCCATCGGCTCCCGGCAATGCTTCTTCTTCTGGATTAACGCTACTCCGACGATATTCCAAATCCAAAGTACCATATTCATCCATCCTCATCACGGATTTAATTTTTGTATATATCTCGGCCGGAATAATAGCCTTACCGTTCGCGCTACAGGTCGTATTTTCATAGTCCGTGTATACATGCCACCTAGAATTAGTAACAGCTATTATTTTTCCATCTGTTGTACTGAAAGCACGTATAATTCCATTTAACATGTCTGTACCTCCATTAAAAACCGGAATATTGATCTCTTTCATATTACCATCAGGATCTGGAAATTTTCTCTTCTCCGTCAGAACTGTCATATCGCTATTTACTAAAAGCACATTTCTAAAATTAAATCCATCCAACGTCACAGAGGACCATCTTTCATAATCATTAAACCAACCATATAACAATGCTTTTGGTGATTCTTTATCTGCTTTCCAAGAATCCATACCACTCAACTTAGCAGCATAAGAAGAAGTCGTATTTCCATCATTAACATATATACGCCTATATATTCCATATTTAAGCGCAAACTTATTAGCTGTACCAAAATTCACTAATCCTTTTTCATTATTGACCATCAAAAGTCCAGCATACCAGCTATTTTTACTTTGCTCAAAATCACCACACAAATAAAATTCTGTAGTTTGTTGTGTATTACCAGACCAAGGTACACAAGCAAAAATAGAGCCGTAACTAGGACCAGTCTTATAGTACTCAAATCCCTGATCAATAGATACGCTACCTGATACATTAAAATAAGGTCCGTAAAAGATCTGATTCTCCAATACTAAATAAGTGGTTCCCGAGCTTACATTTTCCGGTATAATGATAGTTAATGTAGAATCAGTAGCAGCCGCAATCTCACATTGTTCATCAGATATATAAAATTCAAAATCGAATTTATTTTCATCCTTATTAGAATATTTAGCCAATCCTGCAGCTTTGAAAGTCACCTTCGTACCAGGTCCGGCAGTCTCCGGTTCAGGAGTTTCCGACAACAGTTTCACAGTCAACGGTTCACGCCCGCCCGAATATGGATTTTCCTTGATAGAATCTTCTTCATCAGCATTGCACCCGGCTACAGCCAATGACAAAGCAATCATACACAACATCTCTATCGATTTATGCAACCATCCTCTGTAATTATCACAATATCTTTTATTCATCATTCTTTTCTTTTAATAAGTGTTCTTCGTCGTCTTCTTTTCCAACAATCATCCGGTTCTTATCCGGATAATCAATACCCGCTTCAAGCGCCTTCATATATAAAGTCGAACTACTAAATCCAAGATAATGATCAAGCCTGATGACGTGTACGATACCATTATGAGGTTCTATGTTACAAGATGCTACATAAGCATATAGCGGATATCCAAAATCTTGATAGGCATACATAATCTGTCTATAACCTGCATATTTAATTCCATTTGCATCCCCATAACAGACTCCCATAGTCATCTTGTAACTTTTATCATAAGTAAGGTTGGTCTGTCCCGGATACGTACTTACTGCTGTAGTATCTATCTGTGCAATATCGTTCAACCGGTATTTACCCTCCATTACATACATACCGATAAGGTCCTCCCAAACTTCGGACTTTACTTGTGACAGGTCTGTGATCTGATCTTTCCCTTCATAATTGTACAAATAATAGTTTAGACGGTCTACACTTTTATTAATAGAAAAATCTGTAGGAGCAAAAAAAGTAACTTCTTCATTACGCAAGATATCGTTCCATTTCGTTAGTTTAATAACTTTCACCAAATCCTCAAATAAATCGGGACGAGACTCCAAATATTGCATCACATTCCCATCAAAATAAGGGTTACTAATTCCTCCATCTACCAGATAATCATCGTTATTACAACTACTCATCAAAAGAGTAGACAGTAATATACATATTCCATAAACTGCTTTCCTTATATTATTCATGACTTTCACATTATATTTATTCATTTATCATAGTCATTATTCCCAATAAATATTCTTTGACATATATGGATTATTATCCAATGCACCTTTATAGATGGGCCATGTCCATGAACCTTGTTTTAGATTTGCCATCGTTTCGCGATGACCACTATCATCAGAAAATACAGCAAAAGAAGCATCCGTTATTTTCATCGTCCGCACTAAATCGTAATAATACTGTCCCTCTCCCATCAGTTCGCGTACACGTTCCCAATAAATAGAGGCGTCCAAGTCATCTTCCATCGTAAAGTCAGGAGCTCCTGCCCGCTGTCTAATTCGATTAACTTCCTGTAGTGCTTTTTCCCTTTCTCCTAAATTGTTGAGTGCCTCAGCATAAAGTAAAATCACATCAGCAAGACGAAAAACAATATAATTACCAGCATTGGGGATAGTAGTGGATTTATATTCATCCGCATTCAACAATTTTATAATTTCTACCGGACGAATACTCGAGCTTCCTCCAGTTCCCTCTTCACGATATAAATTTTTGAACCAATATTCCTTTCTCATGTCATTTGTTTCCTCGGGATAAAGATGAGTCAAAAAGGCTTCACTATAAGCAAAATCCGCTTCTGTTTTATTCCGAACCTCATACACAACTTTCGTACACCACATGTTATTCGTATCAAAGACTTCACCCATTGTAATATTTTGCACAATCTCAAACAACCCTTCATTAGAGTTTCCTCTAAATACATTGGACATCTGTTCCATTGACTGCAAAGAATAGTACGTACCATCTATCCAAGAATCAACCTCTGCCAAACGCACCACTTCACTATAATAAGTTTGTGCATTACCTGTATCAAAGAAAGCTAACCACATATTTATATGCATCATTAATGCCAACACAGAACCACGATTGGCACGCCAACTCCCATTTCCATTCCGCCAACGTAAAATTTTTCCTTCCGGATCATTATCCAGCAATGATTGTAAGTCTGCCAAACAATTTGTAAGCACTACAGATTTATCAGTGCGAGGCAATGGATTGGCAAAATAAGCTTCGGTATAATAAGGCACATCACCAAACAAACGTACCATGAAGAAATAGGCTAAACTACGCAAAAAACAACATTCCGCACGATACCGCTCCACCTCTTCTCCTGATAATCCTTGAATGTTAGTAATTTCCTCCATCATGATATTGGCACCTTGCACAACCCTATACATCTTTTTCCAATTATAAATAGCACCACAATCTGCAGATTTACCTTCTTCTTTACTATCTTTCTTACTTTTATAATTTTTCATATCGTTCTGAATCAGATACAAATAATTATTAGTACTCTGTCCTGTAATAGGTGCACAACGTACATCTCCAGAGTAAAGAAAGAAACCGCATGATGTGGTAGCCGTACGCAAACTCTGATATATACTAAGCATAAAAGCCTCAGCATTAGCCGGTGATCCACTCCAGAATTTATCTCCCGGCATTTTTTCTTCATCATCCTTATCTAATTTGCAGCTGCTAAACGTGGAGGCAAAAATCAGGAGCAAACCCATTGATATATATTTCAACATAATCATTATTTTTACATTACTAATTATAAATTCAATACCACACCTACTGTCCATGTACGAGCATTAGGATATCCGCCTGAATTATCCCGTCCTAAACCAGTCACACTCTCAGGACTAATACCTGAATATTTGGAAAAAGTCCAAATATTGTTAACAGATGCTTTCAGTGTAACACCACTCACCCGAAAAAAACTCAACCACTCTTTTGGGAAACGATATGAAAGAGATACTGTATTCAATTTGAAATAAGATCCATCCTCTACAAAAAGAGTTTGTTCCTCTCTAAAAGGATCAATAATATCGTTATGGATATAATCGTACGGATTAGGGTATTTAGCATTATAACGATTGTTTTCCGTCCAAAAGTTATATCGTTCTATAGGAGCAAGAGCTGCATTTTTACGCAAATCGCTTATTTTTTTCTTTACAGGATTACTATATGATTCAAAAGTTCTTGCCAACACAGTATTGATAATATCACGCCCAAACACAAATGAAGTATTTACATGCATACTGAATTCTTTGTAACTCAAGTTAAAATAGAATCCCCCAGTTACTTTAGGACGTGCATTAGCAGCTACTACACGATCCTTCTCGTCAATAACATAATCACCATTGACATCTACCCAAATAGGATCGCCTGCTTTGAAATAAGCTTCTTCAGTATCATTTCCACCGATCTTGAGTCGTTTACCCGTCACTGGATTAACCGGTACATCCTCATCTGTAGCATATACCCCCTTATTAATATAAAGTAACATAGAAGTTGTGTTGGCTCCTAACCGATTAGCAACCCATGCATCATTATTTAAAATCTGACGAGCTTCATTTGGCAACTTAGTGATTACATCTCTATTGATTGCAAAATTTAACCCGCAAGTGAGGTTCCAATTACTACGCGTAGGGAGAGGTCTTCCAGTCAACGCAACTTCTAAACCATAGTTGACCAAACTGACTTCAGTACTTCGCATCTTGTCAAATCCTGAATGATCAGGCAAATAGATGTCACTCAATTGATTATCTACTTGCTTATAGTAGGCATCAAGAGTTGTACTCAAACGCCCATTGAATAATGAAAACCCATAACCCAAATTCCACGTAGTAGTTGTAATAGGATCTAATTGTGCATTAGGAAGCTTTGCAAAATCAATAGGGATATAAGATTGTCCATTATAAGTATTTTCAGCCTTGATGTCATATGTACCCCATACATCATAACGAGTGGCTTTGTATTTCACCACCTGTCCCCAAGTCAGACGAATATTCATATTATCCAGCCAACTTTCAAAAGGACGCATAAAATCTTCATAACCAATATTCCAACGAAGTCCAACTCCTGGATTTATATTCCACTTCGTTTTAGTGCCATACACAGAACTAAGCTCCGGACTAATAGAGGGTTCGATAATATACTTATCTCCACCAGCTCTAAAACTCTGTTTGGTCTTAAGATTAATACTTGGGTTAAAAATCAATGAGAATGTACTCTGATTTTCACTGACTGTAGCATTTCCACTTGATTTGCCATGACCAACAGGACCAATAATATAATCATTAGGTAATCCCGTAAAAGTAATCGAATTACCAGTAGCAGTCCTTGAATCATAACGAATACCAGCAGTAAGCCCTAAACGAATATATTTCAAATCAAAAGAACGAGTTGCATGAGTACTTACATAAATTTTAGAGGTATTACCACTATAATTATAGGCTATAGACTGATAACTATTATCGGCAAGAATAGCTGGTGTGAACTTTTCTTGTTCACTTGCATCATACGAATAATTAAAAATTCCTTTCCAGTCAATATTAAACGGAAGTTTATATCCCAAATTCACGGTTGCCGAATATCCGGATTTCACTGTTGAATTGGTGATGCCAAAAACTTGTAAAGCATCTACTGAAGCAGAATAAAGTGAAGGTGGAGGGAGCAATGAAGAAGCGTTTGCAGCACTAGCAACCCCTGATTGCGACACAGCATTTCCACTACCAGTACTATTGTCGGTAAAACTAACCTTCATGTCCACACCAATAGTAAACTTAGAATTAGGTGATCTATAGTTCATGTTTCCAGTCAGAGCATAACGATTGAAATCTGTATTCTTTACAATACCTTTTTCTGTATAATAATTACCATTGATCTTATAATTAAACAAATCACTTCCTCCCATGAAACTCAAGTTGTGTGAGTGATTATAAGTAACCCGATAAAATTGTTCCTGCCAGTCAGTGTTGTTATTAAAGTAAGGATTCAAACTATCAGACACAGACGGCATAAACATGATATCATAATAACCGTGGTATATTTTTGAAGTATCATTATTCAATATCTGCCATTTCAGAATATTTCGTTCCGCATTACCAATAGCCACTTCGCGTAAACTAGGTGGTGTAGAAACTGTAAAATTACCAGAATAGGTCACTTTAGGTTTGGATGAATTTCCTTTTTTAGTTGTTATCAAAATTACTCCATAAGCCCCTTTCGAACCATAAAGTGATGTAGCAGCTGCATCCTTCAATATTTGTATATTATCAATATCTTCCAGTGCAATAGTAGAAAGAGGACTCACGCCTGAACCACTAATCAAACCTTCAGAATTATAATCACTTACATCATCCTGTGGAATATCGTCAACCACGAATAGAGGAGCAGAAGATGCTAAATCCCATCCGGTTTCTTTATCGCCAACAACTGAAATATCCGAAATACCACGAATATTGAATGTCCCTTGTGCTCCTGGTAAACCGTTATTCAACTGAACTTCCATACCAGCAACACGTCCTTGTAACAAGCTCATCACATTGGAAACAGGTGTCTGTGCTAATTCGTCCGCCTTTATTACCGTATGGGCAGAGGTTGCATTAGCTTTGCTAACCTTACGATTACCTATAATAACGGTTTCTTCGATTTCATTGACATTTTCCTCCAAAAAGATACTAATGCCAGATGCTGCTTTCCGCACCTTATATATAGTAGGTTTATAGGATACATAACTGAACACTAGCTCAGAACCTACAGGAACCTTGATAGAGAATGCGCCCTCCAAATCGGATGCTGTACCGGCAATTCTTTTTTTAGTCTTGGCATCCTGACATATAATATTTACACCCGGAAATGTTTCTGCCTCCCCTATAGCCTTATCATATACCGTTCCGCTGATAGTGACCCTTTCCAACTGCTGCGCAACAGAATCCGCAACTACGGAAAACAGAAAAAATAAAAGTAAAGTATATCTATTTTTCATTTTTATTCGCATTTAAGATTAATTGTTGATCTTAGCGTCTCCCAGCATAGGCATTCCTTTGGAAAAATGAATAAACATATCCCAATGTGCCTCTTTATAAATGGCAAACTCAAAAACGAAATACCCTCTGCGACGAGTACCATATTTAGACATATAACTCGTTGTAAACCTAATTCGTGCCTTTTCTCCTTTATCATCCGTGTAATTGGTCTTTCCTGTAAACAACGGAAGCGGATAAGCCATATCATATACAACTTTGTTTTCATTTATGTCTTTCAGAAAACCTGCTTGAAACAAATTATCCCATGAAGTTTCATTAAAACGACGCGGGTCAATAACAGCCCATGATGAATCATAAAAAGAAATAGAAAGCGAAGTTCCTTCTCCTGCATCCTTATTTTCTCTAAAGTAGATATGAATATCCTCCGGTTTAATTATATAGGATATAGAAGAATTGTTCTTGTTTTCATAAGTCATCAGCGAGGTAGAAGGTGATACAAATTCAGCGATAGGTAAACCAGTTTCCGAATCATAAATAGATGGTTCGAAATCTACTTCCCTTTTTGGCATAAGCCGCATTCTTTTAATCGTTTTAAAACCACCCGAGTTAGCAATCTCCATATTAAAAACATATCCGGAATCGGGTTGGCAGCGCAGAATACCTGAATTTGCTTCTCCCCACATTACTATTTCTCCACTATGCTTAATTACATCGAATAATCGACGGTATTCTGTTCCCCGTTTAGCATTAATTTCCTCTATTGTTTTTTCCGTCCCCAAATAAGGCTTTTTCCATACCCGTACCGGGTAATACTCTTCCAGTTCAGGAGCTGGTGTCCCATCATTGTGCTTTATATCTGTAATAGCAAAAGTCAAAGGTAGTGTAGAGTTTCCTGTATTACAAATATCTGTATAATATACAGTATGCCCCATTACAGGATCAAAAGATGTTCGCGTAAAATTAACATCCCGATCAAAAGCATCTTTCTCTTCTGGCAAGTACTTGTCAAGACAACCTGCGTTTACTATCAATAATGAACACAACAAACCGTTCCATCCCAATTTATGTATCTTTCTTCTATTTTTCATGGCCTACATTTCTAAAATACTGAATAAATCGTCCAAATCCAAATTCGTGTTGCGGAAGCAAAACATGGATAACACCGTTCTTAGCATATATGTCAGTCCATAACATTTTAGCAGATTCCCATTTTTCTTTCTCTAGCGTATTACGCATATCATAAATAGTAAGATCTTTCAGGCCTCCACCAACAAATCCGCTAGCAGGCAACCGCCGATAAGCAAGATTCATCCGATAATTATGTAAGCCTTGAATAACCTTTCCCTCCACGTAAGAAAATCCGGAAAGTGTTTCCGTATCGTAAATACCCGGGGTCATATAACGGCACACCAGCGAATCCAACCCATCCTTATAGATATAACTATCTGTCCATTTTTTCTCCGGATTCTTTTCATCTGTTCTCTCTATATCCTTACGATAATTTAACAACTTGTTTAATGTTAGTTCTCCGGCAGCATATTTCTCCGACTCCGGAATTTCTTCTGAAAAATCATCGGAATCTATCATCAGCTCGTTCAGCCGACGATAACGATTCAATTCTTGTAAGGCATACCGGAAACAAGAATCGGGAATTGCCATGAAAGTATACTGTCCGGCCTCATCTTGCAAACATCGCTTTAACTCTGAAAATTTCAACTCTACCGGACAATCTGGTTCTTCATAATCTATTAAAAGCATCAACGAATCGTAAGTTACTCCCAAATTAAGATCATCATTCTGTAAATACTCATAGATAGTACCATCAAATCGAGTCAGGCCCTGCGGCTGTAACTCTGAAATATCAGCATCTACCACCGCAGTATCCATACATGAAGATAGTAGCATTATCCCCCATCCACATACAATAGTCAATAACCTGTTCATAGTATTTTGTATTTTCATCATTTCCAATATTCATTTTGTGTAATAGAAGGATTCTCTCTCATCACTTCTTCTGCCACAGGCCAATAAATGCCTCCTTCATTAATCAGCTTTACCATTTCAGTATCATCTCCGACAATCCGCGCTTCACGAATACGATCAAACCAATGATGTCCTTCTCCCATCAGTTCTCTACGGCGTTCACGAAAAATTTCTTTTAATAATGCTTTAGCATCTCCCTTTAAATCTTTCAAATATGATAAATTTCTCAAATTACGTACTCCACGAAGCTCATTCAAACAATTAATCGCATCCTCCGGACGATTTAACATCACCAAAGCCTCGGCACGTAATAACAAAACATCCTCAAAACGGGACCAAATAATAAATGAGGTAAAAACACCAAAATCACCTGTATTATCCTTTCCTTCACGCACAACGTTTATTTTTGAAAATATAGGATATTCTCTGGAAAGTCCCGTTACATAATTGGAATAATACTTCATTGGCTTCGACAACTCATCATAACCAAAACGATTATCTGTCGTAAATTGACTCATAAACAGATTCTTTAGTGTATCGATTGACACGTAAATCTCCGGTAATTGTTTCCTTGTAACCGGTTCTGCTAATGTCCATGACTCCAGATGACCATCCGTCCCCGTCTCGTTTGCATTATCCGTACCATATCTATAGCCAAAAGTAACCAAACGGGCAGCCTTATAATCATTACTATACTCCTGACTAAAAAGTCCTGTCGGACTAACCATATTAGTAATAGTCACACAATCAATAGTGCCTACAATATAAACACCTATGTTCTTAATCACATATGCAGTATATGCTTCTGCATCGACATAATTACCTTTCCAAGCTTCCACATAAGCTAATATAGCATACACAGAAAGACGATTAATAAGTAATCCCCGCCATGCACTAGTATCACCATCATAATATTTATCAGATGAAGACCCTAACTGCAAAGGCAACAACTTTGCTACTGCCAACAACTCACCCTCCACATAATTCAACACGGTTTGTGCATCTGTTCGTTTCATTTCCGGAAATGAACCGTTATCATAAGACTGAGTAATCAACGGAACATCACCCCACATCTGTATCATATAAAAATAAGCTAATGCTCTAAGAGCACGTACCTGCGCTACATCATACGTATAGTTGATTTCAGAATAAGCATCATCCTTATCCATCACTTTTTTTGCATTCTCTATAAAAACACAGGCAGCATTGATCACTCTATAAAACCGATTCCAATTGGATATCTGACGAATATTTTCATAAGGAGCATCTAAACGATTCTCACGGATAGCTTGTAAATCATCGCGCATCCGTACGGAAAAATCACCTAAACGCAGATCACCAACTGCCCAAAAAGTATTATTCTCTCCTAGCGCCGTACGCATCAATCCATAAACGCCGAACAAAGCAGCACGAGTATCCGTCAACGAATTCCATTGTTGCTCTTGAGTAGCTACATGGAAAAATGCATCATCATTTTCCAACAAATCACTACATGATGAAAAGAAAAGAACAGAAGCAAGCACCAATGGTTTTATCATTTTTCTGATCCACAATATCTGATTCATATATAATTAATGTATTAGATTAGAAATTAAACTTCATTCCTACGATAACCGAACGAGAAAGCGGCTGACCATATCCTCTGTAATAACCATCCATATCTATCAACTCCGGATCATCTCCACTAAATCCGGTAAAGGTTAGCAAATTATTGCCAGTCACATAGAAATAGATATTTTCCAATTTGTTTTTTGATACAACCTTCTTCTTTCCACCTCCTTTATAAGCCTTTTTCTTGACTGGTAACGTATAACCCACTGTTACCGAACGCAATTTAAGATAAGACAGTTTCTCCATAAATAAGTCTTGTTCTGCACGGTAAGGAGTCAAACCACTCATTTGATTGTATAAAGGATAATCATCCTTGTCATTTGTACTTTGCCAGAAAAATATTTCGCGCAAACTTTCAAGTGACGGTGTATTCTCCAATGCAAAGAAGTTATAACGTTGCGATGAACGATAATTAATGGCATCATGTCCTAATGCAAAGAAAAGATTGATACCTAAGTCAAATTGTCCTAGTTTGAAGTTATTAATGAAACTTCCTGTTACAGGCGGTAAACTATGGCCTTTTAAAATTTTATCATCATCATTGATCTGGTTATCACCATTTTGATCTTTCCATTTCGGATCATTCTTTGCAAATGGTATGGACCCCATAGCAAGCTTCTTTCCATTCTGGACTGGAACTTCAGTATCTGAAGTATAAACTCCCTCATTTTGATAGAGCCAGAATTGATCAATAGCATGTCCTACTTTTAACATACGATTACCTATGACTAATTCATTCAAATTTTCAGGTAATTGCAATAATTCATTTTTATTGTAAGCTAATGAAAATGAAGCATCCCAAGAGAAACCTTTAGGGTTTTCAAAAGGCTTACCGGACAGAGTCAGTTCCACTCCTGAATTACGGACCTTCATACCATTGGCATACCTATATTTATATCCGAATTCTTCATTTACAGGAATGGTTGTAATCAAATCACAGTCTGTATTATTATAATATTCTACATCCAAAGAAAGACGTTTGTTAAAAAAAGAGGTATTCAACCCTATATTCCATTTATCCGAATAAGGCCACCCCAAACCATAACCGACCCAAGCTGTGTTATAAGGACGTGCTATTGTAGCATATCCATAGTAGGAAGACATAACAGGCTGCCCAATACCTGTCAACTCTTCTCCCGTATATTGTGGCCCTGCAGCAAATCTATTATTATCCTGATAGCGTCCTATTCTGGCCCATGACCCACGCATTGACAAGTCAGATAGTTGTTTGACATCTTTCAACAACAAATCTTTTAAATTTATACTTGCACTAGTAGCCGGAGTAAACAACCAACGATTATCTTTCTGTACATTGGATGAGCCATCTGTACGAAGCACGAGCTGTACATCAAAAAAATTTCTATATCGGTAGTCAATCGAAAACAATGTACTTACCATATTATTTTGCATTTTATCGACATAGCGCTTCATCTGTTTGAAACCACCGCCACTAGTAGTCGGTTTTGTATCATCATCTCCATCATAGCCTTGCGTATAGTTATAGTGTTGCACACTTTTCATGATAATCTCTTGCAAGCCTATTTTGAAAAAATGATTCTTCAAAAAATCAAACTTATAATCTGCAGACGACTGCCAAATCAAACGACGATTATACCCGGAATAATTGGAGACATAATTTACTGACTCCATCAAGTCCATCGGCCAAAAAACATGACGCACATTCGTATTATAGTCTAGCATTAAACGAGTATCTACATATAATCCACGCCAATTGTAATTCATCCCCAAATAACCATTCAACAAATTGTTTAAATTATCATTCTTTTTATATTCTTCATAAATATCGAGATAAGAACGATAAACAGAAGTAACAGGAGAAAGAGGAGTAGTCAGATCCGGTAAATACTCGATCTCAGCATAACGATCACGCAAGTTACGATTACCATCACGGGAGACACGTGAAAGATTAATCAAACAAGAAACTCCCAATTGCTCCAGAAGTTTCATGTTCAAAGCAAAATTAGCAGTTAATTTATTAAACTTTGTTTCATCAGCTACCCCATCATTGCCCGTATAGCCCATCATAAATATATAATTTGAAAAGCTACCGCCACTTCCCATGGAAGCACTGAAATTATAAAGGGGTGATATACTGTAATATTCATCTGCCCATCCCGGTTCTCCGAAGAAATTCATATCACGAATATCTCGCATCCAAGACGGCATTTTGTTCAAATAAGCGGTATGTTGCTCCTTAGTAGCACAATAATCAGCAAATCGCATACGAAAAGCATAATCATTAGCAGCATTTGTCATTTTCACATTTGATGGAGGAATAGCGATACCCCCATTAGCACGGATAAACATATTACTACCACCGTAATAACCATCTTTCATATTGACTAATATTGCCCCATTAACAGCAAGTGGACCTAACTTCGCTAAACGAGCAGCATCTTTTACTACTTCAATAGATTCCACATTATCTAAATTCAAACCGGATAATATATTAGTAGCAGTACCAATAGGATTCACTTCCGTAGATTTAATGCCATATACAAAAGCATCATTGGTTAACAAGGGGATTCCATTAAGATAAACTACTGGTTGTGCGGAAGACATATCTCCTTTAGAAAATACAGGAGAAGACAATCCACGAATCAGCATATTCTGAATACTTCCCGGCTCACCCGTCGTCTCTTGTACATATATTCCAGGCAATGTACCTTTTAGGTATTGTTGTAAAGAGATATAAGGAGAACATGACAACCGCCATAAATCAAGCGTGTCTTTAGAAGCATAAACTACTGCGTTTTCCTTCATAGCATAAACCGCACGAATAGAATCATACTCTCCTACTACTTTCCCGTTATTTTCATCCGGGGAAATACTATCATTCAGAAGAAAAAGGTGTCCACTACTTCGGACTGCCCTTATTTCATTTCCAAATCCCAACAAAGCTACAATAGCGCAAAAACGAATTATTGCATTTCTCATCTGTTGATTAGATTTTAAAAGATATTATAAATTCAATTACCCAAACATTATATAATGAAAGCTTGATGACACAAAGGAAGATAAAATCTCATCAACCTATGTCCTAGATTTGGTTCAAAAAGGTCTAAATTCAGACCTTTTTGCGGTTCAGACATCTTCAGGACTATATATTACCAAAAATCATTCAGAAAGGTATAAATATAGTTCAAGACATTAACTGCAAATATTTATTCATTTCGTTAATGCGATGGCATTAATGCTTTTATGACATGAACCAATTCCCCATTTTCTGCTATCCCTTCTATATTTAGGAAATAATTACCTGGTTGATCAGAAGTATAAAAAGAAAAACTTGCATTACCTTGCTCATCTGTCATCAATCTCGGACTCCAATAAAGAGTAGTACGCAGATCAGGTATTTCACTATTTTTTCCAATAGTCGTATCATATTTCGGTGAATAAAATTCTATTAGTTGTTGATAGCCTAAAGGATAGAATGTAGTATTTCGCATGTTTTGTTGTTGGATGTCATCATAATATTTCGACCACCATCCTAGACAACGTGAATCAAAATTGTCTTTTGTAGTAACATTTAAAATTGCAATTTTTTTCCGATTAAGAGGAATACGACAATAAGCCTGACATAAATCACGACCAGTATTCAAATAAAACTTCTCGCTCCACTTCAATGTTCCCTGCAACAAAGCATTCGCTCTATTTCGGTCAACATCCTTAACCAATACCATGCTCTCTACGTCACCTGGAGTTATCCAATTTACCAATATATCCGGCTTACAGAAATTATCATCGACAAACAACAATATCTGCTGATCACCATAATATACCATATCCTCGACCAATTGCATGGATCGAGAAGAATTACTTTCTACCGCATCCAACTCATACCCGCTAAAAAGCGATGTATCACGAGTAGCCAATATTTCGTCCGCCTTCAGACGGGCCTGCATTGCATCTGTATCTTCAGCTAATGTAGAAATAGTCAGGCCTTGAGATTTCAATAATGCACGCATATCCTTATAACGTACCATTTCTCTATCCGTGAACTTACTATAATCACGACTTCCCCACATTGGTGCCCTGACAATGATATCCTGCAACATAAAATGCAAATTATCCAAACGAGTAATCATCTCCATATCCTCTTTCTGTACATTATGCATAGAATCTTCTTCTAACGGACTTTGTGGATAGAGGGGAATATTATGAGGATACTCTCTATCAAAAAGCTCGATTTTTCCAGTCTCCTTTGCTTTCATCTGCACAGCATTAATATGAAAACCACTGCCATCGGCATAGGCTATACTATCGAAACAGAAGTAGCCATTCTTATCAGTAGAAATAATTCGCTGGAAACCTTTCAAACTACCAGTACCGGAAATTGAAACCAAATGTTCATTACTTGATTTCGTCAAAATACCTCCAGCACTTAGCGTACGTCCTTGCACTGCCATCTCTGTATGTTTTTCCAGAATTGGTGTTTCATATTTACCTTGAATAATTTCTGGTAACTTATATCGCCTCCATCCTTGTGTCAACATTAGCAGATCCAAACTATTCCGAGCTATTGCACTTCCTTGTTTAAAATAAAATCCGGGAGACCGTATAGCCCCTTTTAGTTCAGAGGTTAATAACAAATGGGAAAGAATATTGTAACATGAATCAACCGATGCGAATTTGCTATCAGTCACTGATACTGAATAAACTCCTGCTAAAGGTCGTTGGTTAGCATCTAAAAGATTAGTACTTATTGAAACTGCTTCCCGCTTCTGCTCAAGAATACCATCAATTGTCAGATTACAAATTACAGGAAGATAAGAATCTGAAAACGCAAGGCGTTCACTTAACACCTTCCCATCTTTGTTTAATAACAAAAACTGCACAACACCAGCCGGAAAATATTGTTTGGGAAACAAATATTTTTTTTGAGGCTCTTTCCACTCTTCCGACGCAATGACAATTCCACGAACATGAGCCACTAAATACAGAGACTCCAAAGGTGCTCCCTCTACAGACAATAAAGAAACTCTGAAATTCTCCCGTTGTGTGTCAACTCTCAATCCATACAATGCTTTCATATCAATAGAAGGCAACTTAAACTCTTTCCTCCGTCCAAACTTATCCACACATTTTACCATATATAACTTACCTGTTTCCGGAGTCAGAATAAATGATCCCATTCCTTCATGAAGCGTACGAGTAGAAGTAATCACCTCTCCAAATTCATCCACAATATCCAATTGCACATCCGCTGCATTTCCTGTACAACCAATTACTTTAAAGGCAATACGACAGGCTTGTCCAGCCAATAAATATCCGCCTTCAGGATAAAATGTCACATCATAATCTTCATTTTGGGTAGAAATCGGCAAATACCGACGATAAACATTATCATCTTTATCCTTCATTGACAAAAGCCATGATGTATTGCCTTTCCAATCCTTTTGGCCCCGTTCTACCATAAATCCATTCTTCATCTCTAACAGTTTCAACGACATGCCCGGCTGTTTATTTACTGACATAGTTGCCTGATTAAGGACCATAAGGGTATCACTGGCAGTAAATTTAAAGGTCAAGTCTGGAAACTTACTATTATTCCTTACAAAAGGCTTCATCTTTATTTTATTCCATGAAACAGTCACTATTCGAACAGGACGTCTGAAAATACATTCGCTTCTATTTTTCAACATATAACGAGAATAAGCACGCAACGTATAATCACCATCAGCCAGTTCACGTCCCAAAGATAGATAACCATGATAAATACCATTATCAGGACGCACTAATGCTTGGGAAACAATAGAATCCAGAGGATTTACTAATTCTACATATATATATTTGTCATGTAAGGGACTATGTAATGTAGCATCCACAATATAAGACCGAAACCACAAAGTATCACCTGCCATATAGGTACCTTTATCAATATGCAAATAAACTTTTTCTTGCGGAAATACACTTAATTGAGTCACAAAACGATTGGTTAATGAATCTTTATTAAACTTTTCAGTTTGCCCATACCCCTTCATTACTCCTGCCGCAAACAAGATTAATATCAATAGAATACAAATTTTCTTCATAATGTGTATTTATTTAATTTATAAAAATAGGGAATCCATCGTTTATGCCTTTTTTATCCAGCCCCCACTGGTTAAATACATTTTTTTTGTCTACCCATTTGTTCAACAAATCAACAAATGAATCCTGTTTCATCTCACTATTACTGAAATATCTAAAAGAGTCGGGTATTTTCATCGATCCGTACATGATTTCATTCCAAGCTTCAGAGCGAATTTTACTTCCTTCAAAACGAGGTTTCTTAATAGTGCTTAGTTTACAAGATTCTTCACTCCAATAACATGCAGCTCCATCACGGTTGATACGATCAATAGTCGGTATTACCAAATTATCAGAATTGGCAAAATAAGCATATACACCTACCAACCCGTCAGTAATAACAGGATATCTAGTACGAATTTTTCCAGAGCTGTAATTATTAGCAAACAAAACTTTCCATGTAGAAATCTGTATTGGATGTAAGTTTATATGCCCGGCAATGCCACCTGCCACATCTCTTGCCATGATGATTCCTGTATTATAACAATTAGCCACAGTATCATTCGGAAGTTCTTTCAATCCTGAATCTTTTATAGACTTTTGATAAGGTTCCGTAAATTCACCTATAATACCTCCTACATGTTCATAACGCCCAATAATCTCTCCTCTATTAAAAGAATTATAAATAGAGCCGCCTTCAAAATAACCGATAATCCCCCCAACACAACGATGCCCATAAACCTTACCATAATTACTACAGCCGATAATACGGTTTTGTCCAGAAGAAAAACCTATAAGTCCACCAGTAAAATTACGATCATTTTCCACAATACCTCCATTTGAACAATTCAATATCTGTGTATTATATGAAATATAACCAGCAATAGCACCAACATAATTGTATGCAATTATATGAGAATAGCGAATGTGAGTATTCTTCACTGTTGCTTTTTTCAAAAAACCAAATAGCCCCTGAAAAAAGGTTTCAGAACCCGCTCTCGTAAACAGACCTGCAATATAGTGTCCATTCCCGTCAAAGGTCCCTTCAAAAGGGTTCTTAGATGTTCCAATGGGGATCCATGACTTTATTTTTGTTTGTCGATTCCACTCTTGCCATCCAATTGTATCATTTAACCAAATATCAGCTGATAGTTTGACCACTCTCCCCTGATAAGAATTCCCATTATTAACAGACTCTGAAAAAGCTCTTAAACCTTCAGCAGTAGAAATAATTAATGGATTCTCAATATATTGAGCCGCATGTATTATAGAAATAAAAGTCAAAGATATGCTCAATATAAAAAAACGTTTTTTCATTTACGTAGAATTTAAAATTAGTACTCATTTATCAAAAGACAAAATTGAGACTTTCCGAGAAAGTTGAAGTACAGAAATCAATCAAATGGGTTTAAATTTGGAGCAATGATAAAATTACTTATTTATGTTATGGCAGTTAGTTCGAGAATTATTCATAAGGTTTAAAAATCAATTAATATTTTAAAAGTAATGAGAATAAATACACCATAAAAACATCATGAATATCAACTATAAAACAGATAGTCGATATTCATGATAAATCATACTAAGATTAATATATTTATAATTTATTAATTTTAGTATCTGCTTTTTGAAACTCTTTAGGAGTCACCCCAAATTCCTCTTTGAAACATGTCGAAAAATATTTAGGATTGGAGAATCCACACGTATACGCAACTTCTGATACAGATATTGATTTATTTCTCAACATCTTTACGCCTTGCTTTAAACGGACATTCCGGATAAACTCAACCGGGGACAAACCTATTATCGCTTTTGTCTTACGATAAAGAGAAGATTTGGACATAGCCAAAGCATCTGCCAACTGAATGACGTCAAACGTAGAAGAAGATAAATTTTCTTGTATAACCTCTATAACCTTCTCCAAGAATTCTTTATCAATATCGGTCGCATCCAACAAATTAAAGTTTATGTCCTCTATATCAGTACGAAATTCTTCTTGCTTGGTCCTTTTATCCATTAAGAAATTATCAAGACGCGCTTCAAGTACCTTTAACTCAAAAGGTTTGGATATATAGGCATTAGCTCCGGCATTATAACATTCAATACGATCCTCTGCCGTATTTTTCGCTGTTAATAGAATAATAGGTATATGACTCGTCTCTAAATTTCCCTTAATGGTGCGACATAATTCCAAACCATCCATTTCAGGCATCATAACATCACTTACAATGATATCGACTTCATTATCTTTCATCAGTTCTAAAGCTTCTACCCCATTTTTAGCCATCATCACATGATAACGTCTGGACAAAATACGCTCCATTAAATACAATAATTCTTCATTGTCTTCTACTAGTAACAAATGAATATCATTAACTGTAGTTTCCACATTCTCTCCTTCATGCTGCTCCCAAGCTTCCATATCAACATCTACAATATCCGTCCTACCTTCCTTTCTCAGTTCCTGTGATGATTCGATATTTATCTCACTCTCAGCATAGCTTTCTTTATCAATAGGAATAATTACTGTAAATGAAGTTCCTTTTTCTATTTCACTTTCTACACTAATTGTTCCGTGGTGTATTTCCAACAAGTCTTTTGTAAGTGAAAGTCCTATGCCATTAGTTTCACTAGATACCCAATGTTGATTAGTATAGAACCGCGTAAATATCTTATCTAGATCTTCAGGAGCAATCCCCTTGCCTGTATCACTGACTATAATAGATAAATAAGTATGCCCATTCTGCGAATGGGTCGATAGTGCAATCTTTATTTCTCCCCCTTCTTCTGTATATTTACAAGCATTAGATAAAAGATTAAAGACCACTTTATCTATCTTATCTACATCAAAATATGCTTGTATTGTGTCCTCTGATGATTCAAAAGAAATTGTCAACTTTTTCTTTTGAATTAAAGGCATAAAATTAGAATTACAAACATTGTAAATCAAAGATACAATATCTCCTGAAGTTACTTTCAATTTCATATTTCCACTCTCAACTTTACGGAAGTCAAGAATCTGCTGCAACAATCTTTTCAAGCGGTTTACATTAGCACGAATCATTTCAAACTGTGGAATCTTATTCTTGTAAGTGATTTCTGCATCATCAATCAAACAAGTAACAATAGTCAAAGGAGTGAGAAGATCATGAGAAATATTCGTAAAATAACGCAATTTAGCCTGAACTAGTTCTTCCGATTTTTCCTTTTCAATCTGAACTATTCTCAATTCATGACGCAATTGCATCCTTCGTTTTGTCCTATAATAAAATGAATAACCAGCCAATAAAACAAACACAACATAAGCCGTATAAGCCCACCAAGTTTCGTAAAATGCCGGAGCTTTATCCACTTGTATCTTCGTTACAAGACTACTCCATAATCCGTTTACATCTGTTGCCTTTACACAAAAAGTACGTTTCCCTTTTGGAAGCCGATTATAATACGCAAAACGACGTCCATCTTTAATATACACCCAGTCTTTATCTACTCCTTCCATTTTATAAGCATATTGTATTTTTGTTGGGAAACTATAATTTAAGGAAGAAAAATCAATCTCAATATTCTGGTCTTCAGCATGTAATTTTAATGTCCGCTTAAGCAAATTAAAACGTTCATTAGTCTTTCCTGTCAATAATGACTCATCATCCATTTTCACATCTACAATGTGTGTCCGAATTTTCTTTGGTTTATCAGCCAACTTTTTATAAGGGACAAACACCGCAATGCCCCTATTACCTCCATAAAACATTTCTCCTATCGGACTTTTAAAGCAAGAATGTTTAGGGAAAGAGTTTACAACAATATCCTGTCCAGCCTGATAACTAATCTGCCCTCCAGTCTTAGGGTCATATTCTATAATCTTCTTGTTAGTAGAAATCCAAAGATGACCTGTATCATCCATCTTCATATCCTGTACCCCCTCAGTTAAAGTAGGAAATATATCAGAATAATCCTCAACCGTTTTTGTTTTTTGGTCATATAGAAAGACATAACCTTCTTGACTCCCCATCCATACTCGTCCTTCTTTATCTGTACATAGGTCTTCGATATTATCACTGATTAAACGTCCTGACGCCATATCAAACTTTACAATATTTTCCTTTCTAATCTGGAAATCCTCAGATACAGTCAAACAAAAAACACCATTGCGTCTTGTGCTAATCCATATATGTCCTGAATTATCTTCAGCTAGACCTGTTATTTCCCTTTGGAGAAAACCAGTTTCCTTTAATATATTATGACTATTGGCAGGTTTCACCAACAATCCCAATGATGTTACAATCCATACATTCTGTTTTTTATCTTCATAAAAGAATTGTGGATTATTGCCTACCCCTTTTGTATATTGTTGCAAATTTAGACGAGAAATAAGTCGTATTTTCCCATTCTCCTTTCTCATTGTATAAATAAATGGCTGATAAGATGGGCCGACCCATATTTCATCATTTGAAGAGGAATATCCAATAAAATTAATAGTCTCCATGCCTAGCAAATTATTCAAGTCCGGTATATCCTTATACCAAATAACTTTATCGCTATCTTTTTTATAAATTCCTAATCCTAAACGATTTTGATTTATCCAAATATCTCCATCCTTATCCTTATAGATAGCTTGAATATTGGTTGTTAATCCTGTCGTCTCCTTAATAAAAGGCATCAGATAATTCTGGATAACAGGTTTATCCATATTAATATAAGATACTCCCTCATTAAAGGAAGCAATCCACAAATTACCCGCTTTATCTTTACATATTTCACTAAATATATTATTCAATTTTGAGGAAATATCACTAATATCGACAGTTTCCACAAAATTATCTACTCTTTTCCGAATAGCATAAAGCCCCCGAGCACTAACTAACCAAAGATATCCATATCTATCATCCTGCTGAATACTAAAGAAAGTTCCATTTTCCGGCAATTCGCCTTCTTTAATACTTTTAACCGGTATATAAATCTGCTCATTTTTTTCTTCCGGATAAAACTTATAAAGCCCCTCTCCCCAAGTACCTATCCAATGCTGTTTTTTATCATCTTGAAAAACACAAAACGGATTATTCTCTTTACCGACTGACGGATATTTAACAAAAGTATCTTTTACCCGATCATAGCGAAATATACCCTTTCTCCAGAAAGTTACCCAAATATTATTATCAACATCTTCATAAATAGAGTTCACACTAGTGATTGGCAAAGAATTATCATATCTTTTACAAGAAGAAAAGTCACTGGAACATCTGTATAGGGCAATATAAGTGCCTACCCATATATATCCTTTAGAATCAAAAAGAATCGAACGAATTTCCTGATCTTTTAATTCCTCATTATCCACATGACAGATTTCATAAGTTTTCTTATTTAATATATTCAATCCTTTCTTTGTACCAATCAAGACACGTTCCCATGAATCAGTAATACTTGTAATTTGATTATCAGTCAAAAGATTCGGCGTTGTTTTTCCAGATCGGAAAGTTAACACTCGATAGCCATCATAACGTGATAATCCTTCACGAGTACCAAACCACATAAAACCTTCACGGTCCTGAAATATTCTTTGCACGGAATTTGAAGGCAACTGCCCCCCCAAAGGTAGTACATCAACAGATAATTGTTGCGCAGCAATAAAACTCCATATATTTAAAATAAATAGCAAAAATATGATAATTCTTTTCTTTATTTCCATAGCACTTTTATTATTTAAATACAATATTAAAGCAAATATTATTTTCAAGCAAACCATTTAACTATAAAATAGAGCTAAAATGTTATGAAATGATGTTTATGAACGATTTTCGAACCTTCTGAATGATTTTTAAACCCCTATAATTATAACTAAAAACTGATAATTCAAAATTAGACGTATTTGATTAATTCAAGAACTCTTATTATAAATAGTTTCCGCAACTTTGCAAAAGAATAATACGCTCATAAAATCAATTATTAATATTAAACTATAAAACATTCAGTATCATGAAAAGAAAGTATGTAAAAATCATGTTCTTATCAATGACATTGTTGACTAGTAGTATAACAACTGCTTACGCTACAATACCAGAAGATGAGAAAAAAGAAGAAGCACCAAAAGTAACAGAAGATGCTCATTTGCCACTAATGATTATCAATGGAACAAACAACTCTGAACACTTTTTCGTTAGTTCCGAATCACTCACAAATAAAGAAATAAAAATTACTGCACCAAACGGATTTACCGTATCTCCATCCGTTATACCTGCCAATAGCGGCAAACAAAAAGTAACCGTAACTTTAAACAGTTCCAAAATACTAACAGAAGGCAAAATAGTACTACGAAATGGAGATTATCGTTCTTATTTGAAAGTAAAAGGATATGGCACTACACTTCCCGCAAAAGACATTTCAAAATCATCCGTTTACAAAGGTGGAAATGATTCCGACTTCAATAAAACGTTTACTCCCGGTTCCAAAGGATACACTCTTGAATTTAGAGTAAAAACTGATGAACCGGAAAAATGCTTCTATCCTTACTTTGTCAATGAAAAAGGATATGGATTTAAGGCATATATAACTTCTACTGAAGTTGGATTATATAATGCATACAAAAAAAATATTTCCAACCCCGCCACTGCAGGAAAGGAAGGTGGACAAGGTAAATTCTATAACAACGACGGAGAGGCACACACTTATCGTATTGCAGTAACCCCTGATAACCGTGCTTTCATTTACAGAGACGGTATGCCAATTGACTCAGTTCGTATAATCGACTATGCTCCCCAGCCATATTTTGCATCGGGAATCGGAAAAGCAGTAGAAAATCTATTGAAAAATCCCGGCTTTGAAGGGGAGTTTGATACAAATCCGGAAAGCAAACTAGTAACAGCCGTTGAAGGATGGGATGTTGTAATAGGTGACCGATGGAATTCTGAACAATATATCAAGCCAGAAGAGATAGACAATATGCAAGATATTGATAATCATATCTTCGAAATAAAGCCTTATAAATGGGCCGCTGGCTGGAGTGATGGAATTCTCATGCAGGTCGTAGACGTCGCCCCTAATGAAACTTATACATTATCTGCCTTACTCAAAGGTGGCATTGCCAAAAAAACAGGTACACTGACTGGTAAAATGATCATTGAAGAAGCACAAAATAAAGAAAAAAGAGTCGTTACAGAAATAGCCAGTGACAATTGGGAAATGTACTCTATGGACTATACAACTTCTGCAGATTGTAAACAGCTACGCATATCCTTCACTGTAGGACGTGGTAAATGGGGTAATGACATCGGTGCAATCCGAGTTGACAACGCCAAATTAACTGGTGTATCATGCAACTATGTACCCAAATTTGGTTTCGTAGATAATACTGCAGATATAGAATACTTCGCTATTGATGAATCCGGTGCCTATGCCCCCATGCAACCTACTATAACAATTAATCTTCCATCTAAATAACATTGCCAAAAGATATATTAAAATATAGAAGAATAAATAGCAAAATTATGAGACATATTCTATTTATATACTTTATGTTTTCTGTTATTTCTGCTTTTTCACAAAACACTCAGATTAGTCCGGGTGTTTTGTGGAATGATATAAACGGGGAACAAATCAACGCACACGGTGGTTGCGTGGTATTTGAAAAAGGTTTTTATTATTGGTTTGGAGAAGATCGTACAGGCTTTGTTTCTAATGGGGTAAGTTGTTATCAGTCTAAAGATTTATATAATTGGAAGCGACTGGGGTTATCTTTGAAAACAAAAGGAGAACCAAAAGAGGACATGAATGACATATCACATGGACGCTTATTTGAACGTCCCAAGGTTATTTATAACCCTCAAACAAAAAAGTGGGTTATGTGGACTCATTGGGAAAGTGGTAATGGATATGGAGCTGCAAGAGTCTGTGTGGCAACAAGTGACAGGATAGAAGGTCCCTATATACTATATAAAACTTTTCGTCCCAACAAAAACGAATCACGTGATCAAACTCTTTTTGTAGATACAAACGGAGATGCCTACCATTTCTGTTCAACAGACATGAACACCAACATGAATGTTT
>ERZ1106950.584-NODE-584-length-34437-cov-7.811704_pt1 | contig 34437 bp, 40 predicted proteins | sample MGYA00403675_ERZ1106950 | MGnify/ENA primary metagenome ERZ1106950 (study PRJEB35170, sample SAMEA104062410) | human gut metagenome | biome: human gut; feature: human-associated habitat; material: faeces | place: Denmark | collected 2012-06-13 ... | reverse complement strand
AGTGTCTGAAAACCTACCATAGCAATATGGCAAGGCGTTGGGCGCTTACCCTGTGCGGCAGCATGAACCAGGGCACTTCCACCAACTTCTGGTCTCCCGGTAATGACGGAGTACGGGTCACCGTTGTAGATGCCCAGTCCGGTTCCGCCGTCAGCGCACCGGTAGACTTTGCCAACCGCAGCCAGTCCTCCACGATCCTTCATTTTGGCAAAGTAAATAAGATTCAATATAAAAACGGAGCATCTCTTTCCATGCAGTCCGGTGTTCCTTATAACTGTCTTCAGCCCTCCTATTCCATGCCGGCTATCATGACCAGCAACAGCCGGCCTGCTACTATTGAAGCTATTAAGCGTTACTTCTGCTCGGAATATGCCTGCATGATGGTGGCAGATGCCACCGGCGTCAACTATGACAAAATGCTGGCCGGAGACTATAAGATCATGCTGGAGCCGATTGCTTATGTAACCTTCAATGGTGTCAAATACTGTTTTACCGCAACAGAAGCTGCTCTTTATGATCAACTCTCCGCTGGCTCCTTACGAAGTAAGCTTCCCTCTGTGGCATTTCAAAACCTGCCCCTTGCCTTGTTCCTCGAATATAGTGATCTGGGATTCCCGGCCTGGACCGGAGGCAGACGGGGAATACAGTCCAATGCAGATATCATCAATACACTGGGCATTGGTATTGTATGGTTCGAGGGTGTGGAAGAACCCAGTGGGGAGATTGAGGCGCCCGATGTAGAATACCGGGTAAACACGGATGTGATCACTGCCATCCGTCTTCGGACCAACAGACGTCTGACACCGGATAACCCAGCAACAGTCACGTTCCACATCCTGGGAAAGGCTTATACCGTCCGCAACATTGTCATTCCTGCGAATGACTCCCAGCTGGTGTGGGTGAAATGGCACACGCCTGACACTCCTCAGACCATCACGATTACTGTGAACTTAAGCAGCGGATTTACTGCCCAAGATACCTTTGTGGCAAAAATAGTGGACTTAAATGAAAAGATCCCGCCCGACCCGCTGGCAACCGACATCAATCCTGGTTATTCTGTTCCCTCACTCCCAGTAAATCCACAGAAACTCAGTGCGAGCTGGGGCGTATGGAACTGCTACTGGGTTCCGGACTGGCAATGGTGCGACCATGGTGAGGATGGCGGACACTGGGTTGACCGTGGTGACTGGGAATATGATTATACCGGCTACTCGGCCTCCATCAGCGGAGTTATGACACTGATGCCGGATGATATTGTGCCAACAGCAAACGGAAAAGATATGAAAAGCGGATACGGTGTCAAGACTGAGGTACGGGCAGTGCTTTCCACCGATTCACCGGACGGACATCATACCAATCCCCAGACAGCGTTCTCTGTGTTCCCAGAATTTCAGTACAAGACGTATCTCCGGCTTTTGCAGCGCGTTTCCAGCGGACGCAGTGCAAAATTTATCTTCCGGCCCAATGAATTTTCCACTTACGGGCGAACGGTACATTTTACCCCCGTGTGGTTCCCGGACAACACCAGCTATACTGTGTATACACAGGTATGGGATACCTGGACGCCAGACGGGATGTTGTCGGTAAACCTTGATGATTCTGTCACCATTCATCAAAGTGTGTTTGACGACTGGTACACGAACCGTGAATAGCCGGATACTTTCTCTCTATGAACCACTGGTCTTCGCATGCATCGCTGGATTTGCAGCATATGACCTGAAAAAGAAGCGGGTGTCTGATCGGGCACTCTTCTTCTTTTGCCCGCTTGCGTTTCTGGCACCTTTTGTCCATATAGGATTCTTTTGGAATCAGCCACTGCTTTTGATCTCCCTTTTTTGTTCTCTTGGCGGGGCCGCAGCCGGCTTTCTGATTCTTCTGGCAGCGGCAATGCTATCCTTGGACGGCGCAGGAATAGGCGGAGGAGACATCAAACTGGCTGCAGTCATGGGATTTATCTATGGCCCCTCCCGCATGCTGGCAGTTCTTCTGATTGCCTCCGGCCTTGCTACTGGTCTGTCCCTTGCAGTAGGAAGGAAACACCAGGAAGAGAAACTTTCCCTTCCCTTTGTTCCCTTCCTTATGGCCGGGAGCCTGACTGTCACACTGGCTGCGATCCTATAACAGCGCTCTTTTTATAGAATACCATGCGCTGTTTGCACTACATATAGAATAGGAGTGAATAAAAATCATGAAATTAAACAACCGCTTTATTTTCGGCCTGCTCAGCATCCTTCTGGCGGCCGTAATTGCTTTTGTCGCCCTGCCCACCATTGCAAAACAGACCAACGGCAAGACGGAAATTGTCCGTATCTCCAAACCTATACTTAAAGGCGAACAGATCACAGCGGGCAACACGGAAATCGTGGAAGTCGGAAGTTATAACCTACCTCCGAACATTGCCCACTCTCTTGCAGATGTCAAAGGACTCTATGCTACAGCAGATCTTTCCCAAGGAGATTATATTCTGACCTCCAAGACCAGCGCCACCCCAATATCCTCAGATGTAGCGCTGAACAGCATCCCTTCCGGAAAGGTTGCGATCTCCCTGACCGTAAAAACGCTGGCCTCCGGCCTATCTGATAAGCTGCAGCCAAACGATATCATCCGTGTCTACCATTTCCTTGATGTGGCAGAGGAGGTTCCGGAACTGCGTTTTGTCAAGGTGCTGTCTGTCACGGATGCCAAAGGCGTTAATGTGGACAATACGAAAGACCCTGTGGAGGATGAAGAAAAACAGCAGTCAGCAACCATTACCGTCCTGGCAAGTCCGGAGCAGGCACGGGTCATCACTTCCCTGGAAAATGACGGCGTTGCCCATGTGGCCCTGATCTCCCGCAACAACGACAAACTGGCGGAGGAACTTCTTGCAGCACAGGAACTGTTCCTGCAGGAGATCTATTTCCCGGAACCGGAAGAGGAAGAAACAGAAAGCGAATTCGGTGAACAGGAATCTGACGGTGCAGAAAAATCTGAGGACGAGTCTGCATCCACAGAAGAAACAAAATTTGAGGGGGCTGTGGAAGATGGGAAAGATAACCCTGAAAGCGGAAAAGACACAGAAGGAAATAAGGCCGGATAACGACCGGAAAGGAGGAATGATTTCCATGTCCAAAGTAATCACTGTCTGGGGAAGCCCTGGAAGCGGCAAATCCATGTTCTGCTGCATTCTTGCCAAAGCACTGACCCGTGATAAACGTAAAGCCATCATTATAAGCGGAGAACCGGGTACCCCCATGCTCCCGGTATGGATTCCGGAACAGATCACTACCACGAATGTTTCTATCGGGCAGGTTTTAAGCAGTGTAGAGATTGATACTTCTCTGGTGGCCAGCCATGTAACAGTACTGAAAAATTATCCTTATATCGGTCTCATGGGCTACAGCGCAGGCGAAAATCCCTTAAGCTACCCGGAAACTGATTATAACATGGTTCTGCAGCTGATATCTTCTGCAAAAAGGCTGGTGGATTTTGTTATCCTGGACTGCAGTTCTGCCATGACCAATGTATTCACGCCTGCCTCTATCGAATCCGGAGATCTGGTACTCCGTATCCTGACGCCGGATTTAAAAGGAATCAACTACCTGAAGGCGCATCAGGCTCTGTTAGTAGACGGACGTTTCCATTACCATGAGCATATGACCTTTGCCGGCATGGCCCGTCCTTTTCATGCTTTTGACGAAATGGGCTATATCATCGGCGGGTTTGACGGCCTGCTGCCCTATGGGAAGGAGATCGACCGCTGCGCTACGGAAGGCGGTATGTTCCAGGCTATCAAATACTGCAACTCCAAGTATACTGCCTCTCTGAATAGGATTCTGGATGTCCTGGAAGAAATGGAGCTTGCCGAACAGCAGGAAGAGGAAAGCTATGAAGACGGATATGAGGAATATGAATTCGGGGAGGAGAATGAGGATGAATAATTTAAACGACATCTTTTTTGCTCCAGTTGAAAACGGCACCCTGACTTATGACCAGGTACTGGAGGACGTACAGCGCTATTTTTCAGAAAATCATGCCTCTACGATTGCAGGTGTCGGAGAAACAGACTCAAACCGCGCAGTCAGCGTCCTGAAAGAACTGATGGTGCAATATCTGGTAAAGCGCAAATATGCTATCGCAGGACTCACCACAGAGGAATTATGCGCCAAACTTTATGAGGACATGGCTGGTTATTCCTTCCTTAAAAAATGGATCTACCAGCCTGGCGTGGAGGAAGTAAACATCAATGCCTATAACGATATTGAAGTCATTATGAACAGCGGACGCAGCATCAAGATTCCTGATAAGTTTTCTTCCCCTCAGCATGCCATTGATGTCGTGCGGCGTATGCTGAACGCCTGCGGCATGGTCATTGATGATACCATGCCCTCCGTAATCGGTTTTCTCGACAAAAATATTCGTATCTCTGTGGATAAAACGCCCATTGTAGATGCGGAGGTGGGAATAAATGCCTCCATCCGTATTGTCAATCAGAATACCGTGTCCGAACAGAAGCTGCTGGACTCCGGCAGCGCCACCAAGGAAATGCTCCATTTCCTGACTGCCTGTATCCGCTATGGGGTATCTGTATGTATTGCCGGCTCTACCGGCTCCGGAAAGACGACCATTATGGCCTGGCTCTTATCCAATGTGCCGGACAACCGCCGTCTTATCACCATAGAAGAGGGCAGCCGGGAATTTGACCTGGTGAAACGGGATGAAGAGGGAAACATCCTCAACTCCGTGGTACATCTCCTTACCAGACCCCATGAGAATCCCTCCATGAACATCAATCAGGATTTCCTTCTGGAACGGGTACTACGAAAGCATCCGGATGTGATCGGTGTAGGAGAAATGCGGTCAGCAGCGGAAAGCTTGTCGGCAGCAGAAAGCTCCCGTACCGGTCATACGGTCTGCACGACTATCCATTCCAATTCCTGTGAAAGTACCTACCGCAGGATGATGACACTTGCCAAGCGGAAATACAACATGGATGATTCCATCCTGATGCAGATCATGGTAGAGGCATATCCGGTTGTCGTGTTCACCAAACAGCTGGAGGACCGATCCCGGAAAATCATGGAGATTATCGAGGGAGAAGACTATCTGGACGGAAAACTTTTATACCGTTCTCTGTACAAATATGAAGTGATTGACAATGTAATTGACGACAGGGGGGCTGCCAAAGTAGTCGGCCACCACCGAAAGATGGATACCATATCCGGGACGCTGAAAAAACGGCTGCTGGATAACGGCATATCCTACAAGGAATTGCAGGAATTTCTGGGAAAGGAGGAAGGTTAGTTGCAGTGGATCTATCTTATCTGTTTTATCCTGATCAGCGCAGGGCTTCTGGCTCTGTTCCAGGTGCGCCTAAAAGACTTTACAGATGTGATTTTTAATTCCAAAAGACATACCGCTACGCTTTCGGATGAACTAAATGTACTGATGGGAACTCCTACCGGAGGATTTTTCAATCAGGACTATGAGATCAAGCAGATCTTAAAGGATACCGGAAAAGCTGACCGCTATGAAGCAGTCACACAGCTGACGCTTATCCTTTTCGCAGTAGGCGCAGTCCTGGCACTGCTGATCAACAATGTATATCTGGTTCCTATCCTGGGCATCGGCTTCTCTCTCCTGCCCATGTGGTATCTCCGCAGCGCGGCGTCCAGCTACAAAAAGCACCTGAATGAGGAACTGGAAACAGCGATCTCCATCATCACCACTTCCTATCTGCGAACAGAGGATCTGCTCCGCTCCGTAAGAGAGAACCTGTCTTATATCAATGAGCCCATCAAGGCGAACTTTGAGGCATTTGTATACGAAAGCGAGCTGATCAATGCCAATATGACCAGCGCTATCAACTCCCTGAAAATGAAAATTCCCAACCGGGTCTTTCACGAATGGGCCAATATCCTGATCCAATGCCAGTCGGACCGTTCCATGAAAAATACGCTGCCGACCATTGTGCAGAAATTTTCCGATGTTCGTGTGGTGCAGTCGGAACTGGAAGCCATGATGCAGGGACCCAGGCGGGAAGCCATTACCATGATGTTTCTGGTCATTGCCAATGTCCCCCTGTTGTATTTCCTCAACAAGGACTGGTTTCATACTCTGATCTATACCACACCAGGCAAGATTGCTCTGGCGATCTGTGCAGCCATTATCCTGTTTGCACTGACACAGATTATGAAGCTCAGCAAGCCTATTGAGTACGGAGGTGACGGCACATGACACTGTTAGCACTGATTGCCATCATCCTTTTTGGGTTCGCTGTCTACAATCTGTCCACAGCCTTCGCAGATATTCCTACCAGCAAAACATCAAAAATGATGATGCTGGCCCGGAAACAGCAGGGCACGAAAAAAGAACAGCTTCTGGATGTGTATATCACGAAAGTCGCCAGACTGTTTGCCCCTTACCTGCGGCTGGACAAGTTAAAGAGGAACAAACTGCAGGCAGCACTCAACATTGCCGGACTGGAGCTGACTCCGGAGGTTTACACAGCCAGAGCATGGATAACCGCTGGATCCGTTGGGTTTAGTGCCATTCCTCTAGCGTTCCTGATGCCGCTTTTTGTGCCGGTCCTGATCGGAACGGCCGTAGCATTATGGTTTTCTACCTATTATGCGGCATTTGATTTTGTAAAAAAGCGGCGTAAGCTCATTGAAACGGAAATTCCGCGCTTTGCCCTGACCATTGGGCAGAATCTGGAAAACGACCGGGATGTACTGAAAATACTGACTTCCTACCGCAGAGTGGCTGGCCGGGATTTTGGTGCTGAACTGGATCAAACCATAGCAGATATGAAGACCGGAAATTACGAAAATGCCCTTATCCGTTTTGAAACCCGTATCGGAAGTCCTATGCTCTCGGATGTGGTACGCGGTCTGGTAGGTGTCCTTCGAGGGGATGACCAGAGGATGTATTTTAAAATGATCTGTTTCGATATGAGGCAGATCGAGCAAAACAATTTAAAAAAAGAGGCAGCCAAACGACCCAAAAAGATTCAGCGGTACTCCATGATGATGCTCATATGTATCATGATTATTTATCTGGTAGTCCTGTGTACAGAAGTCTTAAGTTCCCTTGGAGCCTTCTTTGGATAAAAGTGGAATCGCCTTTTATAAGGCTTTTACAAAGTGACCATAAGGAAAAAGGAGGCGGTAACTTGTACCACAGCGGCTTCCCTTAGCAGACTGTATTTATCAGCAGACTTTTGTTCCGCCATTGCTAAAAAGCGGATACAGACAGGAGTTTCCATGAAAAAACGTGAAAAATATACCCCGCCTTTACTGGCAGAAACAGAAAAGAAGCGCTTTCACCGGCTGCTCCATGAGCGCCCTGTACCCTACCCGGACAGACCGCAGACCCAAAAAAGCAGCCGCACAAGACCAATCCGGCGTCCCTAAACGGATGTCGCATATAACTAAAATCGTACATCAATTTAAGGAGGTTTTCCATGAAAAAAATTACAACTTGCATCCGCAACAAAACAGATCGTGTCATTAACCGTGCCCGGATGGCAATCTGCAACCAGCGTGGGGATTTCTATATCTCCGATGCAGTAAAGATCATCATTGCCGTTGTACTGGGTGCGCTGCTGCTGGCCGCCCTGACTCTTATCTTCAATGATACGGTCATCCCCAGAATTACACGGGAGATTGAGGGACTGTTTGGCTGATATCCGGCAATTTAAAAAATCAGGGGAACCAGATTGCAGAAATTTGCGTCTGGTTCTCCTTTTTTCTATTTGTAGGGAATTTATTTCAAGAGACATACCGTATTTTAGAAAAATTTAAGAAAAAAATTCAATTTATTTGTCATTCAATGATGAGGAAATGAGCGTAAGAGGAGATGAAAACAAGTGAAAAGCAAAAAATGTAAAATGTATCCCTTTTTAAAGGCAGTACGTGGGAACTGGCACAATGCCCTGTTTATCAAATGTGACTATGATGTTTGCCCTCATAATCAGTTCCCCACTTGCAAGGGATTCCTACTGACCATTGATGCAGATGGCACTCCGATTCTGATGCCAGTAAAAATTTTACAACAGTCATCCGGAGAATCTATCGAGTCGGAAGAATGTCGGGCTGTACTTAGCAAACAATCTTTTGAAGCTATTTATGGTCTCTATATTGAGTGGCATACGGTTTCTCCTGCAGACTGCCCTCTTTTGGAACTTTATCAGCTATCTGATGGCAATGCCTGCCTTTAAAAGCGGATGATCACAAAAATATCCTATATAAAAAATAACTTTAACGGAGGTGACTAATGAAAAACATAAAAAAACACAGTATGAAATGTCCTTACTGCGGGGCACCCGCCGTTTGCAGACCCTCCAGCATAGTTTATGGTTCTGAAACCATTGACCACAAAAGCTATCTGTATCTTTGTTCCCGCTGGCCTGCATGCGATGCGTATGTGAGCGCACACAAAAAGGATCGCAGACCGATGGGAACTATGGCGAACGGTGAACTGCGCCATAAACGCATCCTTGCTCACCGTGCTCTGCAAAAGCTGCAAAAAGAGCGCCATATGGATAAATGGGCTGTCTATGTCTGGCTTCAGACAAAGTTCAACCTGGATGAAAGGCAGGCACATATTGCCATGTTTTCCGAGCAAATGTGTGATCGGGTCATTTCCTTGTGCCGTTCACCGGCAGAATCCAGCCGCAACCTGGCTGCATGAAAAGAGGTGAGTACATATGAAGCAAACGGTTCTATTGACCAAAGAACAACAGAAGCTGGTGGAAACCCATCTATATATTGTCGGCTGGGTCATCACAGAAAGTATTCATGTTAATGAAACTATATTTGGATTTGAATATGAGGATTTATATCAGGAAGGCTGTCTCTTGTTGTGCCATGCAGCCAGGACCTATAATCCTGGCCGTGCGATGTTCTCTACCTATTCCAAAAGAGTCGTATACAACGGTCTTCTTACCTATTGCCGCAAGATGTGCCGACATCCATGCAGTCATTTATCCATAGGTACAGACGGAGAAATGATTGTTAATGATTCTTTTTCTGTAAAGGCTGATAATAACAGCTTTGAGGCTCAGGTCAGTATCATAGAAACGCTGGATCTCCTTGCATCTGTTGAAAAAACATACAAAGGTGTGGCAAGGCTTGGGATTGGGGCTATGAAGCTAAGACTCGAGGGTTTAAGCATAAAAGAAATTGCCGAGCTTTATCATGTACCCACAACTTACATAGGTGCCTGGATTTCCCGTGCCAGCCAAAAGCTCAGAAAGGACCCCACATTTTTATCAGGACTTTCATAAGTAATATCAAAAATATCTCTTATCATGTATGAAGGAAGGAGGACTTCTTATGTCTATAAAAACTTTATATACCGCAGTCGGACGTTTTGAACGCAGGACAAATGGATGTCAGCGTTACTGCCCAGTCATCATCCTTGGCGGAAAGGAATATATGGTCGATATCCAGGAAATGATTATCTGGACATGCCTGAACTGGCGGATTACCCACCTGGAAGAGATCGGAACGCTCTACGCCCAAATCACACCCACTATTGAAGATATTGTAAACCGTCCATGGGAAGACTGTGTGGAACGGCTTCTGATGCGTGGGCTTCTGGTCTGTGGAAAGGGGGAAACGGAATACGATGCACTTTATGATCTTCTCTCTTCTATGTACATTATCCCCACAGATGGTTCCATGGTACTGCGTGCCTTTTCCTTCCTGAAGCTGACGCTGCTCAACCATGTTCCTTTTTCAGCAGCAAAAAAGCTTTTTCTCAAAGACAAGCGCACAGACAGCGAAAAACAGGTGATGGCACTAGCCAAACAGGCTCTGCTCTCTACAGCAGAACTAATCCGGTGCATGGAAAAAAATCTCCACTCTTTTCCCACAGAAGAAAGCATTCTGGACGGACTTTATGATAACCCGGATATCACAAGCGATAATATTAGCTGTCTCATGCAGAGTGCAGCCAGCAGCCAGACAGTTACTCTTGCCGTTGCAAATCTGTATCTGCGGCAGCAGATTATTTTTGAAAGGATATGATTCTGATCTGCCTGATAAAAATGTAAAAAAGAATAGATTCCTGCAGAATAGCCGTGTTCGGTCTCCTATTTTATTATAGAAGAAACCTTCTTCATGGCTTCTGCATTTAATGTACCACCATATTTTGTATTATGCCACTCCAAAACTCTATATATAGTGTTTATATTCTTGACAGCTACAATATATAGTGTTATACTTACCTTGTAATTGATTTTTGTGCGTATCCTTACAGGATTGCAGACAAAAATGTCTGTATAGCGATAAGCAATCGCATTGCACACGCTGTTAAGTTTGTATTTCAGTGTCAGTGGTATTTCTGTGCCCGTTTGAGCCGGAACCATCTGGCACTTTTTTATAGATATTAAGGCCAGTGGCAGAAAGGAGCGTTATGGCACAGATTTTTGCATTTGGACGTGTGGAAAATGATCTGGTTCCTAAAAAAAGCCAGAATGATTCCACCTATGCCGGCTTTGGCTTTACAGAGCAGGCAGGCAAGGGACAGTACCAGTATTACCAGGTATGGGCATGGGATGATGAAGTATCACGCCTCATACAACATAGGATTAAAAAAGGCAGCCGTTTATGGATTACCGGCAGGCTACAGCTGGTTGACTGTACTTCCAGTCATGGGAAGAATAAGACAAAGATTCTGAAGGTATATCTTTCTGATTTTGGATTTCTTCCAGGTCCTCTTCCTAAAGGAACATCCACTGATTTTCCAAATGACACCGAGACAGCAAATGTCCCGTCTTCTCCCTCTATGGAGATACTGGACGGTGAGCGTGAGTCTCTGCCGGAGTAGCCTTTACTTCGGCTGCAAAGAGGAACCATATTGGTTTTCAGAATGATACTAAAAACCGGTATGGTTCCTCTTTTTTTATGCATCACACCAAGAGATACTGGGTGTATTTCATAACAATCAAAGAAAGGATGGTTTAAACAATGAAAAGTGACAAAGCTCTCTGGAGCAGCATCAGCATCCTTATAGGTGCTGTCATCGCCATACTGGCGCTGGTAAGAGGCGCATGGCAGACATGGCTCCTTCTCGGAGTATTTACTCTCTGGGGATTGTGGGTTGTAACAATTCTCCTGCTTCCCTACATGCAGCAGACCAAGCGGCGCAGACTCCGCAGCCAGCTGATTAAGAAACGTCAGGCAGAGGGAATCGCTAAAGAGGTTCCATTTGAAATGCTGTCAGTCGGCCAGGCAGAAGCAGAAACTCTTCTGCTCCACCATGTCAACCACCGTATTTCTGCTTATCTTCAGGCTGCTTATCCTGATATAACGTGGGAATGGTGTGAAAAGAAGCCAGAAAGGCTGATCCTGACAGGAGGCACCGGGCGTATCCGTGTCTTTGGTATCTCCGATTTTGATCATGCGGATGTCACGATGGACCAGCAGGCCAATATCCAATGCAGCATGGTCAAGATAGTTCCTCTTTCGGCCGTTAATGGAACGGAACCGGAGAATGCAGTTCCGCCGAACAGACAGCCGGTAGATCCCCAGATCTGGTATGAAGTTCAGGGAAGAAATGTCCTGGAAACTCTTGTAACCGACTTAAATTCCCGCGGACATAGCCATTTGACGATTCATGAGGACGGGGATGTCTGTATCGAAGAAGATGCTGTGGAGGTCTCAAAAGAGCATCTTATCAACTTTCCGGAAAAAACATACTGGTCACGGCTGGTACAGGTTTTGGAACGCAACGGACTGGCGGCAGAGATTACGGCAAAAGGCATCCAGGTTTCCTGGTAAATGCGCAAACAATAAGAAAGGAGTGAAACAGAATGAAAGAAGGTCTTTCTCTGGAAGAAATGGCCGCCGAGATCACCCGGCAGAGTAAATTAAAAGAAGATTATCTAGTGGATACCAGAAGCCTGCAGATGGAATCCTATGGTTCTCAGGTCTATCTCCACATGTTTGACGGAAAAACCGAACCGGTGGAACCTATGCAGATTAATACCATCGCTCACCGGCAACTGGGAACCTACTTAAAGATTCCCGCATCCTACTATGACCGGATGCTTGCGGAAAAACCCGAGCTTCTTGCTGCCAATGTCAATACCTGGTTCCAGCATGCCCCGTCTAAACGTCTTCTGCGTACTATGGGTGGCACAGCAAGAGCATTCTTAAGCAATCGCTACCGCCGGATCGACAATATGGAGATAGCCCAGGCAGTCCTGCCTATTATCGGACGTATGGAAGGCGCACGTTTTGAGAGCTGTCAGATCACAGACAGCAGAATGTATATGAAGATCGTCAATACCCGCCTGGAGGCAGAGGTCGTTCCCGGAGACATTGTACAGGCCGGAGTCATCATATCCAACAGTGAAACCGGTATGGGTGCTGTCAATATCCAGCCCCTTGTGTATCGCCTGGTATGTAGTAATGGCATGATTGTCAATGATGCACAAACCCGCCGAAATCATGTGGGCCGGGTTAATGATATGGAGGAAAGCTTTCAGCTTTACTCGGAAAAAACTCTGGCAGCAGACGATAAAGCTTTTATCCTGAAAATTCAGGATACCGTAAAAGCTGCGGTAGAAGAAGCACGTTTCTCCCAGGTCGTTGGCCTGATGCAGAATGCCACACAGGCAGAAATGAACACCAAGGACGTTCCTGGCATTGTCAAGCTGGCCAGCCGGGAATTCCATATCACGGATGATGAGGGAGAAGGAATCCTTCAGCATCTGATTGAAGGAAAAGACCTGACCCTGTATGGGCTTTCCAATGCGGTTACCCGTCACAGCCAGGATGTAGAAAACTATGACCGTGCTACACAGCTGGAGAGCATTGGTTATGATATCCTTTCCATGCCGTCACGGCAGTGGAACCGGATCAACCAGATGGCCGCCTGATCAGTCATCCCAACACTATTACAAATCTTAAGGAGGAAACAATATGTATAACAATCAAAACAACACTTTGGTAGAACAGGAAAGATTTATGCTCCCGACGGCTATGCCCGAAGCCGAATTCACTCAGGAAGAACTGGCTGAGGATATGGATGGCCTTCAGATCAGCTTCCCCCGGGTCAAGATTCCGGCCGGCGGCGCCTTGCAGTTTGAGATTCCCTCGGATGACCCCGAAAATCCGGATTATGCGAAAACCCTGGTTGGAGTTATCCTTTTTCATCACCCCAATAATGCTTACTGGCCGGAAGGCAGTGAGTATGATGATAATGCCACCCCGCTGTGCTCTTCTGTAGATGGCAAGCTGGGAATCGGCGAACCGGGAGGCTCCTGCGCCGTCTGTGCTTTGAATCAGTTTGGCTCTGCTGCAGAAGGGAACGGAAAAGCCTGCAAGAACATGCGTGTACTCTATCTGCTTCGCAGCGGCGAGTTTATGCCTCTTCAGGTAACTTTGCCGCCTACCAGCCTGAAGCCGTTCCGTGAATTTATGAACCAGTCCTTTATGCTTCGCCGCCGTGCAGCTTACGGCAGCGTTGTACAGATTGGTCTCAAGAAAATGAGCAACGGAAAGGATGATTACAGCGTTGCAACCTTCCGCCGCCTGCATGATTTCAGTGGTGAAGAGCTGGCGCAGATTCGCGCTTATGCAGATGGCTTTAAAGAACAAGCTCGTATGATGCTCCAGCAGCGTGCAACCGTCAATGAAACACAGCATGACGATGGCTGTGATTATGGTAACGGCAATGTAGAAGTCCTTCCAGTTGATGCAAGTGGAAGATTTGCCTATGGCCGGCCTCTTGACGGAGAGCGTGAAGCTCTGCCTGCCTGATAATATAGCTGTTATGATAAAATATCATATGTAATGTCTGAAAAGGGATTCTTCTGGTTCTATGCCAGCGGAATCCTTTTCCCGTTTAGGAGGAAATCACAATGAAAAATGAAATACCTTTAACCATGGAGCAACGTTTATTTGCGGCTGAACACCATGATTTAGTTTATAAATATCTTCACAAAAGGCAGTTATCTATAGATGAATTTTATGATGTTATTATTTTTGCTTATCTCCGCTCTGTTCGCCGATATTTAACAGAACCTGCATTAGAAAATTACTCATTTACTACTATTGCCTGGAAAGCAATGAACAGCGCAGTATATAATTACTATCGTTCTCAAAGAAGTCCAAAACACAATGCCTTCGTATACAGTCTTCATTCAAGACCTTATCCCAACAATTTATCATTAGAGGAAACAATCGCTGCTCCTGATCCGCTTATGCGTCAATTGGAAGATCGGCTTTTTTTTCATGATCTGGCGAAACGATTATCAAAGCAGCAGATGGATGTTGTATATCTAAAATCCTGTGGTTATGATGACCACGATATTGCCCGTAACCAAAATACTACTCTACATCACATCCAGAATATTTTGAAAAATGTGCGCCATATACTGATCGAAATATGCTGCGAGTGATGCTGTAAACTCTACACTTCAATCCCAAAATAGAATGGAGGTCAGAAAGAATGAGAAAGAAAAAAGAAGAAAAAAAGAAAGTAATGCTTTGCGGTCAGCTTATCTGTCCTGTTACAATCGGAAAGCCTGCTGTTTTTGCAGCCGAAGGAAATCTCTACCGTACCTCCCGTGTTGTGGCACTGCATAGGCAGACCATGGAAGAGATTCATTTTGAAACTATGAATACCCATTACCATTTGTCCATGAGCCCTTTTCCGCTGGCGGTCATGAGTCCGCTCCCTGTGAGTCTGGCCGCATGTGCGTAAATGGACTTTAAGTAACTGTGGCGGCAGCACTTCGCTGTCCGCCTTCACATTCCGGCCGTGGTTTATTCAAACTGCGGCCTTTTCTAAAGGAGATTGCTATGGATTTACTTAAAAAATTTGAAAACATTGAGGTTAAAGCAGATACCCGTATTTCCCAAGCTGACCGGATATTCTGCGAGGCTCACCAGGCAGCTTATGAACATGCCAAAAGCACTTTAGCAGAGCTGGAATTCTTCTGGGAAGATATGCGAAGTCAGCACAGGGAACTGCTGGCGCCAACCGAAGCATCTGCTGATACCTATCTTACTACATATGGTGGGCTTGAGCTTTCCAGTAGAAAGATTCGGGAACAGATTCGCTCTCTGCATGCCATGTTTATAGACCATCTGGTTTCGTACTTTGCTGCAACTTATCATTTTTCTATTGATAAGAGTAAAGTGGAATGCAACCTCATTCCTCAGAAACCTACGGACAGATTGGTGGATGATTATAAAGAACTGGCTAAAAGGCATACACAGGAGCTGGAAAATCTCTCGCTCTGTTATTCAGATGTCCTGGAACAGATATTTATTCAGACCGGTGGTCGGGCCTTTTTTGAGCAGGCACTCCATGAACTCAAAGAAAACTGCCATAACGCTGCCTGGAATTCGGACGATGGCCGGGCAAAATTTGAACAGAAAAAAAGTGTTTTACAGTTTACCAATTATGCCTGCCGTTTTCACAGCTGGCACAGAAGCGAGTCCTGGGAACTAACCAGCAAAATGAAGGATATCATACGTGGGATTTCTCATTTTGAAACTGGCGGATTTGATTACACTCCAGCCAGCCTCTCCAGACTTCTCATACGTGAGCTCAATTCGAGTCAATGTGAATTTTCAGATTGTGAAAAAGTACAGTCCTTGAAAATGTTCAAGAATGGGCGGGTGGATCTGAAATTTTCCAGCGAAACTTATGCTCTGCAGTTTGTGGAAGAATACCTGAAAACCATATGTTAAAGGAGGGAATATGATTGAAATACTCTTATCAGGAGGAACCCATTCCTCAAGATAAACGAAAAAGCTTAAACGAAAAAGTTCTATATCTGATCGACAACGACAGCTCTGATTCCTGCTCTATCAGCCCAGCGGATATCTACAATGCCTATACTGGTGATGGCGGCCTGCATGGTCTGGAACGGGATGACTACGAAAATTATCATGCTTATAGCGAGGCGAAAAAAGAAATTGAAAACGGTCAGTTCTTTACCCCACCCCGTATATGTAACTTTGTAACCGCATGCCTGAAGTTGTCTGAGTATGATCTGGTGGCGGATCTTACATGTGGTATGGGAAGCTTTTTTAACTTTATACCAGCAGAGACGAATATCTATGGCTGTGATCTGGATGTAAGAGCTGTTAAAGTGGCAAAATTTCTCTATCCGGCTGCAACCATTGAATGCAGGGATATCCGCACTTGTCAGCCGGACACACGGTTTGACTATGTGATTGGGAATCCCCCTTTCCATTTAAAGTGGTGGACTCAAAATGGCAGGGAATTATCCTCACAAATGTACTATTGCCTGAAGGCTGCAGAGGTTTTAAAACCCCTTGGTATTCTTGCCCTGATTGTTCCCAAATCCTATCTGTCAGATACATTTACTGACAGTGGACAAATCCGGGAAATGGAAAAGCATTACAGTTTTCTGGGACAGGTGTTGCTTCCAGAGGATGCATTCTCCTACCTGGGGGTCAGCCGTTTCCCCACAAAGCTACAATTTTGGCAGAAAAAAACTGCTGCAAATGGCTGGAAGTCTCACCCCTATCGGACAGAGGCCGAACATACCCTGGCAAGAGATTTTAATGTTCAAGAGGAATCTCAGTATATCCATAAAAAGATTGTAGCATTTGCCAAATCAGCACTGGAAAATAACCAGTCAAAAATCCTTTTGGAACTGGCAAAATCAAGCAGTACATCCGGTGACTTTAAATACCAAACCCAAAAACTTCTGTACCATATCAAGGTGCATCCAGTTACCCGGCCATCCTATGCCAGATGCTGTGAATATCTGCATCGCTTTTATACCCAGCGCATGCCTGAAGGTATGAGGTATGAGCTATGAGCAATGGTGTAAAACACAGCTTACGGAAAAAAAGGTACTCTCTTACCTGCAGAAAGCTCTGAAAAAACAAAACCCTGTACCAGAAGTGGATAAAATCTGCCTTATCAAGCGGGAAGGTGATTTCGTCTATAAAGGTTACAGTACAGCCTCTCGCCGACTGATCAAGGAGAACCAGCGTATACCTGTACCGATCTATCAGGCAGTTTATAAAAATGCCCTGAAGGATTATCCTGGCTATGAAAAACTGCTTTGCCGAAAACGGGCGGAATACGAAAGGCAGAATCAGGCTTTTGAAGAGATGGACGAAGATCCGGGGATTGCAGGCTGGCTGGAAGACTTTTCTCTGTGGGATTCCTCCCTCATGGAACAGATCCGGCTGAATGAGATCCAGAGACATGACATCAATCTCACCCTCCAGAAGCGGTATGCGCTCCTGCAATGGGAACAAGGAAGCGGCAAAACACTGGCCGGCATTGCAACGGGATTGTACCGGATGCAGAATCAAAATATACACAGCACCTGGGTAGTATCTTCGGCTATCTCCATCCGGAATAACTGGAATGTGGTGCTGGCAAACTATGACTTGCCCTGTATCCTAATCCGGCGGCTTGCCGATCTGGAACGCATACAGCCCGGATATTTTGTCCTTATTACATTGAACAAAGTAAGTTCTTATAAAAAACATCTAAAAAAATATGTCAAACGATTAAACCAGAATATCCAGCTCATACTGGACGAAAGCGATGAGATCTCCAATCCCGGAAGTGCCCGGTGTCAGGCGGTACTTTCCTGTTTCCGCCGATGTCGGATGAAACTGCTTACCACAGGAACCAGCACCAGGAATAACATTTCGGAATTTGCACCACAACTGGAACTGCTCTACAACAATTCCGTCAACATGATCTCCTGGAATCAGTATGTTTATCATCACAGCAAAGACAACGCTTCAGACGGAGATCCTGACTGGGACCTTAATCCCTATTTAGGCAAGCCAATCCCTGCCTATAAAAAAGGATATGCTCTGTTTGCCGCTTCCCACCTTCCGGAAAAGATAACGGTATTCGGTATGGAAAAGCGCACTCAGGATATTTATAATGCAGACACCCTTAACAGCATTCTGGGGAAGACTGTAATCACGAGAACCTTTGAGGAGGTGTCCTGTAAGGACATCAAACAGATCCATCAGGTACTGCTGCGGTTTCCTCCCGAAGAAAAAGAGGTCTATCAAAAGGCAATCCACGAATTCCACCAGATGCGGAACAATTATTTCGCTTCCACTGGTAATTCAAGAAAAGATTCCATGATGCGCCTGGTACAGCAGATCATTCTTCTACTGCGTATTGGCGCTGCACCAGACACCGTACAAGAATATACCGGAGATACCCCCGTAAAAGTCATGACCGCTGTGGAAATGGCAGCTGCATGGAAAAATGAGATCGTGGCTATCGGAGTACGCCATAATGCAGTGCTGGAGTCTTATGAACGGGCACTGCAGGAATACCTGCCAGACCGCCCTTTGTTCGTAGTGACAGGTGCGAATACCAGCTTTGCTAAAAGGCGGGCACTTCGGCAGACGTTGAAAGACAGCGGAAACGGAATACTCTTATGTACCCAGCAGAGCCTGCCATCCAGTGTCAATTTTGAATATGTCAATAAAATCATTATCCCTGAATTACACTACAACAACTCCGGTATGAGCCAGTTTTATTTCCGGTTCATCCGGTATACCTCCACGGAACAAAAGGATATCTATTTTCTCACTTATGCAGGCAGTATTGAATCCAATCTGATGCAGATGGTTCTGGCAAAAGAAAAGCTGAACTTGTTTATGAAAGGTCAGGATGTGGATCTGGATGAAATTTATGACCGATTTAATGTGGACTACGATCTGCTGTCTCTCCTGATGCGTCAAGAGAAGGATGAGAACGGAATCCTCCATATCCACTGGGGTGAACAACAAATTGCATAAAAGGAAACAACGAGTGAGTTTTGAGAACAATCCGGTCAGCAACTCCTGCAGAGAATGACGGTTCACCCTGGAAAGAGAATTTTTGAAATGAATTTTATCTAATATGATTGGAGGATTTTATATGGAAAGCACTGTATTACGAAAAACTTTGGAAGGATATCTTGAACTTTTGAAAAAGAATCTGGAAGTAGTATCTGTCGAAGAGCTGAAGACCAAATACAAAAGGCCCTATGATGAGCTACGGCACAATATAAGCGCCGCGGCCACGGCCTATGTGAAACAAGTCACACTGGAAAATATTCGTATCCGTGCAGACTTTATGCAGGAAGCCCAGCCGCTGATTCAGTCAACTATTGATCAGTCTGGTATCCTGAAGCAAATCTCTGCTGCTGCTTTTAAAAGGCAGGATATAACGGAAATTGACAGACTGGCCTTTGATTTAAAAGAACAGATTCATCAGGCGCTCCTGCCTTTCTACGACAGGCATATCCGTCTGTATCTGGATGAGGCATGTTTTGAGAATCCGCCCAAAGCACCTAAATTTTATAATGAAGCAACCGGATGTATCTGGAGGAATGACACATGGACTCCCATGGACCTTGATAATAAAGCAGTCCTTCTTCCGGCACTGGATAAACCAAAAGCAGCTTAAGATTACAGAAAGGAAAGCAAAATGAATAAGAAAATTTTTGATTTGGAAAAATACGGAATCATACATAAAATTCAATTAAATGTCACTTCGTACCTGGAAGGCAACCTTGCCATTACGATGACCTCCTGGGAAGATGGAACACCGGAACCATGGAATATTCTGACAGTCAATCTGGATTCCATTCGGCCCCAAAACTGTGCATTTATTGATACCAATAACAATGGGAACGAAATTCTTGCATGGATTGTCCGACATGGCCTGGCAGTGCCTACCGGCACTTATGGATGCAGCGGTTTCTGCAAATATCCGGAATACCATTTCCGTTCGGACATCCTTCAGGAAATTGACCCGGATGGATATTCTTCTTACCTGCATAACTGGAAAGCGAGGTATGGAGAATGAAAATCGAATTGTACCCTAAAAGTATGTTAGAAAGACTCTGGAAAAAGGATAAAAAATGGTTTTCTGACGGTATTGGTCAGAAACCAATCTGCTTACGCTGTGGAAACCCTTTGGATGAGCAGTTAATGGTCAACTCTTTATGTCGCCACGCCAAAATTTATATTTGCCAGCAATGCGGAGCGGATGAAGCTATGCGTGATTATGCAAAAATAGTCATGCCCTTTGAGAGCTGGTATGGTGTGACCAGCAAACGAGTAGAAGAATTACCGAAAAGTGGAAGCCTGCCTCTTACTACGGTCTGCTCCTTTTTAGATATTTTTCCAAGCACAGTTGCTCCAGATAAAAGTAAAAGCGGAAGGCCGGACTGTGAGATTGCCTATTCGCGATCTGATTATGACGGCTACAGATGGTGGACCACCTGGTTTCACTGTCGGCAGGAGCCGATACCTGAGAACCTGAGCAAAGAGATTGACCAGTTTCAGAACGCCCTCTTTTGTATGCCAGAGTTTAAAACACTGGGAACGATGCAGAAACTGTGTATAATTGCAGCGCCGGTGGGCGATTCCGAATTTAATCTCTTTTCAGAAACAACACACCTTTATATCTGGCTCCGGATGCTCACACAGCCAAAGAATTATAACCTCTATGTACATTATTATCAGAAAGAGTTATCTTAGTTCATGATAGAAGTATCTGAAAAACGGTGTGGCTTATTGGCTATACTGTTTTTCATTGTGCGCCGCAAATAGGATGCATAAGAGAAAAGCGTCTGGCATATACCGCCTGACGCTTTCTTTGCTGTTATATAGAGATTTTCTTATCTGATACGTTACATCCTAAACTGGGCAATACATTTCAGCAGTATAATACAAAGTTCCTGATAAAGATCTTCATCAAACCTGCTGTTTACGATAGCGTTCTTTACCAAAAGTGGCTTATACATTTCCAGTAAAGCCACGGCTGCTGGTTCCTTTCCCTCCTTCGCCTGCAACAGTAATTCCTTAAAATTCATTTTTCATCACCTCGTATTTTCTTTTTAATCTTCTGTATCGCACGGTAGTAAACAGCTGCTACGCCTTTATAAGCCAGTCCCGTTTCCTCCGCAAGCATTTCAAAGCTTTTCCCGTCTAATGCCCTTTCAAGAAATATGTACCGTTCCCGCTCACTAAGTCCCTTTAGTGCCCGGAGAAGCGCACTGTCTTCCAACTGCATGAGAACAGGAAGTCCAAAAAGCATGTCCCGCTCTATGCCACATTCCGGCATAAATAGAAAATCTTCAGTCAGGCTTTCTATCTGCTGGCGTTTGTCTATCTGCTGTATATAATCATTTTTACGGCGTTTCACTGCAGTTGTCAGATATGCTGTAAACTGATTCTGTATAATATCTGTTTCACTTTTTCCGTTGTTCTTTTGCCACATGGCTTTTCCTCCTATAATTCCAGACTTTTGGCTACAAAAATCCGAAATCGTAGGAGATCGGCAGCGGGGATGTTCAAAATATACTTTTTCTGCTATCTTTTTAATCCTCCCTTTTACACCTTGAATTGTTCAAGATGCGAAAGGTGGTCCACGGATAGCAGTAAGAAACGCCTCCCGTATTGTCTTTTTCCATACAGCAGAAAAAGGATTATTATCCGGTGCATGACCAAAATAATCATCCTTTTTTCTCATTTTTACATTTATCTTTAAAAAGTAGCGTACTACACTACTATTATAGGTATAATTATCCCCATAAGAAGATATGATTTTTTTAACGAAATTCTTTCGCCGGCATCTGGTTTATACCTGTTTTTCAATAGGACCATGCACCTTTCCCATGGTCACAAAAAAGCACCCAAATAGATCTCTGATGAACCATGTTTTTTTTATTCACCAGAAATATGGATGCTTGGTAGTTTTATACGCTACTATATAGTGATGTCTATACCATTTTTACTTTTAAAAGGTATGCTATTACACTACTAACAAGGAGGTGACGACAATGTCTCTATCAATCAAGGATGCCCAGATTTTTAAAAATGCACTAAAAGCAGCAAGGGCAAAAAAACGTCTGACACAGGCTACATGCGCAGAACTCCTTGGCCATTCCCTTTCCTTCCAGAAAGATTTGGAGCGCTGCCGCTGTTCCCCCAGTATTGAAGGTTTTTACCATATCTGCAGGACACTAAATATCTCCGCAGATGACTGTATCTTTTCCGACAGTCATAAAACAGGCTCTACATACCATGAGCTTTTGCGGCTCCTTTCCCAATGTGATGAGAAAGGACTGTCTGTACTGTTGGCCACTGCCTCTGCCCTGGTAATGGCAGACCGAAACACAGAATCAACAAATGAACTTTAAATGAATTTCATATGCTAAAAAGCAGAAAAAAAGCCCGCAGTACAGATGGTCTATCTGTACCGCTGGCTTTTCTTTTCTGCTCCGATCATAATTGTCACAGTCAGTTCCACAAACAGAAGATTATATAGGATAGTCACATATGGCATTTTACAGTTCTATTATGTGCCGCATTGTATATCGGATTATATCAGCTTTCGCTTTGTATATATTTTACTCCTTTCCCAAATCCATTCTCAGGCTTTGTTATAGATTTATTCTCATGACAATTTTACAATCGCCTACTATAGCTTAATAAGATTATATCCTCGTTGACCGATTCAAAGAAGAGGTCAAATTGATTTATAGTTTTCCTTTAATGGGCTCATCCAGTACCAAAAGTTTTGGTGAATGGCTGATGGCTCTCGCAATCGCCAGCCGCTGCCTCATTCATGGTCTTCATCCCCTTCTAATTCTTTCAGAATATTTCTTGCATACAGTGCAATAAAAAAGGAAACAACGCCTGTTCCAATCATAATGAAAGGCATTTCCCTGGAAATCTCTTCAAATAGCAGCCCATAAAGCAGCTGTCCGACTGGCTGGGCACACATGATAAACGCCATGATGCAGGCGATCACTTTGCCTGTCAGCCGCGCCGGCGTCTGTGTCTGCACAACCGCCAGCATCTGTATACTGAACATCGTAGAAAAGACCATTACCAATAGTCCTGTCCCGGAAAGAATCAGATACTTTAAAAACCGGAATTGTTCTGCAAGCAGCATCCCCACTCCCATCACGCAGGCGGAAAACACACACAACAGAAGAAACAACCAGGCTTTTCCAGGTCTGAGTTTTTTTGCAAAAAGCACGGTAAACAGCCCACCGATCATCCCTCCTACCGCCAGCAGTCCCTGCGTAACGCCCAGCAGCTGGTCTGCCATAGAAAGTCTTTCCACGATTATGACTGGGATGCCAATCGTTATCATGGATGATAAAAAAAGGTTCAACCCTGCTATGACAAAACAAATACGGATGAATACAGGCTTTTTCTTCCTCAAAAACCGTATGCTTTCTCTCATATCCTCTCTTACAACACAGAGTATCTTTTTTTCTTCCGGCTGTTTGCAGAAAGGGATTACAATAAAAATTTCCATTGTAGCAGACAGAATAAAGCACAGAATACTGACCCGGAGGATACTCCCAATCCCCCAAAAGCCATACAGCATGCCTCCAATTATCGGCCCAGTAAAATTCGCCAGGAAACCAATCTGGTTTACGATAGCACCTGCAGACAATATCCGGTCCTTTGGCACAAGCGCCGGTATGCTGGCCTGGACGGCAGGCTGGTATGTACCGGAAATGCCATACAGCAACATGAGTGTGACAATAAACAGCAGAATCACCGGAACCGTGCCAACGAGAAAATAAAATACTGTGATTATAAAGGCAGTCAAAAAATCCAGCCCAACCATAATATTGCGTTTATTCACCCGGTCAGCCAGCACACCTCCCAAAAGCGACAGCAGAATCATCGGCAGCAACGCACAAGCCGTCACTGTACCAAACAGGGCAGATGACCCCGTTTCTTTCAATAAATAAAGTGGCAGAGCAAAACGCAGGATTGCATTACCAAAAAGGGAGATAATCTGCCCCACAACAACCAGCGTAAAGTCTCTGCCGTAGCATGTTTTTCTATGATCCATTACAGCCACCTCCTTTCTCCATACAGAGTAAGGCAGGTGGGAACCCCCAAGTCAATAGGGGGTTTTTAAAAACTTATCAGTTTCTTATTTCAAAGGAACCCATACCTCATAAAAATGCTTGTCCGCCTTCTCATTCAGCATGACCAGACGGACAAAAATATAGACCATTCCTCGGAAGGTTGCCTGCTGCCATAGCGCCCATTCATGGCAGGAACGGAACATTTTTTCAGGAATGGACGGGTCATTATTATCCGCCAGCAGCGTAGTATAGAGACATTTCCCATGCTCCAGAAACATTCCCCGCCCCGTGTTATCCGCTTTTTCAGCAGGTGTTACCACATACATTTCAGATCCTTTATATCCAGAATCATCAAAGGTAATCGCCCTGACCACGTTGGAAAGAATATCCTCCTTCTCTGGATCAAGATAGCACAGTACCTTTTTCTGGTATTCCTCAAAAGAACCTACTTCCGGAAACGCTCCCCTGACATAATAGGGTTTCAGCTCCCTGACCTCAAACTTTCCCTCTCCATAAACAGCCTCCCGGCAGAACCCCCTTGTTTCTTTCAGCTGTTCCTGCATTTCCTGGAGCCGTTCAATCTGCTGTTGCAGACAGTCAAGCTGTTGTTTAAAAATTCGATCATATCTTTCGGCTCCAGACTCCTTTAACAGTTCTTTCATTTCTACAGGAGAAAAACCTCGTTTTTTATAAAAGTCTATGGACATCAAGCGGGACATGTCATACAGATCAAATTCACGGTACTGGCTCCCTTGACTTCTTTTGGGGCTGAGCAGGCCAATTTCCTCATAATAGCGCAGGGCCTCCCTGGTAAACCCCAAATGCCGAAAAACATCTTTTGTATGGTAGACTGCAGACGCAGAACCCAATCTCCCGTCATCCGCTGTAAAGAGGTCCTCATTGCCCTTTTCAATCCTGTCATCCTTTGTTTTAACAATCTTTTTAAAATGGCGTTTATCCATAGGCTTCTCAGCAGAAACGGGCACCAGCCAGCTCTTTCCTTTCTTTACGGCACCCTTAATTCGTCCTTTTTCACAATAGTAGGCAATCATACGGCTTGATACATTCCACTTTTTTGCTGTTTCCACAGCGGTCAGATAATCCATCGCCCTGCCTCCACTTTAGTATATTTCAGATATCTGAAATATAACCTTGTTTTTTGTTTCTGTCAATGCCTTATAAAATTCCATGTTTTCTTATATTCACAGACTTCTATATCTTTTCATCTGCTTGTAATTTCCTGATTGGAAAGAACATATAAGTTTTCCCTGTCTGCGGACAAGTAAAATCATGAACCGCTCCTGCTAATGAGATTCCACTATCTTTTAGATATGTTATTGTCTTTGAAAAGATATCTTCCTCATCGCATTCCACATAAATGTACTCATACGCAGGAACGATCCACTTTGTCCATCCAGCCGGAGCTTCTGCACCTTCGTTACATTCCACCCCCGCAAGGTAAAGTCCTTTATTAAAGTCTTCCCACGGGTGAAACGAGCGGGAAAAATCGGACATGGCCCCCCATATTCCGCTTATGTTTCCATCTGCATCTTTCTTTGCCAAATGCTGAATTTCCTCAAAATGAGAATTTGCATCATTCCATAGATTCTGGATAAACCTTTCTCCGTCTAGGGATGATCCTTCCTTTCCGATTACAACAAAGGAATCTTTTTTGCATCTTTCTAATTTCATCTAATCTTCTCCTAAATATACATTATCTGCATTTTTAAATTCGTGTTTCTAATGCTCTATTCTCCAAACTATTCGTCAAAGTGGCTCATGCCTAATAGTTTACATGATTACATCAAAGTCAACATATGGAAGAATTTACTTAAAAAAGAATATCGTACCGCGTTCCATGGGAAAATAGTACACCATCTTTTAATCTTACACAAAGTATGCAGGTATTTTCATCATCAAAATTATTGTGACCGTTATCGATCCATTCACGGAATACGTTTTTCAATTTTTCTGCGATAATCCTATTATCTTCTTTGCAAAACCAGCCCAGGTTTAAACCTATCCCATAAGCAGTAAACCATTCCCCGCATAATCCAACATTGGGATTTTCTGCTATTTGTTTCATCTTGTTGGATTGTGCATGTGTAATGATATAAAATGCCCCATTTTCATAATACGCATTGACCGCCCGGACATTAGGAATATCATCCGCAGTCGTAGCAAGAGCAATCAATGTATCATGCCCAAATCTTTCGTCCATTAATCTTTTTGCTTCTTCCGAAATTTTCTTTTTCATAAATATCCTCCTAAATTGCGCTTTCACTATGCAATAATTTAATCAAATCTTCCATGGAAACATCCATTTTTACGGACACTTCTTCCATAGTCATTCCTATATCAAGAAAACGCCTGATAACCATTTTCATACTTTCTCCAACCTCTACAATATGTGCGTCCAAGTCATAAAACCGTATTACACGCTGGCCCCAACTATGCTCAATGACTCTTCCCAGATATTCGATATTGGAATATTCCTCCAGTTTCTTCAAAAAATCATCAAAATTTCGTTCCTCAAAAACAACTTCTGCATTATTGGATTTCCTTAAAATTTTTTCTTTCGGCAAATTTACAAGCCAGTCAAAATCCTGCTGTAGCGCAAGTCCACAGGTAAACATAATGTTCTTTCCATAGTCCTGATATACTTCTAATCCAAATAAATCCATATAAAACTTTTTTGCACTATAAATATCTGCCACCGATATGACGGTACCTATATACTTCATACAAATCCTCTTTTCTTTACCTTACATTGGAAAATACCCTACTTAAAATACTCACTTTTTCTTATGTAATTTCAAACTAATCTTATTCTTAGCTGCCACATCCTGTAGCAGTTTCGTCACAAAAGCACTCTTTTCTTTAGGTGGAAGCATCTCTATACCGGATTTATTCCTGGTTTGCTCAAGCACTTTTTGCAATTCCTGCAGTTCTAAAAGATTAACCGCAACACAAAAGAAATTCTTCTTGCGACCGTCACTATACTCATTTAGGAAAGTATTTAGTATTCTTACTTTCTCCGTCTGTTCCGCATTGTATGCTTCTAATCCGTACTGCCTGGCCTTTTCAAAGTCTGTCCTTCGACTTTGGTGTGTAATAAAAGAATCATAGTCATCAAAATGCTCATATTTTCCGCATGGATAATCCCTACATTGAAAACAATACTCTATATTCTTTTGCTCCATGCTGCACCTGGCAAGTTTGCAGGATTGATTGCCATTTCCACACCCACCACAGTAATTACCTAAAAGCATGGGACATAAACCACAATTTAATCCGCAGAGAGATAATAACTGATTTTCGCGCTTAAACCCTTTCACTATATCTCCTTCACAATTTTCCACTTATTTCCTGAACAAGTTCGTGGTAACTTGTCGGTCTAATTCCAGTTGAGAATATCCAATAATTTTTATACATTCTATACAAGCTATTGTCAACACTCGACCTATTCCATGCCCCAAAAGTTCTTATCAATCATCTCATAATAATGCCTTTTCCAAATCTTAAACATATAATACCTGCTGCTTTTTCAAAAAAACCGGTATCTTTGTATCCGTTTTTCTTCTGGCAACTCGTTCCCTTTTAATTTATCTATCGCCGCATTCCCTGTATTTCATTTTTCAGCTCTCTCCGTTTTCCATTGCAATCAAAGACTTTTTTTAACTTAATCTCTGTCGGGATCACCGCACCTGCCAGCAGCAAAGACTGGACAGCACACAAGATACCCCCTACTCTTCCTATTATATTAACGCTCTTTCCAATCACAAAGAGTAACGAAACTACCGACACTGGAATCATATAAATACCACAGATATACCATATCCTTCCACAATACTTGTGTGCAAATGCCCAGGTATCTTTATTTATCAGGGACATATAACTCCTGTAACCAAATGCATGATTTATTTTCTGTGGTACTTTATGCATAAACATCCAGCCAAAACCGATCATGGTAATCGGAATAAGAATATCCATAGCCAGCATGAATAACCAAAATCCCATAAAATGTTCCTTTCCTAATACTGTATTTTTAAAATATGGATATACACCAAATCCATTATCTTTTTATTATCGCCTTGTTGACCGATTCTGAGAAGACCTTAGACTGACAAATGATTACTTTTGCTTTCAAACCCTTTCACGACCCCTTCTACAAGCTCTATAGCAATCCTTTCCTGATATTCTTCTGTCATCAGGTTCGTTCTTTCGTTATAATTGGAAAGATACCCCACTTCCACCAGAACAGCAGGGATACTCGTATTTTTCAGGACATAATAATCTGCAGGCTTTGCATTACGGGATACGATATTCCCACGTTCCTCTATTTCCGTGATGATCTTCTCCGCATAATCTCTTCCCTCACTGGCTCCTTTGCAGTAATAGCACTCCAGACCGCTGATAGAACTATCCTTTTCGTAATAGTTGCAATGGACACTCAGAAACAGATCTGCACCCGCTTCTTCTGCTGCCCGTACCCGATCTTCCAGTGACATAAAAACATCTCTGTCCCTTGTAAGTGCTACACGGATACTTTTATTTTCCAATAGCTCTTTCATTTCCAGCACAATCGCAAGATTGATATCCTTCTCGACTGCTGCCTGTTTCTCTGTTCCTCCGTCTGTACCGCCATGGCCGGCATCCAGCATTATTTTGTATCTGGTGTCCTCCTTAATTTCCCCGATAGTCTCGGTCTCTTCTTCTACGTGGGAAACAGTTCCCTTGTCTGATTCTGCTTTTCTGTCGGTATCTTTATCCCCTCGAAAAAAATCTTTAATATACAGACAGCCGCATATCATCAGCAAAACCATGACTGCCAAAATAACCGCTACGATTCCTCTTACCATATAGGCAATCATAATTCTTCTGCGTCTGGCAACTCTCTTTTTCTGCCGCCTTGGTCTTTCATCCCGCCAGGCCACCTGCCTTCTCTTTTGCTCCATATCCCCTCCTGTTTGTCAGACTGCCCTAAGACCATTTTCTTTAGAAAAAAGAAAATCCCCCTTCTGACAAGGACCTTTGTCCTTATCAAAAGAGGGGCCTATTTTCCTTACTGCAGTTTTATCAGACATTTACGCCACTTTGATGATACAAATCTGAGTTGCTTTCAATCCTCCGCCTGATGATGTCCCCCATACCTGCACTTGTACCCCAGAAGACAGGGAAGCAGATGTTGCTGCCAATAGCTCCGATCTCGCCCCTCCGTCATAGATAGTTCTAATTGCAAACAGGGTATTTTCATCATATGTAACCATAATCTTGTTGTATGATGAATCATCGCCACTGCCGGCTGACACATAAATATCTCCACCATTATCCGATTTTTGCTTAACGGCCTCCACGACCGTAAACTGTCCGGCCTGAACATCCTTTGCATCACCTTCCAGATTGGGAGTACTGTCCACCCATTCGCTGGATGCACTTTGTAATGTCGGCTGGTTTTCCTGAACACTTTCTGTGCCAGATATATTTTCCGTATTTTTCGGCTCCTCCGTGGATGGAGAACCTCCTGCTGCTGATTTATTTTCCTGGGCGCCTTCTGTATCGGCCGTATTTTCATCATTCCCTTGTTTCGCAGAAGATCCGGCTTCTTCCTTATCAGCCTCTGTATCTGTTTCCTCATTTTCCATATCCTGTTCTGTGACAGGTGTTTCTTTCTCAGCATCTTCTTCTGTATCCAGCGGCTGCACCTCCGGGGCAATTACTTCTATAGGCTCATACTTTTTGCTGCCGCAGGCGCATACCATAAGGCTCACAGCACACAGTATACCAGTTAATAAAACTAATTTTTGTTTTTTCATTCTGTTCTCCTCTCTGCTACATAGCTTTTATCAGCAGGCATTTGTGTTTTTCTGCCGATTTTAGTTGATTGTACCAAAACAGTCTCTAAAACACCTCTAAAACACCTTAAGAAAGTCTGAAGTTTACTTATACTCTCATTACTGTACTGAAAGGCATATCTCACATATTAACGAATAAAACGGAATACCCTCTTCTGACAAGGTTTTTGTTCTTATCAAAAGAGGGTATTCTTTTATTCCTGCTACCCTGACAAGCCGACTATACCGGTTCTACAATAGCCAGGGTAACCTCTATTCCACTAATATAATCCAGATCTGCGTTGCCTTCAACCCATCGTCTGACGGAACTCCCCACACTCTTATAGTCTGTCCTTCCGCCAGAGAATCCGCCGTTGCCTCTGACATGTCATAGCTGGCACCTCCATTCCTGATGGTCTGTATCGCAATGATAGTATCCTCATCATATGTAACTGTAACTTTATTAAAATCCGAGTCATCACCACTGCCCGGTGCTACCATGATATCTCCGCCATCGTCTGATTTTTCTATCACAGCCTCTACAACCGTGAGCTGTCCATCCCGTATCTCCTTAATGCTTCCTTCCAGGTTTGGATCGCTCTCTTCCCATTTGCCAGGCATGCTGTCGGTTTCTGCAATCGGTTTCTGATCAGCTGCATCTTCCTTCGGAACTGCGTCTTCAAGTTCCGCTTGCTGATCAGATGGAGCCGTAACAACGGCATCTGACGATTCGTCCTCTGTGCTTCCGCAGGCACATACTGTAATACTTATGGCACATAATATCCCTGCCATAAGAATCAACTTTTTTGCTCTCTTTTTCATGTTGCTCTCCTCTCTTTTTATAAAGATAATATCAGCAGTTTGTTTAATTTTTCTGCTAATTCTTAGTAAATTTTACCATTCCTATCTCTAAAAAGCCTCTAAGACACCTTAAATAAGTCTGAAGTTTAAGATTTCATGTAAACATACAGGCATTTTAAACCAGATAATCAGTATTCAATAAAACAGCCTCTCATGATAAGGGTTTTATCCTTATCAAAAGAGGCTGCTTATTTCTACTCCACTGTCTTCATCAGATATTTATTCTACCTTTATGATGCAGATATGAGTTGCTTTCAGTCCATTATCCGATGGAGTTCCCCATACTGCTACTGTCTGCCCGGAGTCCAAGGTAGCAGATGTCGCTGCAGAAAGCTCTGATCTTGCTCCGCCGTCATAGATTGTTTTTACCATAAACAGGGTATTTTCATCATAGGTAACAGAAATCTTATTGTATGCGGAATCATCGCCGCTGCCGGCTGATACATAGATATCCCCACCGTTATCCGACTTCTGCTTAACAGCCTCCACCACTGTAAACGAACCATCCTGGACATCCTTTGTACTTCCTTCCAGGTTCGGGATGCTGTCTGCCCATTCGCCGGCTGTGTTGACTGTGGTCGTCTGGTCTACAGGAGCCGCCACAGATACATTTGCAGGCATTTCCTTTGCATATCCATACCCACATACTGAAACGCTCATGGCACACACCATTCCTGACATTAAAATCAACTTTCTTGCTCTCTTTTTCATTTAGTTCTCCTTTCAGCTTTTAAAAATAGAATGATCCGCAGCGTATTTCCTCTCTGCTGATCTTAAATAAATTTTAGCAAACGCTTCTCTAAAAATCTTCTATGGAACCTTAAGAAATTAGAAAGTCTGAACCTTCAATCTTTTCATTTTTCTGAACAATATCCTCCTTCAGATATGCCATCTTCCATTGTTTTATCCTTTTTAGAAAATCTCTTTCCAAACAATCCGGGTCCAGTTTCCCCGATGAAAACATCTGCCAGTAGCAGCTAAGCAGATAGCCATTGATCTCTTCTAATAATAGCTGTGTATCGATGCCTGGCCGAAATGAATCCCTATCTGCCAGAAATGCGATATCATCCGTTCCGTTGCCGAATACAAACATATCGTTGTGCCGGAGTATCTCTTTTATCTCCTGGTTTTCTTCAAAAAGCGCCCTCAATGTAAATATGTATATGCTTGGAACCTCCCTCATAAATACACACATTGCTCTTACTCTCTGATATATAACATCAAAAAAGTCTGTAACTGGTATATGGCACTCCATGACTGCCTCATGGAACCGCCTGCATGCATGCTCCCAGAGATATAGATACAGTTCTTTTTTATTTATGAAGTAATGAAACAATAGGGATTTGGATACACCACCAGCATCTGCGAGCCTGGACATGGATGCATTTTTATAGCTGTTCTGTGAAAAGACTTCATATGCAGCGTTTACAATCTGCATCTGTCTTTCCTCTGGAAGTGCAAAAAATCTGTCATTCATCCGAATCCTCCTTCCTGCCCTGTATTTCATTTATTTGGTAAAAGCCAGAGCCTCTGATAGCCAGAGGCTCCCCCATATCAAATTGACAGTTTCGGAAGGTTTCTATCTTGTCGGCATCTGAAAGCCGACAAGTGCGCGGTTCAAAAAATCATTGAAGGGTTTCATGATCCGGAACAGCCTTACCGCCTCTGACAAAAAATTCTCCCCATCTGCAATCGTTTCATCCTTCACTGGATATTCCAGATACCAGCTTTTAAACTTCAAAAATTCTGCCTGCGGATGCTCCTGATCATATCCGGCCGGAACTTTTTTCAGTGCTGTTCCCTGTACGGCAAATTCTTTCTGAAACTCTGGCCCGCTGATAATTTTCTCCCATTCCTCACCATTTGCTGCAATATAATCCCGGATCATCAAAGTTGCGTCTTTAAACATATCCGCAAACAATCCGCCGCCAAGAAAGGACCCTCCGCCCGGTTTAATCATCAGATAATACCCAACCGGAACCGGCAGTTTCCCGTCCGGACCGATATGTGCCCGAAACGCCGGATTGTAAGGTGACTTATCATGACTGAACCGGGTATCCCTTGTCAGCTTAAAGGTCAGCTCCTTTGCATCCCTTGGATGGATTTGGCTGTCAAACTCCCCAATCCGGAAGATCAACGTTTCCACCAGTGCCTCAAACTGGGCATTTGCCTCTTTATACTCTGTCTTATGGGCATGATACCATTCCCGGTTATTATTTTGATTTAATTCTTTTAAGTAATTTAAAATAATCTGTGTATCCATATCGTTCCCCTTTCTAACCATTCCCGACAACGGAAAAGGAAGTTCCGCTTAAAAATTCCTCGATAAACTGTTTCAGGTTTTCCGGAGACTGGTAGGTCTTACAGAAAGAAAACTCCTGCGACAGATCATCGATCTCCTCCATGGCTTCTTTCACATCCAGCATCACCTGGGCAGGCACCGCTGTCTGGAAATAGAGCTGTGACGGGTGAATACGGTGGCTCTGAATAGCATAATTTACCCTGTTTTCACAGTGGCATTTCCCTTTTCCATATTCACCGCAGTATTCTGTCAGAAAATCCGCCATTTTTTTCCGCACCCTTGACAGACGCTGGCGGTATGCCTCCGGCGTGATCCCCAGAATATCCCCGGCAATCCGGCTGTCCACCTTAAACATGGTTCCCAGGATGAATATACATCTGCTCTCCGTATCCAAGCACTGGAGCATTACATTTGTACAAGACATCTTCAATTCTTCGGCAAGGATTGCTTTTTCCACATTCTGGGTCAGATCCGGTATGTCCTCTGTCTTTGCGTTTTGGATATCACTTCCATAAAATTCAAAGCTTAAGGGCACGTTGGCAAACATATGCTTTTTGTAGTCTTTCAAATGGTTGACCGCAATGCGGAATACCCAAGTAGAAAAAGAACTCTCTCCCTTAAAGGAGGATAGGTGTGTCATGACCTTCAAAAGGATATCCTGGGATGCGTCCTCTGCGTCCGGGAACGTTCCAAGCATACGCAGGGACAGGTTGAATACCAGATCTTGTATGCCGGTCATCACTGTTTCCAGAGATTGCTTGTCACCGGCAGTCGCTTTTTGGATCAGGTCCATCAGTTCTTCGTTGGTAAATGAGTTCATGGTTCCTCTTTTCTGAAGTGCAAATGGTATTTGTTACGGCGTGTGGACAGAAACCTTTTGATTCCCGCCGGTAAATTCTGCGGCACTTCTTAACAGAATTATTCCGTATATTTCATTAGACTGTTATCATTTTGCTGTGTGACAGGGAAATTTATTTTTCCATTGGCTTCGTTTTGTTCCAATATTTTGAATTTGTCCTTCCAGAAAACATTTACTCTATTATCATACCATTAACCGATTTGCGGAAGACTCTGGATATAGAAAAAACCGCAAAACATAGTCCACGGCTTTTCTATATTTCAAACTATTTACTTCTAAAAATATATATCTGACTATCTTGCTGTTCCTATCGTATTTCTTCAAATTCAACCTTTTCAGCCCACTTTAACCCTTCATTCTCTTTTAGAAGCCCCATATGATAGAGTGCCTGAATACAATCGGCATATCCCTGAATATAAGCTCTCCCTTCCTGGGCAGAGGATAAATCCTCCAGGCAATCTTTCATTTTTTCCACCTTATCCTGCTGCTCAGCGGATAAGGTTTCCAGAAACTTTTCCCATTCTGGTTCTGTCTGCTTCCAGACTGCAAGCGCCTCTTCATATTCCGAGGTCCGTACATAGCTTTTTCGGTTCATATTTTCCCGGTTCAGACTCCCCAGAAACTGAGCCATTTTCATCCATGCATCATTTAACATTTCCGTTTCTCCTAGTATAATAATGGTGTAGTCAAGAACGACTACTGGTTAATAGTTACAAAGTCC